>Ga0075437_10538_pt1 | contig 43488 bp, 27 predicted proteins | sample MintriMetagenome_FD_74266 | JGI IMG/M metagenome (GOLD analysis project Ga0075437, IMG submission 74266) | Marine eukaryotic communities from Monterey Bay, USA to study complex ecological interactions - Minidiscus trioculatus and... | ecosystem: Environmental > Aquatic > Marine > Unclassified...
TATATTATACTACTCTTCTATCAATAAAAAGCTAATAATTTGATATTGATGACGTATAAATATTTAATAATAATACTACTTCAAAGGGTATACTTATATACCCACAGCGTTGTTGTTATTTGTAGAGTATTGAGGCACTTTGAGGCAGTTACCAAGGAAAAATATAAAGATATATAGTTTCTCTCTTTTTTGTATAATATTGCCTCGATGATAATGATAAGCTATTCACTAATTGATAATTTGATATTGATGACGATAGCACTGCAATAAATATTAGAACCGATCTATACTAAACTAATACTCATCTCAAGCACAGAATAGTTCTAGAAGCTCGTTAGCTGCGGCGTTATGTTAGAATGATGATGAATAAATGAGCTATGCACCGCCAACTCGTGTGGTGAAAATCATTTTAGTTGAGTACTAGTGATTGTTGTGTTAGCTGTGATTAGGTCAACACTGTGCTGTCAGATAGGAAGTAAGTACGATAATATATTATACACAGTGTATAGTTTGCTGTCATATCGGTGCATTATGGTAGCGAGCCCTGAGATCTCATTGTAAACAATCAAGTGAATAAACAACCAAAACTTTGATTTAGATTTTGAGTTGGTGTATGATATTGGAGATACTAATAACAACCAACAACTTCAAAGTATAAGTATTTGAAATTATTATTAGTATACGAATACAACAATAATTATATCATGGAACCTACTACTACTACTGGAAAGAAGAAACGACCAAGAGTAGTATTGTTGTCGCTATTTCCCGATGGAGCATTTACGCCACAAGAAGCATCAGATGCCCTTCGAAGGGCGGATGGTGATTTAGAAAAAGCAAAGAAGCTCCTTGATAATGAATTAGCAATGAATAGCAAACCTGCTGCTGTGAAAGGCGATGGGGACATGGCTAGCAATAATAATACAGAAGATAAAAAGCAGTCAGCTGATCAAATAGGAGATAAAAAGCAAGCAGCTAATACAACACAGAATAATGATATCATCAATAATAGCAACGTCAACAAAATTAATAGACCAAAAGAATCGGGAAATTGTGCAATTTGCTTTTGTGAATATACCTCTACAGATGGTATTGTACTTCGAGGATGCAATCATGCATTTTGTATAGAATGTATATCAATCTATATTCGTGGCAAGGCCAAAGATGGTGAGGTTACTCCTTCACATATGAAGTGTCCATCGATTGATCCAGAAGTTTGTGGTAAACCAATTGCACAGAGTGATGTATTAACATGTCTTAAATCAGAAGCTGATCGAGATAGATATTTAAGATTAACTTTGGACAGATGTATAGACAATGATCCTGAGGGGATGGGATGTTGTCCAACTGCTGGTTGCTCGTTCTTGTTTGCTTGGGATCCGGAGAACCGAAAGCTTGATTGCCCTCTGTGCCAGAAAACATATTGTCTCGTCTGTAGAGTTGGACCGTGGCATACAGGGATAAGATGTTATCAATATCAACATGATCAAAAGGCCAAGGGAAAAAGTGAAGGTGGTAGTGCTGGAGGTGGCGATGATGAAGCTGATAAAGCATTTCAGAAGTTTGCGTCAAAACAAAAGCTGAAGCAATGTCCAAGATGTCGATTCTGGGTTGAGAAAGATCATGGGTGTGACGCGATGCACTGTCGTTGCAACTTAGTATTCTGTTACAAGTGCGGTGGTTGTCTAAAGAATACAGCAAAGAAAGGTGGATATAAAGAGTGCAATTGCAGAGACAGCCAGGGTCTCCTACAGTCACACGAATCGTCAGGTATAAATCACAATAACATGCCGCCTATGGGAATGGGGATACCAGGCTTGGGTATGGGGATGCCACCACTCGGAGGCATGGGTAGAGGAATTCTGGGTCTTGGATTTGCAGATCCATTTCCTGGCGGTGGCAATCGACTCGGTGGCAGTGATGGGGACAATAATGATGGCCGTAAGCGACCAAGAAATGGAAGGAGGTAGACTTCTTACACCTTTGTTGAGCTAGAAGTATATTACTAGGTCGAACAAAGCGAGGCTAGTGTATTCACTATGTATGTGCTTATATATGAATATGACTGGCCAATCGAAGCGATGCTCTATGGTATTACTGAATTATATCTTTATATGCTTGTAGATATAGTCAAGTTCACTTATAGCCAGACTTATAAAGTTAAGCCCAAAACTTAGACCAAGGATACCATAATATCTCATCGGCGGGCGTATCCTTCTGAAAATCATTCTACACTACCTGATATATGATTTACTTAAGACAGGTCTTGCTTTCAATATATTATGAGAGCATGCAAATAGTAGGATTTAGTTCTAATAGATGTGATGCGACTTGTTTTAGAATAATTACATATACTATAAGTCACACTCGTTACAAGTGAAGCTCCGTTGGCGCAATGGTAGCGCGTCTGTCTTCGGAACAGAAGGTTGGGAGTTCGATCCTCCCACGGAGTGCGATTCTTTTCTCTTTTGATGCTTGCTAGTTAGTAGAACTGAACTAGACTACCATCACTTTTGCATCAGTCTCTCACAACTACGACAGATTGTCTTCTCAATCGTCACACTTGCCTCGCTTCGCTCGGCAAGTGTATATGGTTTGTCTCTCTCTTTGGCCGTGCGCAGCATCGCAGACCTTGCCGAAGAGACCATCACACTTGCCTCGCTTCGCTGGCATCACATAGCCGTCGGCACACAGAGATTAATATTGAAACAAAGGAGACAAGCTTGGACTCCAACTAGTGACCTTAACAATTTCAAGGAGGAGAAAAGGGGCAAGATGAAATGAGAGTCCAGTAGTGATGTTTAGTGTTACAAACTGCGGTGATAGAGTTAGTACTTGCATAAGATGAGTTTTAAACTATATTTCCATTTAAGAATAAGACTCTAGAAAATGGTTCTACTCTTCTTCATTCGTATTCATATCCTCTTCTACCCAAGTTGTCTTCCAATTCTTGACAATACTCTCTACAGCTGTGGCCTTGATTGGTCTATTTCTGCGGCTTCTTACGTATAGCTTGACGGCCATCTCATCTAGTCGCAATCCCTTGACATAGGAACGGTCATTCACCTCTAATGCCAATGCATCATCCACAGGAGCAATGGCTACAAGTTGCTCTTCTAATGATTCAACGAGTTCCCAAACATATCGTTCTTCTGTGGGGGCAACAAGATGCCACAAATCACCAACAATATGCTTGGTAATACCCACATCTCTTACTCGCTTCTGAAGCACAAGGATAAAGTCCTCTGCATCACTAACAGAGAAACCAGCTGCGATACTCATCAGCTCATGAATTGTAGCGAGAATCTCAAAGTCTTTCTCGATATTCTTCCTCAGAGAAGGCATTTGTGGAACAAGACCTTCAAAGTAAGCCCTCATGACCTTGATATCACCAGTCATTCGATCTAGAGCTGTCTTGACATCACCAAAGTAAGGTCTCTTGTTGTTCCTATGCCGCTCAGCTCGTTGTAACAGACATTTGGCATAGAAGATGACAGTTGCAGACATGAGACTCATGACACTTTTGACAACCATAAAGTCATCCATGTATTGTTCTAAATCTTCATGGAAATCTTCAAGAGTTCGTACCAATGAAATGGCAAGGTCGTTATCAACCATTGTCTCTTCCCAGTCCTCTTCGAATAATCTAATTCCAATCTCTTCCTCAATTGGATCAAATACATATATGTGAACACTCCGTGCCGAGTACACAGCATCACTACTGTATACACCCATCAACTCATTCGAGGTCACTTCTACTGTCTCAATCATATCAGCAGAAAACTCACACTGAGACATTAACTCAGATATCATATCCTCGCACTTCTCACTCATGCGTGTGAAGTCATTACTGGCTGCACAGCATGTTTCCAAATCTTGAAGAAAGTTATTCCGTGCATGAATCTGTGTCGATCTCATATGAGAAAGGATAATACATACGGCAAGAATGAGGGCATCTGATTTCTTCGAGAGTCTTTCTCGAATAGTACGAAGTTGTACACTCGAGAAGGAGAAGACATCTTCACAAAGTGATGTTGTGAGTTTACCCTCGGCTGATTGATTCTTGACAGAATCAGATCCATAGACCTTGTCGAGCCATTCATCTGTCTGACTTCGAGTTCGTACCAAGAACTCTTCTTGTGCCAATCTATGTACCTCCCACAACATGTTGTTCACCCAAGCAAGACTATCTTTAGCGTTTTGCATATTAACTGTACGCTTATCACCAGCGAATAACTCGGGCCGTTCTTCAAAGTATGTCTTCTTGGTGTCGCGCATTGACGATACTTCAGGAAAGGTTTCCTCAATTGTTTCACGAAAGTATTCAACCCAAGCTACCAATTCCAACAGCTGTGTGATGGTAAGTTCAGGAAGGTTTTGACCATCAGGACCACCAATTTGTTGAACAATATGGTTCGAACAAACGTGAGCGACACAGGAACTCCAAAGTGCTTCAACATGCCAATGCGGGGCGAAACAGGGTGACATTTGATGCTTGACAATATCAATCTCGGTAACAAGCTCTGTCGCTGCCTTAAGTACGGCTGTGAATTGAGTATTGGAGGCATCATCTTCCTCGGCCACATCAGCGGCATGTTCGTGTACACCCCGAAACATATCAACTCCACGCAACTCAAAGTCTTGATACAATTGTTCCAACGCCGCGGCTCTCATGTTGGTAAATCTCAACCGTTCACCGCCATCGTCATTATCATGACTATCATTCCTCTTCTTTTCAAACGTTTCAGCAGCACGTTCATATACCTCCACAGCCTCAACCAACGCCACCATACCAGCGGGATTATTCATTGACAATTCAAATGCACTCCCAATACCCGATATGATACGCATACGAATCTCATCTCCTAATTCCCATACATTCTGTACATGTGAATTTAAAAAGTTATCCACCAGTGCACTATTGAAGTTGTGTGCCCCGCCCTTCATACTACTCTCAGCCTCAACTAACATAACTTCCAACTCGACATGTTCCATCGATACATTCCGTATCGTACTCCACTCCTCGGCAGTCCATTCCCCGCCATGTAAATCATCACGTAATCGTTCACACGTACTGGGTATATGACTAAAGAAGTCTAATTCACGAAAGCACCGGTTAATATTCCGTCGTGCATTAATAGCCTTTCGCAAATATGGATACTTTGCCAATAAAAACTCATTCCGATCACTAATCTGTCCATCTGATATATACGTTGTTAATTCACGTAATCGTCCAATGTCATCTTGTGTGGCACTTACGGCATTGACTAATTCCTGTACCTCTAATCCACTAGCGGCCACGCCATCATTTAATCGAGCATTAATAATTGATAAATCACGTTGTATCATGGCACGTAACTTGTTGGATTCCTTATCCATTTTCATTTCGGCACCCTCGGCGCCGACTAAGAATCCATTAACACCAAGTTCTTGTCCTTCACTTGTCTTTTCAGTCATTACAGTATTAGCACTACTGCTATTATTATTATTCTTTTGTTGTTGCTGTTGTTGTTGAATAGCAGGACCCATGGCACCATTGACTAACAATTCATCAATCAATCCAGCATCAAATAACCACGTCGAGACAATATTAATCGCACGTTCCTCAGCCTTCTTTTCAAAATCGACTAAGGATAAATCATTCACTGCCTCTTTAATACTTGGTAATTCATCTGGACGTTCGTAATACTTTGATGAGTCGGCAGTGGCGGCTGCAGCCCCTCGTTGTGATGATCTTTTGGTATCCTTCTTATCAGGACTGACTTGCATGTTATTATTTTGATTATTATTATCCGCTGATACACTACTATAATCAGCCCGACTAGCCAATTCTTCATATTGATTCTGCTGCACTTCATGATAATTATCAAATGGCCATGCTATTATATGTGCCTTGTTTTTCCTCTTTGTTTTTATTTTCTTTTTCCTCATCTCATTATTATTTGATGATGATGTGAGGTTGTTACTGATACTGTTGGGAATTGGTCTAGGTGCATTAATTGCGGTTGAGTTATAACTATCTGGATTAAATCCACCCCCACCGCTGCCGCCACCGGGTGGTACATCAGAATCTTCCTTTTTATTTAAACGCAACCATGATGCTAATCCAGCTGCATTACTTGATCCTTCTTCATCCATGGGTGCTTCTTCTGCCCCGCCATTTGGTGACACTGCTGAATAGCGCTTAGGCTTTCCTCTTGAATCAGCTGATGGACCTTCCCCAAAGGGATTATTACTATTTGAGGGAGGTGCCGATCGAGTTTGCTGTTGTGTTGGTACTGGTTTTTGTCTACTCGGTTGTTGTTGTTGTGAGATTAACGGCTTGGGTACAGACGGAGAAGCAGCTGCTGTACTATCATCATCAAATGGATTCGATTTTGTCTTATTAACATCTTGTACCATAGAACGTCGAGTAGAAGCACCATTCTTGCTAAATTGGGGCGGTTTCTTATTACTCATTTCTTTTGAAAATGGATCATTATTATTATCTGCCACTTGTTTCTGAGCTGGTTCATCACCAAATGGATTATTCGAACTAGCACGAACTGATTTTCTTTGTGGTGGTGAATTATCATCGTCACCGAAAGGATTAGATGATGTTGGAGGTTTCCGTACACTTGTACTCTTATTTAAACTACTTCTCATATTTGATCTACTTTGTGTTTGAGGTTTGGGGTTGTCATCTTCTTCGTCATCTCCAAATGGGTTACTATTAGCACGCTTCATTTGCCCACTACGACCATTAGCAGATGATCTAGGGGGTGGAACATCTTCGTCATCACTATCATCACCAAATGGATTGGAAGTAGTAGACTGCATTGATTTTGTCAAATTATTGTTCCTAGAAGGCTTAGCCTGCTGTTGCTGTCGCTGTGGAGGAAGCTGTCTACTACTACTTGAAACAGGGGGTGGTGGTTTCTTCTTATTAGCAAATCCAGCCAATGCATCATTATTATTATCATCATCGGATGATGAATCCTCGAATGGATTAGCCTGCTGTCCACCACTGAATGGGTTGGTATTGTTATTTCTATTATTAGAGGGCTCACCAAATGGATTGCTGCTCCCTCCACCACCCACATTATTAGCACTAGCATTACGGGAAGCATAATATTCAGCACGTGCACCACTCATACCACCCGCACCACTACTATTAGATGTTGTGGGTTGTTGTTCATCATCCTTCTTTTTCGATGAGATTGGAAACTTTGGCTTTAGGTTCTTGGTGCTAAATTTCTTTACCATTTTTTAATGTTATTGATTTTGATAGCAATGTATGGCCCTTTAGATGTATAATTGCTACAATACCCTCTTAGCTGTATGTATACTATATTAAATACGTAGTGTATACGTAGGTTGCTGCACCTTATCTCGGATAAAGTTTTTACTGCAACTATTTTTGTGCGTGCACAAGATGTGTACTCTTTTAAATATTTAGCTTGATCCCTCTCGAGCTTTAGCTGATGATAATGGGAACTAATCGTATTCCTAGACACTTGTGATTGCAGTAAACAACACGCCCTTAATATATTCATTTCATCGCCGCCATTTTGAGGTTGTTAGGCACGGGTACAAAAATGGGTATAGGATACCGAAAAGGGCATGTCAATACCCCTTTGCAACTTCCCCCCTCATTTCGACGAGTCCTTGACTAACTGTCTTGTATAACTATCTGATAGATAGGTATTGGCGGCGGCATTATTGATTAATATAAGCTTGGGATGTGCATATTTTATAGCGGTGCTGTGGTTTAGTTGTGTAAAGATGCCCCTCAGCGTATCCTTGTGGTCGTAATATTATCATCATAACACATTTCAAGTAGATGATTTACAAGTTACAAAAGAGCATCTACTCATGACAAACGTTACCATCCTACCAAAGACTCGTAGCTCTATGAATATAAGTAGACGTTTCATACAAATTGCAATTCTCTTCTTTGTTATAATACGGATATCTTTACATTACTACTTCAGAAGTGAATCGGTACCTACAATTACTAATACATCATCGTCAACTCAAAAAGAAGTAAAGCACAGTAATAATACTCCACTCTCTGAGACTAATGACAAAACTACATCAGCTGCACCATTATTCTATCATATATCACCAGGAAGTAGTGGATCACGAACATTATACCATGCCACGTGCAAACTAGGTTTCCCATCCGTACATCATATATCATTCTGTATATCAAACACTCGGGGTATATATGGAGTGAATAAGTCATTAGTACAAGGTATACGTTCTCATTATGAACTAATGAGATTATATGAAATGGCAATAAATTGTTGTCGTCAATATCAAAAGGGTAATATACATGTAGTTAATGGTGTGGTAGTAAGTACAAAGAATAATAATGAAACATCTATAGAATTCGAGTTGTGCAATACAAACCTTGATGATTGGAGAGATGAGATATATCAACATCTAACAAATGTTATAAATAGTGGTATTGTTGGTCTATTTGATTCGCCATATCCATATTTGGCAGATGAGGTATTAAAATTATCAAACAAATATCGAGAGATACCTCCAATTATTGCCATGACGAATAGAGAATCAAGTAGTTGGGTACGAAGTCGATTAAAGCATCAGATATTATTATGTAGAGCTGAGTATTCATATGAAGAATTGGGTGCTAGCGAGTTTGATATCTTTGGTTGTATAGATAGAGCATTCAATTCTACCTTGTTGAAGAACGAGAAAGGAGGAGAGTCGTCAGCCAAATTGTATTTTTGGAATGTGTTTCAATATCAATCTCCAACATTAGATAAACCAGATGTGAATGAAGATTCAGAGCTTCAAAAAGGTATGGCTCGACAGTATGATCATTTCAAAGAAATATATACAACAAAAGCTGAATATGCACCTGATATATTTGAGATGAAGAATGAATCAGAGCCAATCACTGGCAAACAAATCGAAGTTGATATTCGTGAGTATATTCTGGGCAATGCAAGAGATTCCATTGAGAACAAGGATATCATTAAAAAGTATCAATCTGATTGGCAAGAAACCTATAAGTTAAATACTCTCAATTGTCGGGGAAGAGTTAAATGGCATATGAAGAATGATTCAAAAGTTGAACTTTATCATCTTCCCAAAACTTGTGAGACTCCGTCCAAGTCAAAACATATTCCTAACATTCCTTTGATACAAGAAGACACGGATTAGAAGAAATAGAAGGGTCATTCATAACAAATACATATAGTAACAATACAATCTAAAGTCTAACTTATTCAAACAACAATTTCTATCCATTCAAACGAATCCTATAGACCTTTGGTCATTCGTCAATATATACATACTCCTCATCTCTGTATACCTTACACAATATCACCCTCTTGTGAAATCTTGAACTTCTTCATGTGGCGTAGAAGGTCCTGTTCTTGACGAACAAGAGAAGGGGGCTTTTCATGATACACATCTTCAAACATTGTACTTATGTTTGGCTTGAGACGGCTCTCCGCTTTCTTCATGGCATCAAGAACTGCTTTGCGTTCTTCATCTTCAATAGATGCAATGTCTTCGTCACTCATCCAACCAAACTGCTTCAACAAACGATTGAATCTAACCAGAGGATCGGATACTTCCTTTGCGGTCTCGACCTCTTTCGTATCTCTATACCTTGAGCTATCATCTGATGTAGAATGATGACCTTCCCGGTACGTCATGGCCTCGATCATGACAGGAGAACTGGTCTCCAAAGCATGCTTGCGGGCCTGAGCTACCGCTGCATGTACTGCAAACAAATCATTACCATCGACTCGTATAGCAGCCATGCCATAACCTGGAGCTCGAGAAACTATTCCGTCTCCAGCATACTGATCTTCTACTGGAGTTGAGATGGCATACCCATTGTTACGACAAAAGAAGATCATTGGCACCTTTAGTGTTGCTGCAAAGTTACAGGCAGAATGAAAGTCTATTGTTGATGCCGCTCCCTCTCCAAAGTAGACAATTGAAATAGCTGCTTCCTTCTCGGGATTGGCTATAACATCCAACTTGAACTTGTACGATGCTCCAACAGCTTGAGTAATTTGTGTACCGAGAGGACTTGATACAGTTTGATAGTTCAAAGCACGGCATCCATAGTGGATAGGCATCTGTCGACCACGGCCAAGATCTAAATCATTTGAGAAGCATTGGTTGCAGAATTGATCTAATTAAAAGCCACGCCACATGAGCATACCAGCTTCCCTATACTGGGCAAAGATGAAGTCCTGTGGCTGTAATGCTGATGCACTACCCATATGGATAGCTTCCTCTCCTAAAAAAAGTCAGAGCACATGATATGAGTGACACATTACATGTTCTCAAGTTGTTTCAAAGTTACATACGTACCAGTACAAGTCATGTAGAATGAGATTCTGCCCTGTCTATGTACATCTTGCAGAATTGTATCCATCTTTCTCAGCCTAATCATTTGACGATGAGCTCTTAGTAATGTATTGGTAGATTGAGTGTCAGCATAATCATGCTTGGAAGGTTGCAAGAGAGTACTTGATTGAAACTGCTCAACAAAGTTTGGATGCTGTAAAATAAGAGCTGATTGGAGTTGGGATAGATCAAACTGGTCAGGAATGATCTTTGTAGGGTTTGTAGAGCTATGAAAGTTGCCACTCTCATCCTATAAGAGAATAAGACGAGACATGATGGAAGAAAAGATGCATAAGATATGCACATATCTCTCAAGCAATCATTGTAAATCATCACATACTATGCACATACACTTCAACTTACCATCATGCGGAATACAGGCCAAATTCCACTAGGCACATCCTCCTCTGGCAGTACAATCTTCAATGAATTTGTAATTGGAATCTGTACATTACCGACATATGATAGATGTTCTGTTTCATCAACTTTCACTACTTGTGACTGCTTATCAACGGTATCCAACTCAATCCTATCTTTCAACTTATTTCTAACCTTATGTTTCGGTTTAATTGGTCGGGGTACTCTGATTGATTTGACAAGAACTAATGGTGACATGTGAGTTGGTATCATCGATGAAGAATTGTTTGTTGTTGTCGAATAGAAGCATCGTCTCGTATCTAAAGTCGTGTCAACATCATTGACGATAAACGTCACTACTCCTTTATTAGCAACTGATGCCACAGATGATGATATTGAAGCAACACGTGCTCCTAACTGTCGAACGATCATTATTGTAATATATTGTTATCTATTTATTATTATCCGTGTCATGCACCATACGATGTCATCTATTTTTTTTTCTCTTGCTTCTTTGACTGTAGCTAATTAGTAGAATATCACCGATCCTCTTTGGTACTATATTCTTATATTCTAAGAATATATGGCCGCACTATTATTTTGTGATTGCCTACCAATGCCATCATCAACGCCATCTGATTGACGCTCCGAGTTCTGAAGAATTTGATGTGCCATTTTTTGTCGCGTTTATTCGCCAAAGTATCTTCTCAACATACCTTGCTCCTCTCATCACCCCTTTGTTGTTAACTTTGCTCTCTAGTACCTTCGTCCCACTCCCCTCTCAATCAACATATACTACGTACGATGAATTTCTTTGGTCAAAAGGAGAAGCCCGCTGGGCCAGAGCCGGTATTTGCAGGTGTGTGCATATGTGTGTTTGTAATGATTTTTTTCATTTGTAGGTATGTTGTTGTAATGAGTGGTCGGTGGTGATATGGGATGAAGAGCAAAGTAATTGGTGTATTGAGAGTTGTATATAGCCCGATATTGTACATATATGATTATTTGCATCTGATATGGTTGCTGTATCTTATGTTTGGTATATTATTAGTACTTGACATCTCATAACATTTTTCTACCTTCCATCATAATATATCGTCACCCAAAATATATCCCATCAATATGCTTGATATTATATCATTAGCTACGACGGAAATGGAAATGTATACACATCTCTTCAATAAAATGGCAGGAACATGTTTTGAAAAGTGTGCATCTAGAAAACATAAAGAAAATGATTTAGCCTTGGGTGAAATGTCGTGTACTGATAGATGTGTAGCAAAGTATTTAGAAGCACATGAAAAGGTTGGGGTAGTATTGCAGAAAGCAAATGAAGCGCAGGCTAAGCAACAACAAAGTTTGATGGAAATGCAGAATGCCATGGGTGGTGGAAGTTGATAATAATGCACATCATATAATAATAAATGGCGAAAGTTATAGAAGATTAAACAGTGAGAGTTAACTTCTTCCGGGTGTTTTATATCTATCTACGACTCTTTCCTCGGGAATACAACACTCCATCAAGAATACTCATCATTGTGAAGACTCCGCCAACTGTTGCCATTGCACGGACAACAAAATGCATGAACGGGACAGATTGCAATTCAACCTCTACAGCAAATGGGTAAATCTCGTAGACAAAGAAAATTCCTGGTAATACGGCGTTTTGGGAGTCATGATGTTCCATCTTTTCATGTAATGTACCCCCAGTTTTACCGCCCACGTGTGCCCCGGCCATTCCTCGATCAGTATCGCCAGCCAGTATTGCCTCCTCGTGGACTTCCCCAATTAATGGCCGAAATCGTTCTGTATAAAAGTATCGATTCGTTTCCAGCACTTTATCTATCAACCCTCCTGTCGATGGAGATACTCCCAAATTATCTATAATGTCTCCTTTATACTTTGTAGGAACCACCTTAATAAAGTACTGGAATAACCCTGTCGTTCCTGTATCCTCAGTCACAATCTTACTCACGCCATTCATACTCTTCTCACCATTAATACCGACCTTTTTCATTTCTGTCTTGAACTTACTATCTTCTCCATTACCAATTAAATCACCATATTCGTCATCCAAAAAGCTCAATTCATGCACTATATGACTGGCATTGAAATTGATTCGATCTTCTGGTAAGAATTGATGTATATGCCTCCCTTCACGATCTACGCCCTCGCCCATTGCAATATGAAAATTCCCAGCTACTCTATTAACTGTGAAATATCCACTTAGATTGCAACCCTCGCCACCCGTCATCTTCTTGGGCTCATTCTTACTCCTTCCTTCTCTAATACATTGTTCAGCCAATGGCTGGACGGCATTTTCATTCCATCGTTTCTTCTTGTAGGCAGCCAACACTTCATCACAAGTATTACAACAATCACCCTCATTTTCATGAGCACCATAACACGGTCCGCAGTAATTCTCAGGAACCTTCTTCTTCAATGCTTCTTGATGTAACTTATCTTCCTCAGCTTTGATATTGGCTTCGGTAGCAATCTTACTATTCGAACGAGGCTTGCCATCTAAATTTAAACGTTGCTTAAACATCTTATCGGATATTTCTAATTGTGAATCACCAGCAACATCAATCACATCTAAGTGCACATCATTACAATGTAGAGCGGGGAAGGTAATGTTTAAATTAACTCTCATTCGTTTTCCAATACTATTGCAACAATGGAGTGGAGTAAAAGAGGGTGAGCAATGTGAATTACAGACAAAGTTGGGCTTATCCTTAGAAGAAAAGAGAAGGAGAGTTGCTTTTGTATAATTGGCCGTCAGTAGGTCTCCAAGATATATATCATCATACTGAGCTCAGGTGTTGATAATAGCATCTATATTTCATCATTAGCCAATTTATAAAGCAACTTTTCCTCTCTTCCAATACATTGTGTACTCAAATAATATAAATACACCAACACACAAATTACATATAACTCACCTAGTATCAACAACAGTATGTTCTAAACTAGTACCATTCATACTCCTCCATGTTAACCACTCGGCTAATAATAATATAGTCATAATAACATACCCCACAGCAGTTAATTGTCCGCCTTGTTCAGTCCGGATAGTCATCTCACGCTCTGTTTTTGGAAATATATCTAATTTTCGTACTATTTTAACTTTATTGTATTTATTATCTTCATCGAATGATGTTCTATTAGAAAGGTCATTATTGTATCCATTACCATTTGTACTGTGTGGTCTTCTACGGTGTAATTGTTGTTGTGAATTGAGGTATGAATTGTTGTTGTATTGTGGTTGTGGTGAACTTATATCAACGGAGTTCATCGAAGCAGCGGATGGGGATCTATCTGCACCGCCGCTATCATTTGACGGCTGCTCGTATTCAAGGCATGCTATCATAGTATTGCTATTGAGGGCCTATTATCAGTACTAACTGTGTTATCATGGCACTGCTGACTGCTTGCATCTAAGGTCTATACGTACGTAGAAACATAATATTACGTATGCACCTGAACCTAGACAAAAATGGTGAGAAAAAGTTGTGGAGTTGCAACACATAAACAATTAGGCGGCGTACTAATAATCAGAGAAGGTAAGAGACATACCCTACATCTGTATAAATATCTTATCGTCATTGGGGGTTGAACTTTCCTCAACCATTGATATATAAAGTTATCAGACGGAGAGGATAGTGTTGCAAATATTTCATTCATAAAATTATAATATAATTGGTAATACATACTCTTTATATTGTTTGTTGGGTATATTAATACAATACAATAACATACGAAAGCAATGGGTTGCAGTGTTAGTACACAATCAGGTGTTGGTGGACTATACGCCATGCCAAATGATGATGATGAGGGTATCCCTTATTGGCTACCAACTAACAACAACAGCAATAATTCTGATGTAATGGAAGAGGATAACAACGAATCACCACAGCAACAGTATATATCTTCCTCACACAGTACCCGTCGCACTAGCAATACAAATAGACAAAAGAACCAACATATCAAGAAACGACCAAGAGGTCCTTCTCAACAACAACAAGATTGTTGCGCAGCTGCACAAAGTGAAACGACAGCACAATGGTCAACAAACTTGTGTTCAAATACAATTACTGAAAGTCCACAGCGGAAGCCATTTCCATGTACATTAGCTCAAGCCGCAGATGATGGAGTTATTGATTCAGTACCATGTAATTTAAATGAAGATACCACGTGCAACAATCCATCATCAACTTTGTTAAAACCAAAGTCAAAGTTAAATCACAGTCCAACAATTATGGACCATCCATTAGCTATCAGTACACCACAACAACAAACAACACACCAAATAGAAGAAAATGAGTCACCAACAATCTTTTCAGATAGACAATGGCTAGTATTGCCTGAACAAAAGTATGATATGAATACATTACATCCGAGTAATGTAACGGCACCATTCTTGGGGAGTATGTATTGGATTCCGGCATCACCCAAGTCTAGTCCATTGAAACAAACTAGTTTAGGAGGAGGGCGTAAACGTATTGGTGGGTTGGCATGTCAAGGTAGTTCAGATCCGAGTTGCCTGGTCTACGGTATGAGTGGTGATAGCGGTGTCATGGATGGTAATAAGAAGAATGTACCATCATTGATCTCTCCAACGAATACTATTGAAGATTATTCACCAATGGAAAATATATCACCCGATGGTGACGATGAAGGTATTATTCGTCCGTTTACCAATTTTGGATTACAAGATATGAGTATGACTTCAATATCGACCCCTACTGAGAATAATAATATGGATGAGTCATCACTGGGATTACAACGTGCTGAAAAGTTATTGTTATCGTTAAACTCCACAGAAGAATGGGATGAAGAAGTTGACGCTGGTGAAGATTATGATGAAGACGAGGCCAACGATACATTCGAAACACAGGATGGTGTACCTCAGGGTAGTTTCCTCCACCAAGAGAATATGACTCCCCAAGGAGAGACGGTTGATATATCACGTGAATTGTTAGATTATAGTGAATTAGAAGAGAGTTATGTCTTGGATGCTGTGAAAAGTTATCAACCACCACGACAATTATTTGATAATGGTGGCAATCATAATGTGGGGAAAGTAGGACATAATGTGGGAGAATCATCGTTGATGGATAATATGCTGGATGAATCGTTTGAGGTTGTAACTTCCACTACTCCATCTAAAGAGAGGAGGGGATTGCAAAATATCGATGACGTCCAGAAGAAGGACCAACCAAGTACAAACAAGAAAAGCAAGGGAATGTTGCCATCCCTCCTATGCATGGCACCAGCTACAAACTTGTTGGATTCGCCTGTCAAGGTTGAAAAGAAGAATGGACAAGAGACGACAAGAGTTGTCACACCTCCCTGTCCACCCTCACCAAATGTTGCAACTTTCCATACTCAAGGTGGCTCTCGTCGTGAACGTCATGTATCGACACTTCCAAGTGTGAATATTGGACAACCCATACGGCTACGAGTTACTGACAAGTCCTCTCATCGGGGTGCCTCGTCTGACCTTCAAGTCTCTCTGTCTCAACAAGATTCCCCATGTGACTATGTCTCATATGACCCCTACTTTTCAACTGGCAAGTATACAATCACTTTGCCTAATGGCCGACCTTACGGTAACGGGCTCGTCATAAAAATGGGCCATGGCGAGTTTATGATACTGCAAGACTCTCGAGGTGCTGTATTGGCCGTAATCAAGAGTCGATATACTCACACACCGAGTATGGTGATGTATTCTCCCAAAAAGAGATTTACTAATCAACTTGCGAGTGGACATCGTTTAACCCGAAGGGGTGAAACAATAGTGATTGTCGACGGTAATGAAGGTGAGGCATTATATCCTTGGGCATTGATAAGTAAGGGAGGACGTACTATGGGGGATGATTGTTCGATACATGTGGTGAATGATAATACCAGGGAAGGAGGAAAAAAGTCTACTTCGTCCGGCATATTCAACTCAGAACCAAGCTTTAGAGGAAGACATGAATTTGACCGAGATTTGCACACACATACAGTCGTAAATAGGACAACCACTTTTTTGGAAGAAGTGCCTTGCTGTGTGATTGTACGCGATTCGTCTAATCTGGATGCTGTTGACATTACAATAGCCCCAGGAAAGTCCGCGTTAGTATTGTTTTATCATGTGAATGGTTGTGCTCAATATATAATTTTGGTGATTTGGCTACTTCATTTGACCTACATTTGCCTTTGTTTAACTGCCTTTGCAACTCACATGAACTAACACACGTTACTATCTCCTCTTTTTCATCATAATAAACCGCTAAACTCGCATCTTCCAGGTATCGATCCACTGCTTATGATATGTTACCTTGCTTCCCATACAAAGATGGACGTTGAGCCTCTACTTAGTGGTTTCTAATGCCGCTGGAGAAGAAGAATAGCAGAACAATTGTAAATTAAGAGTCATTCTAGGCTAGCCTAGGCTTTACACTATATTCATATCTGACGGCTCCCATCATAGCTACACTTTGTAGCATGAGGCCGTCCAAAGTTTACAGCTTGTGTACTAACTAAGCGTCTATTTCTCTGCACTGTAAGCAACGGCTGTAAAGCCATCTTCATCTTCTTCACTGATCTTGATGTGATTCATCCTTATGTCAATAGGATTGTCTTGATCAATATAAGCACCCCCTTCCACAACATCTACTGGTTTGAAATCCTTGCTTTTGGTACGTCTACGACTTGTTGCATGACTGGCACTTGGATTTTTGGACTTGAAGAATCGATGATAGCCAACTCTTCTGGCCTCGGAATCATCGATCTTTATATTATTGTCCACTCCACCATTGGATGGTTTGCCAAACTCTGCCAACAAGAGACAGCCATTGCCGTACTCATCCATCCCTGCCACGGCGATTGTCTGTTCTCTATCTGGCACAAAAGCACAGGCATAAGGATGTGGTACTCCTCTCACTTGCGCGTAAGAATGTACTCCATCCATGCCAATATACTTCTTTGGTGATGTAACAAGTTTCGGCAGCATACGAATTGCTTTACCTGTCATGGAGGAGGATCTAGTCTTCTTCTCTGCTGCTTTGTTGTCATTTGGTCCATGAGTTTGGAAGACGTGTACAGTTCCATGATCACTGGCGCATCCTAACCAAGTACTATCGAGGCTGAATGTTAAGCATGTTATAGTTGCACGCTCTACTCCGCGCCGGAATTCTCTTAATGGTACAGATGATGATATAGAGGTAGCATCCTGCCTTGAACTTCCATGACTAGATCCACCACCAATTGTTACTCCTCGAGTATCAAACAATCGAATTACAGTCCCCCGTTCAGAGGCAGTTGCCAGCAATGATCCATCTACACTTAATGCCAGAGCACCTAACTGTGAATCATGTGCATCTATAAAAGTTTGTCGTCGTAAGCCATATAGCTCTACTCGAACTTGACCTTTTTGTGTACTTGGAACAGCAAGTACCATACCATTATTTCTCTGTTGCGAGTTACTTCTACCACTTCCCAATACATCTTGTGCTCGTTCAACACCTGTAACAGTACTACCCCCAACACCACCATTATCTATTGATATAGCCACAAGTCCATTAGGATTCTCACCAGTATATACCTTATCCAACAAGGTCATATCAGCAAAGTTATAAATGTATGTCCGATCTCTTAATACAACTACAATCCGATCTCGTCGTAATTTCGTTGTTAATACCTTTTGTCTAAAACTCAAATCACCCACAGTTCGTTGTAAATGATCATCATACATTAATACCTTGTTGGGTGGAAATTGTGGTGAATTGGAATGTCCTGTAATGGCAAGTAAATTTGTTCGGTATAGCATTTCTATATGTGCAATTCCACCATCTCCGGGTGAACCTCCATTACTGTTACTATCGCCACCCAATGTGCGACGTAAATTCTCTTCAAATGGATGTACATTACATATTCGAAATCCACTTCCAGTACCCACTGCTAGACATCCTCCATCTTGATTGAATGACATGGTAAGTAGTGTATCGTTACTGTCAGTGTAGCCATCATCTAAATCATCTTGCATATCACTAAATGATTGATATTGCATGGGTTGCTGCTGTTCAGTTTGTTGAAATGATGAACTATGATGCTGCTCATGTGGTGTTGTAGATGTTGATACAGTATTAGTGATAGCTTCTTTCTTATCTGTACTCTTGACATCATCTTTATCCTTTGTACTATTAGATGTATCTAAATTTTTGGTAGATTCTTCTTTCACAGAATTTGCATCTTTTGTATCACTACCGGTTGGGGTTATGTTCGGGGTGTCTTCTTTGGATTCATCACTACTTTTTGCACTATCAACACCTTCTTTTATATCACCACTGTTATCATTAGATTTGGTATCATCTACAACAGTGGTACTACTCTTCTCTTTTTCGTTAGATTTAGATGCACCATCTTTTATAGAATCTGATTTATTCGGCGGTGTGGTCGGTACCGATTTATCCTCGTTTACAGATACAGGGGTATTTACCCTCTCCTCCTTCATGTCACTATTATCACTGGCCGTATTGTTCTTCTTGGCCATGATATATATTTTATATAGGAGATATAGAAAAGTTGATGTTCTTTTCACAAGAAAATTTTGGTGATGTGATATCTCTAGACCCGTTCAATGATATACTCCAGAGCTGTTTCTCCCTGCTATAAATATAGAGTTGATATACTATTAGTGACTATAGACTTATAACAGCTCTCTCCGTGTTATAATACGCCTCCTTCACGCCACAACACCAAGAGAAGTTGTGATTTGTTTTTAAGTAGGATTTGGGGCAGCCGACGGGGCATTCGATAGTTCGATATGTCCCCTAAAATGACATTCCACTTTTGTGATAAGTACTTGAACCTATTGAAATCAAAACAAATTGGATGGGGTGGTAGTGGCCGAGATTTACAAAGGATATTAATATGAAGAGGTCGAGTAGATACTCACGTCTGTACACATCATTTTATAGAAATTATGTATCTATATAATATATCTAGAGAGAGAGAGAGAGAGAGAGAGAGAGAGAGAGAGGTATATCAATTACATCAACTATATCTATAAAGAGAGAGGTATATCAAGGAACAAGACGACATTGAATTACATTATTGAAGTGTAGTACCTAGGACACTCTGTGTTAAGATGAACTGTAATTATGTATCCTAGTTGGGAGGCTGGGGGAGGATCAGTAGGATCAGTAATATATACAGTGATCGTTATGGGTTGAGAGTAGAGAGTTATTTTTCAACAACAATATCAGGGCTGGCGAAGTTGATCTTATGTCGATGAAGGCAGGAAATAGTCATGGACAATGAAGACTATCACTGGTTGGTTGAAGAAAACAAAGCGGTAAGTCTCGTTCCTTTTCATTTAATGGACAAGCTAATCAAGTACAAACAACATTCATAAACTTTTTCTCTCTAAATACTCATTAACACACTCTCTCTTTTCTCTTTCTCTTTCTCTCTCTCTTAACACAGGTTTAATCATTGGATAGTTTGGTCAGCTGATTCTACCAAATCTTTCTTCACACACATATATATTCCCCCTACAACCAACTTTTTTGCCAACCATTTGGTGGCCTGTACACATCCCCGTTGGCGTCTAACTGGATTCAAGCATTCCCAACCGCAAGGAACATAAATGGGATGGGTTGATACACTGTGTCATTGATGATGGCGCCACACTTGATCCTTACAAACTCTGTAGTGATGGTTTCCACCACACATCTTGGGTTAATTTCAGCTGCAATCACTTCTACGTTATAGTATGGAGTAGCAACTACTGATGGAATATCCTTGAATGGCTCGATAAATTTAATCTTCACACCAGCATGGTCGTCACGCACGTTGGCTGGGTCACTACAAGCACTCTGTGGATCCACACTTGCTCCCGATAAGAGCTGACTTAAAGTCGAAGATGTACAATCAGTGACAAAACCATGCTTGACATTCTCGTTGGGCATGTTTTGTCCAATCACTAAAAAGTTAAAGCCAAGATAAAAAGGGGACTGATCGTATGGGTTTTTGAACTTGATGTTGAATACATTATTATCTTCTTTTTTGACCGTAAAGTATTCGTCTCCACTTGTCAATATACCATTGTAGGTCACAACACCAGACGCAAAGTCGTTGCGGCCAGATAAGTCGTTGACAAACAGTCCAAGTGTGTCGGCAGTTACAAAAGAGTATGAAGGTATTTCAGTGTTTGTAGTTAACTCATTTGAACCAAAATTCTGGACAGACAATACTCCATTGACGTTGATGTTCTGTTGTTATTCGGAAACATCAAGATACATCAGAGTTAGAGAAGAGAACCAAAGTAAGGAAAAAGGTATCTTATTGCAATACTCACATTTGACAAGGAATAGAATACGAAGTCATTCCAAGGTTTGCCGGGTCCGTCAAAAGGAAACGTTTCTTCTTCGCTTTCATCTGGAGAAATAGCACCGCCTATAAATGTGTGTGTGTGTATTGAGGAGGGAGAAAGGTGAGAACAACATATATTTATCTTGAACTTAACAATGGAGATGAAAACTCTAACAAATACTCACGAACGGGTGTTGCAAATATCGCTGTTGGTTTGTTAGTTTTGCCTTTGTACACATCTGCGAAAGTGAACACTATAGACAAACCAAAGTTCTATTCGACAATCAAGACAATAAGATGAGGGACAGCGGATTATAAGGATAAGATGTTGAAGAATAAGAAAAGGACGTACCGCATTACGGTAACATTCAGCAGTTGAGTATTGACCCCCATTAAACGCTCCAGTTACGGGTCCGGGAAATATATCGGTATCAATCTCACAATAGCAAAATGCAAAGGGCTCTATTGGCTCATAGGTTATTCCAGTTACCTTTGGTGATTCAATTGTTACACCCGTAGGAAACACTTCAACATCTTCGCCAGCCGTCTCAAGATCTATACATTTTTTAAAGCATTGTTGACGGTTGAGGTCAGATAAAAGGTTGTTTTCCAACGGGGTTTGGAAAATTTTTCCTCTTGAATTTGTGCAGCGTCCTTTAAAAGATACGTCTGTGGAGAAGGCAGGACCTGAATCTTCGCCGCCTGCACTTATCACGTTATTTTGCATAATGACTCTACTGTCTTCATTTGGGTTGAGTAACTGACGAGAGATTGGTAGACCTGTGCCATCGAAGATACCTGAGAAGAAATGAATTTCAGTGAAGTGACGTTTGAAGGCTCAGCGAGCAGGAAAAGGTTGAACTAAACAGAACCTACCATGATGCACGGTTCCTTTTAAAAACGGAGGTGTTTCTGTAAAGTCCAATCCGTATAAATCTTCTGCAGCAGCAATAAAAGCAAGTTTCTGCTCAAACGACATGAATTCCATGAGAGTTCCAAATCTGTGTGGATGGTATTGTGTTGCGTGGTTGACATAATTCAAAGACTTATTAGATGAGAAAACAAATAAAGGTTATGTCTGCCAAAGTCTAGTAACTCACTGGTATTGGATAGGCATGGGTCTTTCTTTCACCGTACCTGTTGAATGTAAAACAGGAAGAAGGAAGGAATATAAGGAAGGGAGAGTTGTCAATAAAAGTATCACAACTAAAATACCATTCACCTGCCCACTCGCGCCAGTCTTTGGCCGGCAATCCTCCGAAGGTAAGCTCCCGGTTAGTTAATTTCTTTTTAGATATCTTTGGGGCAAAAGTTGTATCACAGAAGGTGAGGAGGGAGAGGTAGTCAAGGTTTTACTTCAAAGGAGCCTCAACTTACCTTAAAGGCGTCCTCGGCTTGCTGCTTGCTTGAAGCAAATTGTGCCTAGGAAAACGGATGATATTACTTAGCGTGTGAGGCATAATATCAAGACAAATACAGTAAGTTCTTACCAAACTAGATGACGAGCTGGCATCAAGGCTCGCTCCAAAAAGAAGATCATCGCCATCTTTGCCTTCAGTTAGGACATTGACAATTCCACCAATTGCTTGGCCCTAGTTGTTAAAGTAGGAGGAGGTTAAACTATGCAATTATCAATAATACAAACCACAATGCACACACACCTTTGGGCCTCCGAATGCACTAGCAGCACTACCAGCAGCCTTTGCTACACCAACCTTTATTCCGGCGGACGCTGAAATTGCAGAGGACATCTCGTATGACATTGTCGATTGAACGTCAACAGATTTAGAAATGAGAGACGAATAATCACTTTGTGACATGGAGGATGATTGGATCCGTTTACCTCCTAAGACAAGAAACTTCACATAGCCTATTGGAAGGGAAAAGGTGAGCTGGGTGACAAATACAATGCAAAATCAAATCGTCAACTCACTCGTCCCAAACGTATCGAAAAATGTTTCCCAAGTACTTCGGTGACGTATATTGTCTTTATTAAACGGTACTGGGAGATTGTCAAGCGCGTCCTGAAACTCAGGACTGAGTTCTTGCACATAAGATGGAATGAACGACGCTTCAATCTCACTACAGATCGCCCTCGCTTCGAATGAAATGGATGAGCTTTTCTGGCTTGTTTCACTCTCTGATTCAAATCTGCGTAGCGGTAGGAGGGATTGCAGTATAGATGAGAGAGTTTGCACAATTACAGTATTTAAATTGAAGGAAAGGACTTACTTTCCGCTTTGAGAGAATGATGATGTAGATTCTACTGATTTCGAGAAAGAAAAAAATAGAGTGTTGGCTCCACTCTGTTCTTTACTGCTACTACTGATGTCAGACTTTGCTTCTCTAGACAATGATTGTCTACGGTCACTGTCGGAGCTGATTTCTACTGAACTATCGTCATATTGGCAACTGGAGGTGTACTGTATGGGAACAAGAGGGAGAAAGGAAAGAAGGTAAGTGCAGAAATATATAGAATAGATCAAGCGACAATTGTTGTGTTGCATACCTTTGTTTCCACCCCTAATGGCACCTTGAATTGACCGTCAACGGTGAGATTAGCCTGTGATTGGCGGAGACGAATCACTCGATAGCGAAAGCCAGGATCCAACTCAGATGAATCAGTTCCTCGAGGATTACCTCGGATTAAATCATAACCCAAACCCAAATACTCCAACTTTTAAGAAGATAGAAACTATGAGTGAGGGAGGCAAACAGCGATTGGCAAGGATTGATCTCGAGACAATCAACTCACACTTGTGATACCTGATGAATCTCCTGCCCCATCTCTGGTTGTAAAGTCAATGACCAGTTCTCCATTGGGTAGCACGGAGGCAGCCACTGTTTCGGCATTCGCTGCCGAGTCTGACTCTTGCAGTCTCCTACGAGCTTGGAGTCTTCTCTCAGTAGAAGCCACCTCGAAGGCGTGTCCAAAGTGACGATGGCCACCTCCACATGCACAACCTATTAAGATATGATAGTGAAAATGTAAAGAGAATGTTAGTATACATGGCAGCATGTAAAAAAGTATGTCTCAGCATGAACAGTCATACTCACATGCATCTTTTAGTTTCAAACCGTCGCTGGCTAAAGTTGCATCCCCATATTTAATACAGTATTGACTGACATTTACTGCATTATCGATTGCCTCACAGTTAAACTCCACCCCGCCATCCCTAGCTTCATTCCATTCCATATCTTCACATCTAGGCTCAAAGACTTGTTCGGCTTTTTGACCTCCTCCACAAAAGCAACAAGCTTCTAAAGCACACGGGCCAGAGAAGATACCCTGGCTGAGGAATTTACACAACGTGATGTATCCAGCTGGAAGGGTGTCCTCTTTCAGCTCTTGACAGGTCAAACCAGCATACGGACTATCCTTCCAAATAGAATCATTAGGTTGTACCCAATCTTCCCCATCTTGTGGTTCACCATTGATATACTTTGGTAGATCGCCAATACACAAGGATGGAGAGTCTGGACCTTCTCCGTTGGGACTAGATGAAGGTACGATTGGAGAACTTGGAGGACCTTCGTTGGGATTAGAGGAAGGATCAGTTGGAGGGCTCGGACTTTCTCCATTCGGGTTAGTGGAGGGTCCAGTCGGAGAACTTGGAGAGCTTGGGCTTCCGTTAGGGTTAGAGGAGGGATCAGTTGGAGAGCTCGGAGAGCTTGGACTTCCTCCGGTTGGATCTCTATTGAGGTTGGGTTTGGAAGATGGAGTGCCGTCACTCCAATAAACGTGCTTTTTCCCGTCCTTTGTCTTGCCTACTTTTCCTCCAAAGGATGGATCATTCTTTGATACTTTGCCTGTAACTGATGATAGTACTTCTTGTGGATCATCATACCGAGGAGAACTGATCCCTGATATAGGTGAAAATGCCACAACTGGGCTCCCACGTTCCTCGACTATCATAGACATGGCATCATCTAGACGTGCATTTGCATCTTGAGTTGAGATGGTTGCCAGAATAACGGCTGGTAAGAATGATGAGATAATCATATCTTAGAAGAAACCCTTGTCTTGAATATTGATCTGAATATGTATATTATCTGTCTCTTCTTCAGTAGATGCCTTCTTCTTGTTTATCTTGAGTCCTTTGATAGAACTTTCGTATTAGTGATACTGTGTGTCAAGTTGCAAGACATTGAGGGAGATGAGGTTAGAAGGCTGATTAGAATGGCATGCATTTATAATATGTCGACCAATCGATCATCACTATACGGTACGATACGAAGTATGCTACACTATCGCCGTCTTATATATCATACGTCTATGTAGGTATCTTCCTTCAAGTATCTTCGTCGTACATTCCATCCGCCTAATATCAACATCCAAACACATATCAACAGCCAACACATACATATCCTATCTACATCTACATCCACATCAACATCACATACCATACACATCGTTGCTCGTACTCATATCATATCATATCATATCATCATACTCATAAGTGTTATATACCTATTGTTCATCAGTATCAAAAGCAAGGACAAATAAGGTGTTCACAGATACTCACGTGTTGTCTAGCTGCTTGCTCTTCGTTCTAGCTCGCTTGGGTGATATGTGATGTGCAATATGATGGGGTATATGAGTATAGAAGGATGGGGTCTATCAGTCGTTTGTTTGATTGAGGCAAATGAAAATTTATGAGCATCTTCTGTGTATACCTACAATGAAGTGTGCTGAAGTCAATCATTTCTTGGCGAAAATATATCGTTGCAACATAAACAAGCGATGACATGCTGTTTTAACAATAGTAAGGAAGAATGCAAGTATCTTCCTTACCAAGTTTCTCGTGAAGTGAAAAATGTGGGAGTTTGTGTTTTTCTTCCCTCCGACATTCTCAGAGATGAAAACTCTTTGTGGCTTTGGTATTTTTTCTTTTCACAATAGATCATTTTTTCTTGTGGAAGTTGGAAGATAGAATTCCACAGAACCATACGATAAGATACATAGAGTTGCTGTAGTAGATACGTCTGTTAATTAATCTATTATTCAATCATATACCAATCCAATCAAACAAAACAAGAATGGATGATGATATAGAAGACCTCGAGTCAATGCGTCGGCGTATAAGAGAGGAGGGTAGAATACGTCGTGAACATGAATTACAACGTCGTAGGGAGGCGGAAGCATCTCGAAGACGACGTAGGGAACGCGCATCGTCATGTTCTTCTAATTCAAGCCGTGATTTATTATTAATGTCATCTCCCTCTCCACCGCCACCATCACCACCTGATAATAATAAAGCTAATGATATGTATGATTCTGATAACAGTGAAGATAAGAAAGAAGTAGTATCAGAAGCTCGACAGTGGATAAACTCTGTAGAACGGAATAACTCTGATAGGAAATTACCAGCAGCACAAAGTACTAATAATGTTGGTACTAATAGACTATTACCAAGTAGTAATTTAAACTCAAATTCAGATAGCAGTTCAGATATTGATTTATCACAAATGTCATATCAATTGGCAGAACGGAACAAGATTAAGAATCAAAAGATGAAGAATTCTGCTACAAATAGTAAACAAAAGAACAATCCATTAAGTAATGCGTGGTGGTCAAGTGATTCAGACGATGAGGATGAATTAGATGTACGACAATTAGTTGCTAGACAAAATGCCGAGAAGAAGAAGAAATTGGCTGCTGCCACCGCTGAAGCACAACAGACAAAGACTACTACTAATAATAGTATGAAAGAAGTTGCTGCTGTTGTTGATAGTAAACCATCTGCTGCTAGTCAAGTTAATGAAAGTCAAACTAGTTCTGAATTTACTCCCAAAATTAGTAATATAGCTGCTGAACAAATAGGAAAACAACCAAATGTTAGAGGAAAGGTTGATGGTGTAAAGAAATTAGATTATATACGAGAAGAGGATAGTAATGAATCAACTACATTGAATAGAGGAGCTGGTACTGTGTCTTCAGAACAGATGAATGGTCTCAATCAAGATACATCCATGTTAAGAAGCAAAGTAGATGAGCACATACCAAAGCAATCTACCAGTGTATCATTAACTACTGATTCAGCGGCATTCAAGTCAAATACAGAAGCAACAAAACCGGAACCATCTAAACAACAAACTATTTCAGCTGATCCAATAATAGGGAAAGAAGTTCGTAACCGAGCCAATGTAGACTGGATCGAATTAAAGAAATGTCTACTAGTCCGTGCTGTGGGTAGCTGCTCACCGAAAGATCGTGTAGCATCATTCGATCTTGATCATACATTAGTTAATTGGAGAATAGCAGGATGGCCTTCTAGACCAGAGCATTATGAATTATGGAATGAAAGTGTGATTGATAAATGTAGAAAGTTACATGATGGTGGATATAAATTAGTTATATTCTCCAATCAAGGGGGTATTAAATCTGCTTTAAGTGGCAAGAAAGCTGGTACTGTTAAAGGTATCATAGATTGGATTGCCAAACTTATAGAAAGGCCATTATATGCTGTTGTCTCAACAAAATCAGACTCTGGATATCACAAGGGTAATGCAGGAAAGTCCGACGTTAGTATGTTTTGTGTGTGTCATATAGTGTGTTCAATATGAAGACTCGGCCTTGAATACTTGATTTAGCCTTGTTTAGCCACTATTTGACTGCCTTAAAACCACATGTACTAACAAAAAGTTACTATCTCCTCTCTTTCATCATCACAAATTGTGATACCGCGCATCTTCCAGGCATGTGGCAAATCATGGAAGATTACTGTAATTGTGGGAAGCAAGTTAGTCCTGAGTTATCATTCTTTGTAGGTGATGCCGATGGGGTTGGGGATAGTTCAGCGGATGCACAGCGTCAACAACATCAACAGACTGGAACAGATAAGTTATTTGCTGTCAATGTTGGTAAATTGAGAAAGCAAACGATGGACTTTCATACCCCCAATGAATACTTTGGTGATAGCAATGTGCAAAGTCGTCGGACTAGATCAACAGTTGAAGCGCCACCACCATTATCTAAGGAAACAATCTTTGCGCGTACTGCTCTTCTCGGTGGCTACTTTACAAACACTCCAATTCTCTTGATACTTGTGGGTGTTCAAGGTTCTGGCAAATCAACGTTCACAAAGTATCTTACTGATAACAGTGACGGGAGATGGTGCCAATTTAGTCAAGATACTATCAAAGATGGCGGCCCGGGAACACGGCAGGCAGTGGAACAAGCCGCAAAAGATGCTCTTAAAAGAGGAAAGAATGTTGTGATTGATCGAATGCATTTAGACTCTGAACAAAGAGGTCACTTTGTTCAAATAGGAAAAGAGTGTCAAGTGTCAATACATGCATTAGTGATGTTAGCATCAAAAGAAGATGTGGCAGATAGAGTAAAGAAGAGAACAAATCATCCTGGCAAGGTGGAAGGAGAGAACGGAGCTCGAATAGCCGTGTCATCAATATCCAAGCTGATATATCCATCACATGATGAAGGTTTTGAACTGATTAGCTACTCTCGTCAAATAAATGACAGAATAAGGGTAGCATATTGTCAAGTAGGAAGCACAGTGACTAGTAGTGAAATACAAGTACCAAAGACGATACAATTATATAATGCAAAAGAAAAGGTTGCCCTTACCATGCTCACGCTTGGGACAATGGGTATCAAAAAGAATGTGGCAACATCGGCCATTACACAAGCACTACATATTGGGGTACAAAGTATTGATACGGCACCAACATATGGTAATGAGAGTGAGATCGGAGATGCCCTTAGAATCGCTCAGCCTGTCAGTGTCACAATCAAAGTACCCAAACGTGCGACGAGTGTAGAGCAAGTGAGAGAAGAGGTAATGAAGAGCCTCTCGCTATTGCAACAATCAAGAGTTGATGTCATTCTGCTCCACTGGCCTTGTGATTTTATAGAAGCAAATACATTGGCTGATGTTTGGAAAGAGCTTGAGTCAATCAAGAAAGAAGGCAAGTGCCTTGCGATTGGGGTATCCAACTTTACAATTATGGCATTAAAGCAGCTTCTATCTTCCTGTACTATCAAACCTGCGTTGAATCAAGTCGAACGTCACCCGTTGCTTCCACAATATGACCTATTGCAATACTGTCAGTCACAAGATATTATTGTTCAGGCCCATTCTCCCTTGGGAGGTGGATGTGGGCGTGGAAGTGATCTCTTATTAGGAAACAATACAATAACTCGAGTTGCACAAGAGGCAAAAATGTCCCCTGCTCAAGTTCTAGCCTGTTGGAATATACAACAGAATATACCAATATGTACCAAATTTTCGTCAGAGCATGGAAAGGAGTTTATTGCTTTACTTCAAGAGCATACAAAGCTTCGACTTTCACCTGAACAGATGAAGAGCGTTGACAATTTAGGAAGATCTATTAAGCCTCATCGGTCTGTTAGTCCACCATTTATGTATCGCAAAGGTGCTTCCTATTCGTGGGGTGATACTCCTCCATCGAGATGATACTTATAAACTAATCATAATAAAGTAAGTTACTCAGAGTGATAACACTAAGACTCGAAAGTACTTACTCATATCATATGATAACTCTAAGACTCTCAAAATGACGCATGGGCAATTATACTACTCTCAGAGGATTCAATAGAATAGAATATACAACACACTTGAAAACATCCCCTGTTTGGATGGTGGTGGTCCTGTATCCCCTTTTAAGTTATCTCGTATGTGAAGAAAGCAAATTTTCAAGATAATTTGAGATAATTTGACAGTGTGATTTGAGCATTGAGATTAGAGAGTTATGTAGAATGTAGAAGTGTTGCCTTCTAAACTATTTGTTAACTACCATTCAATAATATATAGAGTATCATATCATGGGACGTCACCGTGATAGAAAGAAGAGTAGTAAAAAGCACAAACGAAGAGTCATCGTAGAGTCTTCATCCAGTGAGAGTTCTGAAGAAAGTGAAGTTGAGGAGAGTTCGAGTGAAGAAGAAGAGGAGTAAGTATTCTCACTTGGTATTATTGAATCAATATGCTGTTTTTGTATATTGTGTTATTATATGATATAATTGTGTGGTGGTATTGTATTGCAATCGGTTTATACCATTCATCATCTCAACTCACATGATACGTGTGTTTTATGATGTTTCTCCGCATATACTAACTATTCATATTATTATCTACTCAACTCACATAATAATAATGCATATGATGTTCTCCCCGTATATCTACTACTACAACAGAAGCTCATCTGAAGAGGAAGAAGAGTCATCGTCCGAAGAGGAAGAAGAAGAATCCGAGTATGATGAAGAAGATTCCGAATACGATGACGAAGATGCATTAGACGCTTTAATAGATAGTGTAGTAGATTATGAAGATCCAAAGGAATGTTGGGATTTAGTACGAACATGGTTATCAGATCATTCATTAGAAGAAACAAAGTCGGCAGTGGAATTGAAAGGTGAATTTGATACTACTGCATTACATGTCGCCTGTAGGAATAAACCACCGGTGGATGTTGTTGATATTATGTTAATGGCGGCACCTGATATGATTTTCTGGGCGGATAGCTTTGGATGGTTACCCGTGAGTTTGTTATATTTGTATACATGTGTATTTTATAATATGATATCTATTGTATATATATATATTTTACTTGCAATCAATAATGCATATCTCACACTCTAACATCTCATGTCAATAATAAACAGCTGCATTATGCATGTGCAAATGGGACAGATATTGAGGTAATAAAACTATTATTAAATGCCTATCCTGATAGTAAACTAACAACCGATAAACGGGGTAGAACACCATTACATTTCGCCTTGGGTAATATTGAACATCCGCCAACACCTGCTCTTGTGAAATTGCTCGCTGGTAAAACTGGTGAAAGTGCAAAATGGCCAGATGAGAATCAGATGCTTCCAATACATTATGCCTGTGCCTATGGTGCTACTGTTGAGGTATTAAATGTCTTGATCCATGCATGGGAGGATAGTATGCAAAAAACTGATTCAAAGGGAAGAACTCCACTACACTTTGCAATGGGTAATGCTGATCGTGAGAATTCACCATTCGTTGTTAAAGTATTACTAGAGTTGTATCCAGCTGCCATGGATCAGATTGATGCCGAGAAGAATCTACCATTGCACTTACTCTCAACAAAAGCTGAGTCGGTAACAATTGATAAGTTTCAAACAAGGGAGACGATAAGGAAATGTTTAGACTTTTATTTGAAAGCAAAGCCAAAGACTAGTAGTGAATTATTAACGGGTATTCAAAAGATGCCTGAATGGTTACGAGATGTATGTGTCATCCATCCAACTGTACAAACCATGTTGAATACAAAGATTAGTTCAAGATTTCCCACGATGATCTTAATGCTTGATTTCTACTTTCTAGCGGCAGTTATTGGCACATTCGCGATAACATCACGAGAATCAATAGAACGACGATTTGATCCATTAAATGAAACACAAAGCTCACGCCAAGTATCGGGAGCATTACTTTCTCCTTTATATATCGGTGCATTATACTTCCTTGGACGTGAGATTACACAAATGATATCCGTTCGGAGTCAAACGACAGTAGCTGCATATCTACTTGATGCTGAGAATCTTTTAAATCTTGCCTTTGTCTTCTTGACATTGTATTATACAATATTGATGGGTACAGGGCTAGGCAATGATGAAAGATTTCGGACTGGCGCAGCAATCACAATGGGAATATGTTATCTTCAAGTGCTGGCATATTTGAAAAGTATCTTAATTGACTTTGCAGTGTTTGTGAGTGGTGTCGTCTACGTTACTACTCGCCTCGTTGCCTTTATGGTATGTCTGTTGATTACAGTACTTGCCTTTGCCCAGATTTGGTATACATTGTTCCGGCAGAGCTCAGAGTGTTACTTTGCGGCTGAACAAGAGGCTTTAGAGAATGCAACGATAGCCATCCCCACAGATGATTTATTCGAGTATACAGGAGATGACGATGAAGTTTTAGCTGCCTTGATCGGAGCGGAGGAACCAGTTGAAGATTGTGAGCCTTCTCTTGACTACCCATTCTGTCATAGTCTATGGTTTTCAATCTACAAGACCTACACGATGATGCTGGGTGAAATTGATGACACAATCTTTTATTGGAGTACACTATGTCTGATTCTATTCTGCATCTTCTTCTTCATGGAGGTTGTAATTCTTCTTAATATTCTGATTGCGATTATTACTGACTTGTATGGTGTTATCACCAACGAGCGAGCAGCCATTGTATTTTGGAGTAATCGATTGGCATTCATTACTGACATGGATATGATTACAAATGGGCCGTGGAAGAAGAGTATAATGGGATTCTTCAAACTCCGTGATGATGATGATGACGAAGAAGATGAAGAAGAAGCAGCCTTGATGAAGAAAGATGTTGTAGATGTATCGTGGGAGCGTATCTGTTGGAAGAAGCTCATTGAATGTTTCGATCCCGAAATGGGAAACTCGAATGGTATGGGAATGATTCTAATAGCGCCACTACGAGTCTTCGTAGCCATGTTTCTCATTCCATTCTGGTTGTTATTGGGAATCCTGTCAGCTGGGTGGTTGTGGCCTCCACAGGTTCGAGAAGGATTATTCGTTCAGGCGGTATCAGTTCCAGAAGAGCTGGGAGAAGGTAAAGAGATGGAGAAGAGAATTGAGGAAGTCACCCTATTGAGAAAGAATTTGAAAACAGTGAAAGGACAGTTGACTGGTCAGTTTACTGAAGATAGGAAGGATGTAGCAGCACTAAAAGATCAAGTCAAGGGAATTAAGAGAGAGTTGAAGGAGGAAATGAAGAATATCAAGGTTGTAATGACATCATTGTTTGAAGTTCAGCAACAACAGCTCCTTGGATGATGATTATGATACAATAATATTTGTGTAATGTATAAGTAGTACTGATATAGTTGTGATAAACTGACGGTTCTGAGGAGTAGGAGGATACCGTATCTTTTTTATCATTTTCACAGAAAATCTGTGAAAATAATATAAATTAAACCAATCTAAAGTTGATTTATGTTTAGAAGAATTAATCGTATCCAAAACACTAGGTTAAATTTTTATTAATTTCATTCCTTTATCTTTTTATGATGGCGGCCGCCTTAGGCATCCTTGGGCTATGCATTATCTATATCACCAGTAGATCAGTATGCATTGGTCTATTACCTCCTAAAGCAATCCTGCCAATTTCAAGGGTGTCATCATCTCCCGTCATTTTGCATACCGCAAAAGATAATAATGATGTCGTGTCAACACAAAGTTCAAGTAGTCTGTATGAAAAGTTACCGTCAAAGAAACCATTTACCTTTGGTATACTCACATCTGGATTTCCTCCACAGCAAATACTTGTACCAGTTGTTAAATTCATCACTTTCCAGGTATGGCGCTTGATGATGAACGAGCTAGTAACCCATGATGAGGAAGGCAGGTTTTTAAGAGAATCATTCCAGGCAGGCAATAATCCATCACCATTAGACCTACCAGTAAGTGGTAATGCTAGTCCAAAGTATAAGTTATACTTAGGGAATCCATGTCCTGTAAGTTATTGTTATCCTGTAATTGCAGTTATACTTTATATGCATCTCATATGGTATCTATTTTTTATATATTATCTTATATCGTAGTGGTGTCACAGAGTTAAAGCAGCAATGGCCATACTCGAGTTAGAGAAGGATATTCCTGTGACAATGTTGATTGATGATGCAGAAAAGGCTAGTAAGGGTGGATGGGTTTTACCTGATCCGACTTCAATGAAAGGCAAATTTAATAACAATATTGCAGATGAATTAGTCAGTGGCGACTTGGCTGGTGTATATAACTACTGTTATCGTGATATACTTGAAGAGGGAGAGAGATATAAAGGAAGGTGTACAGCTCCTCTTTTAGTAGATGTCGAATCTGGAAAAATCGTTACAAATGAATCCAATGAGATTATGATATTGTTAAATGACTATGCTCGTCGTCTCAAGAAAGATACAATAGATCTTAGACCAATTACTATGGAAGAGGAACTTGATAAGGCAACAAAGCACTGGTTTGATCTATGTTGGAATGGAGCTTATAGATGTGGCTTTGCTACCTCACAACTAGCATATGATGAAGCGGCACAAGATGTGCTCAAAGGGTTGAAAGAAATGAATGAACATCTATCAACAAACAAGTACTTGCTTGGAGATACAATTACAGAGGTTGATTTGAAAAACTTTGCCTGGGTCACACGTCATGATTATGCATACACGGTGATATTCAAGAGTCCAGGGGGGAGAATTTCACAATATCCAAACATTGCCAAGTATGTGAAGAGAATGGTAGCCGATCATCCATCATTGCTAGACAGTGTTGATATGCCAGACGCATGTGGAAGTTACTATCGACAATTATTCATGCTAAATTTTGGTAGGCTGGTGCCATATATACCGACAGTAAGAGAGTGGGTAGATCAATTATGAATGCATAACATCTAGTTGCTGAGCTATCAGTGTTCTACAATCAAAGTGGTGCTACATCTCTTTACCAACAACTTATATCAACACTAACAACCAGCAGCATGTATACATTCCATTCTTTATTCTTGTAATCTATTTGGTTTGACGAGGGCAAAGTAATTTGCCACCACAGACAATCATAGCAGAACTTGCACTTCCCAACATGATGTTTGACAACATACCATACCACATGTACTTTGCAACCTTGTACTTGTATCTCTTACTAGAATCTCCTTCACATTCTGAGTATCCCTTTGATAGATAATACCGTCCAATTGCATATGTTAAAGTACTAATTGAAGTACACACGGGAAAGGTAATTGCCCCGACCATACCTGATAATACAACTGTAGTGAATGTTTCAAATATTTGTTGATGACTCCTTTGGAAACAATTGAATGCTTTTACGTGTTTGGAAGTTCCTTGTGCGTACAAGTTGGGTAAAAGGTACCGTTCATCTACATCCTTCTCGCCATCCTTCCTTGCTAGTTCTGCATATGTCGTCCTGGCTTTTCCAACTTTGAATCCATGCATTAAAGTCCAAAACCCAGTGCCGATGAGAATTGCAGGTGTAATCGCTGTGAGATTGCTATTTTGAGATGATAAATGTGTTAGTTCGAGATATCCGCCAACAGCAGATGTGCTGAGGCATACTAAAAGAGGTTTTGCTGCCATGTCTATATGTTTGTATACTTTGTAGTAGGAGAGGAGGAGGTGTAAAGCAGGAATGCAATGCAATTCGTCACAAATTGTGCTGGAAAAAAGATATAAGGCGTGCTAAAGTGCTCTTATGGTTTTGTCCCAAAAGATACCCTTTTTTTCAACTCCCAAAAATTTGCCACCACTCAACGATTATCTTGTCGACAACTCCTACACCATCAATAATGATATTATAAGGCTGTAAATATACCCACTAAACCAACTTTTCACGCTGATTCCAATAATAAAGCCGGCATTGAACGAATCTGGCTGTGTGAAGAGCTCTAGGTATGTTTTGCAAAAAGTCATTTTCATGCATGATGTTGGTATCTATTGTCGTCAAGAGGTGGTGGGACGATGGATATAGCGTCTGATACCCTCATAATATGTTTCTAAGATCAGAATTGAGCGGTGGATTCATTTATGAGCTCGATTTGCTGTGTACATGGCCATGTGAGGCACTGTAGATCCGCAAAGTTATTGCTTTGGGGGGGATAGAAATGCATACTAGATGGGCTGCTAGTAGTGCATCATATCAACATATTCGACCATCCAGCACCATAAAAATCGTACCATTCGTCCTTTGCATGTATATAATCAATTCCTGTCAAATATATTGGCGTCTTGGGCGGTATATTGGATGCTAGAGGTTGGTCAATCCGGCCATTGCAAAAACATGTCCCCTGCCTCAGGTGAGCACAGATGGTATGATATGTTTGCATATTCACCCTCTCATACTCATTTCAACATTCCCTATCGTTTATATCATATATTAGGTCAATCAGTATTGAATGTTTAAGTGGTTATTGATGTGTATTTTGTGTAAGAGGTTAGACAGATTTGGTTATGATTTCGAGTTTTGTCGGTCTTAGTTAGAGGGAGATAGGTCATCATATAGGCTCATTAGGCATTCCACAACCCCGCCATCCATAGTTGGTACATATCTATAAGGGGTATGGATTCTTTTATTGAGATAATGTCTAAATAGTAGAAAGAAGATAAACTAAAGTGCTGCGTCATTACTTCTTTTTACTATATTTAGACTCTGGAAAGTATTCGTTGTTAGCAGGCTCTTGTAGACAATTATAATAGTTTGCCATCCCATGTGTCAGACAAGTAAGGGAAGTGTTGACGGCGTACAATACCACCAAGTCCAGCATATCTCTTGAATCTAGAGAAGACTACCTCACTTGTATACCTCATCTCACATGCTTTTCTATTCCAATCAATTTGCTCTTCGTTGAATTGAAAACCATTCCCACCCGTCAAGAATGCCGGATGGATAACAGGATTATAGTTCGGATAGAATCCACTTGTCCCGTCAAATCCCTTATCACCTGATATCAGATACTCCGGAGGTAGATCTCTGAACCTACCGTGGGCCGCCCAAAGCTTAACAATAGCCTTTTCACTACCTCTAGCAAAGAAAGGATCCGTGAATTCTTCAATCAACCCCATAGGGAGAGACCAAGTGACACCTCTCACAGCCGATGCTTTAACCTTATTACTATTAGATAGAGTATATATTACCCTATCAGTGCGTACTGAATCAATGAGAACATCAGTGCCGTCAACAACAGTGGCAACAGGAGGAGTGAAGTTCAAATCAATATAAGATTGAGGGTAGCACTTGTCTCGAAACTCTTTAGAAAGAGTATGTCGTGCCATTTGCTGTCCAACCTCTCGGAAGTGTGGAGCCCAGAACTTGATACATCTCGATACAATATTCCTATGCACACCAAATATCTCACCAATAAATTCGTGTTCGTATGCATTTTGGAAGAACATTAATGCAACGAGGCAAGTTTCAAACTTAGTCAACTTCTTTGTCCGACCCCCTTCGTCCTTGATCATATCATATGTTGGCTCTTGATGAACTACACCAAACATGCCATTTAAGAACGACTTTGTAATATCCCATGATGATAACTTACTACCAACCTCCGTATCTTCAAATCTAAAATGTACTCTAGCTACTCCAGGATTATTTTTGTGGAAGATGTCACTTGATATACCCATACGAGTTAGTCCGTGCCCTTTTTCTTTAGACGATTGTTCAATGATCTTATGTCTATTCTTACTGTCATCCCGATTTAATTCATCTTGTAATTGTTCATTTCTTAATTTGAGTTCATGGACATTATCAGCTAATATACAAACTGCTCGTTGCAAATCTTCTGGATCGGCAGGCGATGGCTTGGCCATCTTGTTCACTGGCTGCGGTATATTATCCTCCCCTCGTTTGGCAAGGTGTGAATATCCATACTGTGAAGCAGTACAACTCTTGATTAAATCATTTATTTGATGGCGAGTTGCTGCCATTTGGTAATCACTCCATGCATGTTCAGAACTGTAACTTGGTACGGGGACAAAACAATCTTCCCCTTTATTACCATGCTTCTTCTTGAATATGTCAGCATCCGTATATCCATTCATGAATAAACCAACATCCTTAATCCACTGCACAGATAGTCTGTCAGAATAATTAATCTGTCTGTTAACAACAAGAAGTTGTACAACCGCGGGATGAAAGTGGTGCGCAGCAATGACCTTCCTCTCCACTTCCTTCTCCTCTTTTTTACTTTTATCTTTTTTCTTCTTCCTCGTACCTTTTGCGGGAGTATTATTCTTTGATTTCTTCTTTCTGTTATCCACAGTACCATATTGTTCATAGTTTGTTTCCCCTAAATGCAGATGATGACAAGCACGCTTCAACTTGAACATCTTGACCTTTGCATCTCTCGTGCCACCCAATGTAGGGCATATAAACTTTCCTCCTCGTGCATCACCTATACTCTGGAAGCATGCTGTTATTTTAGCACAGTCTGGGTTGGTACAAATACAAGCATTAGTAATTGTTTTCCCATCAACATCAAATATCTTAGAACCAATGTGCTGCATGATGATATGCACCTAGAGTGAAGAGAATAGAGTATAGAAGTAGCAAGTTGTGAGAGACAAAATCTTAGAATATGAAGCAATATTTTTACAGATATACAGCGCCACACATAGCCATATACACAGCAAATCGAGCTCATAAATGAATCCACCGCTCAATTCTGATCTTAGGAACATATTATGAGGGTATCAGACGCTATATCCATCGTCCTACCACCTCTTGACGACATTAGATACCAACATCATGCATGAAAATGACTTTTTGCAAAACATACCTAGAGCTCTTTACACAGCCAGATTCGTTCAATGCCGGCTTTATTATTGGAATCAGCGTGAAAAGTTGGTCTAGTGGGTATATTTACAGCCTTATAATATCATTATTGATGGTGTAGGAGTTGTCGACAAGATAGTCGATATTAGTGGCTTGACTTTATTTTACTGAAAATTGGTATCTAATTTTGGTACAAAACCATAAGGGCTGGTCCAGCATACCTTATGGTATCTTTTACTAGTAAAAAGTTTGACATCTATCTCTTTGTCAATATCCTACCACAAGCAACCTTCATTCTGCTGGATGATAATATATAAATGATAACATATGAATAAGGATACGCTAAGGTGAAATAAAATTTGTACTTTTATTCTAATTCTATGTTGAGATTAAATTGCAATGCCGGTTCATACACACATCAACTCTATCATTGACACCTCTTACCTTCTTTATTTGCTCACATATTGTGTTAATCGCCCACAGCAAGTGCTCATATGGTGTACCAGTAGTTCTTGGAGTAGTTGCGTTTGGATTGGGTATCGCTGCTACAATATCATGTGACTTTATAAGACTATCGTCAAACAACACATCGATTGGGATATGGTGTTTAGAGCCTACAACTCTATCAACAGAAGACAAGGTAGCACGTGCGTTCTCTGCATTAGCATTGATATTCGGAGGATTATTCGTATTAATGGGTACGTTAAAAGAGATGTAGTTGCATTTTGGCATTATGTATGATTTTTTGCTAACGCAAAGGTATATTTCAATCATATTCATAACATCATCAGTTTTCCCATAGGAAACTCTGAAGGGGTCTGGGGATATGTTTATTATCTTTATTTGACCAATCTATGAGGATACCAGGATACCTTTTTTGTCATAACAGTTCCTACGTAGAAAGGTATCTTTTTATCATTCAATTGCGAAGGTATGTACCAAAATTACGATCATTGCCCAAGGGACTTAATCTTGTTAAGGGGGGATATAACAAAATTCAAATACATAACGTCTCGCTTAGAAGGGGTGAATCTAATTTAATTGTTCCCCATGGGCTACTTGACATACGTTTATGTAACAGATGTGAGTTTCACGTGAATATTGCTTATGTGATGGCATGATAGTCTGTAGTAATACATACTTAGACGATATCAGTAGTCAGAGGCGGTCTGAGGCGGTGTGGTGGTTATCTCAGTATAGCCCATAGCGTGCCTCAATATCTCAGAGACTGACTTTTCTACTCTATTGCAATATCCTCCAAATATCCTCCAACAGTCGTTTATTATATTCAATTATGTTAGTGTATCAAACGGTGATTATCCTCTACGCTATGTTGTACAATATTGATATGGCGGCGGCCAGTATATACAATAATTTTAACAAGAGGCATTATCGGCAGCAGCAGGATACGAACTCAAGATTACAAGAGCTTTATTGTATTATGAGGAGATGAATAATCGAACTCAAGATTACAAGAGCTTTATTGTATTATGAGGAGATGAATAATTTGTTGGTACCCCACCACAATCTTATCAATTATCATGGTTTGTACTTGTGTACTTGTTGATTTACAATAATCTTGGGTGATTTACGAGTTCGATAATTCAGCTGTATCAAAACATCGCAAGGTGAGAGCATATTATTATGTGCATAGTTAATAGTTGGAGCGTATATGTATTATGTTCTCGTGGTATGTTGCTATCTGCGCCTCCTATCTCACACACATTATAACTTATAAGATCCCTTCTCATAATGTATAGGTTGATCCCTTTCAATTATCCAATACATTATATCGGCATAATTGACCTCCACCGTCGAACTAATCATGCCGATCGTATACATGGTATAATATTGAGGCATTTGGAGCGGTATACTCAGTGCGCAATAACAGGTGAGAAAATTTGTGCATATGTGTTCATAAAATGGTATATGCTTTACCCGCCCACTCACACGTATTACAACCATCATAATCTACCATGATATACCAGATAAAATCCGTATCGAATATTGGGCCGGTTATAATGTATTGGGAATATCTAAAAGTTATGCATGAGCAGAGTTAATGAAAGTAAAGGTAAGCATTGCTTTTTATTACATTTAATAATGACTATGAAACTCACATCCAACAACACACTTCCTATCAATCATAGAATGATCTCCATAGGTTGGATTGGGCCTTGACGTGGAGATGAAATACCCATATTGATCCCATTTCACTAGAAATGAGAACTTGCAGTGGGCATGTTTACAACCAAATCTTTTGCAGCCAGGATTGGTACCTTGGAATACGACTGGTGAGTTCCCAACTACTGATGACTGGTTGATGATATATTGTTGCAGTTGTTGGAATACTTCATTATCTCCAGCTGTTTCGACGTTAGTTACTGGGAATTGTTTAGGACTGAAATACAACCTTTTGCCAGACAGCCCCAGCTCGTTACAAACCTCAATCAATTTAGGTGGAGCATAAAGATTAGGTGATACCATAGGCTGAGAATGGAATTGGTATACTTTGTACTCTTGCTTTTCATCAAGTTTCGCCATCTTTACCGGGTGTAAAGCTAATACTAATGATCCAATTTTTTTATACTGTGGCTTGTATTTATCCATCTTCTTCTGCTCTTCTTGCTTCTTCTGCTGCTCTTCTTGCTCTTCCTTCAACAGCTTGTTCCTCTTTACGTGTATTTCTTTGTTATGTTGTCGTATAGAATTCACTCTATTCCGTTCTGTTTGGTTTGCATCACTGACTAGTTTTTCAACATATTCAACAGGATTGAAATGTTTCCTGCGTAGAAAAGCATATTTCTGTTGTTCCCTTTTTTGATGTTGTGTCATTCTTTTCTCGTACTCAAGAGTCTCTTCAACGTCTCTTTCCATCATGGCCTTGATGCCCTTAATCCCTTTAAAGACGCGATCATCATTTACTTTCAAATTGGAGGTCAAGATATGCTTAATGGACTCGGCAGCTTCCTTGGACATCCGGTTTGGGTTGGAATAATCCGTGTGAAGTCCAGAAAGTATATCATGGATATAGGGTGGTATTTGCACAGGACTATTTGACTCTGGAACCTCGTCTTTGAGCTGTGCCTTGAGCTGTTTCATTTGTATATCCCTCGACGGCTGTTGCAATCCCTCCTTTTGTTTTGCAGCACTACTTTTCTTCTTTTCCGCCTCCTCCTTTTTTGATATTACATCACAATACATTGCATGTTTAACCGAATCTGCAGCACTCTTATCACGCTTCGGATAATGGTGCGTATAATTGGGATTAAATTTGTCAAATGCAACACTCCTACCACGCTTTTTGACATATTCTTTCACCTCTTTATCAGTTTTTTCCATGCATATGTCGACTGCTTTTTCATAATCAGTCATAACCTTTCTCTTTGCCCTCATATCTGCACGAGATGGTTGTTCCTGTTGCTCTACTAATGCATGAAATCTTTCCTTCTCTAACAAGATGGGTGGACGTTTCTGACCGCCTTTATTAGTATTCCATACATCATCAACTACAAATTGCCCATTCTTAGCCTTTTTCATTATTCTGTCTAATGCTGATTTACTCGGTACACAATTGTTATCGATCATGTATCGGATAGCATCTCCTCTTTCTCTTGAAGACTTTGGATGTGTTGTTGCAATTTTTATAGCATGTGTTTTACTATAATAACCTCCTTCTTGTAATATAATGATATTACTACGTATCTCCATTATTATTGATTTCAGTGACGGGGCTGCTATGTCGTTAACATACTTGCATATCATATCCAGCGGTGTATCATTATTGATTTGTTTCTCTAGGTCATCTATAAATGATTTGAGTTTGGCGTGTATGTTTGTCATGATACTACCATGTTGAAACAATGGGTGATACTTATTCTCCGAATAATGACTAAAGCATTCTACTAATTTATCTGGCCCAATACCGACCCTCTCAATGCATTTGGGTATACGCTCTATCAGTTTTGATATGGCTGTGATCACATGATGTGCTTCGATTGGTTTGACGATTGTATACTTCCCATCGCCTTTTTTTTCTAAATATTTGTCGTCAATTTTGATACCTGCATCAGGGTTGTATTCCTCCAGAAACCATTTAAGCTCGTTCATGCATTCATATGGTGTGGGAGGTGTGTTATCAATCCGTGGGTCATATCGTTTATAATTTTGTTCTGCTCTTTCATTATCTCTTTTTTGCTCCTCTCCACAAAATAGAACTAAAAATGCAATTCTTTGTAAATCATTAGCAACGAAATCTAGGTTGAATGATAAGTAGAATAACTTCTCGAATATCTTTGTCGTAATATCATTATTGTGTATCATTGTTATTATTGGGCTTATTGTTTCTCTGCAATATGGGACGTGCACCTCCCATTCCTCCCATATGTAAATGGCATGGCGTGAATGACTTTCTAATTTAGCGAATAAACGGATTTGAAGGAATGCATACATAGAACACCTGGGAAAACTGCCAGCCGGCCAGGCCCTTACGTATCTTATCAATCATTAAATCAATCATTAAGATATTGGCATGATATTATTTTCACCGAATCGGAATCGATTATACAGCTCGGGAGGAATCAATTATTTGCTTGTATGTTTATTCTCCGGGTTATCCTTCGTATTATTGAATAGTAATGTTTGTAGCAATGAAGATTGCAGTATGTCAAAAGGAGCTAAGCTTATGATATCATCAACATCTTTGTGGTTTGCAGCTGGAGTTAATGTAATGATTTTATACCCACCATGTAAGAAGAGAAGAAGAATTCAAGATGAGGAACATAATATTGGCGAATCCATTAGAGATCCATTACTAAAAGGAGATAGGCAACTTAGCAGGTGCATGCCAGAAGGTCATTGAGTGCCTATGTATCATCCTGCCATCCTTTACTAAGCATTTCATCACCTTTTGACACAACTCAGCCCTTGCTTTCATCTTTGGCTTGATGCCAATATGGGAGGGTATGTGGCCTCGCTGTCTCGATTGGATCTCAATCGAGACACTCTCAGGACTCAGGCGAGATTCTGGCAACTTAGCAGGTGCATGCCAGAAGGTCATTGAGTGCCTATGTATC
>Ga0075437_11269_pt1 | contig 41960 bp, 39 predicted proteins | sample MintriMetagenome_FD_74266 | JGI IMG/M metagenome (GOLD analysis project Ga0075437, IMG submission 74266) | Marine eukaryotic communities from Monterey Bay, USA to study complex ecological interactions - Minidiscus trioculatus and... | ecosystem: Environmental > Aquatic > Marine > Unclassified...
GCGGCGGCCTACTATCAATCTGAGACCATCTATAGGGCCCTCTCGTCGTCTACTACACACGTTTATAATATCAATAATCTCCTACTGTGGTTTCTAGCATCTATAATATACAAGGGGGTACCATTGCAACACATCAAAATCACATGTATCCTACTCTAATTTTGCAACAACATGAGATATGAACATAATTCTTGGCGTTCTAGAACCGCAAAAGCAGGGAGAATGCAATGAATGTAGTTTTAGCCTCTAAAATTGACCTTTGTGTCAATCGAAAAACTACGGTCTAGGGTGATTTTGCCACTTTTGACGCCACAAAACGTGAAATGAGCCCCAATGTGATAATTTGACCAAAAAACAAAGTTGGTCTCATTAGAAAGCTCTCGTCGAGCTGATTCGATTAGTGGCATTATTGATATATATTAAGAGATTTACAGCTCGACTACGTCTCGCGGAATATTGAATTTTTGAGAATATGGGAGTACAAGACAAACACAGCTCGACTATCGTCTCGCAAGTAAGAGATTAGACACTTAGTATTAATGTTCGATGTATAAGACACACACAGCTCATGCCTGACGGCATTCACAACGGCCTGACGGCCTGAAGAACGATAAGGTAATGCCATTAGTGGAGACAGGTTGGCATAGCCGTACCGGCACTATTTGGATTGTTGGTACATCATCATCAATGTTAATAGTTACGTCTTGGTATCACTTTCAACAACAATACACCCTAGCGGGTGCATTGGTATTGAAAGGAAGGTTGATTGGAATGGAATAGAATGTTTATTGGTACGTAATGGAGGTAGTGTTAATTGTTTAGTTGAGGTATGGATTGTTGGTATGACGAGTTAGTATCATTATTACTTCCACATCCAATCAACCTGTCTCTACATCACTTCATTATAACAAAGTGTATGCGCCCCGCGCTCGGGATTGCTGGGTAGTGAGGCCCCCGGCCGAACTGTGAATGTTTCTTTATATATGGCATTCATGCTAAGTGTATGCGCCCTGCGCTCGGGTCGGGTGAGTCCGATAGGACGAACACTATGTATTTCTCTTGTACTTCACATTCGTTGATTAAGTGTCTGGCCTCTTGGCCTCGGGTTCTGGTCACGTGAGTGCCTTGCACGAACTGTAAGTGTCTTATATTTATTGTGTTTATTGATGTTGAGTGTGTTATTAATGGTAATAATAATGTTGTCTAATATTATCATTAATATCAAATTACGAAATGTTGGGGATTAAGATTGGCTTTAAAATGCGCGTCTTGGGACGTGAATCTGACAATGTACACCCCTCTCGAGTTGGATCGATTGACAAAGGGTTGTATTTAGAGGCTGAAACTGCCATCAATCGATAGAGGACGACCGTGGCATCTCAAAACGCCAAGAATTATCAAAATTGGGTGGTGAGGAGAAAAGTTATGGTTTAGAAGTGGTGTAAGGATACACCCTTGGACACAACAACTTCAACAGATATTTAACACAACAATATAAATGATAATAATGGAGTGGAGGGGTTGGTGGCATCGTTTACGTGACGAAGATTAACATGTATGTCAATTTTGAGATTTTGAGGGTGGTATAAGGTGATGGGAGGAGTTATGCACCCGGCTGGGGAAGTGTGATACACGTGGTTTGAGGGTATTACCATCTTTTACAGTATATCCACCACCTCCGTACAAAGTGGCACGGGTTGAATCGTCGTAGTTGAGTTGCATTACTACATTTTAGTAGCAGGTTGGTATTTTTGAGTCGAAAATAAGTGGATACCCATGTGGATGTTTATTATGCACCCAGAATGAGAGTGGCACTTACTTTGAGCGTGGTGGGCCGTTCTAGGATATACAAAGAAGTGTTGTATATGTTTATACGGTCCAGACGTATGTTGTGTGGGAGTACTAGTATGTCTAGCCACGGATGTGTTGTTTTTGTGCCAAAAATGGGGTGTAATTAATGTGGATGTTTGTTATGCACTCGGCATGAGATGTGGATATGTTTTGACGATATACCATTGTCCTGTGATATACTCACCACCGCTGTGCAACGTTTTGTGGTCCAATTCATCATGGTATTAAAGATATTATATTATTAGCCACGGGTGTTTGAGATTTTGAGGGTGTCGCAGTGGATTGTGGGCACATTTACAACAACATTTTCGCTACGGGCCATTTTCACCTGGAGCTTCTTAGAAGCCTTTTCTACTGACCTGGGTACCACTCACTTTTTTCCTAAGGGGATAAGGGGGATTTCAGACTTAGCGAAATAAAAAAGAGGCAACTTGAAATGCTGATGCTACGGGCTATTTTCACCTCGATCATCAGACCTGCTCCGGGTAATTTTCACTTCTGCTACGGGCTGCTTTCTCTTTGTAAAAAAAGTCATGATCTGCTATGGGTTGTTTTTGCCCGACTGCTACGGGCTGATTTCATTTTTCAATTTGTAAGGGTATGAAAACAACCCGTAGCAGAAGTGAAAATGACCCGTAGCAGGTCCATGCGAAAAAAGTGAAAATAGCCCGTAGCAAATCCGAAAAGGTGAATACAGCCCGTAGCAAATAAAGATATGATTTTTATTTTCACTAAGTCTAAATCCCCCCACTTTGTGAGTGTATAAAATCCTCAATTTTGTGATTGCTTATACTATTGCTGATGTTTCTTGTAGTTTTTAGTGTTATGTTTTCATATAACCACTTTTTATGATCTAGATTTAATATCTGGTAGAGGTAGAGTGGCTCAAAGTAGGTTGTTTGCAGTTTATTTTGCCAGACTTAGTGAAATAAAAGTGATGAAGAACAAAGTGGCACCCAGGTCAGTAGAAAAGGCTTCTAAGAAGTTCTAGGTGAAAATGGCCCGTAGCGAAAAAGTTGTTGTAAATGTGCCCACTTTATATGTCCTGTGTGCTACATACTATTATCTAAGCCACCATGCGGAGAGATTGTTGCAGCTCCTCCATTGTGAAAGGTCTCTCCCCATCTAGCTCTCTGACTTGTCCATTAGCTGACGGTAGCTCTAAATTGGTCGTTGCGACTGTTTCATTGCAGTGCGCCGTTGAAGGTGATGATATCACAATACTGGCGGCATCATCCTCGTAATCACCATTAATGGTTGTGAGGATTGCAGTAACCTTTTGTTCGATGGCAGCAAGATAATCCATTTCAGAGATGTTATCTGTTCCAATCAAATCCTCGGGGACTGTTAATCCAAGATCACTGTGAACCGTCTCAATCTTTTCTCTTATACTATTCAATGTTTGAAGTTGAGCTTGGTATTGATTGTCTACTTCTTCTGTCTTTGCTTCCAAATGAAGCTGTTTCTGTTGCAAAGACTGCAACTCTTTTTGCTTTTGTGTACAGGCATTCACTCCAGATCTTTCAAGTTGTTTCAGCTCAAGCTCTGCAGAAGCAATCTTTGTCTCATTCTTTGACATTTGCTCCTCAATTTCGTTGATACGCGTGAATAAGCTAAATCGTAGCTCATGTTTTTCTTCTATTGCTTTGCTCAACTTTTCGATGTCATCGATACCAGTCAGAGTCTTGATCTTAGCAAGTGCCGTATCCATTGACAGTTCGTCATCATATTCGCCCTCATCAGCCTGATTATCTTCTGAGTTAGCCTTTTGAGACTTTACAGTGTTTGGTCTGCTGTTTAGTAGTTCTGCACTCAACTGCTCTTCACGACGGAAGAGCTCTTCAAGTTCATGCAATTCTGCTGTCTCTTTTTGTAAAGCTGCCTTGCTTTCCTCATTCTGCTTTGTCAGTAAATCAAGGTCCGCACTAGCCTTATCTCTTGCTTTCAAAGCTTTCTTACCTTGATCTAGTACTTGCGTCATTTGCTTTGTTTGTTTATGAACGTCATGTTCTAATTTGGTGTAGATTTCGTCGTATCTTACTCGCTCCATGCGCAATGAGTCGATTTTCTTTCTTAGCTGTTTGTTATCATCTATCTTTTTGTTCAGTTGAGATAATCGGTGATTGAGTTTGTCTGTTAATATTTGCTTCTCTTTCTCAATCTTGCTTAGTGTATGTGCATCGTCATTGCCTGCCCTACTCTTTTGTTCAAGAGCTTTCTGCTGTTCATGCTGGATTATCTTTTGGTTGGCATTCTCAATACGAGCTCTTTCGTGAGCAATCTTCTGCTTGTATACTTCAATTTGTTGTTTAACTCGAGCTAATTCAGCGTCATTGTGTTTAGGCTGATCGTCTACTTTCATTATTGATGGTAGCGATGTAAATGATGACATGGTAATGCCAATGCCGCTGGCGATACTAGACTATAGAGCTCGATGACTTTAGGCTGATCGTCTATTTTCATTATAGATGGTAGAGATGTAAAAGAAGACATGGTATTGCCAATGCCGCCGGCGTTGAATAAAAAAATGGAAATGAGAAATGAAAAAATACCCTCTACTTACCTTTTACCTGTCTTCGTAACATACCTCTTCATAAGTATATCTATCACTTGTTCATATAACTCGCCACGGTGGTATATTCTCATATCATATCATATCATATCACTGTATCAGATGGTAAATCAGTAATGAACATGTGTCCTGGGCAGTGTGTTATTGCAAATGATACTCCACTCTCCATTAATACATTCTGTGGCGTGATACCACACATGTGGAACACAGGCAGTTCATCAGGCAGAATCTCAACACTATCACCCCAATCCGGTTTGTTAATATCTTGAATACCAATTGATTGTGGACATCCTATACATATAGGTCCGCCGTGTGCATGAGGATATTTGCTTGTAATCTCAACCTCCTTTGCAATTTGTGTAGACTTCATCGGCTTCATGCTCACGACTACATTACCCTTCAAACTACCAGCAGATCTACAAGGTATATTAGTTCTGTACATTGGTATATTTTTATTCTGCTCAACCGATCGTAATGGTATACCAGCATCTAATAATGCACCATCATAACTAAAACTACATCCAATTAGAAATGCAACTGCACGTTCTTTCGAGATATGAATTAGTTAGAGTAGGAAAAGTCATCTAAAGGCCAATCACATACATATACACTTACCTGGCCAATAGGATGTAACATCATCCACTTCTTGTTCCAACTTTCCATTTCTGTATATACAATACTTTGGTATATCACTACGTAAATCTACGTCCTTTGCAATACCATTAGCAACTGTATAACTATTATCAACATTACATACTTCAAGTAATGGACAAGCCTTCTTGTTTCGTTGACAAAAGAGTAAGAAATCAAATGCTTGATCTTCTTCTAATACAACTAAATTACATTGCATATATCCACGACAAATACCGTTTGTAGGGCCTTTGTAGTGACCATTCCTTACTGCCTTTCTAAATTCTTGTGGAGTTGCAAAGTTGTGAGTTGTTTGGTTTATTGTCGACGATGAATCATTATCTTTCATATCTTGTGACTGGACGTTCATATTTACTTGCGCTGTTATATCAATACCTTGCGCTTTTATATACCATTAATATCGTACCACCGATAACCCCAATAGTCACAATACTCAACTCCGACATAAAGAGTCGGCCAGACAATATTAACATGCTATCTTACATGTGCAATTATATGAAGGGAAATTCAGTCCTTACTTATTTAGGCACATCAATCTTGCCGATTGATCTTTTACTAATGGGTTGAACTATATGCATTAAACTCATTTTCAATTGGTATGTTCCAGTGACTGCCCCAAAACGAAGTTTTCATCATAAACATGAAAACTGACAATAGTATTTAATATTAGTGTCTATATCAACAATAATCGAGATATTGTTTGTGGTATCATCTTACACCACATATCGATTATGGCAGGTACTAGATTATTCATACACACAACCTTCATGGTTGAACTACTCCTATTAATACTATGTAGCTATCATTATGCAATCAACAAACCGCATAACTCAACACAATCTGCAGAACCATTCTTTGCAAATCAATCTGGATATAAAGTATTAGTGGAAGACGTTACTCCTATACCATCAGTTAATGGTATTGTCAGTGATGGTATGAAGCAAGTGGTTGAGTATGTAAATGTAGTAAAATCATTTATTTATGAGTTAATTGGTATTGAGGTTGAAAAGGTTGAGTATCAATATAAACCTCGACGTGTTAGTGTATTTGTAAAGGAAATGAGAGATCAAGTATCTAATATAAACATACCTGACAAAGAAGAAGAAGAAGAAGAAGAAGAAGATAGCGAGAATTGCAAAGAAGAAGATAGTATCAATGTATCTCCCCCTTTGCAACTTAATTTACGTCTACCACTTACAGGATCAACTGAGGTACATATCGGACTTGCTCAACAATTACAAAAAGCATTCAAAGAGAGAAGAGCTTATATAAATGCTCCCAAGGTACGAGTGGGTGTGGTGGATGAATCAAAAGTTAGCTCGCGGTATCATATGGAACGTATAGATGGTGATTTATTCAAATTACCAACCAAATCCATTAAACAACATTCTGGTAGTCGAGAAGTGAGACATCCAGAACTATTAATCATAATGGGTTGTGTTCATACCATTCCCAAGGATGAAAAAGTAACTGTTGAACTTGTTGAAGATATAATTCTTGTTCGTGTTCGAGTTGAACATATTCGATTTCTTTATGATATACTAGAAGAGATTGTTGATAAGGTATTAGCCAATATATTCTCTTCATCGATATCACAATCATCATCACTTGGGGGTTACAAAATAAATACAGTTTCGATAAACTTGATTGATGAAGATCCTTCATCTTATATATCTGAAAAGACTGGTAATATTATTGATAATTATACTGCCAAATCACATTTTGATACAATCGGAAAAGCATTATCATCATCTGTTACATCGACAATATCACCAATCTTGGAGGACTTGTCATTTATATATGGAGGACAGATTAAAGTGACTGGAGGCGATGGCGATGATGCACCAAATTTGAGTATTAGTAGCAAGATTACAATTGAACTTGACGTACATTCGTCAGCCTACCTGCCTTTGCCAGATAAAGGATGGATGTATAATGATGCAGAAGAAGACGGTCAGAAACTCATCTGGCATGATAGTATGGCTAATTGGCTGAATGAACACACATCTCAACCAACCAACAATGATGCTACTCTTCCTGATAATGTTCAATGGACTATGGTCGTTCCATCCACTTATCATGCCCCGTTGGCAATTATGTCAGATGGCGGAGAGAGTACCGAAATGATGATATCACCAACAACCTTTGATCCAAGTAAGAGTTGTGGAATTTATCCCAATGGATTGTCCATTATCAATCCATCTAGTTTTCGTGAATATTTAGATGATTCAAACAACAAGCTTAGAACAGAAACACTCCAACCAAATAGTATACTCTTGGATGATGTATATCAAGGATACAAAAACAATACAAAACGCTCATTGGGGTATCTTGTGAGTGCTATTCGAGGTATTCATGGTTTACCTCCGTCTCCGTGTGACGATCCTGATGAATGCTGTGAATGTGAAAGTAAGATTGATTGTGTACCACAATTTAAATCAGAACCATTTTCCTTTTGGGAACTCGAATCAATTGCTCGAAGTCATTACTCTACAACTTTGGAGACTGTACTAAATGAACTTGATTCATTGCATGCAGTACTATATCAACATGGGAGCACACTTGCTTTTCCTGAAGAGTTGGCATACAAGTTGAATAATGCAACACATCTCCTCCGTCAATCAATAGAATTAACAGGAGAAGGTTATCCTACCATTTATACAACATCTTTACTTTATGGCTCATTGAGACATATCGAGTCAGTACAAAGTGATTATCAATTTCATGAGCTACCCTACTTTGCTATTGATCATTATTTGGCAGTGTTTAGTCCTCTGGTTTTGCCACTGATGCTTCCTATGATAGCAGGTTTAATAAGAGAGGTGAAACGATTCAAGGAACACAAGAAGAAGAGAACATCTTTCTTTGCTAGTATGAATAGCTTTTAGTTTCTACAATTATATCTATACACTTCTATCTCCACTAGCTATTTGACCATTGTATTAGTAGACCCATCCCAACTCTTTGAGAGCATGAGCAACTTTAAGAAACCCAGCACGATTGCAGCCTTCCTCGAGTGATCCATCTTCTCCGGCGCCGTCTTTCATCTGTTTGTATACTCCAGCCATCATGTCTTTCAACATCACGTCAACCTTTTCTTTAGCCCAGTATGTTTTGCCTGCATTCTGACTCATCTCTAACCCACTTACTCCAACTCCTCCAGCATTGGCTGCCTTTCCAGGTATATACAGGACCTTTTGATTTTCTCGCAATACCTCCTGACCTTGTGCTGTGACTGGTAGATTGGCTCCTTCGAACACTCCTTTGCAGCCTTTTGACATGAGTAGAGATGCACCATCACTATCAATCTCATTTTGTGTTGCGCAGGGGAATGCATAGTCTATAGACAGGTCGTCAACTGTCCAAGGAGAGTGACTGGGAATGTATTCTCCACATGACAGCGAGCTTAGCCTTGTTCTTTTAACCTGCTTCGCTTCAATCAACTGATCCCAATCATCATTTGTCATGCCGTCCCTAAAGACTAGACAACCATTGGAATCACTAACCGATACAACTTTGGCTCCGAGATTAATTAACATTCTTGAAGCATACTGAGCGACATTGCCACTGCCGCTCACAGCACAATGAGATCCTTGTAGAGTGGACTTTAACTTGTCTTCAATGGCATGTTGTGCCATGTATACAGCGCCAAATCCAGTGGCTTCAGGCCTGAGTTTGATGCCTCCAAATAAAGGACTCTTTCCTGTTAACACACCTTCTCCGTGCAAGTTTGTAAGACGTTTGTACTGGCCATACATGTACCCAATCTCCCTTCCACCCACACCAATGTCACCTGCTGGTATATCCGTCGAAGCACCAATGTATCTATTAAGCTGGGTCATGAATGATTCGCAAAACCGACGAATTTCACCATCTGATCTCCCCTTTGGATCAAAGTCACTTCCACCTTTCCCTCCCCCCAATGGTAATCCGGTCAAAGCATTCTTGAATATCTGTTCGAATCCTAAAAACTTCAATATGCCGTCATTCACTGTTGGATGAAATCTTAGTCCTCCTTTGTATGGTCCCAAAGCACTACTAAACTCAACTCTCCATCCACGGTTTACGTGTTGTTCCCCATTGTCATCTTCCCATGGAACGTGAAACGAAACCATTCTTTCTGGTTCTGTCAAGAAGAGGAATGCTTTCTTATAGAAGTCGCCATTAACTGGATCGCTGAACAAAGGTTCGATTGATAGCGCCATTTCTTCCACAGCCTATAAGATATAATATAAATGATATGCAGGGAAATTGTGAGTGTAATTGCAATAAAACTTATATGTTTATGCAATGGTATACACACAACACATATGTATGCGTATGACTATGATGTGATCAAAAAGTGATATTGCAATAAATAACCATAAGTACTATTAACTTACCTGTATGAATACTGGCTGGTGTGGATATTTAGACCTCAAATCATCTAGAAAACTTAGTTTACTAGGGTTGGTACACGATTGGGGATTGGTTGTTGTTAATGTTGCCATTGTGTTTACAGAATCTGCTGATATTGAATTTGTTTGTTGTATTGTTATAAAAATGAAAATTATGACACATATTGGCGTTAATATGAGAACCATGGTGTCAAAGTGATATCAGTCTGAAGTTCAATGCCCATGCAAAGTGTCAAGACAACGAGAAGCGTGATGAGAGTGGTAGAGAAATGCTTGTGCTGTAAAAACGGAAATGGCGATAATAAACGTATTTTTATTCCGCTCTCTCTCTTGCCTGTTTATACCATGTATTTGCTAGACTAAAAGAATAGCTTAGATACAATTGAACTTTATATATTACATCATTGCCTTTAACTTGCTGCAAGCCTTTTGCTTCTCCTTGATTGAGTCTTCTCCTTTGAAGATTCATTATCCACTCCTCTCTTCCTCTTCATATCTTTAGCATCGGCCTTCTTAGAAGCTACTGCTTTACTCTTTTTGACAGCGGGTGTCTTATTAGATACGACCTTTTGTTTACCTTTTGCAGTACTCTTCTTCGTGCCCTTTCTACCCATAAGCTTTTGAAGTGATGGAACAATCGCCGATGATCGACCACCGGATTGGATAAACTTGATCGTCTTTCCATTATAATCCTTTGCAGTAGTACTTCCACCGCCGCCACCTCTCCATCTACGGTGAAAAAGCCACTCCTCTGGTAAGTCTTTATTACCATTCAAACAAGCAACTGCTGTAGAAAGTAAGTATTGTATCTCTTTAACTATCATTTGGGCCTCTGTCTTGTTTAGATATGATTGATCCGGATGGATATGACATCGATATAGTATCTCATCAGCAACCCAATTGCCTACACCCGATACTACCGCCTTTTGATCCAATAGTAATCCCTTGATACCCTTTTTCCTATTCATCAGCTGATCCACAATTGTTTGTTGTTGTGCATTAGTAGATGATTCTAATGCATCGGGCGCTAGTTCTTTAAATCCTGGTATATCGTCTTCACAAAAGGTTTCCTTATCCTCTCCAACATCAACTAGCACACTTCCGAATCGTCTTGGATCAGAGAAGGCAGCTTCTTCCCCATTACTTGACTTTATAATGAGATGTGTATGAGGAGGGGGGTATGTGCTATCATTCTTTAGTTCTACTAACTCTGGGATATGTGTCGGTGAACTTATCCTACCAGTCATACCCATATGAAGAGATAGATATAATACTGGTTCATTCCCTGTAATTGAGGTGTTATCATCGTCTTCTGATTTATCTTTTGTACTAGCTTTAGCTTTTGTACTTCTTCTTTTCTTTGATGAAGATTTGATATCTTTTTGCAATATGATACATATAAGTTTACCCTTTCTTAGCACATCTTTCATTACATAATGCCCTTGATTTATTAAGTCAAATGTATCTTGTGTAGGAAATCGTTTAGTTGGCAGAGGAGGGAGGCATTCAAAGGTGATGGGCGATGACGATGAAATAAGGGGAAGGAGGATCTGTCGAAAATGTTCGACTTCGGGTAGCTCGGGCATATTTTGATTATTTATTGCGGTCACCCCGATCAAATCAGGAGAAAGCTTGAAAGATCAAATCAGTAGAAAGCTTGGGAATTGTAATTGTTGTACTATGTTGCAGTTGGTTGCGTCAAAATGATAGTAGCTCTGCCCCGCTCGTCCGTCATTTTTTTGCAAAGATGCGGTGACGGTATCCTCAGAATGATTGGAGATGATAATGATACTGATGCCGTGTGCTTGCTATTGCTTAATGGTGGATGAATCATATCACTTACGGCAGCGAGAGCTACTACACTCAACTAGAGAAGAGATAGGTTTATCAACTATTGATCTTGCAGCATGCACTACTTGAATATTTTAGAGGCAACACTCGTCCATCTCTCGAAAAAGATCTTGCTAGACATGATGAGAAAGATTTATTTGCATCATATGTCTCTGTGCTTGGAACGGTGCCATAAAATTCCATATCCATCAAAAGAATATCAATTTACTAATTAATCTACTATGAAGATCGCTGCTATCCTCACCTCCGCTCTCCTTCTTGTATCTTCCACCTATGCATCATCTACTGTCGACGAAACCAATGTAGTTTCAGAAGAGGAGTTTATTGCTGAGGTTGCATTCCTAGAAGAATCTAAATCTCAACAGTGTAACACTTATAGGAAGAAATGCAAGAAAGATTCAGATTGTGCTCAGGGTGGCTTTGGACCTTGCAATGCATGTGGTACAATCAAGGGAAAGAAGAATCGTTGCTACTTAAAAGCACCTCCCACTCCCCCTCCAACGTCCTCTCCAACTCGTTCCGGACTGTGCGGAAAGCAATGCATGTAAGTTGTCCACGTGTCGAGATAAAGATACTTACATATATTTTGCAATAGATCTCATACATATGTTCTCTCTCTCTTTTATTCATTATACCACAGGCACACCAAGGACTGCAAAGGAATGGTGGGAACGTTCAATCTATGCACCAAGTGTAGCCGTAGTAAGGCAAAGAAGGGTACTATGTATCAGTGTTACGATCCACATGCTGATGATGCTGATGAGTGGGAGGAGATCGAGGAGGAAGTTGTTGGATACCTAAGGACTAATTAGATTGGATGATATCTCAGGAAGTGAAAGATTAGATTCATCTGAAGGAGAAGTGTACCATTGAGTACCACTTGATATAGTTCGTTGTTTGATTTTCTATTGTTTTGGGGGAGACTGTTTGCTGAAGATTTGTAATAGGTTAAGTCAGCATGATTCAGAGAATAAAGAATAACGCCTAGTTGCACAGAATCCTTTGCTCAAGTCTCTATTTCAATAGAGTATACAATATCATCTGTTTGGTATTATCTTGTGTGGTCTACTTATCGTTAGTATCGACGTCGCTATTCTATTGTATCTATTGCAAGTCACTCTATCAAATCTAAAACTCATCACCCGTTATAACATCTTGCACAGCCTCTACTATACTTTCACCAGCTTCCTCGGTGGCATTTGCCGCTAATTCAGCCGCTAACCTCTCTTCTTCCGCCAGCATCTCTTCAAACATCTCACTATTACCAAGGAACATATTCATCACTATTCCAATCACAATAACAGTTCGAGCGAATGCCATGACATCTTTCATAGTCGTGCCTTCTACACTAGCTTTCAGAATATTACGGCAAAACAACAGCTTCATTGCCCGATCAAACAAGAAGCAGATCATAACATCACCGACAAGAATCTTGATGATAAAGTTACGGAACTCCTCATCTGGAAAGGGTACCAATTGAAAGTACTTGTTAAGTCCAGGCACTGATTCAGAAGCAAACATGAACGTCAGAATGAAAGTGGCAAGCAGACTCCATAGTAATGGTCTATTCTCGGTAAGTCCTGTCATAAAAGGCCGACCTTGAAGATTCACGACAAAGACTGTCACTTGTTGGACATTACTGACGAGGAAGACGACACTATTCAGTATACCAGGCTTGAACTCTCCATCCAAGTCAACTTTATAATCATCCTCTAGGTACTGTTTGGCTGTATTGGTAGCCCACATCATCGTCGCTAAATGAACAGCAAACTGTCCAAGAAGACTAATGAACAACGAAGGATGAAAGATCGACGTCAGTGGCTTGACACTTGACAGTTTCTCGAGGGGCTTGGCACGGGAGACGCTCATATAAGATACAGAGCCCAACATTCCCATTGCAGTCATTTGAGTATCACCATATTTGACCTGCAAGTTAGATAGAAGTAAGTAAAGTATAGATGAGATATGTCAATCAACACACTAATAACAAACAAACAAAACTCAACATATACTTACACCATCGAGATATAGGACAGACAAAGAGTATGCACTGATGAGGCAATTCAATGCCAATATTTGATACATTTGGATTGATGTGACTAATGTGCAACGTCCTTGACGAACAATATCCACACAGCTGCGAATACTCGGCATCTTAGAAGTGAATGGTGCCGCAACACTGGCATCTCCAATCTTAACCATTGGCAACTCATCCATCTCCAAGTCTTCGAGTTGACCAGCGATTGTTGCAGCCGAGCCAGCAACTGAATGCTTGTTCATCATATCCGCTTTCTTCTTCTTCCCTTCCGCCTTTTCGATTGCCATGAACTCTTGGAGAGCCTTGAATTGTGCCCATTGTACACCTTCTGCCTCCAACTCTTGTACCCGTATCTGCATCTTGCGCTGTTTCTCCTGGATGAGCTCACGCTGTTTCAACTTGGAATCCATTTTCTTTTTCTTCATTTCTTCCACCTTTTGTTTCTGAGCACGATTCTTGATTGCCTTCTCCCGGCCCTTAATTTCATATAATTTGATGAGATCTTCCCTCTCAGTTAGCTCGGGATATTTCTTCAAATCAACGCCAAGTGCAATAATCTTTGCTTTCAGTGCCCATAATGGTCCAGTTCTGGCAAGTTGTCGATCCTGTGGCGATAGGACTGTAATATTATCCGACGCACTGATCATACTGCCCTCCTTTGACGTCTTTTTCTTGTTTCCATCTTCACCCTTGTCAACATTGACATCGCCAAATCCAGACAGGAGAGCTACACCAACATCTGCTTGCTTCAAAGCTCCTACATCGTTAGCACCGTCACCACACATTAGGCATAACAATCCTACAGAATGAAGACATTCGATTACTGTTTCCTTGGCATCAGGTGTCATCCTAGCAAAGACTTTAAAGTGCTCAAGGATTGATTTCGTGTCAACGTCATACTCATAGGCAGTGGCAAGGTTGCTACCTGTGACAGCCAGATCATACTTTTTGGCAAGTAAAGGCACCCCACTTGCGACATATAAATCGCCGACACTGTCATCTTCATAACTTTGCCAGTACATTTTACCACCATCATCCTGTTCCAGAATGAGAATGGGCTTTACCTCAGATGCATCGCGCTTACGAGTTGAAGAAGGTGCCAATTTTGTGGCATTCTGAGCTCGTTTTGATTCCAACAACTCTTTCAACTCCTTATTCGTCTCGGAAAAGACATTGTTTGATGCAAATACACCACCCTCGTCATCAGCATCTTCTGAATCACAAATGTTGACCTCCTTGGCAACATGAATTGCAGTGAGTAACGCATCTCCCGTGACCATTGCAACATTCATACCACCCTCCTTCAACTTACTCAACACCATTTTAGTGTCACGTCGCACACGACATGTAAAGGCTACAAAGCCAGCAAAAGTTAAATTCTCTTCACATACACTTCGTGTATCCTTGGCAGAATCCGCATCGGCGGTGGTATTCAATGTCTTGTATGCCAATGAGATGACACGATATCCGCGTCGTGATAAGAACTTGGCTGCCGTGTCATATCCGTTTGGTTTACTCGACAATAACTTTCCAACCATTTCAGGAGAGCCCTTAACAACCGAATAGTGCTTACGATTGGCAATGTCCTTAACTACACAACTCATACGTTGTAACTTGGAACTAAAGTGATGACGTGACAGTATATCAATTTCACCACATGAGTTGTTCGTTCCTGGTATCGAGATTTGAGAACCACCGTCCTTCTTTTCAGTACCAGCCGATGGTACAACATAACCAGACTTGGATGCCACCTCCCATCTCATTGCCTTGAGTGCAGCCGATTCTAATGGATCTCCTGTCGTTTCACCATCAATAAGGACGAGGGAGTGACACCCAGCCAACACTAATGATGCCTCAGGAGACAACTTTGTCATGGGCGTCAAGAGTTGGCTTTCAGGGTCATCCTTCTTCTTCTTTGAAGATGGATGAGACGATGATGTACCCTTACTGCTGCTTGTCGAACTAGTTAGTGTTGTTAGATCAACACCCAAAGTCGTGACAGCAAGTACACCCACAGGTACCAACTCATCAGTTGTCAATGTTCCAGTCTTATCAAACAAACACGAATCCAACTTTCCAGCAATTGGTACACGATATGGCTCGGTACAAAAGATTTGTAACTTCATTAATGTCATTAATGAATTGTTAACAGCCAATGCCATTTGCATTGGTAACTCTGGTGGGATGACACTTGTAATAATTAATATACAGTGTAGTAATAGTTCATACTGTGAACGATTCTCATCATGCATACCGTGATACAAGACATATCCGGATGATGCCACCGCAAAGAAGAAGAGCAGTAAGAGTAATAATGCAGTTTCCTTTTCGTGGCCCTTGACTTTTTCTTGTGAACCTTCAATCATCCGTACAAGTTTCCCTTGAGCTGATGAGAAACCGGTACGTAATACGAATGTGATACATCCACCATCGGGTGGGTTGGGAATATCACCATATGGATGTGGATGATGAGAAAGTGTTGCGGTCGACTTGTCTTTCTCTTCTTCATCAGAAGATGCCTCCTCTTCTTCGACTACCTCCGCACCCTTACATTGTAACATCTTGGTACCAGCATATAATACATGTGTTTTGTGTTTACCCGTCATATCGAGATTCTCACCCTCGATTAGTTCACTAATACCTTCCTTCATTTGTGGTACAGACTCGCCTGTTAAGCTTGCCTCATTAACGACAGTCGAACCTCGTAGTAGTAAGACATCAGCAGGTACTACATCTCCATCTTCCGAATCAACCACCTGCTGCTTCTTCTTTTTAGTATCGTCCTCGCCACTCTTACTACTATCATCATCCTTCTTCTTGGAAACACCAATCCTCAATAAACTCATAACATCACCAGGCAATAAATCAGTAGTCCAAATTCCAACCCATTTCCCCTCTCTAAACACCAATACTTTACGAACTGCATTACCCATTCCTTTCAATGCACCTAAACTCTTAATACGTGAAAAGACAACTGTAGCCTCGAATGTTAATATCATAAACAAAGTAAATGCACTATATTGCCAATAATCATCTAACATCCATAATACTACACAGAATAATTGAAAGACTGTAAATGGACTTAATAGTTGTGCCTTGTATAGTTTTAAAAAGGTTGGTTGACGAACGTTAAACTTATTTGGACCAAATCGTATATTAGATGAGTCTAACTGATCTTGGGATGATATACCAGACCATTCTTTAAAGAATGTCAATGGCATTTCTGTATTACATCGTATTTTAATAAATGTATTTGATTCATAATCGTAGTAGTAACGACGACGATGATATTCAAATGTTATACCAATTGTGGGGAGATAGATAATTGGTAGTAGTATTGAAGATTCAGTTGTTTTTGTTGGTGTTATTACTGCATGGGTTGGTAAATGTTTGGGTATTGAGAGTGTAGTATTGTTAACTTCAATCATTTTTAGTAGGGCTTCGGATGATCCTTCTACTGTATCATTCCCAGTACTTTTGGTACTACTGTCAACTCCCGACTTATTGATTGGTTTCAACAATGGATTAACATCCTCATCCAATTCCATCCATTCCTCAGGTATATCAACTCCAACAACACTCCCTTCATTATCATAACCACTAGTTTTTATAGCAACATAATTCATCCATACATTAAACTTGACATTCCAAATTTGTAATAATACAATTAATAAATGTAATGTTAGTAGTATGCCTGTACAGAGCATTGATGTGAATGTCGGGTAATGCTTTTTAGGTACACGCATTGATTTGGGTAGTGAGTCGAGAACGGATTGTTGCTTTTCACGTTTTTTACGGGAATGTTGCTCCTCTGTTGTTGTTCATGTAGTTGTTTATAAAGAGGGAAATCATTGATGAGTGAGTACATAATATCTTGTACACCAAACGAACCTTTTTTATCCACACATCTAAAACTCATAACATAAATGAGCACAGTTGAGAACTTACCAATATCCATATCCATCCAATCGAACCAACCTAATTTCTTCGTAGGACGATTGGGATCATTAATATCAGATACGGAGTGTGTTAATTCCGCACGCATCTTTGCTGTTCCTTCCATAACTTTTGTATTTATGAGAGTGAGAAGATTAGGAATGAGATAAATAGTGCATAAGATGTGAGTAATATGTGCGTGAAACAAAACACGCATATAATATACAAAACGACCATTAAATCAACCAGTACAGCCAACAATACACAACTAATACACAGCCAACAATACTCAAACAATACAGCAAACAACATATAAAACTAACCTTCAAACCCCTCCCTCTCGGCCTTATCTAAAAATTCTTTGTAGGGTAAACCAATAGTAGAATAGATCCAATATATTTGATATAAGTATATTGTTAAAAATAATATATGATATTTCTTTAGTGGTGCTCTTCGTTTCTTCTTATTTGTACCATTGGAGTTAGAGTTGGAGGAAGTGAGGTTGGTGGAAGTTGAGTGGTCATTGGATGATGAAGAGATGATAGTTTTAGGTCGATATAATTCAACATAGGCAATTTGATCTGTGTCTGTGGGTATTCCATTTGGTGGTATTGGCCTTGTAGGCTCTTCACTATCTTTAATGCCTGCCATGATAATATATCGTTTGTTACCTCCCTTTGTATTGCAATTTGCATGAATTGCGGTGGAAATTATGAGAGTATAAATGGGAGTCTTAGGTTATTGGGATTAGCCAACACAATCATCAGTATTTAGGCTCTAGATAATTCCTTTTAATATATCAGCAAATGGAAGATATGGTAAGTAGTTTATGTGATATATTATGTGTCTTGTAGCGTGTGTTATCGGCTGGTGAATTTACAATAGATTGGAAAGTTGATGTGCATATATGATGTGCATTTTATTATTTTGTGCGGGTTTGCTAATTATGCCAATACTCTATTATACACCACTCCAATATAGGCCCCGCCCCAAGATGCAGGACCAGCAGATCCACCACAAGAGGATTCATATGATGCCGTGAAGCAAGAAGAACCAACCGGTGGTGAAAATGGCGAAGCAGCACCACCCACTGATATGAACACAACAGATGAACAAGGTCAAGTAAAATCAGAGGACAATGGTGTACCCACCTCAACTACTGGTGGTAACTTATACCTACGTCCTGCATTTTTAGGTAATTTAAGTCATCAATGTTTATCAAGTGATGTTGAGAATTTATTTAATAATCCAACTCCAAGTGGGCCGAATGTTCAGGCTGGTGAGGTTATGCCTGCTTTTAAATTGGATAGGGTGGTGCGTATTATTTTGTATTGTGTGTTTGGTATTGTGCGTTATTAATTGTATGTTGGTATTGTTAGTGTATTAAATTCATTGTGTTAAAATTGTGGGGGTTTATAGCGTTTTCTCACCATATCTTTTTGTGCACATCTTATGTTCCACCTCATGTGTTCCTCCCACCAACCCTCTACATAGGATTTAAAACGTGGATATGCCTTCGTATTCTTTAAGGATCCTGATACACAAGCCGAAAAGGATCGTATTGAACAATATGTTCAAGATATCAACGGAATGTACGTACCGCCAATATGAAATATATATCAAGGTCTTCATTTTAATATTTTTCTTCAATACCTACGGTGGATTATTTTGTCTTCGTATATCTACGGATTGTCTTCGTATTAATTGAGGGGATCTACGGATTTATTTTGTCTTCATTTTAATTGAGGGGATTCTACGGATTTTATCCGCCCTTACTGTATCTCCTATTGCAGAAGAGGGTATAGGTATTTTTTCAATCATCTTTGGATTTCATCGATTGGGGTTAATAATTGGGAGATAGCTACGGATTACCGGACGAGGGATATGGTTCACCTTTGGATATGGGGATTCACCGTATGATTGCCGTCATCACTGTTTGTCTTCCTTTTATTGTTTGTCATCATTACACACCACACGCCAAATTATCAACATCCACACACCTTTACCCACTCCACCATGATATAACTCACCATTTCTTCCATTCTCCCAACTTCAATACCCTCCCAAATCCCTTTATCCCATCTCCACTATTGTATTACAGGAACTTGCCCAATGTCTCCGTCGCCCTACGATCTGAATTCGCCCGCGGCGATGGCCGTGTCAAGAAGAAGGAAGATGAACGTCGTAAGAAGATTACACCCAACGAAACCTTATTCGTTGTAAACTTCCACGAAGAAACTACCAAGCGTGAAGACTTGCAAATGTTATTTGAACCCTATGGTGAATTAGTTCGTATTGATATGAAGAGAAATTATGCCTTTGTCCAGTTTAAGACTGTTGAGGAGGCAATTCGTGCCAAGGAAGCTACCAATGGTGGTAAGTTGGATCAGAGTGAGATCACAGTTGAGTTTGTAGCCAGGCGTATGGGTGAGGGCGGAAGGAGGGATGGTGGACGTACCGGCGGCGGCGGTGGTGGTAGGAGGTATGACGACGATCGTAAGTTGTTTTGTTGTGTGTTTGGAATATCTCTGTTTGTCGATATCATTTGGATTTAAACACATTCTACTTTGTTCACAAATAATATAGGCCGAGGAGGTGGTGGATACCGAGGCTCGAATTACCGCGAGGATTATCGTCCTCCTGGTAGACGTGATGAACGTCCACGAGGAGGCGGGGGCTATCGTGGAGAGCGCCCATCCTATGATGATCGCCGAGGAGGTTATTCTTCACGCCATCGCTCGAGGAGCCGTTCTCGGTCTCCTGAATATCGTAGGCGCAGTCGTTCTCGGTCTCCAGGATATGCGAGGGACAGAGACTATCGCTCTTCACGTCGTGACGAGTACCGTCCTAGTAGCTCCAGGAAAGTCAGCGTTTGTACTTCTTTATCATGTGTATTCGTGTGTTTAAAATGAAGTGTTGGTGATTTGAGTGCTTCATTTGGCCTTCATGTATCTTTATTTAATTGCCCTTTCATACCACATGTTCTAACAGAAGTCAATATCATCTTTCTTTCATCTTCATAACTTGTGAAACACGCATCTTCCAGAGGTGGAAGAGATGCGTATGATGACAGGGACCGTCATGCCGAGCCTAGGTCATCTGATCGTGGTTATGGGCGTTCCGAATATTAAAAGGGATTGAAAGAGGAGAATGGGAAGAATCCTGAGTTGATTGTTTAGTGCCAGACACTATCGTTATGATATTACCATGATAAGCGACCCGAGGCATTTATTATTAGTACTAGCAACCACCTGGTTAGTTTTGATTAATTACTATTAAGGCAGTTTGAATCTTAAATAAATATAAGTATACCTAGTTTGTTATGTGCATTTAAGGTTCCTAACACCTGTGTGCTTCCGCGAAGTCCTCTACCAATAGTCGTTACTTATACTATCAGCTTCTGTTGGTGATAAACCATACGTCTTCTTCTCGTCAACCTCCATCGCGAAATCATTACTCAAACTATTAGATTGAATTAGTGATGAAGGAGATATAGACGAGGATAACGCGGCATTTGTCTTCTTTCCTTCAATAGTAACCGAGTCGATCAATACCTCATCCTCCAAACCGTCTCCATATACAGTGAATTTGAGTCTCATATTCTCAGTACCAGAAGGAAGCTTGAACTCAAAACTATTGCCATCATACCACTTTCTATCTGGAAAAGCAGACGAATCCCAACATTTGTCATCTGTTACCTCTTCATCATTGAGACTATACTCGAGACACAAGTCTTCTGCTTGATCTGGTACAGTAAAGTTTCTTGCAGATCTCAAGCCAAATGTAATTTTGCAACCAGTGAAGACATTATCCTTCATAGTGATGCTATTAGATTTCATGACTGACACTCCATTGTCGCCACCAGCGATTCTCATAGTACCAGTACGCCCTAGCACATTTCCTATCCATGCGGCATTATTTGTTGGCAGCAAGAACATGTTCACCGGACTTGTGAACTCCTCTTTGTAGATCGTTGTCCAAGCACTGGAAGTTTGAACATCATCTTCATTAGTCTCCAATGGGTTTGTGGCATCGGCACCGCACTCAAAGTAATCAGGGGCATTTGAGCTCGCTTCTTCACAAACATTTGTCTTGATCCAATTATATTGTGATGATATCCGTGAGTAGACAGCAGGAAAGTCAACATGTGCGCTACATGAACAGGAGAGAGATATACAATTTGTGTGAGCAATTAGACACTCTTCTCAACAACTATATACGCATCAACTTTGCACACTCACCATCCGAACCCCCATGAGACTAGCCCGATTTGTCGATCAACGTCTTTATTATCTGTCCGCTTGATAATCAATGGTCCTCCACTATCTCCATAGCACGAGTCTTTACCGATATCACTAGCACATAACATCTGATCACTGATCATGCCTTCATAACTCCCGTCAACTCCTCCAACCATCCAACCATGTGATTCGGTTCCTCCAAGAGTACCAGTTGTTGCGTCACAATCTTCATTTATAAAAGTAAAGACTTCTGCTTCCTGAAGGATAGGTGCTGGATACTTGACATCATGCGGTGAATAAGTATCTCCGTATCCCATTGTCGTTACTGCAACTTCACTTCCAACAAATTCAGAACTGACTTTAACAAAGTCAGTCACTTCAGTTGCATCTCTTTCCAATATCATAATCATATAATCAAAGTCGGTAGATGCTTCATCGTATTGTGGATGAGGTATTTGTTCTTTCACTATAATCTCTTCACCGACATTAGTGTTTCGTAAGTCATGTCGTCCAATTACAGCTTTCACTTCTACCATTGGTTGATGACAGTGTGCTACGCTTAGTACTACATTGGGTGCAATAAGTGATCCTCCACAAAAATGACGGCCTCTCCCTTGAAGTGATACTGCATATGGATATCTACCGAGGTCTGTTTCTGTACCGCCAATGACATATGATGTGTCCAACGACTCATTCTACATATACACAGTAGAATAAAGTGTGAGATATAGTTATAAAAGGTCACAATATAGCCAGTCGTCATCTCAACTGACCATATAATCATACTGACTATCTCAGCCGTCATCTTAACCGGTCATTTAATGGAGCTCTACTTCATTTACCAACCACCTTTGGTATTGTTGCAAAGCAAAAAAAATAAATAAATTGAAGACTCACCTTATTAGTAGCAACTAGACCAACTGCAATTGCAACAGCTAACAGTGAGACCATGCATAGAGCTGCTAATCCATACTTCGTCTTTTTGCTATTCCTCGATGTAGAGGAGGGAGCTGTCATATCGTCTGATGCTAGAGACTCGACGATACTTGGAGTATTTTCGACATCGGTCATAATGTTTTCATAGTCTTCCACATCCATTTCAAAGGATTCACCACCACCGATTGCTGCCATATTAGTAGAACTATGATATCAATATCATCCAACTCCGCTTTATGAACATGAGGTGGTGATAATAGGATAAGCCTTCATGAAGGGGCTCAACGTTTTGTCATTTTTTTATACTCAGTACTCGATCACGCTAAGAACCTCGTGATGTTACTACACGTGATAAGTCACACAAACTTGACAATGAGTTGCATCGAGGGTCGGTAGGAGAGACGTGCAAACGCCCGTAGAGCAACTGGACACTTTTACCCATTGATATGTGAGTATATATTTATTATTGCATTTAAATTTGTGGTTGGCGGCGGTAGGCGATGTCTCTCTATTTGTAGAGAGAAGATTGCAATAAGGGAACTCAATTCATGAAATTGTTGGTTTATTATATGGTATATTTGTTTGTTTTGTATCTAATCATCGTCTCTATTATCATATATGCCTCCCTATATTCATTATTTGCAATAGAAAATAATCACATGATCACATATATATAAACAAACGAACAAATCTATTAGTAACAACACAACATTACACAAAATACAACCACATAAATTCGAATAGAATATTTAACAAACAGAATATGTCATCAGAATCGTTGGGTACATTTATACATCGATTATCAGGTGTATACCGTGATCCACAGCGAGTACTACGAGATGCAGAAACATTACTATCCTCACCATTAGGCACACATCTCAGGCCAACAACGGAACCACTAATACGAAACGATGGTACATCTACACCACCAGTACTATTACTACGAGGTACAATACCCATGACATATCGTGGAGTTACTTACAATTTACCAATAGATATGTATTTAGTACAAGAATATCCAATACGTCCACCAACTGTATTTATACGACCTGTATCAAGTATGGCAATTAAAGAAAATCATAGACATGTTGGATTAGATGGACGTGTTTATTTACCATATTTGCATGAATGGAAGGGTAATACACATGATTTACGAGAATTGGTTGTTTGGATGAGTTCATTGTTTGGTAGTGAACCGCCGTGTTATGCTAAACCGACTGGAACTGCTACTACTGCTAGACCAGTAGTGGCTGTTAGTAATGGAAATAGAAATGGACATCACAATAATCCACCGGCTTATGCTCAGGCAACAACAGTATCAACAAATGGCGGTCAGTCATCGTCATATGTTACTGCTCAATCTATAACTTCTTCATCTGCAGCCAGTTCGTACAATACTGCTACATCATCAGCTACCACCAATAATTCAGATGAAGAACGTCGAAGAGCATTTGAAAAAGAAATTGCCGATGCCAACATGGCAGCCGAGACTGCACGTCGAGCAGCAGCCGAGGAACATAGACTGAAGGTTGAACAACAACGATTAGAAAGAGAACACGAGCAGAACTTACTATCATTACGGACAATGGCAACATCGAAAGTACAATTTGAAATACAAAACTTATTCAAGGAACTAAAAGATGATTTACGAATAACACTCAAGAATCAAAAACAATTAGAAGATGGTACAAAGGAGATACAAAGTTTGATAAAAGAGGGGAAGGAACGGAAGTTACAATTGTCAACTGGTAAAGATAATATAGAGAAGGAGATTGAAAAGTTGGAAGTATGGCTAACAGCTGTAAAGAATGAACAAGAACAATCTGATAAGGATGAAAATAATAGTAGACAATGTACAGCAGATTTGATATCATTACCAGCGGATACACACTCGGCTCAAATGTTGGCATTAAGTGCCGAGAATGCCGCGATTGATGACTGTATATACTTTTTAGATAGAGCGTTGGTTAGGGGTAGTATTGGGTTGGACGTTTTCCTGAAGGAGGTTCGAAGATTGAGTAAACGTCAATTCTTGGCCAAGGTATGTTTGTGCTTTGTGTATGTTTTTGTAGGCTTGTCTTTTTATATGTACTTATAACTTATGTGATTGACTGTGATCGAATAGGCACACTTGATAAAGATTGCACAATGTCGAGCGGCAGAACGGCGGTGATGACAGTGACAGTGATGCTTACTCCTTGGCAAATCTTCGAGTGGGTATGCTACTAACACTGGGCTCGACTTGAGATAATAACAAAGATGTGTACCTGATCACATTATGTAAATATAAAACAAAGATCAAGTTATGTAATAGGGTGCTTTACTATCAGAGTTCTATCTTTTAATTCATGCCTAAAAAAGACATAGGAAAGAAATCGAGAAGTTTAGTTGTGCCCCTTTCTTAGTTCTGTCAATAAGAGATCGTAGTAAATCACTAACTGTCGCAGGCATACGATTGACAGCAACCCACATAAAAAGTAGTAGCCTTATTGATTGCTATGCTATGCTATCGTATTATTTACTAAAGTTGTTATCACTGAGCCCAGTTGGCATAATAGGTTCTGTTAAAGAGGTCGTGAGAGTAGTTATTAACCTTATAAACGCTGCTGCTGTAAATTAGCGTCAGTAAAGGAGTCGAGAGCGAGGAACATAAGTATTTTTGCATTGCAATACTAAACACTGTTATTGCAATGAAAACCTATTAGAATATGATTAATAATATACATTCCTATCGCAAGAGAGACTCTAATACAAGTTCAACATCATCAACAACGATGACGGCAAGCACACATGGTAGCAATAGCTCTACCAATACAACACAACATCAGGCACCACCTATAAAAAGTAGAATGACCCTCTTTGGTGGAGGTGTCAGTTCCTTACCAAATGAAGATGAAACGAATCAATTACGATCAACATTTCTCCGCAGTAGACCAAATACTAATAATAAACAATTGCCCGATACATATCGTAGATTATCAGATGAGGAACAAAATCGACGTAGTAGTATGCCAAAACGTACCCTGGCAACGAAAGCTGAAAGTTTTAGAATTGGTAGTCGAATGACTTTATTGGATAATAGTCAACGGAGGTTGAGCTTAGATGAACAGTTGGAATTGCAAAAGGGTGAGTCTTAGTTATGTTTATTATTGTATATGGGTGGAATTATATGTGTATGTGAGTTATTCATATCATAATATGTTCTAAACCATTTTATCCCAAAACAAATTATTAATTACCCCGACCGTCAAACATCAAACATAACATACAATCAATATAGCCTCACAACAGAATCAATCCACAGTATCAAATTATCAAGAAGTATTTGCACAAATGAAGGCAGAATTTCCACATTCCTCACTAGGCGCTCTACAACAAAAGACAATGGCTCGCATGGCTGAATTAAAGGCACAGAATTTAGCTAAGAAACGTGAGGAATTAGTAAAGATACAAAGAGAGCGTGAAAAGGAAGAAGCAGAACGATTAAAGAAAACATTGGCTGTGAAATATATGGGTAAATGGATGAATAAGGCCAAGTTGGAATATAAAGATGTTGGGGAGGATGATAATGATGATGGAGATGATCATTCGATTGACCCGTTAGAGGTATCAAATACTGCTACCAATCCTGTACAAAAGAGGGGCAGTGGCGGCGGATTTAACGATTCCTTCACCCGTGGATTAGGCTTTAATGACTCTCAATATTCAAATTCACGGCATGACAGCACTTCTCGTATTGGATTTAATGAAAGTTCTGATAATATATTGACACATTTAATACCCACCGGAGCCATGTCATTAGGAAGGAATACAATAATGATGAAACGACGGACAAGTCCAGCTGATGGAAATCGAAGGGCAAGTGTTGATACTACCCAATCAGGGTTGGATAGTAGTAGGATTGATGCCGGGTTGATTGGTGATAATCAGGCTGATAACTTTGCACCACGACAGAGTGTCGGTGATTTATCAGTACATTTAGCACAACATGGATTTGGTGGGGCTGGTCATCCAAATAATGATGATCGGTCTGCTATAACCGAGCCAAGTGCATTGGTAAATGATGATACTGATAGTGTTGAGCGACTTAGTATGAAATCAAGTTTGAATAGTGTTAGTCGATTAGATTTGGAATTGAGTGATATGCATGATGGCATTGATGAAAGTGGCCGGTCGGGAGTTAGTAGTTTGGGTGATGGACTACGTGGTGCAGAAGACCATGCCGAACAGGAAAGAGAGTCAAGAGCGCGGAGTCTAGGAGTTGATGATGATATAGGAACATCGGCTGAACGGAGGAGATCACTTTCATTTTCGGCAAGTAGGAGCGAGTCCACGAGTATTGCACGATCTATTGGAGGTCGATCTATAGCATCCGAGTTTACATCCGACTTTTCAATAATGAGTTGTGGCTTGATTGTTGGATTCACAGATCGGAGTAGTATGGGCGAGAAGAAGGGATTGATTGTGGAATTTAATCATGTCATACGAAAGAGGAAGGGGAAGGAAAAGAGTCAAGATGATTGTGATAATAATACTACCACTGATAAGTCACATGATACCGAAGAGGATATAAAGAAATGGAAGGAAATGCCATCGTCTGACGCTCCTGAGCAGAAGAAGGAAGTAAGAAGCAGACCAAAGGACAAGGATCCACCCATGGTGAGAAGAAGATGACAGGCAGAAAGGACAGGAGCATGCTATCGACTTGCTGTGTAGTATCGCATATATGAAAGAAGTTCATGTAACATTGTAATAAAGTAACCTAAAGCTAGTTTGCAAATCAAATCAAACCTGTTTTGAGCTCAATTCATCTCTTATAGGAAGTTTTCACCCCACGAGAAAGCATGAAAACTGCTAGTGCACCATCGATCTTGTTCAAAGTGATCTTGTCATCAACTTATGAATAGACTAACTACCTCTTTATAATAGGCTCTCAATACATGGTGAAAGAAGCAAATCATTGCAATAATAATAATCATCATAGAGGATTTGGTCAACTGCCGCCGCCGTTCGAGAAGGTGCACAACATATAGTAACAACTTGTTGTTAACAAGTCATCGCAGCAACAATAATAAACTTTGGCATATATCATAATATTAGCTTATGTAAAAGAATGAGTTCAGATAATGATGATTTTGATTTCATGTCCTACTTGAAACGGCCTAGTTGCATACCAGGATTAACCGGTAGTGATATCATCGCTGGTTGTCAGGGACATAATATTTCATTTGCCTACGGACGTGATACCAGTGACAAACATAAATTACTCGATCCACAACTACAAGCACGCGTTGCCTTCTGGCTTCGTGATAAAGCATTCTCATTAAAAGATATTAAAATGGAATGTAAAAGCAATGGCTTGGCAGTTACGGGTAATAAGAAGGTACTTGCTTTGAGGTTGGCATTGAAGAAATTACCAGATAATGTTGAAAAAAGTACTTCTGAAGGATATATAATTACAAAGTGTAGTCCAAATACACGAGGTGGAAAGAGGATCAAGACTGGTGGTGCAGAATATACTAGCAGAAGTAGTAGTTCAGCTGCCACAAAACGTAATGATACAAGGAAACAACCAGCAAAGAAGGCAAAGAGAGTTGTTAAGCACCAAACCAACAAAGTTCCTTCCAAAAAAGAAGCCAGTACGATATTGACTGATACGAATTGCAACAAATGTAAGGTAGATGATGGATTTATCAATAAATGTGAGGGTAGTGGTTGTGACAAAGTAACATTGGCATGTGAATGTAATGATTATTGTAATGATGGGATATATAAGATTGGAGTATCACATTGTGGATGTTGTGAACGGGCATATTGTTTTAGTTGCAGAAAGAGATATGCCGGGGGTTGTACTTCTTGTCAAATGATGTGTGAGTGAATTATCAAGTATAAATAAGGGGAAATGTAATACATATAGACTAGGGGTTTTATTGCAAGAAAAGAAAAGAAGTATACTCAACCAGTGAATAGATATCTCAACCAGTGAGTAGTTAGATTACTGGGGCAGTGAGGTCTGATGAGTTTTCATCATCTCTAGGTAGCACAACTGGCATTAATGCTTCTAAATAAAGTAACCATTCAACATTAATAGTATGATCCGGAATAGGTGTATTCTCTAATGATACCTCCAGTTGACTACATACCATAAGCCGTTTGGTTTCGTTCTAGTGGAATTCAAAAATGGCTGTTGATCTCTTTCTGATGCCGGGGATTGTACATCTCTTGTCAAATTATGATGTGTGCTAGTGCTGAGTGAATCATTTAACTAATTCAAGATTAAGATAAGAGATGGTATACGTACTATCCACACTACCCGGCCGAGTACAGTTCCTCCCGCCGGCCACACTAACGAATCCTTCATGCTTTCTTTCGGGCTTGGTAAGTTGATTTTCGAGAAGCTGCCTATTGAGCCTCCCTCTAGCTTACAGCAGGACGTCGCATACGTTCCTCGCGAACTTCCTGCAATCCATCATTACCAAGATCACTATGCAGTGGTCTTTGGAATAACTCGTCAACCTTTTCTTTCAAATACGTAACTTCTGCTCCATCAAACACCTCAAATGTTTCTTCTCCAGACCCTTCTTCGTTACTACCGGTCAAACGACCCAATATCTCCAACAATGTACCATATTCAATGGCAGCCCGAGCCCCTACGTCTTCACTATAAGTCAACTCGCCCAACATCTCCAAGCACTTACCATATTCGACGTCATACTCTTCATAGCAAGGTTTACGTCGTCGCCGCCTATGCCATTCAATTGCATGCACAAGATCAGACTTCAATGGCATGAGATAAGTCCCGATACGACGAAGTTGCTCGGTCCCATGGTACGTTGGAAACGGATCTCCGTTCACATCCTTCATTCCATGTGTCATGGCAAGCAAATACGCAGGCCTCTCGCCACTATCCTTATAATGCTGTTCGGCAAGCTCTATATTACCATCCCTAGATGGACTGTAGAATCCCATTGGACGGTTTGGACCCGCTGAAACAAAACAAGATCATGAGTTGGTAAAGTATCATAATATGAAGACAAGATACACACATATATAATACATACCCATGACAGCATCATAAATGGCTGTGCAGTCAAACTCCTCAAAATAGCACACACCACTGTGCTCATATAGCTTTCCCACCTTTACAATGCGCTTGCCGAATGTGCACAACATATTCTTAACGGTAGCTCCACCCAAAGGATAGTTGATCAACCAAATCTCATCTTGACTCGAACCAGTAGTACGTCGTTCAAAGAAAGATTTGAGCCAGTCCAACAATACTGCTGACGGTTTGGGACGCCGGCCATGATAGAAATGGAGGAGAAAGGCATGCTTGCCGTTTCGACGGATAAACTCAAATAGACGTTTGTCTCGTATAGGATCCCGCTTGGTGTACTGTTTCTTCACATGGTGAGGACTGTCAATCTCAATGATCTCAACACGATCAGAACCATAACGATGAAAGTCAGGTCTGTATGTCGTTTGTTTGTCGTTCAGCTCGATTGGACGATTGTGAATCAACTCTAATCCCCTATTCTCAAAACCTATTGCCACCTCAAGCTCGTACCGCAATATTCTCCCCTCGTAGTTAAGATAGAAATGTGACTGGCAATACCAATTCCACTCGTTGTAGGGTGATACTGCAAATTTGGGACAACAATCTCCATGCCTGCACAGACGCTGGGATGTACCTTCTCTACGACGAACAGTTCCAGGGGGAGGCGTGTAGTTGGGCCCAACAGCTCCACTCAAGTTGAAACGTTCGGAACGCTGACGGTCCCAGTTGATCAATGTTTTCCTCCCCATTAGCAGACGTTGCAACTGGCAAAGTCTTACAATCTTCTGTTCACGACGTAAAGCACTTCGCACCACACTACGAATAGGCATTGAATAACCTCTAAGAAGATAGTCTAAAATACGAGTCAGTGGATAAGTGTCAGTGGATGAATCAATTGAAGTGGCAACACATCACAAATGTTGGTAACTTACAATCACATGGTGGAATAGAATCACGCACTTGTCCTCCAAAGCTTTCGATTGTGTTTTTAATGATCCTGTGGTCAGGAGACCTGTAGTCTTGTTCTCCTTGAACTCCTTGAGGTTCTGGACCAAACGGTACCTCCGGGAATTGTCCAGTCAAGACAAATGTCATGCCACTTAGAATAGTTGCATTGTCTACGGCACCATTCACGCCGGGTGAAAGTTCGACAAACGGCGTCAATACCCGAGGAGGATTAGCAGGAGGTAGCTCAACTGCAGGAGGAGGTGGAGGTTGCTCAACTGCAGGAGGAGGAGGCGGAGGTATGCTGGGGTCCTCATCATACAATGCTCCCCCGACCAAGAATTGTAATGAGGCATCCCCTGTCGAATCATCATCAACATCACTACCCTCATTTGTTGGCTGGTGCCTATTCATCTGCATAAAATACTCTGTATTAGAGCATTTGGGAGAGGGTCTCCATCCATCATCTACGTCCGAACAGTTCTTATTAGCATTTTCTCCATAGAGTCCATCACTATTGATAAACTGACAATACATGAGATGACTTTCTTCTAGAGGTTTCTGTGCCTTCCCCTGTTCCGATAAAGCAGAATACTTTTCACATACTTTGCATTCCCGTTCATCATCCTCGGTCACCCTCCATTGTTCTTTCGTATAGCTGCGGTAATGCTTGTCCTCAGAACAGTTGCCACACTTCTTCAAACGACGGTGAGTCGATATGGTTGAGGGTGCCTCTGCTGGTGGCCTGCCCCTCTTCTTCTTCTTCTTCTTCTCATTGGCCAAATACCGCGCCAAATCTAAACTCATTTCTTGTACAGATGAACTCCATCGGGGTAATTGATGTTGGTATTGTTGTATTGACTCTAACTGTCGATTACACATATTCTGCTGTGATGGTCGTATTTGTGGAGATGCAGGTTGTTCATAATTAATGTGGTTGTGATTGGTAAAAGATAATTGAATATCATTCACCATTTGCTGATAGTTCCGTTTATTATTATTATTGGGATTATTTGAAGCAATTATTGGCGGATGTGGATAAAACATTGGCGGATGTGGATAATGCATTGGCGGATGTGGATAATGCATTGGCGGATGTGGATAATGCATTGGCGGATGTGGATAATGCATTGGCGGATGTGGATAATGCATTGGTGGATGTGGATAATGCATTGGTGGATGTGGATACAACAGATGTGAATGTTGAATTTGTTGCTGAATCTTAGAATGATTAACTTCTGTATTATAATATTGAGGAGGTTGTCAATGTTTGGAGCCAATGGTACAATGAGCCAGGCATTAACAATGGAGCAGCAGAGTCTATCGACAACTAGTCTTGCTCAGTCGTTGAAGAGGAAGAGTGAATCAATGGATGGAAGAGGAGTAAGCTCTGTAGCTGCCAAGAATCCATATTCCCAGGCTAGCTAGATGGCTGAGTACTCGTCTAATTGTAAACATATAGTTGTGAATTACTTTAGTTTACATACGACATTTCCATCTCTTATGCAGTCCTTGTAATGTTCTTCGTCGCAAGGAATTCTCCAATTGCTTCATTGCACTTGCCAGCGGCACTACCGACCAAGGTCTCTTCAATGGCTTCCTTCTTAGCATCACTGAGATAGGTAAGCTCATTCAACCTACGAGCACGGCCCACAAGGTTGTTGTTGGCAAAGTTGTCACCGCCGTCACAAGCATTAAAGTCTAGATCCTTGATCTTGACACTTGTAGTGAGCTTGCCATCGGCTACTGTAAACTTCATGAGTGTATCTTCTTTAGCTTCTATCTCAGTACAGTCTGCTCTTGTTACCACGGCCATCTATGAGTATGAGTTGATAAAGGATATAATGTGCAAAAGTTTGGTCAGAGATACTATCAATCAACATACAGATACAACACACAGAAGCATTCACTTACATTCTCTGCACAATCACACATGGGACTTCCAGGAATGTTCCTAGCATATCCACGTTGTGTCAAATGATCATACATACTAACAAAGTATTTCAAATTACCTTTGTATATATTATCTGGATGTAATGGATCTTCACCCCATGTCCAACCATGGCAATGGATACTACCTTCGATTGCTTCATTGCCACTCTTCAAATCACCATAGATTGTGAAACCATCATGTACATGGTTAGCATCTGATGAACGTGCATGATCAATGTAGCAAATGTTAGAATTATCTGCAGGATTCTTATCAATGCAGTTATTCTCATAGGGTGTGTTACAGTTTCCATTGTTATCTCCTGCTTGTCTATCTTGTGCAAAGCAACAGAATGCAGCGTTATTTTGGCATGAATCTAAATTGTCAAAGTCGGGTCGGTCGGAATCACCTGGATCGCCTGATGCGATTACCATTCGTTGTGCCTCGTAGTAGTAGACGTCATCGACACGAGCGGCGTCAGTCTTGAGTCTATCTTGACCTGAAGCTGTTTCAATCTCATAGTTCCATTCTATAATATGTGTGCATAAGATGTGATCAGTATAAGATGTGATCATAAGATGTAAGTTGATATATTGTACAAGAACTTGAACCATTACAACAGAAAATCCACTTACCAGCATCACCATGATAATGTGCCTTATCAAACGATGCACCCTTCTTAGTAATACTAGCAAACGGTACAGTCTGTACCTTATAGGCATCCAAACACATTTCACGAACAGCTTCAGCGACAGTACTCTTAGTACCACCCGATGCAGTGTATAGACACATTAAACATGCGTCATTAACTTTTGTTGCAATGTTTGCTAACATGTTGGCATCGGCATTGCAATTTTGATCAGCAAAGGTGAGAGTAAAATCAACGGTGGTATCGAGGTCGCTGGGGGCACAATCGGATGCACATACTGCAGCATCTTGTGCTGTAGTTGTGGAAGCTAAGCCAGTAAGAGTGATGGTTAGTGTTATTAATGCTCGTATATTATACATGATGATGGTTGATTGATTGTTGTGGCTTCTTTGTGGTTGTTGCAATGTAAGAGATTATGTTTAAGAGATAGAGGAGAGAGACGGATCTGATCGTTGGTTAGTGATTGTATCACTTGCTGCAATTGCAATGGAGAGATTATGTTGACTACTTTGGAGCGCAGCGGCGGATCTAAATAATCGTTGGTTACAATACAATAGTGATTGTATGAGACGTATTGCAATGACCATCATTTTACTCTCAATGGCGTGTTGAGCCCCGCGAAGAAACGTGAATGGTTGAAACGGCCCGAAACGTGAAACGGCCGTGATTATTTTGTCTCATAAGAAGAGATAAAAAGCATTGCAACAATTAGCAAACAATTGATATCAACTCCAAACCATCATACCGCTGCCATCCCCCAATAAATGAAGATAAGATAAACAATGAAGATCCAGTTAGGTCTCTTCTTTACAACACTCGCCGTCCTCGGCACCTCCGTCATCCAAGCACAAGACGCTGACGAAGACTACTTTAAAATTAACATCTACGATACTGAAAGCAACATCACAACATCATCATGGAAACAATATGATCAGAATCAAAATCAGGGTAGTAATCCACTGCCCGTATCTGTAGATGATCATACCGGTTTACGTACCATTGGTAACAAATGGAGTGCATATTCCATTGCAAATCCTGACGGTACCTCAATCGATGTACATGAAAATACTGTACTCAAGTTTGATTTTACCTTAGACGAGGATACAGAAAAGGGTTTCAATGCCGTATGTCTTGATACTGATCTTGAACAGACTAATCCAAGTGGTGTCATTAATGGAAAATGTATCATCATGTCATCTAGTCAAGGTTGGGTATCCGGTAACTCATACATGAATTCGAACGAACTAACAGCCGTAGGTACAACATCATCTCAATCTGTACCCATTGGTCAATACCTCACCGGTCCAGTGAATTATCTTGTTATTATTCAAGATTCTGATGGTACCAACCGTACCATTGGTGATTCAACTATCCATAACTTACAAATAGTCGATGAGTCACGAGGCAAACTCAAGGTGGAAATTAATGCTGAAGAGGTTGAGCTTGAGAATAATCAATTAAGTTATAAGAGTGGCGGTTCTGTTCAGGATACTACTGATTGGTTAATGGAGGTTAGTGAGGATGGATATGGTATCCAGAGTAAGTTATTGTGTAAATGTGTGCATATGATATGTTCAAAATGACTTGCATTGGTAGTCTCTGACTATTTCTTTTATACTTCTTCAGTTGTCGGTAATCAATGGAAGGCTCTGCCTCTTCCCAGCCCTTATATTGTAACTCCATACACCATGATCGAAGTTACGGCAACAATAGGTCAGAAGGGAGAGATTCACTCCATCTGTTTAGATGATGATCTTAGCGACAATGGCTCTTCAAGTGCAGAACGTAAGAATGCTTGTGTGACATTACTACTCAATCAGGGTGGTAATGGCTATTACGAACTGAACAATATGTGGAGGGCGTCGAACGACGGGTTACTATTCCTTTTGGTCAAATTCGCGGTTTAACCACGAACTCGACCACACATATTAATGCCAACTACCTCGTGTTTATTCAGGATAATGACATTGGCGATAAACGTGCCGGTCGATCGACATTCAGTGATATTAAGATATATGACGTGATCAACGTCCAATCAATATGGAAATCTTTGGCAATGAAGTTTCGATTCCAAATGTTCAACTTACCATGACCAACGGTAGAAATACTGATGTTCAAGATACTCTCGAGCACTTACAAGATGTTTCCGCGGATGGTAAGAGCATCTACATTGAGGGTAACTCGTGGAAACGTTATAAGCTTCCCGAACCGTTTACTGTCTCCAAGTCTACAGTACTCAAGTTGAATGTTACTGTTGAACAGGAGGCCGAGGCACTATGTGTTGGTCTGTTAAAAGACAATGATCATGGTAATATGAACGATGGAAGAAATGATGTCTTTTGTGTAAGTGGTACTGAAGTAACCTCGAGCAATAATGGCTATAGGGTGATCAAACCCAAGGTACAAGAAGGTGATGGGATGAAGAGCATTGAGATTGTAGTTGGTACATTCTTTACTGGTCAAGTTGCGTACATTGGTTTGGCTCAAGATATGGACAATCAAGTAGGAACGGAAGTAAGACGCACGGCTGGCAAGGCGTAAGTTCGTATCTTGTTTGTGATTGTGTACACCACTACCTTCCTCTAGTATCGTACGCTCACATGATGTGTTCTTGCATCTTTCTTCAATATCACTCAGTACAATTGCTGATTTGGAAATCACAACCCTTCCCGATATCATTGTCATGGTTGACGGTGAACCTCTTGAAGTTGTTAATGATCAACAGAGATACTTTTCAGGTACAACAAGCCGTCAAGATACTTGCCCGTGGCTCACCGGCAATGGTGGTGACTGTCCTCGTCGAGATAATCTCATGACTGTCTCAGAAGACGGCAAGAGCATTACGACCCATGGTAACATGTGGCGTAGTATCCCGATTGATATTGGCAAGGACGTTGGTGACTATGTAGTCTCCTTTGATTATGTCCTCAAGGAGCCTGGAGAAATTGCAGCCATCTGCTTTGATGAGAATCAAAGTCTTGGCGATCATGACAACCCAAGCATGAACAAGTATAATCCCGTGCGTTGTATTGCCCCAAGCTACTATGATTCTAGTACAACTGCCAAGAACAACTATGTCATGAACTACGAGCCTGCAATTAACGAGTCACATCGTTATGTTTACAGGTTGAGCAGTATGTTTGACCGAGTTAGCGGCTTAAACTATATTGGTATCGTTGCTGATAATGACCAAGGTGACAAGAGTGTAGGCGAGTGGACTGTTAGTAACATTGCCATTACTACATCTCTATCATCGTGCATCAAGGACAAGAATGTAAATGTCAATTTCAATATCGACGACTGTACCATTGATAACTTCTTAGCTGGAATTAACGACCAGTTGGATGACAGCTGTCCTCAGAAGGGTGATGCCTTACTTGAGTTGCTAGCTTTATGGGGTTTTGATAATGAAATGGAGGTTCTTGATAAGATCTCGTCCATTTGTAAGGCATCCTATGAGGATAAAGAGTATGACTTCATGGAGGCTCTATCTCATGATCCTCATTTGGAACGTCAGCTAAGTGCCGAGTATATTGATGGTGGAACATTCGTGAATTATGAAGAAGATCCTCAAGACGAGAGCATCATCAAGACTCAAGCCCTCATTGATGCAATGCCAGCTACCAGTCAGATTATGACATATCCCGAGGATCATCATGCACTTGATCAGTGTTACTCTGGGCTAGCTATGTGCTGCTGGGTTGATTCTCGAGATGGAGATCTCGAGGATAATACTGACATCTGTTATGTAAACATGAAAGATTCAAGGAAGACAGCTCATGTTCAGGATGGATGGAGTATCTATGGAGATAATCACGAAGGAAATGTTAACTGCCAAGGATTTGCATGGAATACCAGCGGAGGCTCCATTTCAAATGCCTTGAAGGGTAACGCCCTCTTTGATATCGGTTTTGCTCACTTGTCGGATGGCAAGAGAGAACAAGTACCTGGAGCGCCTCTTTGTGGCTGTGCCGATCGAATGCCTGTCGTTACCAAGGCGTCATGTACCCAGGCCACTACTACATCTACCGTGTCTGTCTCTTACACTGCATCTACAGGGGTAGTTAGTGCCACATCTACTACTGGGGCCATCACGACTGGTCCTTGCAAGAATGATAGAGATGAAGAAGTTGACCTCAAGGCTCACTACAAGAACATTTACGGAGCGGAAGGTCACCAGGCTGACTGGATTGAAAAAAGGCTTGTCGGAGAAGGCCAATGTCATCGTGCTATCAATGATTTCCTCTCGAAGAAGGGACTAGTCAAGGCATTAGACGGTGATAATGCCGCTGCTATTCAGTAAGAAGAGAGAAAGTGGGAAGGGGGAAACAGTGTAGAGAACATGAACATGAGATATTATCGTGTTACACTGTCTATGTGTTATAAATCTAAGATTAAGATATGTTTGTACAATTATATAAGCCATCGTAGTAGTAGTGTTTGCTGTACTTTTGTACATATTTTACACTTTCAGTTTCAGACTCTTTCTCCTATCTATTGAATCGAGTTCATTTATGGTTGGTCTGTACTTTCATTTGCTATACGCTTTCTCTTTCGTTCGAATTTTCTTCTGTTGACCTTAACAACTTCATATACATAACCAGGTCTATTACCTACCAAGAATTTCTCCTCACCATAACTTTTCACTTGACTTACTGATCTAGTTCTGATGAAGTGAGCAATCTGATCCCAGTCATTACCATATCGTGTAAATAACTCCTTCAATAAAAAGTACTCACTCCTATCCCATTCTCTTCGGCGCGACCTTTTGTATCGAGTAGGTCTTTGAAAGAATGGACAGCAATGATGTGTATACACTGGCCAACAATCATCACAGATGTATTTACTGCAGTCTTCACATGTACAACCACGATGTGTGCGCTTGCTATTGCAAATCTGACACGACCCCCGCGTTGTAACTGATACAACTACACGATCCACAGAACACCCGCAAACATCTTCAACGAATACACAACGAAGCTGTTCTTTATCATAAGCAGCGCGCTTCACATTGCCAGGATATTTTCGGACCATCTCGGTATAACGAGGGTCATTTCTTTTATATCCGACACAAATAACAGTAAGGTCTGCATTAATATCTTCAACTAATGCCCCAAAATCTGGGCCTTTCCACAACCCTGAAATGAAATCTACCTCCCAAGGCCTTGGTACTTGTGTATCATGATAAAGCATAATAAAGACAAGCTTCTTCTTGTATTTCTTGAAGAACTTTTGAAAGTATTCCGGTCGTAAAACATCATTGTCATAATGTGCATCGGGATGGCCAAGATAGTTGATCTCAAGAATTGTTGCATGATTCTTGTGTATAGCACACATATCAGGTGCAAAATTGGTCACATCACTACCAATACGGACTCCAATAGACTTTGTATGAATGCGGCACTGTTGGTCCATCATAGCTTTGGCAAGTCTGTCTTGATAAGAGACTAAATTTCCCGACAATATCGAATGACAACCGTTACAATACCCAGGATTGTCATTCATATGAGCAACTCCAGATGGTGGATTCTTACATGGTGGACTTAGACAAGTTACAAATGGACCAATACGCCCCTCCCTTTTCTCCTTGTTCTTTGCTCTTTCATATGCAGCATCTGTATCAAAGTTGAGAGAGATCTGATTGTTTAAGTGACCAAAATGCTTCCGTACCTCATCATCGCTTTCCTTTGCACATTCGACTTCTGAATTAGATGAACCACGGCAACGGTGCCTATCTACAACAAAGTTGTAAGTAAATCTTCTACTAACTGCATTATATTCAACACGTTCGTAATCACTTGTAAAGTTGGTAGTCGGTGCACACCATTCATTCCATGACACAGCCGCGGAGGTGTCAGTGTTGCGTATTGTTGGAGGCGGACGGGGTGGTGCTGCTGGTAGATGCGGTAGCTGTGCCGCTGGTTGTTGTGCTGGTAGTTGCGGCTGCTGTTGTTGTTCTTCTTCTTCAGCTGGTTGTTGTTGTTGCTGCTGTTGTTGTGGTAAATATAGATCTGCTAATCTTCTTGCCACATCCTCTCGCATATTCGCAGGTACAGTTTGATTTATAGTTTCAACAAAGTAATCAGCAGATTGATCCCTCGATACCCTAGGCATACCACCACGGATTAATAAAGCATTTTCATCTGTATTTACATTCATATTAGCCAAGGCGATTCCAAGACTCTGTTGTGGTGGAGAAGAATCAACTAATGTATCGATAACCTCGGGATACATACCGGGTACAATCTCATTTAAAACTTCTTCAATCCCTCCTCCTAATGATGCTGATATTGAGACTTCATCCAAATTGATATTACCCGTAGGATGCTCAAAGTTTGGAATTTGTTGATATGTCCTGGATATAGCAGCTGCTAATGAAGCTTGATCTTCATATGAAGGTAGCTGCTTCTTTTGAGCAATATTATAACGTTCGCGTAAACATTGTGACGCCTTCTCCCTTGCCTTCTTATCCCCCACATCATATGGAGGTTGCTGCTTCTCCATCATATCTTTGGTCTCTTCTTCTTTCTTCTCATGATTCAATCTTTGTAACCTTATTTGCTCAAAGTTTGGAATTTGTTGATATACTTCATTGACCGCCCTGGATTTAGCAGCTGCTGATGAAGCTTGATCTTCATATGGAGGTTGCTGCTCCATCATATCTTTGGTCTCTTATTCTTTCTTCTTATGATTTGTATGTAATACAGGTAATGCTTTCTCGACTTCAATAACACGTTGGTATAACGTCTCATCAAATTCAACAGGGGGGTCATTCGGGTCAATTTCCTCCGTATTTTCATCCTCCTCGTCTGTTTCAGCTTGGGCAGCAGAAGCACCATCATCTGGATGTTGATGAACCTCCTTTGCTCCTTGTTGCTCAAAGGAGAATGCTTGAGGTTCCAATAATTGGCGTTGGTGTCGTTGTAATCTGATCATGCCATTATGAATTATAGGGGGAGGCATTGATGGATAGGAAGTCTTGATGGCTGGTGGAAGCTCCTTGATTAGCTCCTTATACTGATCCATCTCCTTGTAGTACTCAGCTGCCTCCGACTTTGCAATCTTCTGTACAAAGGCCTTAGTCTCTGGATCAGCTTTCTCAAGCTCCGCCCAACGTTTTGAGACGATACGAGATAGTTCGAGGAAACCAATCTTCCCGTGCTGCTTGCGGTGCTTTTTCTTCGGACGTTTACCAGGTCCGGCATACCAATCGGGCATTAGTTTGATATTCTTGTATCGTTGTGGTACATCGTCATGGAGGATCTTGTCCTCCATCATAGATTGGTCGGCAGCATCACCATCCATAGTCTGAATAATATATTCTTTCTCAAGCTGGAAGAAGATATGATATGCTGATAATGGACGCTGTGGCTTCTTAGGATACACAATTTGATGATAGTCTTGACGGGCGATATCAAGTTTATCTTGCCGTTCCTCATTTTCTTTCTTAGTTCTATTAATAGATTCATTCATTACATCAGCTTGTTTCTGAAAATCCTGTTGCCATTTAGTTGAACATTCGTTCTTGTTATTATCACGACGTTCCGGTGGAGCTGGAGATTCATCATACATCGTATGTGTAGCATCAGATCGAGCTATAGTTTGCAGGGGCATAGGAGGATGTTGATAATAGATTGGAGGTTGAGCTAGCAATAATTGTTGTGCAGTTTGATGATACAGCAAATGTCTTTGTCTATGCTTGTTTATTATATCGAGATGTTGAATTTGTTGCTGAATCATAGAATGATTAACTTCTGTATTGTCTTGAGGAGGTTGCTGCTGCCGATTTCCTTCTTCAGTATTACCACCACCCCGTAAACGAAAGGCATCGCCATCAGTAACAGCAGATGTTGTAATGGTAGTGGTATTATTATGATTTTTTGGCACTGATACAGGAGATAATTCTCCCATACATGTTGGGAGATTGCTATGATTTAGTTGAGTAGGACCGTGAGTAGGACATCATATTATTATTATGATATCATTATGTCAAAATAAAAAAAGAATAAAACTCACTAATAAATGCTTGGCACCTCCGATGTTGTAAGTAAATATGAGGTATCATGTAGTATACCATTTGTGTCAGTATATACCAGAGTAGTAGCAGTACTATGAGGAGACTCTGTACATGAATCGTCATCGTGAGTGGCACTACACGTATTATTAATGGGAAGGTAAGCCAATCCTCCTCCATTATTAATATTGAATCTTAATGTAAAATTCATTGTTGGTATGATTAGAAGATATTGATGATATTAGACACCGCTAATGTGAAGAGCAATGACATCATTATTTTGTCACAAAAAACATAAAAGATTGTCATAGGGGGTGCCTTTAGTTTATTTAAGGTCTACGCTAAGCTCTATCGTAATTCATTGGATGATATAGATAGAGACTATAGATATACAACTTAGTTGACCCGATTGCATATGAATATATAAATCCAGATGATACGCTTTTTCTATTGATGGTGGTCCTTTTTACTGAAATTACTCGTGACACAAACTTACAACCAAAATGACCATCCCTACCCTTTGCAACGGCCTCTGCTTGCAGTTCACACTGGTAATAGCTAAAGGCTCTCGATTAATAATAGTCGATTCGAATACATATACCAAACATGTTTGGCATCAAAACTAGATCATTAAATCTCCTCTTGACAATAGGTATCCTCGTCAATTACTCAACTGCAGATAAGCAACGAGCAAACTTGCGCATAGCAAAGGCTAAACTCAATAATAATGATAGTAATAAGAAGAAGTATGCATCGTCAAACTTGAGGGCGTCGGTTACCAGCAATAATGATAATGAGCGTTGATTATCGTCTCTGTTCAACCATGTTGCAGAAAATAGAAATAGGAGAAGATCATTCATCAATTACTCTATCCAAACGATTGTATGTAGAA
>Ga0075437_12356_pt1 | contig 41957 bp, 25 predicted proteins | sample MintriMetagenome_FD_74266 | JGI IMG/M metagenome (GOLD analysis project Ga0075437, IMG submission 74266) | Marine eukaryotic communities from Monterey Bay, USA to study complex ecological interactions - Minidiscus trioculatus and... | ecosystem: Environmental > Aquatic > Marine > Unclassified...
GTTTGCACTTGAAGAGTGAGACTTGTCTGGCTTCTTTTCTTGCTTGCCATCTGTACCGTCAACATCCATATCATTATTATTGACATCCTGCTTTGAAGAATCAAAGTTATCGTCTTTGCAATCTTCCAACTGTTTGGCTTGATCTTCTTCTGCAACACCAAGAACCTGACCGCTATTGTCTTGCCCGTCTTGTGTATATTCAAACTGACCATCCTTGTCTTTGTTTTCTTCTTCTTGCTGTTGATCAGTATTCTCAGCGGGTGCATCTTGCTCTTGCTGACTATCTTGAATCATATCAAGCTTCTTGTGCCAGAACTTTTCAGCATCCCCAGGACTTCGGAATGGATTCGGGACATCATCAAAAGCTTCATTTTGGCTTTCACTGTTCTGTTCCTCGTCTTTTCCTCTCTGCCAATTACCGTCATTACCACTTCCACCTGCGCCTTTGGATTCATTTGCTTGTTCGTCTGCTCCCTTATTATCCTCTGCAGGACCCCCCTCATTAGCATCATCATTTGGATCTGGACTATCTTCATTAGTTTCCTTCACAGTATCCTGTCCGTCTTCAGCTGCAACTCCCATGGCATCATTTGATTCGTATTGACTTTTGGGTGGAGCTGTTATAGACGTCTCTTTATCTTCCATCTCATCGTCATCAGGATTTTCAGGCTCATCTACACCAACACCTCCATCCCCAACCTGTTCTATTGTTTCAGGTTCCTCCAACTTTTCTTCAGCATCATCAGCATCACCATCTTGGTCATTATTTTCTACATCATTTGCCTTTAGATCTTCTTCGTCTTCATTTGGATTCATATCCTCGTCCATCTCTTCAGTTCCTGTAGCATCTTCTCCTTGGATGGATTCCTCGTCGCCAGCGTCGTCTAAATTCAAGTCATCCATATCAACTTCCTCGTCATCTTCTCCCCCTTCCTCTCCATTTGCTTCTTGTTCGTCATTACGAACCTCGACCCCAGAATTCTTGTCTTCATAGTTTTCCTCAAGATCATCATTTATCTTTTCATCCATTTGATCATCATTGTCTCCGTTTTCATCCTGAGGAGTATCCTTCTTATTTGTATCTGCTTGTTCTTGCGCGCCTTCTTCTTCATTCGCAGGACCTTCTTCCTTATTATCGTCATCTCCAGTGCGCATCTCATCCTCTAGCTGCTCACCTGCCATTTTACTATTCTCTTCAAACTTTTCGTTCTCCTGCTGCATTTCTTCCAAATCATCCTCTTCATTATCCCACATCTTTTCATCCACAACCTGTTCATTTGGATCATCACCGTCACCCATTTCACGGTCCAATTCCTCTTCATTATCACTGTTATTCTCCTCATTGTCATCTTGTGGCTGGTCAGGCAAGTCAAACTTCTCTCCTTCGAAGTCACCCTCCATCTCCATACCTGTATCAACCTCGTCTTCCTTCAATTCCTTCTTTTCTTGTTGGGCTGCTTCCTGTTCTTCATCACCCTTCAATCCAAGTAACTGTTCTTCGTTTTCAATCTCATCTGTAACATCATTCTTTCCATCACCTTCGCCCATCCCTGTGCCTTCTACGTCATCCTCAAACTTCATTTCCCCTGCACCTCCTTCACCATCACCTTCTCCTCCATCCAAAACATCGTCGGAGCAAAATCCTTTGGCAATTAGATTTCTAAACACTCTCAATAGAACGTATAGAAACTTTGAATGCCGTTGGTAATAAACAATCACATCACTCATCTTGGCCTTTGCAAGCAGGTTTACATTCTTAACCAGCGACAGTGAGCTGACAGTAGCCCGTGTGCATAATGTTCGAGCCACATTGTCGTTTGTAGATGTATCGTTGTCATGTAAACTAATAAGAGAACGAGACAACTCGATGAGTTCACTATTGATTTGACTAAGCCGAAGACTGTTAAACTCGTCTAGTGTCTGTTTGTGGTTTTGAACCAAGGCAAGTTGGGGCAATTCCTCCTCGCCCTTGATTGAACTCTTACCATTAACATTCTCGCTTGTGCATACACTCTGAACAGCAATTAGGGAGCTCTGTACCAATGAAGAAATCTTCTGGATAGTGGCTCGTACTTGTAAATTGTCATCAGAACGAGTCGAGGTCATCTCATCTTTAAGGTTGAAAGAGAGTGCTATATCAAGTGCCTGGTTGACATCCTTCATGCATGAGTCAAATATTGTTGCTGGCAATATGCCACTACATACTGTGACACATTTTGCAATGTTTGACTTGACTTCAGTTAGAGCAGTTACCATTGTAGTTTCAACGTACTGAATTTGATCATTCGTGATTGGTATTTTGCCACAGCACGGGACATATGATTCCTCAAGTGTAGAAACACAAGATGTAAGGATGGCTACAGTATCGTGGATTGGAGATTTATCACCATCAACGAGTACTGATGATTCCTTTATCAAAAGAGAAACTTGATGAAGACCTTCAGTCAAGGATGAAAGATACTTCTCAAAAACGGAAATGGTTGAGCTCAACTCTTGCTGTTTCATTGGCATACTGCTAGTAACGTTGTTATACGAATGGATGAATGTATCAATGTCTTCCACTGATTGGATCATTGTTGATATCATACACCTCTGTTGAGATATTAGAAACAAGATGTATTCGCTATATCCTTGCATTAGAGTCATCTCTCGTTGACCCATGTATTGGCTACCAAACATTGACACTTCAAACCTCAATCTTGTGATCTCTACTTGACATCTATGGTAGTAAGATTCACCCTTTTCAAGATGAGAAGATGCATTCTTATCCCAACTAAATGATTTATTGTCAAACAAAGGGACGGGAAGCTGCAACATATCACGAGGATCTCGAATATTCGATGGTACTGACCATTTCATAGATGAATACCCCTGCTCCTTGAGAGACTTGAACAAGTCTACGAGTGCACGTTGTTTCACTTGCTTTGTTGTATTTGGCTCCCTAAGTGATTTAATTCTCAGGAATATTGCATCAGTCAACTCAGTCGCAACAATGGCAGCATCATAAGAGGATGATGTGTTATCTTTAGGAATGATTGATTCCATCCTCTTTGCATACTGATTAATCTTAAGCACATACTTGTCGACAGAATCAGTTAACCCAGCAGCTTGCCACTCATCGGGGGATAGATTTTCAGTACTCTTCTGTCGCCGTGGGAAAGTCAATGATTGCACTTTACTTGGAGGAAGGTTAGAACCTGTTTTGTCAGCATCTTCAGATAGTTTTGGGAATAGAGAGTAATCCCCAGGAATGGTTGTTATTGGCTCATGATCACCTGCTTGAGTCTGCTCACTAGACCGAACACCTTCAGCAAAATTAAGCTCCAGTATACTAAGAACAGTTGTATCCAAAGCTTCATCATAATCCCGTAAGAATTTCATTAGCTTGCGATAATTCTTCTCACTTGATTCAGCCAATGAATAGTAAGTCTGCTCGTCCCACTTGGCTAGTTTCACCTCATCTTTGATACGCTTCTCAATAGGATCACGGAGTTTGGTTTTTGTTTGCATCAGCAGAGGAGCAAAGCGAGAGTAATAGTTGCATAGTGATTGGAGCATTCTTGCCAAATAAACTCGGTCTTCTGCTAGAGACCCGTCCACTTCACATTCATTTCGTAATTCGTTGGCAAAACTTTGTACCAAACCAAGTCTAGTAGAGAATTCTGCAATACTCGATGTCAGGATAAACGCATCTAATACTTTGGCCAGCTCATCAATATCCTTGGTATCGACAGCTACCCCTAGTGAAGCAGATAACTTTGGATGTCCTTTCCAAATCCATGAAGGAGATGTTACTGATGAGTTCTCTGTTAAGGCTACTGGATTGCTTGTAACACCCTTATCCTCTTCTCTAGCCTTGTGGATCAGACTATAAATGCGTGGCCAATGGCGTTTGGCTCTAATACTTCGTCTACTCTCTCGTATTGTGAGAAGATTAGACCAACTCTGCAACTCAAGTTTTCTCCAGCTAGTTACCAGAGAGCTTATATCTTTCAAAGGCTTACCCAGGGTCACGTGTTGACTTGCATGTTGTTCCCAATCTTGTGCCTTACGCAAGATGACTTCTAGTCCAGACATCACCTTTCCTAGTGCAACAACTTGAATGTCTAACTGTCGTACTCTCTCGACTACTTGACCAAGGGCTACAAGCACTGCATGGCCTGGGAATGCCCTCAACAACTGACCTACTCGTATCGTTAGATTTCTCAAGGGGAGGTCGGCCCTAATTGATTCAGAAGGATAAGGATCGATGTGAAAATCTTTAATTGTTGAGTCGCAAGATGACCGGCCAGACAAAGACCACAAGCCTCTATTCAAATTTGATCTTAGCAGTAGTGCAAACAAATGAGACCCTAATGAAGAGGTATCGTCTTGACCCTTCTCCATCCATTCAGTTAAATGCCCAAGACGACTAGCAGCCTCGTATGAACTAAGGAAGGCTCTTATTCGAGTATTGTCAGTAACCTTTCCTGAGGACTGACCAGAAAACATTTCTTCGTGTAATGAAACAACCAAGGATATCTCAGCATCTGAAAGCTGATCAATGTCAGTCTCGTTGTTTGTTTCTTCTTGGTCAACACCAGATTCATCATCATCGTCTTCGCCATAATCATCACTGTCAAGTGACGATGCAACAATACGGTTAAACTCGGCTCCATGATCTGGAAAGAGTTCGCGGAACTCTTTTTCATCTCGTTCTTCTTCCGTCAAGACCTTACTATCAGTTCTTGCTTTGTCATCCTCGTCTCCTGGCAAATGTGCCAAGGATAAGAATAAAGAATTAGCCTCCCTAAGATTGTCACCACTTACATGTTTAGATCGATTCATGGCTTGGTCAATCTGTAACCGTAGAAGCGCTGCAAGTTGGATTGATTGATGAATGATACCCGTATCTTGTTTTCTACTAACACTTCCACCCGCATCAAACCTTAACAAGAGCTCCTTCAACACTTGAGAATAGTAGTCTTTATTCACAGCATGCTGCAGTAATGAAAATCTATTGTCTCTAAATGGATACTGAAGAAGTTGGTCCTGGGTCTTGACAATCGAGCATGTCTGAGGTGACGGAGCTTGAATAAGTGCCAAACCTCTAAGACCACGTTGAATTGCTCGTATTTCATTGATACACGGGATTGTAATATCCTCGTACATTGAATAGACTGATGATAAACGGGTACAAAACGATGTTGCCGAGCACTGCCAGTTGATTTCTTGAGATCTAAAGCTTGACTTTCCACTGTCTCCCATTGTTTCGACTAGTGCCAGAACACTACTTGGATTTGCAACAGTCTTACAAAAGTGATGAATCTCACGGAATAAATCATGAAATGATGGCGCATTAGGAGGCCTCTCGATGATCTTCTTTTCCTGATTAGCTCGTTTCGTTGATGTAACATCTGATAGATCACTAAGATGTCTTGTTGCTTGAGAATCAGGAGCGAAATCACCATAAAATAGTCCATAGTGGAGACTGTGTGACAATAAATTTGATCCAATCTCTTTAAGGTAACAATCCAACTGTTCAACTTTTGCTGCTGGCTTCCTTCCTGGGTCAATAGGCGATGAAGGAACTATCAAGTTGAGTCGCAGTAGACCAATCAGTACCCAAGCATGATCAACATGTCTTTTCCATACAAGGCTTCCCTCTTTAGATTCATTAATAGCTTGTATATTCTTAATAAGAGGTATGAGTAGTGTACTCATATATGACTGTATACTCTTATTCTTGCAGTGTTTGAATAATGCAGTAACCTCACATTTCTTGTTGTTGATTGTGTTTGATTCAAGGAGATTCTTGATATAAACTAATTGGTCTTGTCCAAACACATCTCCAAAAGCATCAAATACACTACCAAGAAGAAACTTGATCATCTCGGTTTGATAATATGAGTGAAGAGTCGACCCCGTCTGGCTTGCAAAGAGAGGCATCAACTTCTTTGCTTGGGCAATCCTAGCATCACCATTTTCCATTGTCATGTATGCAGAAGTTTCATCAGATGTGGGCAATCGCAGCAAGCGGAAGATGGCTGACCTATTGGTGTTCATTTCAACTCTACAAGGACCTGCACAGCTTGACACTAGGATGCTCTTGGTTGAATTACCCAGTATTGGAGTCGAGACTGGTCGTGAAATATCGTTATCTTCTTGATTCCACAGTGCTGGTCCAATTAGATCGCAACTGATAGAATCCAAATCGTTGTATGTGTTGCACCATTGATGGTTGTAATATGAATATAACATTCGAGGTAGGATAGAGCGTATCAAATGTAGAATGGCATCGTCATTATCTACATCAGTTGACTCGCTTTCTAATGCCCACAAGAGTGTTTGATATGGACGAAGATCGTTTACTGGCCATTGAGTATGAACAAGTGACTTGTTGATGAAGGCTTTAATCTCATGACAAAGACTTTGGAGCTCCTTGGCAAAACCGGTATTATTCTGTGTTGACAGTTGATGTTTCCGTAGAATCTTTGTCAAATTACCTAGAAGTGTAGCCTCTTCAGATATACACCATATTTCGCCAATCTGGGTAGCTTGTACATCTCCAAACTTGGTCAACAGATTCTTGATGAACTCATCACTGTTTTGAGATTGGCTAGCAGCTTCTCCAACAATTGTCTTGATTTTATCCATGTCAAGAACATTATCAACCGTTCGGATCGAAGTATCAATCGTTGCAAGGTTTATGTTGGCAACGAAGTCTGCTTCTAAATCCATAAACCGTTTACGTAAGACTCTGGGTGCATTAGTTATGGAATAATCTTTTGCAGATGCCACGTCTCTTGTTTCATCAGTGGATGCCCAGTACGCCATCGCCAAAGCTCCCAAGAGTTCATTAGAATATTGCTTTTGAACAAAGAGAGTTGGATGCTTCATTGCAATCAATTCTTTCAAGTCTAGTTGATCAGTAAATTGCGATGAAACCATCCTTGTGAAACCAAATGAATCATCTTTTGCCAAGGAACAGTTGGCTGAAATGTTTTTGAGATGCTTAAGCTCTTCATAGTTGTCAAACTTTGACGGTAGTTTAGGATGACCACCTTTCTTCCATAAGATATCTGATGAGGAAATACTTCCTCCAGTACTTTCTTGTATAGAATCATCAATGGTTTCAAAAGAAAGTATCAGACTCTTCTCTGGAATAGTAGTTGAGGAGTCTACTTTCTCTCCGATGCACTTACTAAACTTGACGAATGCCTTCTTGATCCAACAGTATTGAATGAGGAACCCAGTGAACTCAAATCCAATCTGTGAGTTTGACAAACCAATGTACTGAGTCCATCTAAGACATTGCCAAAGCCTATCACGGCAAAGTAGTAAATGCTCATGCACCGTAACTACTTCCTTATCAATGTTATCAATGTAACATGTCGATAAATACTCATCAAGGGTTTGGAATAGAGGGAAGAGCAGTGGAGTGACTGGACAACTAACGATTGATGCATCTACTCTCTTCCTATCCATATAATATGAAACTTCAATAACACTAATCTCACTAGGCTCTGGAACATCATTAATGTTGTGTAACTGATGATATGTCACTGATTCTTCAAGTAAATGAGGAACTCGTGACGCATACCCAGCACTAATATTGCTCAATAGCAACTCAATGCTGTCTTGATCTGAACTGTACTTGGAAATGATGTCATTCAAAATTATCATAACCATCTTCATTTGTGTAGCAGTCTTGCTACAAAAGCCATCAAAGAATGAAATCATATAAGCTGTATTTGGTGAGGGTAACATGTCCTCCATGAGACGACATATGGCTTGAATTAACAACTTCGTTTGCTGTTGTACTTTGTCAAGCTTGTAGGACGTGAAAGATTGAGGTTTTATTGATATAAACTGGTCAAGAGCACTTGAAATCTCGTGGTTGTTTGCAAGGTTGATCATCACTTGAAGAAGGCGGCTTGCTTGAGCAATGTTTCCATAGGAAGGATTGGATACCAAATCTTCACGAGTGGAAATGCCAGTGATCAACAACCCAGAAAGAGATGAAGTAAGTTGTTGAATGTCAATTTCATAAACTTCATATAATATTTTGTGGGAAGCAGAAAGGGATGAGGCAGCTACCCCTCTCTTCAACAGCCCAATGAATAGACCACCCCAATCTTTCAATATCTTAATAGAATGTGAGTCTTCTTGTAATTCTATACTCTTGTGAAAATCTTCCTGGTGTGCCGTCAACATGCAATGGCCAACATGGTGACTTCTAACTTCTGAATTCCAAACAGCAGTGTATGCATCGATTGTTTCGACTTTAGAGCCCTCCTTGACTGCTTGCAGCTCTGATGATGTAGGAGGTAACACACTAACTTCGATACAGCGATTCCTCATAGCTCTTGATACCTCACCATGTGAGTTAGGGTTCATACTCAAGAATAGACGAAAGTTTGGATGTGGTTGAATAACTCTAGGCTTGGCAGTTGAGTCCTCATCGGATATTCCGCATTCAGTCATTACTAATTCACCCCCAAACTCCATCAGCGGATTCAAACGATCGAGGACAGATGAAGGACAGTAGTTGACATTCTCCAAATGTAACCAATACCCTTGTTCCATTGCCTTTACAAGAATACCATCGACCCATTGAAAGGGAGATTGCACTTTTGAAGCCGCGGACTTGCGTTTCATGGAAGATAGCCATTGTCGAGCAAGCGTAATTTGATCAGAATAAGATGCCGAGAACTCTGGATAAAGTTGTGTTGTTTTCTCATAACATGCAACTAACGTGTCGATGGCGGACAACAACGACTTGTCAACTGCGACTAATGATTTGCTCTGATCAAGCTTCAAGAGCTCCTGATTCAAATGCCAGTAATGCTTGTTGATAGAACTTTTTGTTTCAACACCAACTCTACCGGCCAAGCAACTACCATCATAGATTTCTTTCATAGATTTCAAAACGTCCTTCATCCCTCCCATTGCGTCTGTCTGCTCAAAGCAACCAATGAGTTCCGTTACATCTGTTGATGATGTCATGGCAAGTGTCTCAATATGTGCATTACAGGCATCACCTAGCGTTTTGAGCAGTGTAGATTTACCACTCGATGCAGTTCCAATGAGGAGACAAGGCCAATTCATACGAACACAACAAGCAACTGCTTCCATCGGGCGAAGTAGTGACTGAGCAATATCAGACGAACTATTCTGTGTAGGAATATCAAACCAGTGCGAGGTATCTAGGAAGCGCTCAAGTCGAGTAGTGCCTACCAAGACATGCTTCTCTCCAACTTCAAGCTTGGTGAAGGGCTCCTTTGATACACTACCAAAGTGAGCATGGAACCGCTTTGTAATCAAGGCCCGATCATGATCAGTTCGAAGCCGTTGTGTGTACAACATATCAGCATACTTTGATGCGCAGTCTGATGATATTTCACCATTGTTGTCATCACTTTGTAGAAGTTGACACCAGCGAAAGATATCTCTGAGGTTGAATTCCCATGGACTTCCACTTTGTCCATACAATCTAGAATCTATGTCTTGTTGCACTCCTTCGTTGAAGTAAATCATTCTTTCCACTATATCGGTGGGTATTGACGGAAATTGGGCAGCGACGATACTGAACATATCATCATTCGTCAAAGCTTCAATGTATACCTTGGTAAATCTATTAAGGAAAGACTTGGGCAACCCTTTCCTGCCACCACCTTGAGCTAACGGGTTTTGTGCAGCAAATATTCGAAAGGTAGATGGGCAGTCAAATGACTTGCCTAGTTCAGGGATGTAAACACTTGCTCGATGATCAAGACAACTATTCAATCCTTCTAGTACAGATTGAGATGCAAGATTCAACTCATCCAAGAGTACCCAATCACCTCGTTTGATAGCCTTGAGTAAGACTCCATCACACCATCTAAACGACGCACCAGTAGAGGCACCATCACTATTATCATTCTCACCAGAATAAGGTAAATCACTACCCATGAGATCAGAGATATCAGTTTGTTCAGATAGATTGATTCTAACAAGATGATGACCAGAGGCTTTTGCCAATGCTTGAATCAAACTGTAATTATGAGAGGTTATGGGCATATGAATGAGAGTCGAAAGTATGAGTGTCAATGTATAAGGAGTAAACAAAAAGATGGTCGGTAAACACACACACTATCGTACCTCGTCTTTCCAACTCCTGGACTGCCTTCGAGTAGAATGGGTTTCGAGATTTGCATTCCCCTGAGAACACGACGGAGATTAAGTCCAGTTGTTGGTGCAGTCAGATTAAAGCCTAAGTTTGAAGGTATTTGTTCAGTACCTGTGGTTATTGTGAAAGGATTGATTCCAAAGCAATCCTTTGTTGATACCATCAACTCTTCAATCCCTTTCAGCTCATCTCGAAACCCAACCACATTCGCAGCAGTACCTTGACTTACTGAGGACAGTTGACTCAGTAAAAACTCCTTTGCTTTATTCCTCGTTACAGTAGCATCTTGATTAGACACACCAGTTCCCAATCCAAGTCCATCAAGATGCATGAGTGAAGCTCCATGTACATATGCAGAGTTTTGATCTATAATCTTGTTCTTAAGAGAGACATCGGCAATAAATCTTGACCACGACAGAATGTCACGCAAAGACAACTTGAAATCATTGCAAAAGGAATTAGGATCGTCACAAATGTCAACATTGAACCATTGGAAGTAATCCAACATCATGCGTCGGATATCTGGAATTCCCGCCAAGGTGCTATCAATATCACTCATTATATCATGCTCGATGGCAGACGAAAACGACCGCTCGAGAACTAGATTTATGTCATCTCTCCGTTTGATGGGAGGGACCCATATTTCTGTGAATCTTGATCGAAGTGCTGGACTTAACTCGCGTTTGCCAAAGTCTCCTCCTGGATTCATGGTGGCAAAGATGCGGAAATCTTCATGCGCTCTAACTTCACTGCTAAAGAGTAGTTCAGTATTATTATCCGACTCGTGGACACATGTTGGGCCTTCTCCTCCCTTTTCAGCCAATGTCAATGTCCGAGATGGCTCTAATACTGAATTCAATCGCTCTAGAACAGCATCTTCTGCCAGACTCATTTCATCCAAAAGTAGCAAGCTTCCATCTTTCATCGAGCAAACAAGAGGACCATCTGCCCACTCGAATAATGCACAGTACTTTTGATATAATAACTCGATTTCTCTGTAGGCAGTCTCAACCATTTGGCAATGAGCAGCATCCGGCTTTGCAGAGGGCTTAAAAGGAGTAGAGCCCACCGCCTTTCCATTGCCATTAGATAGCTTGCGCTTCTTCTTGGTTTTACTATCTTCATTTTGTTGGTGTGTACTGGATGGCTCATCTTGGCATACTTTGTGTAGTTCTGATATAAAGTCAATCACTTGTTTTGGTGTACTCTGAGACTCGCCTGCTTTTAGTAGGAAAGGAGAAGCCATTTCATTAATATTGAATGAAGAATCTGACCAGTTTTTAACTAGATCAGAAGCCTTTTGATTCATCTCCTCTGCAATGTTTTGACGACCACGTACTGGTCTAAAGCCTCCAAGTATATCACTAGTCTCGGTACTTGCATGACAGTTTACAACTGTAAGTTGTCTTTGTAGGATGATACTCAACAGCTGAACAACAGTCGTCTGTAGAAGATTGATAAGGACAAGAAAATGTTTGTAAGAAATGTCAAACACATACAAAAGGCACCACACACAATCTAACATACCTTGCCACAGCCAGTATCTCCAACCAATAGAACTGGTTCCTTTTGTTTTATACACCGCATCACCAAGGTAAGTAGTCTCATAATTGATTGTGTTGGAGCAATTGAATTCACGTTAAGACCTGATTCTGACAACAGTGATGTATTCTCTAATACTTGTTTCAGCATGACACAACCATCAGACTCTTTACCGTAGTATGTCTCATTTACATTGATGTTTACCTTGAGTTCTTTCTCAATCACGGCTCGCACTACATCTTTTTCTTCGTCAATTCGTAGTCGTTCTGCCAATAGCATATATCCCTCCATTGCCAACTCTTGCTTTGATGATGGTCCACGACCTGCCCAACGCAAGAGATCTCTCGGAGTGATCAATCCATCCTTTCCTCTAAATATACCAGTCCTACTTCTCCTTTGCCGTAAGGACTTCATTACTTTGACGAGAAGCTTGGCATGTGATGGTGGACATCCACATCTTCTCTCTAATATAATGATCATTTCATCTTCTGGTATATCTGACATGTGTATCTCTACAAAGCGATTCCTAAATGCTCTTGAGAGTGGTTTCCTTCCACCGTATGCTCCTGCTGGGTTTTGTGTTGCAAATAGACGGAAATTCTCATGCGGCTTGACGGCTTCGTTTATCTCGGGTAGATATAGCTCCCGATTGTCATCTAGTAGACGATTCAAAGCTTCAAGGACCTCACTTGGAGCCAAGTTGAGCTCATCAAGGATTACCCAATGCCCTTTTCTCAATGCCTGAACGAGAATGCCTTCTTGAAAGGATATTTTACCCTTTGAATCTGCAGCATATGAGCCTGTGTATTCTTGGATGTCTGTATGTTCATGATTATTTATGCGAACACATCTATGGCCACATCGTGCAGCTAGATATTCAACAAGAGTTGTCTTCCCTGCTGATGTTGGGCCTTCTAGTAGTATTGACCATGGTCCACTAGCAACAGCCTGACAAAGACGACGAAGATTTGACAAGGCTGATGGAGTTAGAACAAACTTTGGCTTGCCATCAGATGACGTGGTCGGGTCAGCCCAATCAACTTGCTCTTCCTTTCCAGATTTAATCCAGAATGGCTTTATCAATACATACGAGTCGCCTCCATTCCTACCATCTGGTCTTCTACCCGGATGATCACGCTCTTTTTGTGAAATACCTTTCGGCATTAAAGTTGTAAATTGTTTCTTAATTATACTCCGTGATGGCAAGTCTAATGAACCTTCAAATGCAAGTTGAAATCCTTCTAGTATTGCACGCTGGGGAGCAAATCTTTGTTGTATAATTAGATTTCTTGCCGCTGATAATGTACGGCATAGAGTCCTCATTGTGTATCTCGGCTTTTGTCCGCCACCATCAACAAGAGATTGGTCCGAGAGTAAACGACATTGAAGATATATCTCGACTGATGTCATTACAGACTCGGAATGCTCCAGCGGTACACCAGTCGTCACAACGGCTCCATCTAGATATCGTGCAGCAACAGAGCGAAGCTGGACTGCATCTACTAGCTCATCAACATACAGCTCTGTGAATCTTGATCGGATACTAGGAGGCAAGTCCTTCTTACCCGCATCTGTTGCAGGATTCATGGCAGCAAAGAGTCGAAAGTCTGGATGTCTAACGACTGCCTCGGCATCACCCTTCTCAGTAAGAGTAATACTGCCATGTGAATCATCAAGAAGTCCACAAAGTCGTTGGAGTGTTTCACTTGAAGCTAGATTGATTTCATCAAGTAATACCCATCTACCAGTACGAATGGCATCAACAAGAGCACCTTCTGTGAATAAGAATGCCAAACCAGACTCGCTTGCTATTCGTTGACGCTCAAAACGTTCAGCGATTGACCTAAAGTCCGCCCATGCTTCCAAATTTGTTGCCTCATCGCCCTTCCTTGTCAGTTCTTTCATCTTATTCTCACCCATACTAGCAGCCTTTATGAAACATTGTGCCAGCTTCTTCCAATCACCCTTTTCAAACGCAGTCAAGACATATTTAAGGAACTGAGCGTTTTGACTTCGTGAGAAACTTGATACAAATAAGTCAACAAACTTGTCATATACCCCACGAGCTACATGACGCATTTCTAATGGTTTGTATCCACCAAGTAAGTCTGTGGAATCTGTCTGAAGGGAGAGATTTTGTACCAGTAGAGATCTGCCTGTTAAGTTTGCCAATCGTTGAACTAATGTAGTCTTTCCGCAGCCTTAACAAGAACAAGATAACATGTGATGAGTGGCATGGTACATAAAAGCGATTCGCTGCTGTTTAGCACACATAATTCATCACTTACCAGTTTCGCCAACTAAAAGAGCAGGCTCATTCTGCGATGCACAAACAGCTACAGATTCCATCAATCGAAGCGCATGATTTGTCTCTGCAAAGTTTCGCTTCTTTCCAGGCGCTGAAATGTCCATATCATCTTCTTCTCGTTTGAGTGCCAATAAACGAGCTCGGCCAACCTCAACACAACGATTGTTATGCCCTCCTCGCGATAAGGATGGTATACGGCTTTCGATATATCTCATACCAGCATCGGCAGTTAAGTTCCATGCCGGAGCACCAAGTTGACAAATAAAGTCACGACGTTTCTCAAGACTAGGACATGACATGGCAAATACATCGACAGTCTCAGCTAGACAAATCAGTCGTTGTGATTCAGTTGCATATTCACTACCGGGCTCAAACTGTATTGCCGAGGATATACGAGATAAAAGTTTAATGTACTCTCGTACTGATGCATGTCGGGCACCATGTCCTAAGATGTCCTTTTCAACTTTTATGGAGTCGTTGTCGACAGTACGTGACTCATCATCATCATTGTCAATCTGATCATCACCACGTCCACTTTTATCCAACTTGCGCAAAACATTCAGTACAGCATCGGCTACAGAGTATGGCAAATTAGGATGTAACTGCCGACCTACATCTCGTAATTCCGTAAAGGGTAATGGATCAACATGTACCTTTCTCCATAGATTTGGATGTAATATCCTCTTCCCACCTGCACCAACTGATAGTGGAGCCTTTCTCCGACTACTCTTCTTTGTTGTGGTACTAACATTTGTAACACAAGTACCAAATAAACGAAATCGTGGATGACACTTCTCTTCCCTATTAACACCCAATGGTAATATTCGTTCTTCGAATAGACGTATTAATGCAGCCTGTATCTCCTCGGGACATCGATCGACATCTTCAATTAATACCCATCGTCCTTGTCGAGCCGCCAATGTTAATGGTCCAGCCATCCAAACAAATTCTCCTGGTATATCGGTTGCGACATATGATCCTAATAATGTTTTGGAATCAGTTTCTTCATCTATATGTAACTCTAGTAACTCATTCTCTGGATTAGAGTTGGTGTTGTTGAGTGTGAATGATGAACATTGACGTGCCATTTCACGTACTATTGATGATTTACCGGAGCCGGATGGTCCACAGACTAAGATAGGTGGTGGATGTGGATCACTTGACATTGCTATTCCGAGTGTTGACATGTTTGATATTGTTGTTTTGGTTGGTATGAAGCATTTACTGCTACTACTTGGTTTGTCTACTGCAGTCTTAGTATTCTCATTCTCATTAGGACTGTTGTTATCATCATCAGTTAATGATGATTGACACCATGAATGATAGGATGCAACAGATCCACGACGTGTAAGTAATATACCATCTCCAGAATGTACTAATGTTGGATGTAATGGTATAACCTTTCGTACATCTGTGATTGATGGCAATTGAAATGTATAACACTCGTCATTATCCTTCATTACTTCTTCTGATGCTGCCGATGCCTTACTACCATTCCTCCCGTCATTAAATGATAAAACTGCATCATCAAGCTTACGTAACACTACACGTCCAATACAATTCATCAAATGTACTTCCCAAGTAGCATCATTTACATTAACATTCCATGGATGTCGAACAAATGGTACCTCTTCTTCCAATACATTGAACTTTTTTAAAAAGTTACCTTGTGACATAGGTCGTAATGCAAATAAGGATGAGATACATCGTGATATATACCATTTCATTTGATATGTAGGAATTTTGTAGAGGGTTGAATTAGGTACATTTGTTTGGGGTGAGTATCCACCAATATAGTAATTGGTTAGATTTGTATCTTCTTGTGCATCTTCTTCATACATCTCATTGTTATTAGTAGAAGAGGTCATGACAACATCACCATCTTCCTCTTTCCTAGTATCCTTCAACTTCTGCATCGTACTTCCTCCTCCTCCGTCATGATGATCATGAGAATGCAACAATACAAATAATACAGTATCCCAATCCCACCATTTCCTAACATACATTTCTTCGTTTCGTTTATTACAATATACTTTTAGTAGTTCATATGTTGCCTCACATAATATTACTGCTGCTTCTTCATCTTCTCTTGTTGTTGTCGTTGTTGAGTTGTCGCCATCCGTTTGATGTTGCATATCAACAGCCGAATCATTAATAAGTTTCATTTGCTTTGCAACAAATGGTAATGAAACTAAAGGACATCCACTACTGTCGTCATTACTAAACTTGTGAAATTCAGTAAACAAATCAGTAACGATTGGTACCAATTGTGGTGCATCTTTCACCCAGTAACTGAATAGTATGTAAGATTGTAATCGTTCATTACTCCTATCGCTACTGCTTGTATCTCCTTCCTCCTTCTTACTCTCATCACTACTGCTAGTCAATAAAACACGACAAGCAATTCGACTACCTAAATCCATGGCAATGGGAGATAAACATCGTAATATTGATCGTAAGACATCTATACGTGTGTAGGAACGTGGTTTACCACTTTTAATTTTCAATGGGTTGATGTGGTATGGTATATTGTCTTCTTGGTCGTCTTCGTCCTCGTCCATGTCACTGTTGTTGTCGTCATCGTCGTTCATATTATTGTTGTTATCAGTCATCAAATCATCTTCAACATCATCATCTTCTAGAAAGACTTTAGGAATGTCTAATGAAGAAAGTAAATTATACGGATCACATACTGCTAATAAAGTTTGTCCCAAAGTAGTTATCAATTCCTCCGCACTATCATTATTTCCACTACAGCCCTTTTCTTTTAGATAGGTGTTGATATCTGTAGTAGTAGTAGGGATTTTGTTGGAGGTAGAGGTAGAGGAAGAGAGTAATGATTGAGTGTAGTATATCATACGATGGAGGTAGGATATTGTAATATTGTTTGTGGAGGAGTTGTCGGCGGAGCTTGTAGAACCACCGCCGCCGCTTTTGGTTGTTTCAATTACCATTGTACTGTATACTAGATATTTATTGTATAGAATAGTAGATATATGGCTGTGAGGTATCATCAACGAAGTCAAGAGTTGATTGACAAATTGGTTGGTTGGCAGTTTGGTCGCACAATTTCAATTCTTTTCTTGTTTTATAAGTAGTTTTGTAGTTGATGCTATTCTGGATGAGCATTTCGAGTTATTGCAGTGAGCTCTTGCATATCGCGAGTCTCTAGTTTATAAACACTTAAACCTACTCAACACTCACACATATCTTGCACAAAACATTTCATGATGTCGTTTAAACTCAGTAATCGCCTTGTTCAACTCCTCCTCTGGTGGTAGAAAGGTAGTTCTGAACCCGATTCTTCCTTCTCTTTGACCGAATCCGCTTGCAGGTACCACACAGATGCCAGTCTCTTCGAGTAGTGAGAGTGCATATAGATTATCAGGCGTTTGATCAAGTTTGGCTGCTTCTTCAATTGCCTTTGGTGGTAGCTCAACCTTGGGAAAAGCGTACATTGCACCATCACTACTATTACAAGTCATACCATCTATATCATTCAATCCTTTCACAAGTGATTTTGCACGTCGTTTGAGAGATTCAAAGATATCGTTCTCTTCCTTGGCGAATAGCTCATAACTCTCTTCTCCTGGCAAGGGAGGTGTAACCATCAAGCTCATCATCATCTGCCCATCAACGCCAGAGCATAGTCCACTGCTCGCTAGCTTATATAGTTGACCGTGAACATAATTATCAATATTATGCAATTCCATGTATCCACCTCTTCTTCCACATTCTCCAATCAATCCTTTACTGGTAGAATGGAAACTAATCAATTGCAAATTATGACATCCCTCAGTCTCTATAGCTACTTTCTTTGCTGATACAAACTCCTTATCTGGATTGTAAATGTTCTTCTGATATACTTCATCGGCTAACAGAACGATCTCATGCTTTGCACAAAACTTGCAAATAATCTCAAGGTCTTCACGAGAAAGAACTTGTCCAGTTGGGTTTCCCGGGTTGATTAGAGTCAGTGCTCTAATCTCAAGACCATCTCTCTCAACGGCGGCAATCCTTCTTTCCTCTAGTTCTTGTTCTGTAATTGCCCAACCAGAATCCTCATCTAAGTAGTAACCAACTTGTCGGGCTCCCAACCGAGAATTATTGCACTATAGATTGGGTACTGAGGGATCGGGATCATGATGGCATCATTGTTGTTGGAAATCAAGCCTGTCAAAACGTTTTCAATTGCAGAACTGGCTCCATTCGTTAGAAATATATCCCAGGGCTTTGATACATGTCCATCTCTTGCTATCAAAAAGTGTGCTACATCACTCCTAAATTTACCAATACCCTGAGAATTAGTAGTAATCAGGATACCGAGAGACGTGCGCCATAATTCATTCAGTTGAAAGTGGCTCGCTATTGTAATAGGTATAATGTATTCATATAGTATCGATAGAAGAACTGTTGCGCTTCATTGACGTCGTGGATTGCCATTGTACTATCCTTCTGCTTTGTACAACCAGGACTTTGTTCCTTGGGCTCTATAGAGCTATCCTCTTTAGAGCAGTACAAGCCTTCTTCACAGTATGATGTTGCGTCAGTTCAACATTGATATAATATATATTGTTATACCTCCTACCACTGTTCAGGCTTCATACAGACGAATAGCATTTTACTTCGGTAACGTCAGTCTATTACACGTTAGGTTCTGTGTGTTGTCTGTCATCAAGAGTGCAGATTGGGGCAGTTCACAAATTTTGGCTGGCCGAAAATACATATCGATAAGATAGACAAGGAAGAAGACTAATTAACCAACTACTCTATCTCCATCCATTGCAATAGAGCTACATAGTATATAACTCTATATTATATAAATTTACAGAGAACCTCTCTTATTATATTATGTTATAGACGAAAATACATTATTATTAAAACACAATACAAATTTATTGTGTCTCTCTGCCTGTGGTACAACATCAAGATCATCAAAATATAGTATTAGCATCAGAATCAGATATATCAATATATGAATGGTATATAAATAATACAACAATTATGTAGTAAGCATATTGCTGGGTGTAAACCCCAACATGGCGGCATTATGCCGCCTCTTCTCTATAGAAAAGGAGTAGTATAAAACACAGTATTTGAAATACTAAATCATCATCTACCGTGTTATTCTGCAACTCATCTATCGCCACCAAAACATATCATAATGTTGTTCATCTTCCCCATAACAATTGATGTTGGCTTAAGGATGTAAAAATTGCAAGAGGGGAGAGTTCGACTCATGACTGAGTGCGACTGAGAAAAAAAAGAGGAGCTCTCCTCTCACAATTTATTATTGTGCTTGTCAGTTGCCACTACAAATAGTACTAGCAGCCGCCAATCCCTTCCGCCCTACCACTACCGATTAAACAGGATTAACAACAGCTAATCATGCCAGGTAAACAAAGCCGGCGCCCGGGGAGATCAACACGATCTCAATCCTCTAAATCAAATAACCCCACTCCAAAAATTATTGGTAAGAGCATTATATTATTATTTATTGAGTATAATTGATTCATCCCTTTATTAATTTAATTATTAATTTAATCATTACTTTAATCTTCTATTTCATTTAGCACCAGTGCCATCACCTACCCAACCCCAACAACAACCTACCCAACCTCAACAACAACAAGTTGTATTAAATCCTACACCCAATGGATTAATTAATGCTGGCAACACTTGTTACCTCAATTCTGCTATGCAATGTTTGGCAAGAACTTCTCCAATTGCCGATCCACTTTTGAAAGGTACTGCCAATCTGTGTCCTAATGGTACATTTGCATCACATAATAATAATGTTACAAAAGCTGCCACCCGAGTTGTACATTCCATCCTCTACGCCTCCTCTTCGGATGCCAATCAGTCAATCACCGCATTGAAGACAGCTTTGGGGAATGAGAATGCCGATTTTGCTACTGGTGGTCAGCAAGATGTACAAGAATTATTTTCTTTCTTGATTGATAAGTTGCACGAGGATCAAAACCACAGCACTGCCAATCCTGATGATGATGATGAGGGTATTTATGCTGGTTCGAGTCCAGTTAATGATGCTGTGTCTTGTAAGCGTGTGTTGGAAACGACATGCACGTGTGGGGCAACATCCGTTCAGCAAGATCCAATGTCCATTATTCAAATTGCATTACCATCTGAAACAAGAACAAGTCTTGAAGAATGTGTTGACTCACATTTCATGGATGTGGTATTGAGTGATGATAATTCATTTGAATGTTCTATATGCAAGAAGAAAACAGAAGCTACACAGAGGCTTTCTTTGGCTGAATTGCCACCAATTATTCCCATCCATCTTGTTCGATTTAGCGCAGATGGACGAAGCAAGAATAACACCCACGTTGATATTCCCGAGGAATTAGACCTGAGTGAATACCGTGTTCAAGGGAATGATGATACCGAGACACCTGCCGTCTACAGGAGGTATGCTGTGATTAAGCATATTGGCGGAGTTGGTGGTGGTCATTACGTTGCGTATGTGAAAGGCAGAGATGGCATTTGGCGTTTGTTTGACGACGACAAACCACCTCAGGTTGTAAGTAGCCGTGGCCGTGGATTGGATCGTACATTGAGTGATGGTGCCTACATGGTGTTCTATGCGAGAGAAGATGTAGACTTGAATGCATTGGATGCATCTGAAGTCGTTCCTTTGGCGGATCTTCCCGAAGTAGTCTTCCCACCATTGCCAAATGAAGATGATGAGGTACCAGCACCTCCTAGTTCAAGTGAGTCGGAAGATACAAATGTAGATCAGGATGATAACTCAACCATCCAGTCATTACTTCAACAAGCCAGAGCTCATCTTGATGCAGGGAGAGTTGGGGAGGCACTAAAGTTATATCAAGATACGCTCAAATCCCTATCCGTGGAGAATGCCGATGTCTATAGGAGTCAATTGGTAAATGGGATAGTTCGATGTTTGATTGATTCTACAGATGCTGGAAAAAAGTTGGCCACGGACGATCTGTCTTCCCTCCGTGATCTCCTGGAAGAATTTGTTACCCAACCTATCAACAATGAATCGATCGCTTGTAGTCATCACTTGTTAGCATTTGTCGATAAGCTATATCTGAACATACTAGCTAGATCGGAAGTAACAAGGGAAGTGGTAACTTGTATGATGTTACTGATGAAAGAAATAGAGAGTATCAACCACAAGTTTCAGATGTCGAGAGTTAACGTTGACCAGACTAGGAAATCGTCATGCAAGAAGTATGCTGACGCTGCAAGAAGGATTGCTGAAGATGCAATGAGTAACTTCCTGGAGGAAGAGGAAACAGATGATGATGTGTCTGATCCTACATGGAATGGGGAAGGTGAACACTCAGAAGATGATGCCGATAGTGATTGGGAAGAAGAAGAAGAAGAGACTACACGTAAGACTAGATCGACATCAAACAAGAGGAAGAAACCATCCAGTGAGAAGAAAAAGTCTGCAAAGAAGACAGCGTAAGTAGTCCTCCGCTCTGTATGGTTGCTTTTCTCTTCGTTTATACCATCTCCTCATCTGCATTTGTATCTTACTTATCTCAGAGCACCAAAGAAAGGCACCAAAGAGTTTGAGGCAGCTTGTGAAAAGCTGTTGAAAGACTTTGCCGATCTGAGGGAGAAATGGAAAAATGATCATCCTGACAATCAATTCGGCCGCCGACCTAAGTCTTCCACCGCAGGCTCTACAGACGAGGCTCATCCTATACCATTACCAGTTGATGAAAACTCGAGTAAGTTCTTTTGATTGTGAAATGAGATACATTTGCATGTGCCAATCATTATTCTAACTTCTTACTCATCATACATACTTCATTTATATCATACACTATCTCAGAGCTGTGGGGATTGCTCGACATCCCAACAGACCTTCATTCTAATCCCAAGAAGTATGCTAGAGAGTGTATCTTGGTGTTCAACTTGTGTGTTAAACATTACAATGAGGTCAAGGATATCAAGTCTATCGGCGAGCAGGAGCTCATCCACAACCTTGTACGCATACCATGGGATCGTCCGATAGATTGTGAGGATCCAATCGTACTCTGTCTACTAAACTACTGCACATTGGAAACTGGCAGTCGTCTTGGACCGGGAGAGAGTTGTTTTACCAAGAAGAGACCCGATAAAGATGAACTCAGTGCACGTACTTGCAATTGGATACGTGACATGGTTGGAGGAGATGAGATATATCTCAAGATGTTCCATGCCGATTCAGATCCTGTCGACTACCCAAAGGATACAACCCTATCTGATTTAGTCTCACCGGAGGACTACAATCGTATCATTGATAGCTGGACGAAAGTAAAGAAGGGATTGAACGAAATCTGCGATCATATTGCTTTATGTTCGAAGGAGACACAGAAGAAGTGGGGGGATCGTGTGCATGGCGGAGCAGAGGGGTTGGAGAAGGACTTCCGTGCCAATCCTGGCAAGTACATCTCCGCCAATCCGTACGAGCTCAATGTGCTCTTCCATCCATCATCCTTGTACGAAAAGTTGAAATGGAGTGTGATGCAAGTCAAAATGCCCACATGTGATGCATTTGGCACTGACTTGATTCAAAAGTTCCCCGGTCATGAGAATGAAGTATGCACACACAATATGGACATATTCAACGAGAACTCAGAGGCATATGCTCAGGCTCAGGAGGCGTATGAAGCAGGTGTTGCTTTGAGTGTGGAAGTTAATAAGATGATTCGGCTCCTGTACCTGAAGGCCCTATAGCTGTTCTCATTTCAATAGCACGCTGAACTACATCAACAGGAAAAGCATTCATAATGGGTACCATAGTAATACGATTTTTAGCCGCTAGGCCAAAATGTGTCTCAACAAAGGCGCAAATTCCACAAGCTCCATGCACATTCATAATTAATTCACCACCAAGTCCTCTAGGAATATCAGCAAAAACTACACCCAATCCACCCCCTTGACTTCCCAAGTGTCCTAAAGTTCCAGCATTTTTAATTAAACTACCAGGTGGTAGATTACATAAGGCAGCAAGAGTTTCTCTTTCATCTTGATCAAAGAATTGAGCACCTCCCTCTGCATTATGAATTAGCTCAATATGTCCCAGTTGTGGTTGAACAACATTCCCATCACCTAGCGGAAGATCATCGGCACCCGCATTACCTAAAGGAGGATCAGCGGCACCTCCTTGATTCGGCTGAGCAACATTCCCAGCACCTAGCGGAAGATCATCGGCACCCGCATTACCTAAAGGATGATCAGCGGCACCTCCTTGATTCGGCTGAGCAAAATTCCCTTGTGGAGGAGGATCATTAGCCGCAATAGCACCCGGCTGCTCTCCTAACTGGGGAGCACCACCTTGCTGTACTCCTTGTGGAGGAGGACCCTGATATACTCCTTGAACAGATACGAAATTATTAACCTCAAAGGGATGAATAGAACGACCCGGCGGATTGGCAAAGGGATTATCAATAGCACCCGGCTGTACTCGGGGATCAGGATCATTAGCCACAATAGCATCTCCGGCACCTGCTGGTGGATATTTATGATATTTATTAGAGAATTTGTTAGACACACAAACACATTGGTATAACTCATAATTGCGTCACACATAAAAACGAACTTACCATTGGCAGCTGCTGCAATATTATCGGCCGGTGCTTCAAATACAGCATTCAATTGTGAACCACCATCCGCTGTTAAACAAGGAAACCTAAATTAGTCACAAGAATTTAAATAGAGATAAATGTAATAAGCAATTATAAACATACCACGGCTACTGCCAAGGTGTTGTTCCATCCTATGTCTATGTGATTCAGAATGGCTTCTACGACGAGCAGGTTCAGGATTGTTGTGTTGTTCCATCCTACGACTACGTGATTCAGAACGGCTTCTACGATGTGCAAGTTCAGGATTGTTGCCATTACGGTTTGGTGCTGTTACATAAATTGATGAAATCATATAAGCAAATGTGAATAATAACCAACCATATACACACACAATAGTAAAACAACTTACCACCTCGTGATATCCTAATACCATCATCACGAACAGCGTCTCCACTGCTCCTAACAATGTTATTATTGTTATTAAGATCACCATCAGCATCATAGTCATCATCAGCAGGTGGATTTTCATTACGTCGAATTGTATCTACACCATCAATCTGTATGTCATCTGCAGCTCCAATAGAATAAGGTGAACTACCTTCATTGTGGTTATTATTATCCATTGTATATTAACTCCTATTGTATTGGAAGTAAGATAGAGATTGTGGTTGCGCAGCAGAAAACAACTGTCAAGCGGCAGAGCATTGGTACTACAAACCGTTTGGGACTAAACTTGTCTATTTAGCGACATAAGTGTACTCTTTAGCGATAAAGATGCACACTGCATAAGGAAGCTGTATAGTACATAGTAGGCAGTGGTAGTTTCAATTATATCAAGTGTATAAGAATATACAAACATACGTGGATGTAGATATGACGTGGGATTGCTGTTGTAAGAGAAAAGAGTGTGAAGCAGTTGTATTACAGCTACAGAATATACTGAACATTACAGAAGTTTCAGATCAAACATAGAAACATATATTATCATTTAATCATCACTAACAATCCACATAACTCGTCAACGTCAACAAGGATGTGTCGTCCACATGTCGTCCATCCTACTTGGGACGTGTCGTCCACATGTCGTCCATCTCCATATATCAACATTTAAACATCATTACAAGTCACACAACACTCGCCAGATCGTGTTACAAACCAACCGCCAGATTGCTTAATGAAACGAGTAGGTGACAAGTCGTTCTTGTGACGAATAATACCAGTATCATCATCGCAAATCCAACCATCATCCTTGACCATCTTCATAAAGGCAGCATCCTCATCTTCATCATAAGTAACCTTCATGTGGCACTGTAGGCATAATGGAAATGTCTTCTTGTGTTCACGACGGGCGGCACCGAACCAAGTTAAGTTGAATCCAAAACTGCGGACTTTCTTCATAACCAAGGATTCATTAGCTCCCTTAGATGGATCAAACCACTTCTTACCCGGCTTGAGATGATGACCATGCAGACCGGGGTAATCTGTGAGCGGCCTGTCATCAAAACGGGTCTTGCAGAAGTAACATCCACCGGCCATTCTCTTCTCTGCTTGAAGATAGAGACGCATCAACTTCATCTTTCGGAGTGCAGGTGTCATTGCACTCCAACTCAACTCATCAAATGCGGCAACATCCTCAATAGCAAAGACAGTAGTACCCTCAATCGCTTTCTTCACAGCATCAAAGTTATCGTACAATCCAATGTTGTCAAGCATCATCTGTACAGCCTCGGCCAAAGCAATGCACAGAGGATCCTTTTGCACTGCACAGAAGGGTCGGAAAGGAAAGGAGTAGCCTCGAGTACACTCTGTGGGTAATTGATCGTATAAGTCAGGGCCGTACCTAATGAGAGATGTACAATTGAGGGATGATGAAATGAGAAGTTTGTATATTGAAAGGGAAATAACACACAAGGTTCTTACTTGTTGTGGCACAACCAACACTCAAGCCGAGTCTTGACAAATTCAAGAAGAATAACATCCAATGCATAACCAAGGCAACCAACGTTAACCTCAAAACACTTGGTGCCTTCAGAGTCTCCGTTAGAGGTCTTGTCATCCAACCAATGATTACTCTCAAACCCAAGAGCACCATACAAAGTATCGTCTCCAATCAACTTACCACAACATGCACAACCAGTTTGCTTGAAACGAAGTGTATACATCAGCATCCTCTTGAGAAAACGACCAAGATCATCCTTGTCAAAACGTTCTTCAAGTTTCTCAACACCACCATAGAAGTCATAAATGTTGACACCTACGGCTTTGAACATACCAACAATATGATCAAGATCATATTCATTACGTCTCGAGTCATTTGAACCAAAGGAGATGACTTTAAAGATAAGAGCAATCAGAGTTTCCATCTTCTTATCTTTGAGGATATCAGCAAGGTGTACGTGTTTACCATGTTCAGGTGGAATCTTCTTAGCCTCCTTTATTAGGTTACTGTAGAATGCATTCCACTCTTTACCTGACGTGAATATCCTTGTCCTGATTGGCTCCTTCTTCTTCACCTTCTTCTTCTTCTTCTTCACCTTCTTCTTGGTAGAAGAAGGCCGTGGTCGTTTGTTGGAAGAAGAAGGACAGCTACTACACCCAGACAAACAATTTGTGATGTTACCCAATGCGTTACAAACTACACGTGTGGCACCTTGTGCAGCAACTGCACCAGCAGCAGCCAAAACAGCTCCACCCAAAGAACAAGCTTCATTGATATTATTGTCTCCTCCAAAATCATCAGCAAAAGCATAACAGGCAGAGAGAACAACAAAAGTCAACAGAGAGATGATGGAAAGCTGTTTCCTTGTGATTCGGCGGTACTGTAGAATAACAGCATTGGCGACCCTTCGAGAACACAGCCAAACTACAAATCCTACGAAAGAATTGAAGAGGGTCATCATTGAACACATGAAGAGCGTGCAGTAAAACAATGCCGACCATGTTATAATGCAACACCAAGTACGACTGTCACTGCCACCTGAACAACCACCACAGCATACGCCTCTCACACCACCACTACCGCCACCAGTGAGGGGTACCTTGCCAGACCACCCCCCAATCCTATGTCGCCACTGGTCATTCGACCAATGCATCTTCCATTATTAGATAAGGTAGAGCTAATTTATGGATGTGAGCTTTGAGTGAATCGCGATTTAGATTGAGTGATTTTTTTTTGAAACCTGCTCATTCGCTACTCCACATTCTCCAGGAAGATCACAGAGCGCAAGAACTTGTCTGTAGAATGTAATTGGCTTTTGACCAACAGCTTGTGGGTTTCCAATGTTGGTATAGATAATCTTTCTCCCCTCGGCAGCCATTTCATCTGCCCTAATCACTACTTCTCCCCTGACGGCATACTGCATACGTCTAAGGTTCTGAGACATTGTATGTCTGTTCCAGGAGTGGTGTTCTACTTCATTAAGTAAGTTTGATGACGGAACAACATCGTGTCGATCAGGATCAACCTTTGTTGCTTTGATTAACCATTCTTGAAATTCACTGTATGTAATATCATGATTGGATGCTGCTTCCAATCTTCCTTCCTGGCGTTTGGATTAATATTGGCCCGGACATTTTCTAAGAAGAATCGAATCTCTTGCCATGATATTGTATTGTTGGAATCAGTATCAAGTAACTCAAATAGTGTATGACAACCTCGACCTGTACTAACATACCCATCCCAGCATTCTTTCTGGAGCTTTGCTACCAAACCATCACTGATGGGGGGAGTATAATATCTTTTGTCAAATTTTAATGTTTGGGTATCGGAGTTAGGCCCTAACCCTAACGGTGGCGACAGCACACTAGCCGTCCTGAGGGATAACTGCCGCCCATACTTGGCTGAGAGTCTGCGAATGAGCATATGATAGTTGTTACGATAATAGTTGTAGGTATGTGATGGCTGCATAAAAAGTAGTAGTATGTGCAAGAGATAATCATATGTATTATGATGGCTGTGGTATCCTAGTTGTAGTCTCATACTAAAAAGATCCACAAAATCTTCAACCAGCCAAAGTCAAGACAAAGATATCGACCTCCTCTATCGTATTGGTGTAATATATCTACTGCAAAATATCCCATCGTCTAATATGGTATCACAAAGAATATCACCTATCTTAGCGGCTGTGGTTTTAGCTTTAATTGCTGCCCAATACGATGTGTCCAGTTTCAATACCAACCCGAGTATCACATCAAGACGGTACACTCAATCCAGAACAAGTAGTACAGCTATACAAGCAGAACCTAGTGCATCTGAAAAGGCTGCTGAGTTACGAAAAAAGGCAGAGGATGCTAAGCGCAAGGCAGAGGAACTTAAGAAAGTTGCAGAAGAGAAGGCCGAGAAGGCAATGATGGCTGTTAATAAAGCAAAGGAGAGAAATGATGCAGCAGCTGCTGCTTCGTCTACAGTTGCAAGTGAACCTCTAAAACCAACTCCACCCACACCAAAATCATCAAAGACAAAGGCATCTTCTAGTATATTCCCAGATGCATCAGAGGGTGCAATTATTGCAATTAATCAAGAAACTGTCGAATTTACTTCGGGTGTGTTGGGTGCTGCATTGGCTCTTGCGTTTGGTGCATCACCTGTATTGGCCGTAGTTGCCGCCGCTGCTGCCAATTACATATCAAAGAAGGAAGATCTTGGAGAATTAAATGAATTTGTTAACGGATTAAGTACTGCATCTCTTAATACTTTCAATTGGTTTGGTAAATTGGACTCAAAGTATACAATTCTAGGTAAATTAACAGACACATTGGACAAGTCGATTGAACAATTGAAGAATTCAGAGGGTGAAAGTGCTGAAACTATTAAAAAGATTGAAGAGACTATTAGTAAAACGACAAAGCAAATTCAACAATTGGCAGATGAGCTTGATGTTGTGGAAGGGGGTAAACAAGTGTTGGGTGCTGTAGGAGATGTTCTTGAGGCTGGTATTGACAAGGCCGTTGATGCTAATGAGGAATACAAACTTACCGATCGTGCAGCAGAGGCAGCCAAGAAGGCAGTTGATAAGGTCAAGAAGTAAAGTGGTGTTGTAGATTGATAATGCATTGGGGGTATAATAAAACAAAACAACACAACACAAATTATTGAGATGAGGCAAGAGAAAGATAGTAGAAATAGATTACTCATCTTGGCACACGGCACATATCGGTACTTTAAAGGTATGAATCTTCCGCTTTGGATACAGCAAATTGATATGTAAATAGTTGGTTTCAAAGTAGAAAAGACACATTATTTATTCTACCAATCATACTAGTTTTAGTTTTATCACTACTCAGTCTCTCTTCCCTCTTCGTTGCTTTGGTTGGCTTCCAGTTGCAACAGCAGCGCCAGCCGCAGCTACACTGCCGCCGCTAGCCCCTGCAGCTCTTGCCTTCTGAACCTCCTCTTCATCAACACCTCCGAATAAACCCATTATTGCCATTGGCACGATTATATACCTAAGTTGATAAGATAATGATAGAGTTAGGTTTCAAAAGCTTCATTCGAAACAACTCAAAATATACAATGATCATCTTACCAATATCTATATAAAAAGCTCGACTTAAACCCACTTGGTTGTTCATCTGGTACGCCGGGGATCCCTCCTCCTTCACTTCCAAACCCGTTCTTTGCATTCTTGCGATACCATTTGAGACCTGGCGGGATTATGAAGATGAAAGAGAGGAGATAGTAACTTATGTTAGTACATGTGGGCTACAAAGGAAGTCAAATAAAGACAAACTGAGTTAATTGAAGTATCCAAATCACCGAGAGTTTTATTGGACACACGAAATCATATGATAAACAATACTAACGCGGACTTTCCTGGGGGTGGTCGCGAATTAGGTAATATTGTTGGAATTGCCATCATTGGATTGTGTGAATCAAAGCTTACAGTGGTTTTAAATGGCATGCTTTCTTCATTAGTATCTCTACTAAAGATTGCAGATGGTTTATCTGCGAGTGGAGGTAATTGTTGACATGACTTTGGTGCCAATGGTGATATCAGTGGACGGTATGATACACTAAGTAATTTACCAGTAGGACTGATGGATAAACTAATTTCTTCTCGTAGATTGGCACGACGGAGTGAACAGCCCAGTACTGATGCAGAGACATACTTTTGTGTATTAGACTTTGATGGTTTCTTATTATCTCCTTCCTCCAAAACTATCACCGTATATAGGGCGTTACTTTCTACCATTTTATCAAATGCAGAAGTATCTAATTGAGCTGATTTGTCTGAATGAAATGTAGCAACTAATACACTGTCTTCATCTGGAGCAATTTGGATAGTACCTCTTGATTTCATTTCATCATCATTATTTCCGAGTTTGTGAAAAACATTATATGTCTTTCCAATTGTATCATCAGCCGCTGATACCGCCACCACAAAAAGAAGAGAGAGTAATACTATCATAGACTTCATCATTATGTTTACATTCGTATTGTTTTGTTTGCTACTTGCCCATATGCTGCTCATAGACAACAGTGTGGAGAATCTATTTCTGGGAACTGCTAGTACACTTTACACTCTCATAAAAATAAAAGGATACCAACACTTGAATTGGATGAATATTTTTTTTGATGTTTGTCTTTGAATCAACTATTAGTAGGATGTCTAGTCTATCTCTCTTTGCAGTAGTATTTGTTGTTATATTGAGTACTTTATGTGCTCCTATTTGCGCTTTTCGGGCGGTACCATCGATAGGAATCATGAAGGTGGCTTTACACAATAAGAATAAAGTTTGTACACCGACATTACTTTACAATTCACAAGAAGATGAAATGATGGAAGATATATCAAAGGAAGTAATATTTCAGCAAGGAGTGCAATCAGGTATTGATAATCTTCAAAGTTTACCCGAGAATGCACCAAAGCAACGTGAGAGTTTGGATCCTTTAATCGCAAGTCTAACTAGAATCGACGAACCTACACCAGCTAATGTGCCCACAAGACAAGTACCGTTATTCGGAGAGGTGCCTGCAGATGGTAATTTGGCATTACTTGTTCCTGCTGCGGCGATTGGTATTTTAGGTTTCATTTTTAGTATTGTAGTTGCATTCACTTCTAGGGATTCGATTGTTGAGGAATTAAGTAAAGTTGAAGTACCAAAAATGGAATACACACCAACAAAGATTGAAGAGGGAAAGTGCAGGGGGTTATGTTCTAGTCAAGATGAGGATTTAGATGGATTAAAGAATTTCATGGAAGGTATATCCAAGAGGAAAGTGCAAGATCTCTGATTGATATGTTACATTAAACATCAACAACATTATATGGTGGCAAAACTGGAAGCAAGCAGACAATGAAATCATATCAAGTTTTAAAGATTCAATATGCTGTGAGAATCATGCAATGCCAGTCAAGAAAATTGAGATCAGTAGAGGCAGGGTAATCATCAGATTAACCACAACACAAGTTTCGAAACATGTACCTACTGATTCGATACTCTTTTTATTTAGATCTCTTATACATTGAGTAGATATAGCTTGACTAATCATATTGCTCTATAGAATGAAATAGCACTTTGTGATTCAATCAATTGATGCTATTGTTGGCTTGATACTTTGCTGTCAATAGTGTCCCAGCCTAGCCACCCCCTCAGGATACCACCGCAACATGAAAAACAGGATACAACCTCAAAAAAAAAGATAAGTACGATATTGATGGCGCTTGCGGTCATTCGTTACTAATGCCATTGAGTAGTAGGTAGTACAACAGTAGAATGATGATATTAGTATTGTGGAAACCGGCTGTGATAGTAGCTGTGATGGTTTCCTGTCAGGTACACTCTTTTATGCCACCGACAAAACAATGCACAACTAATCAAAGAATGACATCATCATTGATGGCTAAGAAGAGGAAAATAACAATGAAAGAGAAGAGAAAACAACGAGCCAAGCGTCGTCCTAGTATTGAGGTTGATAGGGGATTACTAAATGACTTACCGCCAGTAGATCAATGGGAGAAGACACAACAAACAAGTGGGGAAGTCCAGAAAAAAGTTAAAGTTATTGAAGATGATACAACCTCAGTTGATGATGATGTTGATTTAGAGGCACAACAAACAAAAGCAAAAGCATCATCACTTGTAGAATCTCAACGGAAGAGTGTAGATACCCTTACTTATATCAGAAAAAGAGTGGAGGAGAATCCATCACTTTCATACAATGAAGCAGCTAGGTCTATATTAGATAAGGGAAACTTTGTATACAATAACTTTCTTTCCTCTGATGATGAATTTGGTGATAATTTACTATCTGAAATGCTACAAGAATGTTCAGATATGTTGGCAAATGATAAACTTGAGCGTGACATTACAAGATTAGGTGACGGCGAGTACCTTACAAAGCTTACCGGCGGGGAGTCGTATGCTGATTGTCCTCGTTTAACGGAGTATGTAGTATCTCTAACTCGCCATTTTCCACCACTATTCAACAAAGAACTTGATATGTTAGAGATGACGACTGAAATGACAAAGCTTGATGCAACTGCTAGCATGGGAACGTTGAGAGTATATAATCGCAAAACAAGACAAGGAGAATCTATGCTAGCAAATCCAGATGAAGACAGCGAGAAACCCTTTGGTGTCATATGTGGTGATAGTGATGATATTGATAATGATACAAGGCGTCTTACTGCAATGCTTTTCCTATCTTCTAAAGACTGGGATACATCTTGTGGAGGCGGAGTTACTGTTGAAAGTACTGGCGAGAGAGTGGATGCTGTTCGAGATCGAATTGTTTTACTTCGAAGTGATTCTTGTTCATACCGTCAAGAGCCATGGTTTGGGAATGACGAGGGAGGATTAGATTTAGCAAGCTGTGTAATTGTACACTTTGTGAAGGAGAATAACTAACAAGTGTCGACTCATCATATAGACAAAAAGTGAAACTTAGGTTACGTGTTGGTTTCTTTCCACGGACAATTTTTGTCAGAGAATTACTTAATAGGCAATATCTATATTATATATCGCCATTACAATACAATACTAGGTATATTCTAACAATAGCAGACAGAGACTAGGCAAGGTGTTGAGTGTTGATGCTCTAAATAAGTGACCTGCTCTACCTGGAACCACCTAGGATACCACTACGAGAAAGCAGAATCTCACGAGAAAAAAAACTTGATGCCACCCAACCAAATTTCACATCATGTGCTGCCTGCCGGCAGGGCGTGATATGCAACATTATATACTATCACATTATAGGTAGCACATCATCAAAAAAAGAAACAGGATGGCGTCGTCACAGATTATGAATGGCAAACAACGAGATAGACTTGCATCGTATGCAATGAATAATAGTTATAGATCAAATTATACTGCTGCTAATAATGCTACTGGCAATGCCGCTGCCGGACCGTCAATCCAGGCTAATCAACAACAAAGAAGAAAGAAATCGTATCGAGCACGAGGGTGTAGAGGAGGTGCATCACGAAAGAATAGTAGTAGGAAGAAGAACTTGGATTCTATAGATGAGGAAAACGATATGCGTGTATTGAATAATAATGAAACAAAACACTTAGCCAACAACAATATGTCGAAGCGTCGGAGTAATAAGACGAGGACATTATCGATTCTACCAAAAGAAGAGATCAAGTATCTCCCACCGCTTCGTTCCGATGCTGCCGGCGATAGTGATAAGCCTATTCTACCCAGCAGGGATATTAGGGAGAATCCTGCCATCGTTGTAACGCATAGAACAAGAAAAAGTAATGTTCAATCTGTGATTGCTAGACCTTCTGCTCATGGGAAATCAAACGCCGTTGGTCAAATGGGAGGGTTCAGCTTCTTTAGCATCTCACCTCGTTCGTTTTTGACTGGCAAGAAGACGAGCATACCATTTAAAAGCTGAATGATATAGTAAATTCAAAACAATAACAATTTCGGGGGGATATTGTAGTATGATATAAGACAAACATCTACTCACTTTGACAGCTACAGTGAAGTGGGAGCAGTTTGTTATATATTATATTTCTTATAGAAAAGAAGAGGATAGAGCTCCGGTATAAACCACTCTTTCCTACATAAAGATATTATATAATAATAATGTACATTAGCTAGAACTATCCAAATAGACTTTGTATCTCAGACTGTCGGGTCTTTCATTGTTCAAATTATGATTGTACAATGTGACACTCTGTATATTTCAGTATCAAAACAACTCAGCCAATGCAGGTCCAGATAGAGTCTATGAGGAGTTGATTCTCGGTTTGCGGTGTGACTTTCTCGTTGAAGGATACCGTTATCGTATCTTTTTTTATGCACATCAACTGAAAATGTAGATAAAAGATCAGAATACACAGAACACAAAGGACAATATCATACCATCCGATTGTTTTGGCGGTTGCGCAGATATTGTTTATCACACCGCAAAGAGGCAAACAGATCAGTCTTCGCTAAATATTATAATATCTTATCAACAAACTTGCAACTTACAACATCAAACAAATATCATCATGGGTGCCAAAATGGAAAGGAGAGGGGCAATGTTGTCTGAATTGGACTATACGAAGGCACAACTAGCCTTCTTTTATATCGTAGTTCTCCTGGAAAGTTCGCGTTTGTATTGTTTTCGTCATTATTTGATTGCCTTGCAAACAAACTACATGCACTAACAACAAAAATAATCTCTCGCTCTTTCATCTTTATCGATCATGTATGTAACATGCATTGCAGTCACTTGACGTATTAAACCCAGTAAAGATATTCACCCATGTATTCCCTGCAGTTGCTCCGTGGCATATTGCATCACTTTCCATTGGGTGTATGATCTACATATTTATTGTTAACATGCGACCATTGATATACTTTACAACTAAAGTATTCTTCCATTCAATATTGTCAATCTTTTTTAGTGATGTACAAGTGGTTGGGAGAGAGAATATTCCCAAGTATGGGCCGATTATATTTACATCGAATCATGCTAATCAATTCATGGACGGGTTAACGATCATGTGTACATGTGAAAGAACTATAAGTTATCTTGTTGCTGAAAAGAGTTGGAATAGAAACATTATTGGTCATTTGGCATGGAGTATGGGCGCTGTACCTGTGAAACGAGCACAGGATAGTGCAGTTAGAGGTAGTGGAAGTATTACTATTGATATAGTTGAAATTGGATCATCGCAAAGAAGTCTTGAAGAAGTTAATGTTGTTGGTAAGGGTACAAAGTTTACAACTGAAATTAAAGTGGGTGATAAGATTAGATTTCCCAAGCAAGCACAGGGTATTAAAGTTGCAAGTATAAATAGTGATGAATCCATGACATTCAAGGTGGAAGATGGAGTTATGGATGTTATTGGAACACAACCATTTCCAGAGTATATAATATTTGATATCCTGCCACGTATAGATCAGAAGGATGTCTATCAAAATGTATTAGAGAAGCTTGCAAGTGGAGGCACTATCGGCATCTTTCCTGAAGGTGGTAGTCATGATCGTACTGATTTACTTCCTCTAAAGATCGGCGTTGCACTTATTGCATACTCCGAACTTGAGAAGGATGGAATTAATGTACCAATTGTTCCTGTTGGATTGAACTATCATCGAGCACATAGATTCAGAGGCAAAGCCACAGTTGAGTTTGGAACACCCACATATATTGATCCTACTACTCTTGCTGACTTCAAACGAGGTGGAGCTGATAAGCGCAGGGTTTGCAATGAATTGCTTGGGAGGATTGAAGATTCAATGAGATCTGTTATTGTATCAATATCTGATTATGAAAAAATGCAAATCATCCATGCAGCAAGAAGGTTGTGGAGATCAGATCACATCAATGAAACGGCAGCACAACGGCAAGATATGGGTCGAAGGTTTGCAGAGGGATATAAACGATTGCTACTTCAAGTAAAGGGTGATCTTCCAGAAGAGTGGATAGATCTACAAAATCGTATCCTATCATATCAGAAGGAGTTGAATTCATTAGGGATTCGAGATTATCAAGTCGTTGGTCTTGATCATGAAGAGGTGAGTGTACTTTAGTTTAGTGATGTTGTTGTTGATTCTGGGATGGCTAGATACTAACCTTTGACTTCTTTCAAAACAGGTTGAACTTGGTGCAGAGACAAAAGGGCACAGTAAGGGAGAGACCGTCCTTCATCGCATGAATGTTGTTGGGCATATTATTCATCTTATCTTCATCATAGTGTTGGCAGCCTTGCCTGCTCTACTTTTGAACCTCCCAGTAGGACTTGCATCTCGTGTATTTGCGAATCGTCGCCGAAAGACTGCATTAGCTGCATCAAAGGTTAAGATCAAGGGATATGATGTGATGCTTTCTGAACGAGTGTTGTGTTGTATTGTTCTTGTCCCATTGCTGTGGCTGGTATATGGTCTTGCACTTTATTTATTTACCTCTTTGGATGGCCCATCACTTGCTGTTTGTTTTACTTGCTTCCCTCTATTCTCATATTGGAGTGTAATGGCCACTAGTTCAGGCATGTCTGACGTTAAGGATCTCAAACCTTATGTTATGAGACTTATTCCATCCGCTAGAAGGAGATTGGCCGCACTTCCTGCAAGGCGAAAGGCACTGAGGAAAGACTTGAGAGCAGTGATTCGACAAATAGGTCCAAGCCTTGGGGATATATACCATGAGAAGGAGGTCAACTGGCAGATGGTAACAACTCAAACTAAAAGAATGACTGGTGACTTGGAGAAAGAACTTTCAAATACGGTCACTGATGATTCCAAAAAGGAGAAATAGATATATGTGTGGTATAGGAATATAGAAATACATGTAAAAATAAAGATGTGTGTGTCAGTAAAATGAAATTATCTTATGCCAGTTGTATTGAAGCGTGTTATTTGTCAACACTCCTCCATCCTCAATCAGTTGTTTCTGAATCCACATCTACTAAACATAATATATACACCCAATCAATCAAAGTAAGTCATTAATGACTAACTTTGACCTGTTATCTCTTGGGGGTCTTTATCACCATTGATTCAGATACCACACCGTTCAGACTCTTCAACTAATTTTCAACCATCTTCTGTGTCTAATCAACCTTCTGCATCCTCCCAGAATGGGCGAAGAACAACTATTAAAATACTGACATTATCTCTACTTCTTCGAACCCTGATGGCTTGGTCACTCAGAATTCTTGCAACCTCGGCTGGTTCGCCTCGGTGTGCAATAAGCTCCTGTCGGGCAAAAGTTATAGCATCCTGTGATTTGAACACGTCGAAGAGTCCATCACATGCTAATAGTAAGAATTCGTCGTCATGGGATAGTACCTGAGAAAAGGGGGTTGAAATAGAAATGATGTGAGTGTGTGTTCATCAAAAGAGGCTCATTACAAACCAAACATATTGTCCACTCACAATCGACGCAATTTCTGGCTCGGCGCTAACAAGGGGTGCAGTAAGATCCTTAGTGGCATCATCTGACACTCCCCCAGCTCCTCCAAGTTCATCCGCATCTTCCTCTAACATGGCCTTAATACCCATCTTGAAAGATTTATCCCCAAATGCACGAGTAATTGCAAGCTCTCCCATTACTCGTTTGTGCAATATAAATCCTCCCGCGGCACGGACACGGGCAGCCTCGTCTGGTCGGCTGGGTTTATGATCACTCGTCAATTCAAGACATGCACCATTCTTTCGTGCCAATACCACACGACTATCACCGACATTTGCTGCAAATAATCTTCTACCAAACAGAACAACCGTAGCTCCAGTTGATCCACTCTGTGGGGCGGTTTTTGGCGAGATGAATTCCTTATCAGCACGGAGATAGGCCGTCTTGAGCACACGTCTCATAATTTCAGAGGTGGCATCCTCGGCAGTATCCGAATGAAGCCCCCGTGGTCCCCTTCCATTTTGAATCGACTGCTGTAAGGCCTCCCTATCCGTCAACATTTGATTTCGAATGTGTCGGGGAAGGGCGTCTACCAAGAAATTTGAACATTCATCTCCACCATGTCCATCGAATACGGCTGCAAAAGTGGTGAATGCCAGCTCAGTTAATGTTTCCTTGGGACTTCCATCGTAATAATAATCAGGAGGAGGATACATTAGATTTTGAATGACAATTGTCCTATCCTCCATGGTGGGACGTGCACCGATGGCTTCTGATATTCCACAATCGAATCTGTTGACGGAGAAACCCGTTCTGCCTACGATGAATTCATCCCCAATGGTGAGGGCACCAGTGCCCATGACAGCGTAGGGTCCAGTCAGTCTCATATAAGACCCATTCTATAAGATTGAAGGAGAGGCGGTATATATAATAACATATTCAGTATAAAGGAGTCTAAACACCGTCCTTAAAAAAAAAAAAATCATCAAAAAGGTATAACTCACCGTACTCTCCAGATCAGCCAACACAAATACCCCACTCTTCCTCCCCTGCGGTCTAACATATAAAATACACCCATGTTTTCTACTTAATTCCCTATCCATAATACATAAATCTGCCTCATGTGCCCTACCAAAAACAAATGGACATCTTCTTGCGGGAATTTCAATTGATTTATTCCTCAATGGCCCTTTCGAACAGTGTACAGTCAGCTTTTGTTCTTTCTCATTAACTTCCTCAACATTAAATACTGAATTTCCCGCAGCGAATGAAGCACCATCTCCCAATGCCCACCTTTCAGCGTCTAATGTTAACAACCTTGCCTCCTTTATTGGTCCACTACCATCCGGTGCCTGCTTCGAATAAACCTTAGCCTTACCAACCCTAACAGCTGCATCTCCCCTTTCTCCCCTAATATGCCACCCACAAGTCATCCCCGCCCGTAAGGCATATAATGCCGCCTGTTCCCCATCCGTATCACGTAAACAACTTATAATACCAGCGGCTGGTCCTGACATACTATCATCCATCCTTCGGCATATATCATCCGGGCGTTGTGAATTTGGCACTCCGTTACCAATGGTAGTATCCCGTCCATATAATGTCCAATATGCCGTGGCTGGTTCTGGCTTACCCTCATCTTCATCCTCACTGGTAGTGAACTTTAAACAAACGCGGTATAATCCACGAGTGTATACCTCACGTGATGAGGAGAATTGTCGTCCGCCCCGAGACCAGGTTATATCTATACTATCTTTACCGTTGGAACCACCACGGGATACTGCATTGCTTGGATCATCGCCATATAATACGTCACCTGCCTCCATTGTAAATTACACTAATTTTGTTATTGTTGTTGGTAATTATTTATTTTGCAATGGGAATAGTTATTACCAACAGAAATTTAATTGCAATTCTATATTACTATTTGATAAAATACCGCTTTATAATAATACGTATACCCCTATCTTTATAAAAGAAGTAAGGGAAGGTTTAGGTGGACCAATCGAAATTGCATTGGGGAAATTGACATAAAAACTTACTCTCTGGTGATAATTAACCCTTATAAAATTGAACCACTGCTAAACACCAATAATTCCCTCGCAATATAAGGCCTAGTTATTAATTATTCCATGCTTGAGAGATCTATATTGACTGTATAATTTCGTAGTGTAATGTTGCCGTTTTTAGCGTGTACTTTGTGTATTGTACTGACTGTAAAAGGGCAAAGGGCTACTCGTTGGAAAATTAGCCACTAAGAATCTACCTTCGCACGGATAGGCGATATAAGAAGGCGATAATATTACTTTACAATGTTTGTGTTTATCGTCTACATAAATACTTCTCTCTTTCTTAGCGGTAACTATAACCTTGTTGTGGAGGCATGGATGGCTGCCTTACACCCCCTTGGATCATGGACGGCTGTCTTACACCACCTTGTATGATAGACGGTTGCCTTACACCTCCTTGAATGATGGATGGTTGCCTCGCTCCTCCTTGAATGATAGATGGCTGTCTTACACCACCCTGTATGATAGACGGTTGTCTCATACCACTAGCAATTGATGGTTGTCGTCCACTTGTGACACTAGCGTTTGGGTTATATCTACTCCCTCCTCCACTTGTCATTGACATTTGTCGTCCACTGTTGACACTTGCATTCGGATTGAATCCTTGGGGTGGATAACCACCAGACCCACCTGAGCCACCAGAATTATTAGATCCTCTTGGATTGAAGCCTTGTTGATTAGGACCGCCACCTGCATATCCTGAGTTGGTAGATCCGCGAGGATTAAAAGCCTGTGGACCTCCCAAGTTCGCTGATCCGCGAGGATTGTAGCCATCCGAAGAGCTATTGGATAACCGTGGATTGAATAACTCGGATGAGTTGCCTGATCCGCGGAGCTTTTTATCATCATCATAGTACGAGCTATCATGTTCCGAGTCGTTGAAAGTATCACCGCGGATCATAGCTCGATTCTTGAGTAGACCTTGATCTTCAACATCCACTTGTTGTGTCCTACGGTGAGCACTTGTATCTTCAGATGAGAACATGGCTCGTCGGCGGTGTGGCCGTAAGAAAAATATTATTGAGAGCAAGCCAATGAGTCCTCCGATACCCATCGCTGTATATTGGAGTATGGAATCCATGCCATCATCGTCTTCTAGTACCGGTGGAGGAAGAGCCTTGGTCTCTTCCTTGATTTCTCGTGCACCGACAACATCGGTGTTTTCGAAGTAGCTCGATGCAGCAACGAGTTCTTCTCCTTCTTGAAGTTCTGGGGGCTTATTGAGCTCTTTCTGTAATAATTCACGATCTCGATTGATGGAGGTTTCAACGAGTTCGCCGAAATCTAGCTCAGGAGGAGGGCGATATGTTGCCTTCACTGATACTTGGATATTGTTTGCCTTCTCTTGGAGTTGACGATTAAGAGGTATGTCTCGTACTTCTTGCTCGGGCGTGATCATGGCAGATTCATCCAATGTATTACTGGAAACTGCATCTGCAGTAGTAATCTCTTGCCCATTCACGGTAACAGATAGGATGTGTAAACTGTCATTCTCGGAGTCTTCGACAACTTGATTGGCTAAGAAATCCTTGGCGACACTGGCAAAGTACTCTTGTTCGGACTCTCCCATCAATCTATCGGGAACTCCACTCAAGACAATCTCGGAGTTGGTTTCAACGGCACGGTCACCAACATATGACATGGTGTAGCCGTCTACATTGATACGAGTTGGAAGTTCCTCTGATTTACGCAGGAAGGCATACAAGACATCATCACTTGTAGCAGTGCTGAGATGAGTAGCCGTGACATCGACAGAAATTGGAGTACAGGTCATTCCTGCAACTGGAACGCAAACGTCTGTATTGTAAAGGGATATGGGTGAGAGAAGACAGAACGTGAGTTGTACTATACCAACGAGATGGAAGTGTTATACTCATACAATAAATACTCACATCCAATACTTGAAGGTGATGTCACCTTGGCGACTATATTCTCAATGACCAACTTATCATCATTCTTGTGACCATGAAGTAATTCATCCCGTATCTCCTCATCGCCATCCAAGAACTTGTCAAGCACGGATCGTACTCCAAAGGACATGTCATATGTAATTTCTCCATTCAACAATTCCGGATCATGCTCAACATAAAAGGTATAACTAAAACTTGTAGTTAAAGTTGGAGTCGGCGTCGGAGGATCTGTGTATTCAAAACTACTTGGTGCCTGGGAGGGACATACATCAACATAATCATATCGCAGTTGTCCGTTGAACACTCGAGGAGCATAGAAGGTATATTCAGTGCCCCCTGCTTCAGGATCTGATCCTCCAAATGGTGGATAATCAGCAGCACCGGCCCCTTCCATGATACGGAGTTCGTTATTGGAAGCAAATGTCTTACCAATAGACGAACCCAATGTATATCGTAAGTCAGCCAAGCTGATACATACGTAGAAGGCCCAAGTTTCACCAATCTTCATCTCTAATGGCTCGAATACACTTGAGGGTATAATGGCTGAACCACGCTTGGTCTCGACGGGTATGTACGGTCCATCAATTTCACGATCATGGAAACCATCCGGTCGGTAGATAGTCGTATCGACTAAGAGATGTGACCAGGAGTCGGCATTATTCTGATGACCAAACCACGAGCCTTGACGGGCATAGACTAAAACATGGGCTGGTGTGCCACTGTTCCAGTCAATCTAAGGTGTCGCAGGTGAGGGGAGGAGATAACGAGGGTGAGCAACTCGAAGGCGAATCAGAAAACAGAAATGGCAAACAATTAAAGAATACTTACATTCAAATCAATACCAGTAACAGTAACATCCGTCTTTGCCATAACATCAAACAACGAACCATAGCTACCCGTACCATCTTGATATGTAGTTTCCAACGATCCCTCCTCGGGACACATACCATCCTCCTTCGCCTTACCTTCATATGTATGTGTATGCTCAGCCGTTGGTGCTGGACTTGTACTTGGCGCTGGACTATCCAAACTCCAAGTCGGTGCAACACTAGGCATTGTCGATTCACATAATCCCTCATGAACATGATATAAGAACCCACCCGAGA
>Ga0075437_13800_pt1 | contig 41197 bp, 40 predicted proteins | sample MintriMetagenome_FD_74266 | JGI IMG/M metagenome (GOLD analysis project Ga0075437, IMG submission 74266) | Marine eukaryotic communities from Monterey Bay, USA to study complex ecological interactions - Minidiscus trioculatus and... | ecosystem: Environmental > Aquatic > Marine > Unclassified...
ATAGTCGAAGTGCCCGGAGTCGAAGTGCACTGAAAATTGGAAATTCATAAAGACACAGGTGAAATGGGTATTTTCCTGAATTCAAATTCCCCATCCACGGTATTCCGATGTTAACATGGACAGGCACCGTCAACAATGTTGCTTGCCCTCTGTTTGACACTCGCTCAGGGGTGGAGGCGTATAGCACGTACGGTCACGTGATTCGTATGGGTCATGCAGGTTTGGCTTGACGCCAACAGCCGTAATTTGAGTAGTAGTAACTCATTGTTGGGGGCGTTCCAGTGATGCCCTTTTTGCTCACCGATAGACGAGGATTTGAACATTGTATCCGCTTCGCTTTGAACCAATTTTTCAACGCTATCTATGGGGCGGGCACCGTTTGGGTGAGGTTTTTAACAAAGCAATAGGTGAATCGGCGGCAGCAGAGAGTTGGGAAGTGGTCGATCATGGTGATGCGCAGAGCATCGTTCGCGAGGGCGAATTCTCCGGTTGGACGCTAAGTCGATTGATTGCGAAGTTTGGCAATGAAATTTTGGGGCCCGAGCTGTTCACCAGCATAACCGCTGATGAGATTCCCGATTCGTTGCGAGCTCGATTTCCGTTGCTGTTGAAGTTTCTCGACGCCAACCGAAACCTTTCGGTACAGGTGCATCCGGATGACCCAATGGGTGCGTCACTCGTTCCGCCCGATTTAGGGAAAACTGAGGCTTGGTATGTAATGCATGCTGAGCCTGGAGCTAAGATCTTTGCGGGCTTGAAAACGGGCGTTTCGGAACATGAATTCAGAATGGCGATTGAAAGTGGGAACGTTGAATCGACGTTGCACCACATCACTCCCTCGAAAGGGGATTGCGTGTTCATTCCTGCGGGGACGATTCATGCCATTGGTGCCGGGTTGTTGATCGCAGAAATTCAGCAGGCAAGTAACACGACCTTTCGTGTTTATGATTGGGGACGAGTCAGCGTTGATGGTCAGCCCCGGCCATTGCACATAGAAAGCTCTATCGAGGCTACTAATTTTGCACGTGGCTCCGTTGTTCCCCAGGTACCTGTCTCAATCGTGGGGACTCCCTGGGAACGACTGGTGGCCTGTGAGAAGTTTGAAATGAATCGAGCGTTTATCAAAGAACCCATGACGGTGGGTGGAGACGGGCGCTGTCGAATTCTTGCGGTAACCGGCGGAAGTCTTGAGTTAAGCGGAGATCCCTGTGCAGAGCCGCTCGTGCTCGCTGACACGGCATTATTGCCGGCTTGTCTCGGTGCGACAACGGTTCGGCCTGGTGCCAGCGGCGTCGAGCTGTTGGAAATATCGATACCGAGCTGTCGATAGTAGGCCGTCGATAATAGGGCAGGGGGGGTGCTATCAAAAGGAAGCTATTGCTGAATTCTCGTGCTGACTCTAAAGTTCTCGCTGAATGATCTCAGAATTACTCAGAATTAGAGTTCAGTGATTTTATGGCGGTTCCCATGGCAGGTCGATTGACAAATATGCGTTGTGTTTCGCCAAGGATTTTTGGAATTCTCGGGCTGCTAATTCTCATTTCCACAGGGTGTCGAGTTCAGCCGAACTGGGGGCCACAAGGCACGATTGGCCAACAGCGTTCTAATGCGATCCAGCACGATCCGTTCCCGAGCGATGATTTAGCCCCGCCTATTCTCGGTGGGCGTCCTCCCGGTTTTGAGCAGCCAAAGTCTGAGTCTGTGATTGCGCAAGGATCTCCATTTTCGAGCAAACAGCCCGGGCGAGGGCCTGTTCAGCCAGCCTACGGATTCTAAACCGACCGCCGCATTGCGGTAGTTGCGAAACGCTGTCTTGCCCGCCTATATCACTGCGGTGGGTTCCTCGCGATTTTGCAAAGCGCCTCGATACCTCGTTCGATAACAGCATCGTCGACGGCATAAGAAATTCGAAAGTGCGTATCTTCATCGCTGAAGATATTGCCTGGAATCACCATCATGTTGTTGGCGATCGCTTCTTCGATGAAGGTCTGTCCATTTCCCCAAGGTAATTTGGGGAATAGATAGAACGCTCCTCCGGGTTTGGCGATCTCGTAGTCGTCCTTGAGCCCTTCGAGCATACGGTCACGCTTGGCTTTGTAGGAAGCGACATAGGGCGACATATCGACGTCCATTGCGGCTGCTCCGGCCCACTGAGCAGGTTGTGGTGCGCAAACGAAAGTGTACTGCTGGATCTTCAGCATCGTTTGCATGAGCTGCGTAGGACCATGGACGTAGCCAACCCTCCACCCCGTCATCGCATAGGTTTTGGAAAATCCATCGATGACGATCGTATTGGGGTTGTAGGTTGCTGCAGAAATGTGCGGTTCGTCGTAGGTGAATTTGCTATAGATCTCATCCGATACTAGGCAGATGCCGCGTTCGTGAGCGAGTTCAGCCACGGCTTTTATTTCTTCCGCTGTGGGGCAGATTCCCGTTGGATTAGAAGGGCTGTTTAAAATAATCATCTTGGTTTTTGGCGTGATCGCCGCTTTGACTTTCTCGATGTCAATTCTGAAATCAGGGTAGGTGCTGATTTTGACACTCTTGCCCCCAGCCATTTCGATCATGGCTGGGTACATCACAAAGAACGGATCAAAATAAATGACTTCGTCACCCGGGTTGATGGTTGCCAATACGGCTAGGAATAGTCCACCACTGGTTCCCGAACAAACGAAGAGTTCTCGATCATCGTGACCGAATTGGGAATCGACTTCAGCTTGGAGTTTTTCTCTTAAAACGGGCATTCCCTGTGTTGCGGCGTAGCCGTTTTTGCCCTGTTCCACAGCGCGAACCAGTTCGGATTTTACTGCCGGAGGGACGTCAAAATCGGGTTGGCCAATCGAAAGGTTGATTGGATCCTTGAGTTTGGCGGCCAGATCGAACATGCGCCGGATTCCGCTGGAATCAAACCCGTGCGTGCGGTTCGCAATCCAAGTGTCGAAAGCGGGCATAAGATCCTCCGGTAATTAAAAAATGATGTATTAAATCAGCAATCGGCCTTATTCTAGCGTCAATTTAGAAATGTGTCAGAGCCAGTAAGACTTAGATTGCAAATCGGCGGTTGTGAGATTGATTATGCGTCACTAGAATTTCGTGCTAATCTCGATTCTGGCACTTGGAAACCTCGATGAGCGAACTCCATCACGAGTGCGGCGTTGCCGCAATTTACCACCTCCCCAACCAACCAGTTAGTGATCTTTGCCCGGGCGGCGCAGATCAGGCATCCTCGCTCATTCCCAGAATGTTGCTCGATATGCAAAACAGAGGGCAGCTTTCGGCTGGTATGTCGCGGTTCCATTCCAATCCTAAGAACGGCCAGCTGATCGATACCTATCGTGAGCTGGGGAGCGTGCAGGAGGTCTTTCGGCTTTCTCATGCTGCTAAAGCGACGAGCTTAATGGAGAAGTACGCGGGGCCGGCGGCAATTGGGCACGTCCGCTATGCTACCTGTGGAAAAGACGATCGAAGCTACGCACAGCCATTTGAGATTCACCATTTCAATATGCGCAAGTGGTTCACGTTCGCTTTTAATGGCCAGCTGTCAAATTACCCCGAACTCGCGGCCGATATACTTAGCGACTCCGATAATCATTTAGTTCGGCAAACAGACACCGAAGTTTTGATGCATGAGATAAGCCGTCAGCTGGAAGCTCAGGAGTCTGATTGTTTGGTCGAGATGATTCGTAATGTTTCTAAACGGCTTGACGGAGCCTATTCGCTCGCCATGCTGAATGCGAAAGGCGAGATGCTGATCGCCCGTGATCCCCTTGGTATCAAGCCGATGTGCTATGCCATCCAGGGAGCGATGTTTGCTGCGGCCAGCGAGAGCGTCGCTTTGCTAAACCTGGGCTTTAAAAGAAGTGAGATTAAATCGCTTAAGCCGGGACACGCAATTACGATCGTCGAAGGCGAGATTTCGATTGAGCAGTTTGCGGACAACCCCGGTCGCGCTCATTGCTTTTTCGAGTGGATTTATTTTGCTAATGTGGCGAGTACCCTCGATGACCGAGGCGTTTATACGACACGTACGGAGCTGGGAAAAGAACTGGCGGCTCAAGAGCGAGCGTGTGGTTTAATCGAGATTGATGAGGACACAATTGTTGTGCCAGTACCGGATACGAGTAAGGCGGCGGCGGACTCGATGGCGTTCCACCTTCAGGTTCCCTCTCGTGAAGGCTTGATTCGCAATCGTTACAGTGGACGAACCTTTATTGAGTCGTCGCAGAAAACACGTGCTCAGCGGGCGAAAATCAAATATACCCCCCTCCGTGAAGTTTTGGAGGGAAAACGGGTGATTTTAGTTGAGGATTCCATTGTTCGTTCGACAACCATGAAGGCCTTGCTAAGGCGTATTCGTGAGGAGGGCGGTGCTCGGGAAATTCATGTCCGCGTTGCCTGTCCGCCGATTGTAGCGCCGTGTTACTACGGAATCGACATGTCGACGATTAAGCAATTGTTTGCACCGAAATTTTATCCGCCCGGTGAATTGCTGACTGATGCGATACAGGATGAGATGGCAGCTTCCTTAGAATGTGACTCACTCAGATACCTTCCGATTGAGTCGGTCGCGCGAGCGATTGGCATTCCCAGTGACGGTCTTTGTCAAGCTTGCATCAATTGTGATTATCCAACGCCCGTCGGGCAGAAACTGTATCAGTTGGATCACGACTCCTACCGCAACGAAACTGACCCCTCGATGATTAGCGAATCGGGTGATCGTGCCGTTGATATGGGACTGTCTTAAACAGTCTGCACGGCGTTATGATTTGTGGAACTGAGCTCGAAACACATCGTGGTCGTATTTCCGCATGCGTCGTTCAAAGTGCGTCCGGTAGTCCATGTCGTGTTCGGCTGCTGTTTCCTGAACATCAATCGGGTCGGAGAGATCGGAATGTTCTTTCATGAGTCCGATTGTCTCTTCAAAATATTCTTCGACATCGGTCCAGAAGTGAAAGACGCCGCCAGGAACGAGTACACGTTGTAGGTCGCCAATAAAACCCTCTTGCATCACTCGGCGTCGGCGATGTCGCTCTTTCCACCAGGGGTCAGGGAAATAGACGTGAACGGCAACGGCGCACTCACTCGGCAACAATTCCCGGAAGAGTTTCATGCCGTCACCGCGGAGCATGTGTGCGTTAGTTCGTCCTTTTTGAGCCAGTCGATAGGCGGCGAAGCGGCAATACTTCTTGGCTATTTCGTTCCCGAGGTAATTGCGATTCGGAACTCGTTCAGATTCATTGAGCACGAATAATCCCTTACCGCTGCCAACTTCGATTTCCAAATCCGAAGTCTCAGCAAATAGACTTTGCGGGCAGAATGGAGTTTCGAGATCGTCCACTTCAGTGATGTGTCGACTGAAGTCAACGGACGGGTCGAGTTTGGGTAATGTGCGTCGGCCCATGATGTTGATAGCGGGTGAAGGCGGTGAAAGTGTGCGATTTGACAGGGATCGCGGAATGCAACATTGATCTAAAATCGGTAGATTACTGATTGGCAACGATTGAATCGTTTACCAATAGCTACAAAAAAAACGGCAGCAATGCCGTTTTCAATGATTCCAGATTTCCCTCCACGCAAGCGTGCGGGAATAAGGCTAGATCTATGGAGTTTTGATCTTTTTGTTCTTTGCCTTGCGTCCGCGGTTGTTTGCAGGACGTTTGCCGTGGTTAGCTTTTTTTACTTTGTGACTTGGCTTTGCCATGATTTTCACCTCAATTACATAAATTAAACGAGCTACAAGGTTACCAATCCAATCGGCCCCTCGATAGGTCTAACTCGCCTATTTTTGGTAAGTTCGGGAAAATAGCCCTAGTCTTTATTGGTCAATTCCTTGAGTTCTTTGAGCATTTCGGTCGCTTGGCCGTTATCGATTGCCCGACCGGCTCGTTCCGCCCCCGATTCGAGTCCATCGCACAGTCCTGAGACCCAGAGGGCAGCAGAAGCATTCGCGATGACAATGTCGCGGGTTGGGCCACTGTGCCCGGCTAAGACACGTTGGATTTTATCGGCACTTTCTGCGGGATCGCTGGCTGAAAGAAGTGTTTGATTACCCGGGGTGATCCCAAAATCTTTGGGTGCCAGTGTCCCCTCGGTGATGTACTTCCCTTGGACTTCAGAGACATCCGTGACATCGGAGACGGAAATTTCTCCCAATCCATCTCGCGAATGAACGACAATGGAGCGTTGGGTTCCAAGCATGGCGAGGGCTTCGGCTAAAAGTTGGCGTGTTTCGCCGCGACCGGCGCCGAGGACCTGAAAGGGAGCATTGGCCGGGTTACAGAGGGGGCCGATGAGGTTGAAAATAGTAGGATGGGAAAGTTTTTTTCGAACATTCATCACGTGTTTTACGGACGGATGAAACAGGGGGGCAAAGCAAAAGCATAGACCAAGTTGGTCGAGGCACTTTTTGACCGTGTTGTTAGAGCATTGAATGTTGACCCCGAGTTCTGTCAGGACGTCAGCGGAACCGGTCTTGCTGGTGGATTTGCGATTCCCGTGTTTGGCAACGGAACCACCCGCCGCGGCGGCGACGATTGCGGCGGCTGTGCTGATGTTGAATGTCCCGGATTTCCCGCCGCCGGTACCACAAGTGTCAACAACATTTTCCCGTCGAGTTTCAATCGGTTTCATGTGCATTCTCAGAGCGCTTGCTGCACCGGCAAGCTCTTCTACCGTTTCTCCCTTTTCGTGAAGGGCGACCAGGAGTCCTTCGATTTGTTCGTCCGAGCAGTCGCCTTTCATGATTGTATCAACGACTTCAGTCATCTGTTCACGATTAAGAGACTGGCCACTTTTCACGATTTGGGTCGACTCTATGATCACTTGGATTTCCTTGTTTGAACGATTGGGCGGTAGGTTAGGCGGAAGCTTGAGCGGAAGCTTCAGCTAAAGGGGGCGCGGTGAGACAAAGGCCTGAACTATTGAAGTTTAGCAGACGTTAGCGGTGAAGGCGGACGCAGATTGCATTTTTCCCTTGTTTGCTGTGCCCCGTCCATCTAGAATCCCAAGAGTAAATGAAAAATCTTCACCACTCAGGCAAATCTTGCCGATTCAGGGGGACGGATGCCTCGAAAAGTCATCATTGACTGCGATATGGGAATAGACGACGCAGTAGCGCTGTGTATGACGTTATTCGATTCTCGTTTGGACGTGCTCGCCGTGACCGCGACTGAGGGATGCGTGAGTGCAGAGCAGGCCAATAGTAATTTGCAGGCCATCGTAACGGAATTGGATCCGGCGCGATATCCTCGCCTCGGAATGGCGCGTAGCACAGAGGATGCCCCACCGGTAGACACACGATTTTTATATGGTGATGACGGATTGGGTAACGCTGGTTTCGAATCATCTCATCGCCAGCGTGCGGTTGCGGCAGATAAGTTAATGGCTGAGTTGATACGTGCGAACCCTGAAGAGGTGACCATTTTATGCCTAGGCCCGATTACTAATTTGGCCAGAGCTATTCGCCGGGATCCAACTTTACTGCCTTTGATCGATCAGATCATCATGACCGGAGGTAGCTTGACGGGGCGTGGAAACATTACGCCTTGTGCTGAATTCAATTTTTACTTCGATCCTTCAAGCACGCGTGAAGTAATTAAATCTCGTTCAACCAAGACACTTATTCCGCTCGACGTTACCCGGGAAGTTCAATTTGGTTATAGCTGCATGGAAGAGTTGCCAGCTTCGACGTCGCGGGTTGGCTATTTTTTACGGCAAATTCTGCCCTACACATTTCGATCGCATCGTCAGCAACTTGGGGAAGAAGCAATTACACTCAATGATGCTGTCGGCGCATTGGCCTTACTGGAGCCGGAGTTATTTAATTACCGGCCACTGGCATGTGATGTCGAAACCGAGGGCGAATTAACGCGTGGCATGTTGGTGATCGATGATAGAAACCAGCCGGAGTGGCGGTCTGCTTTGACCGTCGCAGATAGTCTGCCGTCAGAGCGAGCACGACAGTTTATTCTGGATCAGCTTGCCGTCGCAGGTAACCAGACGAGCTAATCAGACCGAGCTAATCGCTGTCTTTCGCTCGGCGTGGGCTTTTTATTGGTTGAAAGAAAACGCTTCCCGGTTGTTGATGTTAATATCGATCAAGCTGATTTCTCCACGTCGAAATATCTTGATTGGGACGATGGAATTGATCGGCATCAGGCTAACATTGGTGACGAGAAGTGAGTCATTTTTGACTTTCTTGCCATTGAACTCAAGGATGACATCACCAACTCTCAAGTCGGCATCGGCAGCGGGCGAGCGAGCTGTAACTCGGGTGACCATCGCACCGTAGGCAACATTAAGGCCCATGCTGGTAGCTTTTTCATAGGTATAATTGGAGTCCAGTGAGACACCGAGGAATCCACGTTGAACTTTGCCCAGCTCAATGAGATCGGTCACGATTCGCATCACCATGTCCATGGGAATAGAAAATCCGATGCCGTCATTGCCGCCGCTATTGCTCGCAATCGCAGTGTTGATTCCGATGATTTCGCCTCGAAGGTTAATCAGCGGACCTCCGCTGTTACCCGGGTTGATCGCAGCATCGGTTTGCATGAAGTCTTGATAGTTCACGCCTTGCGGCCCGAGGTCGAGATCGTGCCGATTGAGGGCGCTGATGATTCCGTAGCTGACCGAGTGACTTAAGCCAAAGGGGCTGCCGATCGCGACAACAAAATCACCAATTTCAACAGTCTTGCTCTTGCCAATGCGGCACGGAATTAAGTCGTTACTACTCAACGCCATGACAGAGATGTCGGTTTGACGGTCGTGGACAAGTCGACTGGGTGAATAAATTCTACCGTTGACTTCAATTCGAATATCGCTGATCCCAGCACTTTCAATAACATGATAGTTTGTGATCACGTAGTAATTGCCGTTGCGTTCGATGACGATCCCAGAACCGGCTTCTTCGACAACGACGGGGCGTCGGGCGTTGGCTGAACTACCGTTAGTGACGGTTGACTTTTGCCTCTTCTTGGCTTCGATGTGGGCAACGCTAGGCCCCACTGTTTTGACGAGTTTTTTGAGTAGATCGTTTTGTTTGGTTAAACCCAGTGCACTGTCAGCAAGATCTTGATACATAAGATCTCGTGGATTTGCGGTAACAGGTTTGCTGGTGACCCGAGCCGTCGTCGACGCGGTGGATGCGATCTGCCCTTGAACGCCGTGGCTTGTTGCCAGATTAAGTGCGGCGAACAGCAAGAAAGCCAAAGCTGTTCTGAAATGAAAACGCCCACTGAGAGCCAAGTCAGGTAGATAATTGTCGTGAAATGTATGTTTCATGATTAACCAGTTTGGCGAGGTGAGCGAACCGAGCGTATCGAATTCTTGAGGAATTTAGTATTGAATTTCAGGTTTGGCTTTGGGAATGCCGTATTTTTGTCCAGCTGTAGCGGTTACGAAAAGTTGAAGTCCACTGAATCGCTCGAAATGTCTTGGTTGAGAATGACCGACCAATCGACTTCAACTCCTGGTTTGACACCAGCTTTCTCTGCAGCACGCTTGCAAGTGATGCAATAGGCCGCGTACGGGAGAGCCTGAAGACGTGTCAGGGGAATGTTGGATTGGCATGCGTCGCATTTTCCAAAAGTCCCGGATTTCATTTTTTTCAACGCAACTTCAAGGTGTTGCAATTCCCGATTTTCTACCTCGGCAAGCTGAGAACTTAATTCTCCCAGCGCACTGTCGCTCGCGAAATCAACAACGTCTCCACCTGAACTCTGGCTGAAATTTTTCAGCAGACTATCGTCTCCAGACATTGCCTGAACGATGGCGTCACGACGCTTGATAAGAACTTGCCGCATGGCTTCGAGTGTGGATTTGCGTGTCATTGAGGGATCCAAGTAATAGGTTTTTTCTGAGCGGTTGTGGCTCGGCTTTGCTTTTCCGAAACCCACATGTTGCTGAGGTGCAACGAACTATAGGACGCGTTTTGTGACCACATTCGAAAATCAGCAGATTATTGCATTTTCGATGATGCAAAAGTGCAACATGAGCGAGGCTTCCCTACGGTTTTTCCCGAATAACTGTTGCAGGGAGACCGTTGAATCTTTGCGACACTTGGTCGTCAGGGGCCAGGCAGGAAAGCCATTTCCTGTTGAGTGTTGCCTTTGTGAAAGCGCTGAGCTTTTCGTGAATAGAGGGGGAGTTGCGAGGAGACCGGCGAGTGCCGCGGTTCGGATTGGGAAGGTTGTTCGTGTTGGTCATTCGGACAAGATTTTTTTGTTTGATTTGGGCGAGGCTTGTTTGACCCTTTGCTGACCGAAAGCTACATGTTTGTACCGAAAATAATTTTAAAACTGAACCACGCGTAGCGGCTGCCCCGTTCAAGTCCATTTAAACCTTTGCAAAGACGACCTATGGTCAATTCAATACCCAACCCAACACAACACTCGCCAAGCGATCTTGTGCTTCGTCTTGCAGGAGGCGAACGTGATGGAGAATTGGTCACGGTGACAACGCCTAAGTGTTTAATCTCAACGGGGCCAGGTTTGAGAAGCGTTCCTCAGTGCGCAATCTTCCGCGGTCCGCACGGTGCAGCGGTTCGTGCTTTCGATTCACAAGTTGCCTTCAACGGAGAAGTGGACTCGGTGCACTGGCTGAAAGCAGGCGATCGAATTGATTTTGCGAACGCGATTGCCATGGAAGTAACTCAGTTGGGGAAACTTCAGGATGACTGTCCAGTGTCGAATGACCTCGCGACTGACGTCGATATCGACTTTGGAAGAGAGCTGGTCGAAGGGGATACATTTGAAGATCACTGTTTGAACCAAATACGAATACAGGTTTCGAAGATCCAGAATCAAAACAGTGCTAATTCTGAGAAGTTTGCGCTGTTGGATGAAAAGATAAATTTGCTAACAGACCATCTAAATGAGTTGATCTTTGTTGCAAAAGAAGGGCACCTTCCATTGGTAGATTCCATTGCGAATTCGGTGACCCACACCACTGTCGATCCTGCCACTGTCGATCCTTTAACCGATTTCGATGAAGAGAAAATTTTCTCCTCACTCGACTTGGAGTCTGGCGATCAGGCAGCAACCTCCAGCGAGCATACAACTGATCCTTACAATCACGAAAAAATTATTTTATTAACTGCGGACGAGCAGGCAGAACCAACCTTCGACCCATTGACCCACAGCGACGTCGAAGGTCCTGACTCGTCCGCAGTTGAATCCACTGCCGCCCCGAATGAATTCGATAATTCCAATTCACTTGCACAGCAGCTATTAAATGATCTTGCCATGGAAGAGCAGCAAACTCCTCCTGAGAATGCTTCCGATACCGGAGATTCAGTGGTGAGTAAATCTGAAACACAGGCCGTGGTTGGTGATTTGCTAGAGAAATACCGGTCGGAGGAGTATTGGCAGCAAAGCCCTGAGTTTTCAAATTCGAACCAAGTTCCGTCTGTATTGAATGAGGCCGAAGGTCAGTCGCCGATCGATGCTGCCGATGCCGGTTCGGTCGATGATTCTGAGCAGCCACCTGTAGATGTGCAGGGATATGTTGCCGATCTAATTAACCGGATGCGGGTTCCCGGGCAGCAGTTGTTTTCTGATTTCAGGCCAACTGATTCCAAGAAGTTGCCGGCAGAAGTGGAGTCTACGGCAGAAGTCGTTCCCGAAGAGAGCAAGACGCTGTTTACTGAGGGAGAGTTTAAACCGGCCAAGAAAGCACAGAAAATTGAATTGTCAGCGATGCGCGAAATCGCTAACACGAATACACGACGCAATATTCAGGTAAGTGAAGAGAGTCGCCGAAAAGAACTGGGGAAAATTCGCATTCTGGTTGCAGTGTTTAGTTTTTTCCTCGCCGTATATTATTTCCTGTTTGTTTCAGGCGGGCAGCTCAACCTCGGCTTCATCACAGGATTTTTCTGCGTGAGCATCACCGGGTTTCTGACCTACAAACTCTATGAAACGATGCGATATAATGAGATGCTGGAACTTGAAAAGATGACTGTTTCAATGAACGAGTCCAAAGAATCGGTTCCAAAGAAGCAAGAAGCCGGCCCAGAGAACATGGTCGAGACAGAACGCAAGTAAGTTTTTTCTTTTAAAACCCACGGCTGTCTTGAATGTCAGCAAAATTTCTCAACTGGTAGTTTATCCCGGCGCTATCACACACTCGACACAGTGCTCGCAATGCGACCCCAAATCCATCTGGCCCACTGAAGCCACCGAATTGCCCACCCCCTTTTACGTGTGGTTCGAGGTCTAGGAAAACGCCTGGCACTCCACGTGCGGACATCCGCGATTCCAACTCAGGCAGAAAGGTTGCCAGGTCTTGAAAGATCTCTCGATGACCGGAATCACCAATGTCGGCCGGGACAAAATGTTTCAACGCATCTTCGTCGACGTGTTCGCCTTTAGTCGTAGTAGGCTTTAAAAAGTCCTTGATGTGTAGCCAACCGAGTCCCGGTTTCATGAGCTTGTACTGTTCAAAAACTTCCTGGGAAGAGTAGCCCATGGTGACTAAGTTTCCGCCATCAAAAATCAATACGAGTGCTTCATGGTTAATGTCCCGGTGCATTGCTGCAAGCACTTCTGCATTCTGCCCGACTAGATTTGCCTCGACCTCTAAACCGTAGGTAAGTCCATGTTGGTCACAGATCTCAGCAATCTGGCCAACTTGTTCGGTTGCTTGATTAACGTGGTCTTCTAAGTTGGAGCCTTTGGGATGGTAAAATGAAAATCCTCGAATTAACTTGCAATTGAAGAAGTTGGCAAGTTCACACGCGCGGGGAACCTCGTCTTTGATGTAACTGGCAAACGGGCGATAGGGGGTTTTCGTACCATCTTCGACGTCACAGAGTTTCACTTTCCCAATCGGTGATCCAATTGAAGAAACGAGCAAACCGTATTCGTCCATTTTTTCTTTTACGATTTCCAGTTCGGCATCACTCAGCGTCATGACATTTTTAATGCCCGAACCGGCGTCAACGAAGCGAATTGAAAAATAACGCATTCCCAAAGCGGCGAACGCAGAAAATTGTTGGTCCAGCGTTTTTTGATTGGCCGCTTCGTCAGCAAACCCGGAAAGCAAGATTGATGGCTGGCTCATTTTGATCCTCGCTAAGCTGAGCAAAAACAGGTGAAAACAAACGCTTGATATACAAAGACGGATGTCTTATGGAATCTAATCGATTGCGGGGAATTAAGATTGCTCGAGCGTGTACTCGACTTTGATTACGGATGAGATTCCACCGCGGGGAGTAAATTCGGCAGTCAAGATTGCCCGTCTTGGTTTTGAAACTGCAACAAAATCATCGAGGATGCGATTGGTTACCTTTTCATAAAAAATTCCTTCATTTCGGAATTGTTGCAGATACATTTTTAGGCTCTTCAATTCAACACACACTTCGTCTGGAATATACTCAAATGTGAGTAAACCGAAATCGGGCTGTCCAGTTTTGGGGCAAACCGAAGTAAACTCTGGGCAGGTGATTTCGATCATGTAATCACGATCGGGGTATGAATTTTCGAACGTTTCAAGTGTGTCGCGGAAATTAGCTGTCATCGGTACAATCTTCGGTAGTTAAAATGTTTATGTAACTGATTTGTTTTCAGTACGCATCGCTTCGTGAATTGGCTAGGCGAGCGAGTCGGTAAGATACCGCCAAGATACTCAATCACAACCGCCAGCACAGTAGGTAGAACACTGGGTTATGCTGATTTCTGAAATTTATTGTTCCCGGCAGGGAGAAGGAATACTGACGGGAACGCAGAGCGTTTTTGTCCGAACGTCGGGTTGTAATTTGCGATGTGGTTTTTGCGATACCCCCTTTGCTTCATGGAGCCCGCAGGGGGATTCCATGCAAATCGAGGAAATCGTTCACCGAATCCACGAATCAGCCGGTGGAGCGAAACACGTCGTTATCACGGGTGGCGAACCCATGATTGCAAAAGATCTTGCGGGGCTGTGTAAAAAAATACGTTCATGTGGGTTTCATATTACGATTGAAACTGCCGGCACGGTAGTTCAAGAGGTTGATTGTCAGTTAATGTCGATTAGCCCCAAGTTTGGGAACTCCGATCCCACGCTGGCGAGGGCAGGGGAGTGGCGACAGCGTCACGTTGCGACTCGTTACCAACCGCAGGTCGTAACTCAACTCATTCGTGACTACGACTTCCAGCTCAAATTCGTTTTGGACGTCCCTGAAGATATCGATGAAATTCTCGACTATCTTGACGTATTGGGGCAGCCCGTTGGTGATCGCGTCCTCTTGATGCCGCAAGGTGTGGACCAGGATGCACTTGAAAAACGTCGTCGTTGGTTGGAACCCCTTTGCGAAAAGAGAGGTTTTGTCTTTTGCCCTCGGATGCACATCGAGTGGTATGGGAACCGGCGGGGAACTTAGAAAACCCATGTTCGGATAGTAACGCGTGGGTTTTCGAGGCCATCCTGCTTGAATTTTTCGAATTCTGGTGATTTCGGGTTATCAGACGGTCTTCTTCCGGAGTTTTCCATTCGGACAACGTGGGGTAAACTAAGCCCATATTAAATCGATTCCAAACGAAGTAACGTTATGAAAAGTCTTAGCTTTCTGGTTTTTGTTGTGGTCACCATTTTTTGTTGGGGAATCTACGGTCCCGTTTTACATATTGGGCAGGGGCAAATGGCAGGGGGTGAGGGGAAGGCAAGTCTACGTCCGTTCATGTGCGTTGGGATTGCCTACTTTCTGATCGCCGTTGTTTATCCGATGGTGGTACTCAAAACGACGGGCGAAAAAGGCCAATGGTCGATGGGGGGAATCTTTTGGTCATTTACTGCTGGTGCCGTTGGTGCGATTGGTGCTCTTGGAATCGTGTTGGCATTTAAGTTTCAGGGGAAACCTGTTTACGTGATGCCCCTCGTTTTTGGTTTGGCTCCGATCGTCAACACCTTTGTAACCATGTTTATGTCCGGCACTTTTAAACAGGCGTCTCGTATTTTTTACGCTGGGATCCTGATCGTTGCCGTTGGAGCAGCCGGAGTGTTGACGTTTAAGCCGACCGAAGAAGTGAAGAAGGAAAGTCCGACTTCGCAAATAGAGACCTCCGAGTCATTAATCACACTGGCGTTGTTTCGACAGGAATCGGACGGCGGTCAGGAGAGCAGTGAGAAACCCGTAACGCAAGACGAGACAACTGACAAACCAGACGAGGACACAGCTAAAGAAGATCCAGTTAAAGAAGATCCTCTAAAGAAGACAGATGAAGAGTTTAAAGATGAGGTTGCAAAAATAACTGCAGCGTTGGGCAGCGAAAAAAGCAAACCTAATTTGTTCATCATTGCGTTGTGCATCGGAATAACGGCGTTGAGCTGGGGAGCCTATGGACCTGTACTGCATAAAGGGCAGGCGAAAATGGGAGGCGGCCGCTTGCGTCCGTTCCTTTGTGTGGGACTCGCTTATTTTGCCATTGCCGTTATCGTTCCCTGGATCTTATTGGGAACTGGAGTGTTTGTAGAAGCTGGAGGTTGGCAACATGTTGGCGGCGTTTTCTGGTCATTACTGGCAGGAGCTGCCGGAGCAGTTGGAGCGCTCGGGATCATCTATGCGTTCAATTTCGGCGGCAAACCAATTTTCATCATGCCGCTGGTTTTCGGCTTTGCACCGGTGGTGAACACGCTTACTGAAACCGTCTCGAAGAATCTACTCGGCCAAGTCTCGCCTTTGTTTGTTGGGAGCCTTGGGATGGTCATCGTGGGCGCAATTATTGTCCTTGTGTTCGCGCCTCGCGGTGCCAAGCCGAAGCCCGCTAACGAAGCGGCAATTAGTTAGGAAGTTGGAAAGAAATTTGTGCTTAGTTCTTGAGGCGTGCGCACAAGTTTTTTTGTAGGATTGGAATAGCAGGGGATTAGACTGTTGAATTCACCAGACGCTTCAGACGCTTCAGGCGATTTTGACGCTAACTATGTTCGGGAAATTGATTTGTGGTTGAGTCACGTCTGGATGATTAGGGCTTTTCTGAAGCATTGCGAAGAAGCGGAAGAGGATGACGAACTGAGGGATGTTCAACGGACGCTTTACGACTATATGCTGGCGTTGGGTGGGCCGCTTCGGGATGGTGATCACAGGAAATACTTAAAGCAAGCGAAGAAGAAATTAAAGAAACTTCGCAACGCTAACGAACTGTTTTTGGAGATCCAACCGGAGATATCGTCCCATACTAATTTCCAAATGGCCGCTGTTTCGTTGAATGCCTCGGTCAAGCAGATTGCTAAATTAATTGAATCGCATGCGGCAGGCCATCCATTGAGTTAGCGTTGGTTCAGATCAGGTTCGATTTTGTCTGGCTGCCGAACGTCCAGTTTTCGAAAGACTAAAGCTCATGCGTCAAATCTGGATTCCCCGCCCCGGTCTTCCGGAAGTTCTAGAGATTCGAGAAACTGAATTGCCCGAACCTAAGCCGCACGAGATGCGGATCAAGGTTGAGGCGGCTGGAGTCAATTTTGCTGATATCTCCGGTAGGCTGGGGATCTATCAGGATCTACCTCCGATGCCTGTGGTTGTAGGGTATGAGGTTGGTGGTTGCATAGACAAAGTTGGTGAGAACGTAGATCCAGAATGGCTTGGAAAAGACGTATTGGGTTTAACTCGTTTTGGTGGTTACAGCGAATCTATCTGCGTTGGCCAGCAGCAGGTTTTCCAACGCCCGGTCGGAATGACGGCGTTGGAAGGTGCGGCGTTGCCAGTCAATTATCTCACGGCCTACCAACTGGTTTGCGTCATGGGTGGGGTCAGGGCAGGGGAGACGGTTTTGGTTCATTCGGCCGGCGGCGGTGTCGGAATCGCAGCCATCCAATTGGCGAAACATCGCGGCGCTAAGGTGATTGGCACCGCGTCTACGGGTAAGCATGATTACCTAACGCAAATTGGCGTCGACCATTGTATTGACTATCGCAAAGAAGATTTTGAAAAAAAGGTAATGGAAATAACCGGAGGGGCAGGAGTTGAATTGGTCCTTGATGCAGTAGGTGGGAAGTCATTTAAGAAGAGCTATCGTTCGCTTGCAGCCACTGGACGACTTGGGATGTTTGGCATTTCTTCGGCTGCCGTTGGCAAGTCGAGAAATAGAATTGCTTTCTTTAAAATGGTCGCTAATTTGCCTTGGTTTAAGTTTACTCCGATCGAATTGATCAATCATAACAAAGGTGTTTTTGGGGTAAATTTAGGACGATTGTGGGGTGAGTTGGATCGGGTTGAGTCCTGGATGGAAGACTTGCTTGAACTGTATTGCGAGGGTCACATTAAACCACGCGTGGACGCTACCTTCGAGTTTTCAGAAGCGGCAGAGGCACACCACTACATTCAAGATCGAAAGAACATTGGGAAAGTACTGCTTGTACCGTAGCGAATGGTTAGGCTTTCTCTTCGCAAGTATTGAATTTAAAAATGGTAACGAGGGCGTTTCTTTTTTAGTGCTTACGCGGAAGGATTTTTAGGGTATAGGAAATGAAAATTATTTTTCAAATTTACATAGCGATCGCGGTCGTAATCAGCCTTAGTTTTAGCCAGGCGATGGCTCAGGAAATTGTGAAACCAAATGCTAAGGAGCCGTCTGCTCAGCAGTCGTCTAAACCCGAATTTGTCGGGGCGACAGTCGAAGTTTATAAAACGATTGGTAAGGTTGAGTTAAAGGCGTGGATTTTTAAACCAAGCTCGATCAACGAATCTCAGAAATTACCTGCAGCGATCTTCTTCTTTGGCGGCGGGTGGCGAGGTGGAAGCCCAAAACAGTTCGTAGAGCATTGTAAATATCTTAGTAGTCGTGGGATGATTGGAATTGTGGTCGATTATCGTGTCTCGTCACGGCACCCGGTAAAAGTTGTTGATTGCATCGCAGATGCGAAATCAGCGGTCCGTTGGGTGCGTCTGAATTCAGAGCGTCTGGGAATCGATCCTGAGAGAATTGCAGCAGGTGGTGGATCGGCTGGAGGCCATTTGGCAGCGGCGACCGCGACGGTGGCTGGATTTGATTCTGCTGAAGGTCAGGCCTCAATTAGTTGCCGACCGAACGCACTGATACTCTTCAACCCAGCCGTTGTACTCGCGGGAATACCAAGCAAGGCGGAGATGAATGAAGAGCGATTGGCGAGTCTTACTAAAAGGGCAGGGGTGGAACCCTCAAAAATTTCACCTTATCACGGTGATTTGACGTCAGCGCCGCCGACGTTCATTGTTCACGGAAAAGCGGATACCACCGTGCCGTATCAATCGGTTGAGTTCTACACCGAAAAGATGCACGCGAACAACAGAGAGTGTCGGTTGATCGGTTATGAAAACCAGCAACACGGATTTTTTAATTTTGGGAAAAGTGGCTCGGAGTACTTTAATAAAACGGTTGCCGAGATGGACGCCTTCCTTGTTTCGCTCGGCTATCTAAAAACCAGAGGAAAAATCGAGAAAGCGGCTAAGTGAGTTGAGCTGGCCTTGTTTTGTGGCAGAGATTTCGGTGCGAAATTCGCGATCTACCTGACTCGGCACTTAAAACGAACGAGGCCGCCTTTTTGAGGGGCAAGTGATTCGGACAATTTCCAACGAAGCAATAAAGAGCCGCCGTCATTTTTCTCTTGAGAAAATTCAGCACCAACGGTCGAGGATGCCGAATCGGCGATGTACTCCAATCGGCGGGTCAGATTGTCAATGATCGTAACATCTTCGAGGTCGCGGGTGCTGAGATTGTCAAATCGAATGGTGAATTCAACAACATCGCCGGTGCGAGCTGCAATTTTAGAAGCCACCTTGGTGACTCGAAGAATGTCTGAACCCTCTTTCGTTTCAACGTGGACAAACTGCTGAGCTGATTTTACTTTGTCAACTGTGACGGGAGCAGTGTTGCTGACTGCGATCTGGAGTCCAAGATTATCTTCCCAAACCGTCGCGGATTGGATTCCAAGATCGAGTCGCGCCGACTCACTGTTGGAGTGTTTCCCTAATCGAATCAACGACAGATTTTCGTAGGCTTTGAATGAGTTTCGAGTGCCGAGCAGATGAACGATGTTGTCTGCCAATACTCCACGGGTGCGGTCGATAAATTCACTGGCTCGCTTGGAGTTTTCGAATTGATCGAGTGCGACATGCTGGTTGGAAGTTGCCGTTTCATTATTGCCATTGGCCATGGCTATTGGAGTTTTTTCTTCGATTGAGCCAATTGGTTGGCGGAGGCGAGCGTTAAAGACGCCATCGAGACGGCGGACAGCACCAAACCGGGGAGCGTAGATGGCAACGCGGTTACTGGGTGTTACGAGCCGCTGGCCATCAACTGTTTCGAAGTGCCCCACGGTGTCTTCAGTTTCGAGACCCTGGATAATTAAATCATCGCCAATCGTGACTTTCACGCCACGATCGCTACCATCAAATACGTACTCATCCCGATTCGCTTTTGGGTTCCAGCCATTGAACCCAGGTGTGGAAAATTTTGAAGTCTCTTGGGTCAACTTGTTGCCTCGATAGACCATTCCATACCCAATCGGTTTGGGGTAAAAGCGGTTCAGGGCAGGGCGGGGCAGGTCGTTTTCAGCAGCAACCAGTGTCGCGGAGTTATTAAGAGCTGGATTAATTTCGGTCGTGATCTGAGTCGCGACTGATATCCCCGGTACAATTGCATCGGACGTAATCATTTTCAAGGGGAGTTTGTTGTCGGCCCGTGGCGCGACAGGAGTGCTCAGTTTTTCGGGAAGCGAGGCTCTTTTGAGCAGACGATCGAACCCGTCTTGGGCTTGTGAGTTAGCACCGCCGAAAACTAAACTTCCAATGACTGTAATGCCGGCAAGGAAACCGGAGAGATGTTTCTGTTTACGTGTCATTACTTGTTCCGAATTGAGTGTCGATTGTTGCTGGGCTGATTATCGAGAATCCCGGTCCCATCGTGTTCTACAGCCCTTGTCTTATTTCGCAGGATCCGGGGTCGGGTCGGGCAGTTGAGCCGCTTGGGGTGCGTTAAAGTTAAATAAGTTTACTTCGTCGGTCGCCAAAGGAATGCGAGATCCAATTCTCAGGATTGCCATTGGGCGTCCGAGTCGTTCGGCTTCGCGGAGCGGATCCCGAGCACCGCCAATATCGATGGACGGTTGCTGATCGGCCATGTGCCGTTGAGGCAGCGCGGTCTCAGGATTTTCGAGGTAGATTACCTTGGTGACGAGGCTGCCTCGCATGGCGTCGACAACATCTTCCTGCGTCAATACGACCTCGACTGGGAACTCATTCTCGAGTCCTTGAGGCGGGTTGAGTCGGTTAAGAAGTTCAATAGAAGGATAGAGTGCCTGTCCTTCGTAACGTGGAACATTTGTCAGTTTGAATCGGTAAACAGGACCGATTTGCATCGCCACAGAAGCTTTCGATGCATTCGTTTGGATAAAGCTATTTCCAGTACCGACTTCGATATTTGTTCCCTTCGGAGTAATCAATCGAACTGGTTGGACGTGTCCGCGCAGAGCGGGATTGCCAAGCCGATAATGATCGGCAGCGGCTCCCGGTACCATATTGCCATCGATTAAGTGATGGCGAGTTCGCTGTTGCGCTGACGCTGCTGTCGCGCTCATCACAAGAGTTGAGATGACAGCCAGCAGGATAAGGTTGTTTGCTAAGGAATGCTTCATCATTTTACTCGTTAACTTTCGACATCAGGTTTAAACCTATTGCGAATTCCTTTTGCGAATTTGGAACGGACGGATCGTCCTTCATTATTTCTGCCACTTCCAAGTGAAGTGCAAAAAACGAGCCGCGATGACTTTCGCCATCGCGGCTCGTGAGATTTCTAAAGAGCACTAGCGACGGAATCGATTTCCGAGTTGCCCTGGAGGGCAGTCTGGAGGAAGAACTCCACGAACCATGTCGGCTGGTGGTTGAGTGTTCATTCTCGATGGTCGAATCGTTCTTTCATCAATCAACACTTTGTTGACGGGTGAAGGATAGCTAAGTCCGGGTCGCTGACGCATGTGAACATCCACGTGCTGTGTCGGCGTTGGAATTTGCATAGCAGTGTGGTTGTACATGTCGTACCGTTGCAATCCTGCAGGTCCACCTAGTGGAATATGGGGAGGGCCGGGCAGACCAATGTTAGTTCCGGTCATTGGCATTCCGTAATTCGGGCCTGTGACTCCGGAGATGTAGTCTGAAACTCCGCCACCCATCATGACTGGGCCACCGGCTGCAACAGCAGGATCTGAACCAGGTACTTCAAGATCTTTGTTACCCATTCTCACGATTGCAAGAATTGATCCGCGACGATCTGCTTCGGTAATCGGATCGACACCGGGATCGAGGCGAGTGCTGACAATGGTGTCAACTCCAGCTAACGCTAACTCTTGAAATTCGGGATCGGGAACGTAGATAACTTTGGTGACAAAGTTAGCTGCGGCGACTTGGTCGAAATCTTCTTGAGTCAGTTGAACCGGGACTGCAGCGTGTGAAAGGTAGGCGGCAGTTCGCGTGTTCGCTCGGCCAATCTCGAGAGTTGGATAGAGTTCCATTCCCGGGCGACCTTCGATTTCAGTTACCTTCAGACGGAAAATTCCGCCTTGGGCAAAGTTCTGTCGGCCAGGTACAACCAACGGTGTTGAGTCATACATGCCAACGGCAGAAACGTCCCAAGAAATTTTCATCATTTTGGGCTGATCAAAAAGGACCTGTACATTTTGGGTCGTTGCCGCCCCAAAAGATCCGTAGCTTGCGTTCTGCATTGGACCGCTTCGCATCGATCGGTTGAGAACACCTGGTCCAGGACCACCGACGCCGGGGCCTGGCTCCATGAGCATTTGAGCCGGAGGCAAATTATGCCCTACCGGAATTCCAGTGCGGGCACCTGGCACTTGGTATGCGAGCGCCGAAGTAGTCAAAGTGGCTAACGCCAGCATTGTGATGCCCGTTACATAACGTGCGTACATCAGATTCCCCCTTAAAGGTTTTTTGCCGAAACTGCTCGGCTTGTCGACTCCGCCCGGGCCTCATGGCACGTGCAATCAAAAGTCTGGGTTGTAAAAGTGTTTCGTTTTCGCTGCTTCAACAGCAAACTGCCGTAGACCATTTGGTCCGCCCCTCCTAAGATGCTCGCCCCAAGGGCACGCAATCCTGCGCGGGTTGGCTACGTAATTGTTAGTTCGGCCCGTCACAACACAATTCTTTGGAAAAATCCGCATATCCGATTCATGAAGCAAGAATTACCCCTTGCCGTCGCTTTGCTAGCAGCCGGAAGCCTTTTGTGGCTGACCCAGCTAGCCGAACCCGCAGACTCTAGCGGCGTTGTTTTGGATTCAAATGTGTCAATAAATGAGTCAATTCAACGGGAGCAAGCAGCGAAACGGCAAATGCCGCGGCTGACCGACCCAAATATTGCGTTGCCGATTCGGGTTTATCGTGATCGCGGTCTATTGGAGGAAGACACAAACAGCGGGAATTCAGGCAACTCACAGGTGGCCTTGATAACCTACGAGGAAGAGATCCCCTCAACAGTGTGGCAAGAGGAAACCTCGTCTGTGGTGCGGAAAAGAAGTGCTACTAAGAAAAGCTGGGCCAACCCAAACCAAAGTCCCCTACGTTTTTTACTGGATGTTTCCAACTCTCTTGCTAACTCGATGCCCTTCGAAGTGAATGTTTCAATGAGTGGCACGATTTTTGATCAAAAAGTAGAAGCGGTTGGAACCTACTATCAAATGGGGCAGGGGACTCAAAAATCGAGTTTAGCCCTGAAGTTTGCCAACGATTCCAATCCGGTTTCGATTCACCAATTGTGTGATGGTAATATTGTATTCAAATTGCAGGAGTTCTCTCACAACGGATTGGTTGACCGGAAGGACACGCTTGAATTCGTGAACCTGGATGTGTTGAGAGAAAGTATGGCAGACACGACGAGTGCCTTGATACCTACGGGGTGGGTTGCTTCTGGCGGTATTGCTTGCACCATTCGTCATTTGTCCGCAGCTTTTGATTTCGAGGAGAAAAAGCGGCAGTCAAACGGCGACGTGTTGCTGCGGGGAGTCTTGAACGCAAAGACAGTAGCTAAATTGACCGGTAAAACAAGTTTGACCGAGGAGCCTGACTGGGGGGCATTGCCATCGCATTTCCCGCACACCGTTGAGCTTGTCTTGGGTGTGGATTCGACATTGTCGTATGTTCCTAGGCGGATGAGTTTTTCCAGGTTTCCCAATCGAGAGAGTCAAATGACGAATAAGGAATTGATTAATATTGGCTTTTCCAGATTCCAAGTGCTCACCGATCTTTCCGATGACTCTTTTAGGGCTAAATACATTGATGTTGAAAAGGTAGATGTGACAGCGGACTATATAGCCCGAATGAAAAAAATTGGTTTCTCGAGTGAGTCGCAGTCTGCAGAAAAAAGCAATGAAACCTTCGAGAGATAAAGGGTTCGTCCATGCGTGCGGTTGTACAACGCGTAACTCGAGCCTCCGTTGCGGTCGACGGTAAAACGGTTGGCCAGATTGAATGTGGCCTGCTTATTTTCCTGGGAGTCGAGGTCGGCGACGAAAAAGCTGATTTGGATTATCTAGTTGGAAAAATCACCGGATTAAGAATTTTTGAAGATGTCGACGGAAAGATGAATCTTTCGCTTTTAGATATTCAGGGATCTCTGCTGGTCATTAGTCAGTTCACGCTCCTTGGTGATGTCAAAAAAGGTAAGCGTCCCAGTTTTGTACGTGCCGCAAAGCCGGAATTGGCGCGGCGTTTGTATCAGGAATTCATCGAAGCCTGTCGCGGAATCAATGTGCCAGTGCAGACGGGTGTCTTTCAGGCTGAGATGGCCGTAGAACTCGTCAATGATGGTCCTGTTACCATTCTTCTTGACAGCCGAAAGCAGTTTTAAGCAGGTTGAATAAATCTGCAGTAAGAGCCAATCTACATTTCTAGATTAGCTTTTATCGCTGAAGGGTCTGACTGTGATCGTGTAAAAAGAGATTGCGAACCCATTGAGCATTGGATGCTGGCGATTCAGTGGGTGGTTCACAAATGCAGTCCATCACATAGTTATCGCTTGCGACGATTCCGATCAAAATTGCTAACTTGAGGTAGGTAGTAAAGTTAAACCAAGTGGAATTTCCCCAAAATTTCATCGCGGTGCCAAAGCTCTTTTTTTTCTTGGGAAGCTTACCTTCCCAGTTAACCGCATAGATTTCATCGAGTACGAGATGGCAAATGAAGCCGAGCACAACGGCCCACGATTTGTAGATGCGGATTTCAAGGTCGTTTGAAAGGCAGATCATAAAAGTAGCCAAGCCTGCGATTAACGCTGCGGGAATACTATGCCACATGCCGCGGTGTTTCGTAAATCGGCGGAAGAGACCTCCGATACCGAACCGAATCAAAACGTACATCACGCCAGCAACAAAAATCATATGTTCAGTTGTCATGCCAATCGCTTCAAAGCGAGGCAGCATCATCATGGGGATGATGACAGAGACGAATGAAAGCATCTCACGCTGTGGCTTTCCTGAATTGCTGTCGAGATCAGGCAACATCCCGGCGACACTGCATAAACTTCCCGCGATCATGCAATGCGCAAGAGGAACCTCAAAGCCAAAGTATCCAACACCACCATAAAGAAATCCTAAGGCGGTGCTGGTCGTAATGTGAGTTTTGAAATCAGCCATGAATTCTAGCTAAAAACGGTTGATTAAAATAAACCAATTGGTGGCGATCCTATTGCAGAGCACAACGTGTGTGTCTGGAAATGACAATAGAGAACTGCTAGGTGTGAACCAACGTGGATTCGTCAATCTTGCGATCGCTAGCAGCGCTTACCGCCATAGAAACTAATTCGGTTAATTGAGGGGGGCGTTAGAAATTGTTGAGCCTATCTGTATTGAGGTAAACCGAAAATTTATCTCTAATTTCGACGGTCTTTCCACGGATGGAAAGCTCAAAGGAAATCTAAAACCAGACTGGTGAATCTGAACGCTACCGTGGCTTGTAAGTTACGCAGGATTGAGTTGGATAGCTGGAGGTGCGGCGTGAGATTGTTACAGTTGTGACAACAGCAGCGTCGAATTTGAACAAGGAGAGATTGTGGGGATTTACGATATCGCGATGTTGGTGATTTTCTTGGGAGCCATTTTTTTCGGCTACTGGAAAGGTTTGGCTTGGCAAATTGCATCGCTTGCTGCATTGGTGGTGAGTTACATCGTTGCGGTAAATTTCAGAGATCAGTTGGCAGCATTTTTGCAGGTGGATGAGCCGTGGAATAAAATTGGTGCGATGTTGATTCTTTTTCTTGGTACATCGCTTGTGATTTGGGCAATTTATTCATCTGTTTCTAAATCACTTAAGAAGAATGAGTTAAAAGGGTTTGATCGCCAGGCAGGTGCAATTCTGGGCGCTCTCAAAGGAGGTTTACTGTGCATGGTGGTAACTATGTTCGCGGTTTCGTTTCTCGGTGAGGACGTTCATGAGAAGATTGACCATTCGAAATTTGGCCCCTATATCGAAAAAGGAATTTGGCAGGTTTCGGACTTCGTGCCGGATGAATTAGCTCGTTTTGTTAATCCTCATATTGAAAATTACAAAGATGCCGTTGGCCATAAAGAACCTTCTGTTGACACCGGTGGATTTTTTGGCACTTCATTAGGAACGACCTATCCGGTGGGACAGCCAATTAGCGATGAGATCAAAAAATTGCAGTCCAATGGTTTTGCTGGTCGCTGGAAAACCCCTTCGGGCGGCAATCCGGATAAGCCACAAACTATGACGCCGGATATTTCCAGCGGAGGCGGATTCTTTGGGACTTTTCAAAAGAAGGTAAATCCGCCGCAGGCTCCAGCCACTCAGGGGATCGACTGGTCAAACGTAGACATCTCGGAAGCATCCAGGCAGACTCTTGAAAATATTGGAAAGCAGGCTTTGGAAGTTACCAATGAGGCGGCTGAAAATTTGTTTGAGAACGTCTACAAGCGTTAGACAATTAATGGCGGACTGCCCAGATTTGTGCTGTGGCCAGTGTGCTATTCCTTGGTCATCAAGATTGCGGATGGTGATCTGGGTTCTTGGCTAAGCCAGAGGTTGGAATGTGAATTGAGATTTTCAGCAGGGAATTCGTGCTGAATTCAAAAAAGCCATATATACGGGGAAAACGAGAGACCTAACCGAACATAAGAAACATTATCGGACGTTGGGGATAGAGGTGATTGTAGGCCTATAGCGTCCCGTTCTACGCCTGATTTCTACGCTAAGCAGACCGATCGTGCGTTCGTGTTCCATCACGAACGCATCAGCGACGATAGCCCAGAGAGCGAGCGAAGTTTTCGCAAAGTTTCTGAAAATATTTCGGAGACTGATAGCAGTTCCCCCCAGATCTATAACATGGGGGGGTCCAGTAGTCAGAAAGTAAAAACAACGGGCGGTTTTGACCGTCTCGAAGTCAGTCTTTACGGGACTTGGGATTTTGCATCTCGCCGTATCTTCGACCAAATCTACGAAGCCAAGAGAAACGCCCAAGAAGGAAATCCGGAAGATTACGTGATTCTTCCTGAAGGTGATCGAGTCCAAGTTCAGCCACAAGGGTTTGGAACGGGTTTCAGTCATTGCAAATACCTTCTGAAGTGGCAAGGCAACCTGATTGCTATTCGCCACTCCCCTGCTCGTTCTGAAAAGACAATTTCAGCCAGAGTCGTGCTTGGTTCCAATTATTTGATGCGGAACGGCGTGAAAGCGGCTTGGGGTGACGTTATGCAGATTCTTAGGAGTATGGGGTATCAGCACCATCACGAAACGGTTTCACGTGCTGACCTTTGCGTGGATCTTGCTGATGACACGATGCGAGAGGTTCAGGTTTGCGTCAACGATATGCGTCTGATTTCAAAAGCTCGGAAGGCTAAGCGGTTCGAGAATTGCGACAAGCTGGAAACATATCAACGGGGGTCTGGTGATACGGTCATCCGTCTTTATGACAAAGGCCAAGAAGTAAGAAACGACCCAGTGAAAGCCGCGACGGTAGCTGAGATGCGTTGGGGTGGCGAGTTCAAAGAACATGCGTTGAGAGTCGAATTTCAATTGAGAGGTAAAGCGCTGCGGCGAATGTTCTCCATGTCCAGCGTCTCCGAAGTGATCGAAGGAAGCGGCACGATAGCCAAGTTTATGACGGAAGATTGGTTTCGTCTTTGCAGCAAGCGCGTGGATAGGAAGAACAAAAACCAGTCCAGAGCGTTAACCTCTGACCTTTGGTTAAGAGTTCAGGAAGCCTTTGAAACCTGGACTAGTGAAGCTCAAGAACGTGAACCGCAACCTGCAAAGTTAACAGTTGATCTATCCGGATTGAAGAAGCAAGCGGCTGGGTGCGTTGCGAAGATCGCGGCGACCTTTGATGACTCGCGAACCTGGTTGACTGAGTTTGTGAAGATTGCCAGAGAGTATCGGGGTCAAGGTGAACAGCGAACAGTTGAGAAGCGGCTGGCTCTATCTGCTGTGGGGGATGTAGTCCATGTGCCTGATGAGGAGATTCCGTTTTGAACGATGAATTTTACGACTGTTACATACGCCCCAAGCGTGCTGGGCTTGCTCAATGGAAATGGAAAAACATGATCTACATCCCCTGCCCACTACCTATCAAAAACAAATTTCGAACGACTGCGAGACTTAACAAGCTCAACGAGAGTCAGCTAGGTCTCATCATTATTGATGAGGTCATCAGTTCGGAACTATGGCTCAACGTGATGTTGGAAAGTGAGAAACGGCGTGAATGAAATTTATCCAGCGGTGAAGGATTTGTTGACTGATATTTGTCTCACGAACGATCAGGAACATTTGAAGGATTGCGTGATTGAAGTGACAACGGGAACAGGAAAGCGAATCAAGATCGAGAGTGAATGGTTTGGTCATCCTTGTTCGGGAATTACGAATGTTTCCGTTACGAAGAAGAACCACAACGGCAAAGGGAAGCACGATGACGGAAAGTGAACATATCCCAAGGGATTCGAAGGTAACCGTGATGATTACTCAAGAGAACCTGGCTTGGCTCTGGTCTGAGCGTAGGCGGCAAGAGAGATCAATCGCGTATCTGGTCAATAAGGCGGTTAGCGATATGAGGAGAAAACGTGAGAGACGATTACCTGAACAAAAAATGCGAACACCTAACGCGGCTTAGGAAAGCGGCGTTAGAGAATAAAAACTCCGTTCGATCGGTTTGGATTGAATGGGGTTTGAAGATGGAAGCTGAAGGGAAAACTGTTTTATGGAACGGGCTGGATTACATCAGTGATCTATCCTCTTCCGTTTGTATTGTTGAAGAAAGGAACGCGGCGTGAGAAAGCAAGAACATCCACGATGGGATAGAGGTTCATCGAGATTTGATATTCGTTTGATGCCTAAACTGAAAGATATGTCCATGAGTTGTGGGATTCCAATTTCGCATATCGTCACGAGATACCTCGCGGTTGCTATCGCCCTGGACGAAGAAAACGGAGGCGAGCTGACGGAGTTTGAGAAACTAGAGCTTGGCCTAGAGGCTTCGGGAAAGTCTCTGATCTCTTCCTCTTGATGAGGTGGTGTCTAAGTCCCTTTCGTCATCGCTGTCCGCTGCCTCATCAGAGGCGGCAGTGGACGCGGTGATGATATGGGACGTTCCCTTTTGTTGTTGTGTTTGTTTGCTTTGGGTGCGGCTGTGGTGCTTGCAGACTTTAATCTTTTGAGAAATCGATCTGGTGCCGTATCCGCGGTGACGATAGAAGGAACGTGAAGCATGTTGAAGGGCGCAAAAAAAATGGCCAGTCGAACCCTGCAAGGTTCAACCAGCCTGTGCCCTCGAGATGTTTCTTTGGATGAAGAAATTTTACCCTTTGAGGATCGAGGACACTGATGAATTTTATCGACGGGAACGAGTTGGAACCACGGGTTTTATCGCCCTGCTCTATCGGTTCTAATGGTTCCCAAAGAACTAACGAAACATTATCGGACGTTGGGGATTGGGTGAGATATACACTGTTTTGTTGATGTTTTGCATTGTGACTTGGGAGGCTTAGCCATGAACCCGCAGTTAACAGACGCCCAGATCAACCAGATCCGAAAGTGTTTAGGCAATGATCAGAAGCTCGACGCGTGTAAGCTCTACATGGATTTCACCGGCAGTTCTTTGCTGGAAGCAAAGCAATTTGTAGAGAACCTTCCAGGCGTCGAACCAGGCTCTGCAAAAGACGCCGAGCAGGAGTTAGTTGAACAAGTGCTCGATCTCTTGGAAGCTGGCTGTAAGCTAGACGCGGTGCGGCTTTACAGGGATCACACTGGTAAGTCGCTAATGGAATCAAAAGTCTTCATCGAGAAACTAATTAGCGATTTTCAGATTCTTGAGAAATCCAACAGTCAATCAGGTTGCGCGGGGGTCATTCTGGTATTTGTGGTTTTAGGGTTTATTCTTCAATCTATGCTCTGACCACTCTGGCGGAAGAATTGCCAGTTTTTGAGGTTATGGATTTTTTAGATAAGTCCATAAATTTGGCGGTGCTAATTCAATCGAGTTGCCCGCCGGGTCACGGAAGTAAATTGAAGTTCCACGTGCTCCATCGTCCCAACAAACTTCGGATTCAATTTCGATGCCCGCGTCGGCCAAGCGTGTTCTCCATGTCTCTCGCTCATTATCGGTAATGGCAAAGGCAATGTGGCCATGACTACGCGTACCGTGGGATGGGACTTGCCTCCCCGCCACCGAACTTTTGTCCGGATTGAAAATTAACAAATAGCTTTCATCGAGTTCGAAAACTAGCATCAAATCATTCTGGCTAAGCAAACGCAGACCTATCACGTGGGCGTAAAACACTTTGGCTGCGTCAAGATCGTCGGCATAAAGAACCGTCTCGAAAATTTTGAGCAAGCTTGGCATGACAACTCTTGGTTGTAATCAATTATAAATGGGTTAGTTTCAAATCCCCGAATCAACTGTCGGTGGGTTTGAGGTTCAGCGATTAACGGGTAGAGATTTTTTTCGATCTACTGCCCTGCCCCAATTCAACCTGTTCTATTTATTAGAATTCGTATTTAAGAAAGTATCCTAAGTACTAAATGGAGATCCCTGCCGTTCCCAAGGCTATTCAGCACTTAATCGTTTTTCGCTTTTTAAAAGCGCGTCCGGTGCTTTCCATTTTAGCGATGTAGTCGATCGCGAGTGGGACTTTGCAGGCTGTTTCGCCCATCTCGACAGATACTTTGCCAATTTTTTTAGCCGTCGATTTTGCTTTGGCTGAGAGCGGTTTAACATAACCGCCGACGGAAATGACAAAACCATTCATGGTGTATTTTACACGCTCACCGCATTCGTGAATGGACTCAGTAATTTCTCGAAGCAGCAGTTTGATTTCTTCGAGGTCTAATTCAGAGTCGGGTCGTGTGGCAACGAGACCTGAATACGTGTTCCAACCAGCAGCGGCAATGTGGTCTTTTTTTGATTTGATCCACTTTGAGGCGAGGGCTTTTGCGTGGGGGTTTTCGTGAGCGACACCGGGTAACGAGTACTCAGCAATCATGTGCCAATTGGCGGCGCGGCACCAATCGTTTAGTTCTTTTTTTGACATGGATTTACCGTCGGCAACGATCCCTGCCAAATACATGGCATCGGTGTTGCCAGTCTTGTAAAGTTCCATCGCCAGTGCCTGATTGCCTTTGATTTGTTTGGCAATCACCTTCAAGTCGGCGATCTTTACCCCGAACATGTTGTCCGGAGCGCCATGGCGGGCAAACGTTTTTCGAGTTTGAGCCGACCCCTTTTTCTTAAGTGCCGACATGACTTGCTTAACGGTTTCCATGGACGCTCCCAGAGAGTTCTGTTGTACAAGGCAGTGGTGCTCGAATCGCGTTAATAGCGATCTTCGCTGGCTCATCAAATTCGACAAGCCGGTTAGCGAACGGTTAGGCAGGCAGTTCGCCAGCTTCGTCGAAGACGCCGATTTTCCGAAACCGCTGGTAGCGTTCTTCTAATAACGACTCGTGCGGTTTTCCAACGAGGTCTTTTAAAGTTTTCTTTAAATAGGACTTCATTTGAGATGCCGTCTTGTGGTGGTCTCGGTGAGCACCGCCTAAGGGCTCGGTAATCACATCATCCACAATCCCCATCTGCAGTAGATTTTTGGAAGTGAATTTCAATGCAGTCGCGGCTTTTTCTGCATGCTCAGCGCCCTTCCAGAGAATGCCGGCGCATCCTTCTGGACTGATCACGGAATAGTAAGCATGTTCCATGACTGCGACTCGATCGCCTACGCCAATTCCCAGAGCACCGCCGCTTCCGCCTTCGCCGATAACAATACAGATGATTGGTGTTTTCAATCGGGACATTTCATACATGTTTTCGGCGATGACCTGAGCCTGGCCTCGTTCTTCAGCACCAATTCCAGGGTAGGCGCCCGGCGTGTCGATCAGGCAAATGACAGGAAGATTATATTTCTCAGCCATCTTCATTTTCGCCATCGCTTTGCGGTAGCCTTCGGGATGTGCACATCCAAAGAAGTTTTCTGTTCGATCCTGAAACGTTCGACCCTTCTGATGGCCGAGCACCATGACTTTGGTGCGGTCCAGCGAGGCAAAGCCAACACGCATTGCTCGATCGTCGCCAAACAATTTATCCCCGTGCAATTCGACGAATTCATCAAATACGAGTGATAGATAATCGGTCGTATGAGGTCGATCTTTGTGCCGCGCAACCTGCACCGTTTCCCAGGGAGTTAGTTTTCCATAGATCTCGCGAGTTAGATCGGTCAACGACTGTTTCATGTTTCGAATTTTTTCTACTGACTCAACAGAGTCGCAGGATTCGGTTTCACATTTTTCGATTTCGAGAGCAAGATCGGCAATGGGTTGCTCAAATGACAGATAATCCATGGTGTATTAAGTTGGGTCAGTGGGATGGTAGGTGTCACTGTCTGACGAATGATAGTGACTCACAGTTTGCAAATAATTAGTTACCGGCGAAAGCCTTCGGGGCGTTGTCCAGATCGAAAGATCTGAGTTGTTTCAAAAATCTGAAGGAATTCCGTTAGGTTTTGGATACGGTCGTCGGGCTTCTTAGCGAGCATTAGTTTGACTAAGTTCGAAAAATCTTTGGAAGCACCGCTGTAGGCTTCCAGCGATGGAATGGGAGCTTTTAAATGTTTGGTTAATAACTCATCCGGTGAGTTGGCTGAGTAAGGAGTTTTTCCAGATAGTAGTTCAAAGATAACACAGCCCAAGCCGTAGACATCGGATCGTCGATCTGGATGCTGCCGACGAATTTGTTCAGGAGCCATGTAGCTTCTAGTGCCACGAATGGCTTTAGGTCTTCCAGAAAGAAGCCCCCCTATTCCGCCTTTTTTCGTTCTTAATTTCACTCCGATTGAAAAGTCAATTAACTTGACATGCCCCTGTTCATCGGCGAGGAAGTTGTCTGGTTTTACATCGCAATGCACCCATCCTTTTTCATGCATGTGCTCCAATCCTTTTGCACAACTTCGGATGATCGAGGAGACATTGGGCATCATGTATTCTTTGCGTTCTCGCATCTCAATTTTCAGGTTCCGCGATGGAAAAAGCTGCATGGATACAAGTGGGTATCCCTGATCGGCATGATAACCAAAGATCTTAATCACGTTGGGATGCTCAAGTTCAGCACCGACCAAGGCCTCGTGTTTCAGTTGGCCAATTTCGTAGCGATTTTTCCGAAAATTTTCCATTAAAACTTTGAGTGCGATTCGTTCACTCTCGCCCGTTCTTAACGCCTCCCAAACCTGAGTTGTCGTACCGGCACGAATGAGTCTGAGCAGTTGAAACGGCCCGATAAAGTCTCTGCCTATTGACATTTATTTCTAATCCATCGATTTCAAGCTTGATAATACAGGCATCGAGTTGAACCCCTGCTGGCTTTATTTTAGTCGAAGATTCGAGGAAACCAAAGTCGACTTCAGAGGATTGGGCTTTGGTTTGTGCGTTTAGCAAACACTTAGATTTTCCATGTTCCGAAGGACAATTGAGTGTTTTTCGCGTCTAGGCTGGAATCAGCTCCAACGCTCCGAGAATCGCGTAGATCACGAAAGAGGCGTAAAGAGCGCAAAAGAGGATTCCTGTTCGCCTATTGATTTGCTTCAAATGCCACATGCAGGCCATTGCCACGCCCGTCAAAATAAACAGAAAAATACGTAAGCCAACCACTCCGTTCATGGTTTCGCCATTACTCATCACTAGTTCGATTGGCTCCCACTGGTGTAGATAGCAACTTACGATCAGCGGAATTGACATGCCAATGCAAACGTCGAATACGTTGGAGCCGAAGACATTCGACATTGCTCCAGCGTCATCGCCTCGCCGGGCCGATCCGAGGGACATAAATGTGTCGGGAATTGATGACACCGCAGCGGTTAAGATAACCGCGACAAAAAAGGGACTGACTCCCAGTTTATGAGCTGATTGATTCGTGAGGTCGACGAGCAGGTAGCATGCTAATGCAGCCACCGCGGTTGCTGAGATAATGACCATTGTCGAAGTAAAGCCATTGAGCCGAATTTCAAACCAGCCAAAGCAGGCAGAGGCAGTTTTAGAATCAGTCTCTGTCACTTCGGTGCTATTTTCGGAGAGTTGAGTTCGGAATTGTCGCGTCGCTAGATAAAGGTGTAATACATAGACGGCGTAGGTTAGCAGTGCTGCGACTCCCATCCACCATTCCAGTTTTTCCTGAAACAAGAAGATAAGTAGGCCAGCTTGAGTGAAAATTACCCACATGCCATCTCGGTGAATGACTTCTCTGGGAACAGTGATTTGGGGTCGATCCCGTCGCGAAAAAGAAACAACAATTGCACATAGCGCGGGTATCAGAATTAAATTATAAATCGAGCTTCCTGCACACGTTGCAACGGTTGACCCGTAACCTTCGGCGCTGGCCAGCATTTGGCTTTGGTCGTCTTGAGTTCCAAAGAGCGCGATCGTCACAAAGAACAGGCCGGTAAATAACTCTGGCATGCTACTGGCCACAGCATCCAGCGTTGCTCCTCTGACAGACGGTGGCAAACGCAAACGGATTCCGACCCACTGTGCGGCATCGGCAAATGGATCACAGGCTTCCGCGATTAAAATAGATATGGCCGCGCAGGCTGAGAGAATAAACCCAAGTTCAATCAGCCAGTTTGAAAATTGGTTGGAGGCAATGAAAAAGACCAGCGTCAGCCCAAGCGCGGAAACAAAGATCCAAAAACTAGAATTGAGTTTCTTGCTTGGTTTAATCGAATTGTCTTCCGTAGATGCCATTTCGTCCTAAAAACCAATTCCTATAAGGTTCGTTAACAGCGGGACCACTTCGATTCTAATAGACAACATGGTCTAAAAATAATCCATGTGCCGGTGCTGTTTGTCCGGCATAGCGGCGGTTTTTTTGATCGCGTACCCACGCGACCCATTCAACTTCTTCCCTGTTTTTCCCAACTCGAATCAGCGTGCCAACGATATTTCTAACCATATTGTAAAGAAATCCATTGGCGGTGATTGCAATCTCGAGTCCGGGGAAATTGTGAACGGATTCGGGGACGACTTGCAAATCGATGACATGCCGGATCGTTGAGGACCGCTGAGCTCCTGCACTTTCGAAGCTGGCAAAATCGTGTTCTCCCGTAATCAGAACGGCGGCTTTTTGCATAGACTCAAGGTCCATCTCACCGGGAACGAACCAACAGGTTCTCAAGCGGAGCGGGTCCATGATCCTGCCATATTGGACGTGGTAACGATACGTTTTTTGTTGGGCGTCCCGGATCGCGTGAAAGCCTTCCGGGGCTTCTTCTGCTGTTAAGACTGAAATGTCAAAGGGTGTTTCTGCATTGATTGCCCGGACAATCTGTCGAAGTGGCAATTGGCTTTCAGTTGCAAAGCTGCAAACTTGTCCAAGTGCGTGTACCCCACTGTCGGTTCGCCCACTAGCAGTGATTCGAAGCTGCTCACCGCTTACCGAGGCCCAGGCTGTTTCGAGGCACTGCTGAATTGACATGCCGTTGGGTTGGACTTGCCACCCAACGTATTCGGTTCCGTCGTACGAAATAACCAGTTTGATATGCCGCATCTGCACAACCTGTCTTAAACAAGGAGTTCGGCGATCTGTACGGCATTGGTGGCAGCACCTTTGCGGAGGTTGTCACTGACGCACCAAAATGCGAGTCCGTTTTCACAACTGATGTCTTTGCGAATGCGTCCAACAAACACGTCATCTCGATCGTCACTATTGCTCGGCATTGGATAAACCCCTTGTTCAAGATTATCCATCACTTGAATTCCGGGGGCGGCCTCGAATAACTGAATTGCCTGTTCGGCCGAGATAGGTTCTTCGGTTTCGACTAAAATCGATTCACTGTGGCAATTGGAAACGGGAACGCGTACACAAGTTGGACAAACCTGAATTGAGTCGTCGCCGAAAATTTTCTGAGTCTCCCAGACCATTTTCATTTCTTCGGAGGTATAGCCCAGATGTTTGGCAGATCCAATCTGCGGGATGACATTAAAGGCGATCGGATGGGCGAAGGCTTGGTAGTCCCATGGTTTTTCTTCAAGTGCATTTCGTGTTCCTTCAATCAGATCTGCCTGCCCCGCAACCCCTGCCCCGCTGGTAGATTGGTAAGTTGAAACTACGACCCGCTTTATTTTTGAAAAATCATGGAGGGGCTTCATCGCCACAACCATTTGCGTGGTGCTGCAATTCGGACTTGCAATAATACCTTGATGTCCGGTGATGGCATCCGGATTAACCTCGGGCACGACTAACGGCACGTGATCGAGCATCCGATGGTAACCACTCTCGTCGACTACAATCGTCCCGCGTTCAACCGCCCAGGGGACAAACGTTTCAGCGACGTCGTCCGGAGTACTGCCAATGACCAGATCAATGTCATCAAAAACATTGGGTTCCAGCAACTGGATTGTGTGGGTCTCGCCTTTGAACTGGATTGTTTTTCCGGCTGACCTTTGGGAGGCGAGAAATGTAATTGTCTCGTAAGGGAAATTCCGCTGCTCTAGCATTTGTCTTACGAGGCGACCGACGGCCCCGGTTGCTCCTGCAATGGCAATTTTTTTGGCCACGCCTAACTCCGAATCAGCTGTTTGGTATTGGCTGCGCGGACTTGTCGCGCAGGTTTCTTTGATGTGCCATTATACGAAGCGGATTCAAAATCCGAAATGACTCAGAGTTAATGAAATCTCAATTCGAATACGACTTTTCAGCCTGCGTTGTTTAGCGTTGATTCCGCACGTGTCTTTTGAGCAAATCTATGGTTCGTGAGAAAATTGAAAAGGTTGCTGATCCAGCGAGAATCGACGAAAGCTAGATTGCCCGCCAACATTACAAGTCCAAAGGGTAGCATTCCCATGCAAAAACCGATCCCAAGATGAATTGGGACGGCAAATAACAGCATAATTGGCCGAGTTAATTTGAGCCAAATCAATGCTGGATAGGCTAATTCCCAGGCTAGTGTGCCGAGGGTAAGTAATGCAACTAACCACATGTGATTGGAAATCCACGACATATCAATCGATTGATATTCGTAGCTTGCGAGCGTTCCCCAGACGGCTTCTCCATTGAGCCAAGTCGTGCCTTGAAGTTTGCCAATGGCAGCGAAAAGATAAACAACACACATGTGTATTTGGATTAATCGAATTGCTATTTGATTTCGAGTGCATGACCTCCCCTGCCCTGCCCCGCGACGCTTAGCAATCCACTGATCGATCGAGTAGGCGCCTCCACAATTTCCAATTGCGAGATAAATGCAAAGAAAACTACTGATTTGATCGAGCCCGAAGGTCGCGCCGGTTCCGCGATTTGCATAGGAAATGATCAGCAACGCCGTCAAAACAGAACTCCAGTTTGTCCAGATCCCAAGCGTGAACATCGCGACAGCAATTAATCCCAAGATGTGAATCACTAGTAGCAGTTGGTTGTTGGAGAACCAATCAAAATGACTCCACGCATAAGGACTTTCAAATAATAGTGCGCGGTACTCCAGCGGCAGTAAGCCATCGACACCTAAAAACGTAGTGAACTGCAGACCCCAGGTGAAATGTGTGTAGAGCACGATCAGGCCTACTATGATTCGCATTAACCCCAGTGTGTAAGGGGCTTCTGGTTGAAACCAGAACTGATTCCAAGCTTGGTTCCACGAATGAAAAAATGTGGCTAGTGAACTGGGACGGTCGAGCGTGTTGTCTCGGTTGTGATTCATCAGTTTGACCCTTCTTCTGGAGAACTAGGGTCAGTCGACTTCGCTGCGCGATAGCCATCGGCATTTAGTTCGCCAATCTTGTTTAGCGGCAGAAGTAGTTGGTCTGAGTTAAGTTTCAGACCATCCAAAACTTCCTCTGGAAAGGGGATGCTTCGTTCCTGGCTGAAAAGTTCAATCGAAGACGCGTCGTGGCGTTCAAGAAGTACCTTGGCTACGGAGTTTGCAAGCAAGTCTATTCTTTCCGAGGCTCTCTGGTGGTAGCGAAGTTCAAGATCGCGATCCGATTTCAATTGTCTTAATTGGTTTGTTCGATTTTCTGATGCCAACCTTGCTGCTTGCTGTTCGTAAGCTCGCTGTCGATTTTTTAAAAAATCAGGATTTACCTGGTTCGCGTGTTCTACAAAGAGCGTTTCACTGAGCATGAACCAGCGATGATAAAGCAGACGCGGTTGTTGGTTTTGACGGTTGGGGAAAAATCCCTCAAATTTTGATCCGTCATTTCTTACACCCCGAAATACCAGGCGGTGCGTTGGCCCCGGGTCTGGACCAAAAAAACGATAACCGTGGCCTAGGAATAAGATGCGATGCAAAGGGGCAAGTTTTCTTGCAACCGGACCGCTGAAATATTTTGAAGCAATGGGATTCGAAAGTGGGCCAATTACGACAACGAACAAATAGATCAGGATTAAAACCGTGGCTATCGTTCGTGCGACCGGTTTCCACTGGAGCGGTGGGTCGGTGGTCGCTGATGGGGCGGAGGGTTCGAGAGATGGCTGCCCAGGCTCAGATCGGCTGGATGGTTCCTTAGATTTCGTTTTTCGTTTGCGATTTGCCATTACCAACGCGAGCCTTCAGTTGATTCTACATCGGTGAATATCTGTCGGAGATCGACCCCGTACCCTAGTCTAGTTTATGAATCAGTGGGAGCAAATTTAGGCTACGATTGCGCGAGAGGTTCTGAGGATATCTCTCAATAAAAAGAACAAACCACCAAAAGTTTTGATGGTTTGTTCTAAATAACGCTTGGGTAGTTGTGGTTCGCTAGTTTTTAGCGACCTGCGATGCTAATGAAACATCGCTCTTAAACGAAAACGAATGCGATTTACCCGCGAAAAGCTCGACGGTCTTTTCTTGTGTAATTGTCTCACCGTTACGCTCGAATTTGACTTGGATTTTATAATCTTTCCAAGTCTCTCCCGAAGGAAGGCGGTTGGTTGTGAAGGTTCTCAACTTACCACTTTTTTCAGTCTTGCTACCGCAAAGGGTGACGACCGCATCCGCAGGTACCTCTAGCTGAAGCGTCGTTGCAATCGCAGTCTTTAAGGGAGCGGTTGTCTCAAAATCAAATCGAATGGTCTCGTTTTCACCTGGTGTCAGTTTGACCAATTTAGTCTTGATCGTTTCGATACCATTTCGATTGATTACTGCTTTTACGCTGTAACGATGCTCTTTGCCGATTTCCAAATTTGTAGAACGATAACTTCGAGCTGATCCTTCTGTTTTTGTTAATCGATCGTTAATGAAAACTTTTGCGTCTTGAGGTAAGTTCACGTTTAGGATCGAGGAACCCACTGCTGGTTTTTCGCTTGGATTAGCGTTCGCACCATTGGGTTGGGGGGAGTTACCTGAAGCTGGTTGCCCTGCAGGACCTGGATTGTCGAGCATTGAATTGATCGAACCGCCGTTGGGAATCCGCGGTGAGTTTCCAGAAGACTGTTCCAAAATTGAATTGGGGCCGAGAGAGCCAGACATAGGCTCGCCATAGGGAGTCATCATTGAGAGGCTTCCTGCTCCAGCATCCCAACCACCGCAACAACCGTAATTGGGAGTTCCCCACATTCCGATCGGTGCACGGTAAAAACCTCCACAGCACCCACCGCTGGAGTGGTGACCAATGTTGGAAATGCGATAGCCAATGCGGCCAAGGACGTTTCTTACGGGGGTTCGGTAGACACGCTGTGCCCCGCCGGAACTTCCACCGCTGCATGCAAAGCTTACAGTTGAACCGTAAGCATTTGTGGTGCCACCCCAACCACCGCTGTTAGCCAATGCATCACTTGTCGTGATTGCAGAAAGACTAAGAGAGAGGGCTGCGATTATTGCTAAGCCCTTCAAGGAATTGAACCTAGTCATCGTTATCTTTTGCTCCGAAGAATTCTCGTCATGATGAAGAAATTGGAACGCTCCGGGCGATCGTCAACACGAAGATACACCCAGAAATACGCTAATCCCTGCGATCTTCAGGATAACAGGCGATTCTGTTAATTCAAGACGCTTGGGGTGTTTTGGCTGATTGGGTTGAGTTTGTGGCGTGAAATCCACGGTTTCGAGGTTGATTTGCCAGAAATCCACCTGCAGCTCGATTCTGTTCCCCTGGCAGATTGGTGATTTGTTCAACAGAGGGTGGTCGGCGCGCAGTTGCGGTTTGGTTGTGGGCGGGGCTTCCAAGCTAAGCGATGGAAAGCTTCCCTGTTATTTTTTGACGGCTTCGACCGTAACATTGTCGAAGCGAGCAGTGCCGGTTGCGCCCCAAAGGCCGATTCGAACAATCCCTTCACGTGCCGAACGTGGGATGCGAATGACTCTCGATTGGGTAAACCAGTCTTTCGATCCTTTGTGAGCCCCTAACGAAAACATACCTAATTCTTGGCGATCTTCGTCGTAGAACGAAATTACAGCAGTCGGTAGATCGTTTTGCCGCGGGCCGACGACAACGTTTTCACAGGAGAATGATGCCGAAAATTTGACGAGTGGAACTTTTCGTCCGTCGCATGCGAAAGCCTGCATCACTTGGGCGAGTTGCCCAGGAACGTTATTTTTAAATTCCACGAAGTTGTTAACGCCCTCTTCGGCGCCACCTTTTTCGAGGGTTAGTTGGCGTTGGTAATACCATCCTGCGGCGAATCCTTTTTCATCGAGTCCTTGCTCGAAACCTGAATTGATAAGTTGCGGCTTAGCCGGGTCGGGGAGAACTTTGCGATTGTCTTCAGCTGCGCCGGTCATTGGAACAAATAGTGTCGGACGCAATGCGAAGCGCTTCATTTCTCCGTCAGTTTTCTTCATAAGGAACAGCGTCTGTTGATGCCGTTCGCCCATCGGAACGATAATGATCCCGCCTTCGACAAGTTGATCAACAAGCGGTTGTGGGATTGCTTCGGGTGAACAAGTCACAATGATTTTGTCAAAGGGAGCATGTTCTTTCCAGCCTTTGTAGCCATCGCCAATTTTGGTAAAGACGTTATCGTATTTGAGTTTTTTCAAAACTTTTGCAGCAGATTTCCCCAGTTTTTCAACGATTTCAATCGAATAGACTTCCTTTACCAGCGGGCTTAAGATCGCGGCTTGGTAACCACTTCCCGTGCCAATTTCAAGGACTTTGTCAGTGGGTTGCGGATCCAATTCCTGCGTCATGTAGGCCACAATGAACGGCGAAGAAATTGTCTGACTTTTGCCGATGGGTACACCCGCATCAAGGTAGGACTGAGTCTTTCGGATCTTTTTGGGAACGAATTCATGTCGGGGAGTTGCCCTCATGGTTTTTAAAACACGTTCGTCAGAAATCCCAGCGCCGATAACGGCAACTTCAACCATTTCGTTTCTGAGTTTTTCGAACTCAGCCTCATTCTGAGGCATAGCTGCTAAACCTGAGGCTGCTTGTGATGTCGCTGCTGCGAACAGTAAGCAACAGATCGAAAATTTGAGATAGCTCATTTGCATGGTTCAAACCTGATCAAACTAGTGTCGGTGGCTAAAAGGCATTGTGTTTTGAAATCGTAGCCAACGAAGTAACAATTAACACGACCGCAGGCTATTATAAGCAGGTTGTTTTGATCAAGCCGAGTTTTGATCACCGATAGAGGCAATCTGGTGTGACTTTAGGATGATTAACCGCCGAGAATAGCTAAATCGAGTTATAATTGGGTATAGGAGCGGTTATGGCAGAAAGTATGGCAAAGAAAGAATTGCAGCAAGACACCGCCGGGGGGCCTCGTTCGTCCAACCCATTGCCGTTTGTTTTGCCACTGGTCGTTTTTTTGATGATCGCCAGTCGATACCCTGATTTTGCAGC
>Ga0075437_11657_pt1 | contig 40646 bp, 32 predicted proteins | sample MintriMetagenome_FD_74266 | JGI IMG/M metagenome (GOLD analysis project Ga0075437, IMG submission 74266) | Marine eukaryotic communities from Monterey Bay, USA to study complex ecological interactions - Minidiscus trioculatus and... | ecosystem: Environmental > Aquatic > Marine > Unclassified...
TTGACACTCCTACCCATCTACTCTTTGCAACCATTCTTCCTCTAAATATACGGGCGGCAACGACACTTAGTGTTAATTCAAGGCCTGATATTAGCATCTCGGCCACACTTGCATCAATATAAACCAATGATGCCCATCTTAATGCACTATTCAATAGATTGAGTACTGCGGGTATTGCAGGTTTTAGGTACCAAGGGATGAGATCAATCAAAGATATTATCCGATATTCACTTTGCCGGCTTAGTCCATGCGTACTACCCACTGCACTTATTGTGGAGTGGGTACTAACCAAGCCAGTAGATTGGAATGAATAGTTTTTGTTGATGGTTGTTGGTATTGTTGGTATAGGTGATTTTCTGATACAGTCTTTGTCATATTAATTGGATTTGTTTTCTTTGGTTGTGTATATTGATCGGTAGCTGTGATTGTATTAGTTGCACCGATGTTGTTACTTGATAAACCCATTTCAACATATTTATTATCATCTTGTGTAAACTCGTCATTGCTGCCACCGTTGTCATTATGTTTAACATATCCAACAACTTTTATACCTGCCAACTCATTATTCAGTACAGTTTCTCTTTGTGTATATAGTTCTTTATAATGTGCTTTGTAATGTATTTGGATGATATATACAATCAATGAAAATGATTGACCGAGTAAATATAGTAGTGTAACAGTAAGTGGGGCTGTTCATTGTTCATTTGATTTGGGAGTTTGCAATTGCAGTATAATTTTTTTAGAAAGTAAAGCAGTGATACAATCATAAGTTGGTGGTATGTAACAATAACTAGTTGGTGGTATTTAACAATAACTAGCCGTTAAAAACACAACAATCTACAAATAAACTTCTTCTTACCTTCAAGACCTGATTGGTATGCCAATTTAACAACAATAGATCTACATGCACCCGATATTATCATCCCAAATAGGATAAACCATGTAAATGAGTCATATCCATACATACTACACACTACTATGAACAGCTATAAACTATTGCCAAACACTTCTACTTTCCTCACAAGAAGAAAGTTATGTGTATCTTATCGCCTCAATAATTGCAGTAGGTATTATATATCAAATCGTCAGATAAATTCAGAACAGTATATATGATGGATAAGAATGTTGATCTAGAGGGCACGACATCAGAATGAGGTGCTACTTACTACTACGAGTAATTTGAAGGCAGGTCGTTTTGGGGGTTTTCGGGCGCAGCGGAGTTGCCCCCGTTTTTTTTCAGTTTTTCAGTAAGGCTGTGCGTGGTAGGTAAATGATAGCGGCAATCGCATTAGCGGATTGGTTGGTACTATTAATATATCTGAATTTGTTACATACCTTCATACTGTTAATCTGCGGTGCACCCCTGTCGTGTAAATACCAACACCCACTCCATTATAATTACTGATACTATAAAAAAAATGAATAGTAATAACGATACTACACAACTCTCAAGGCTCGAGGCTGAACGAGAGAGATTACAAAAAGAATGCTCTCAATTATTCGATCAGAAGCAAGCAATAGATTTACAGTTAAAGGAGAATCAAGAAAGGCTGGCATGGTTGGATAATAAAATTGATGGTATGGAAAGTAGTACCAGTACTAATAATGATGATATAGGTAAAAGGAAATTTGCATTAACAATGCCAAATAATACTCAGACTCAAGATTGTAGTATGGATAATAATGATAATAACAAGGTTAAGTTTGAGGTTGTAGATGATAAGAAGAAAAAGGCCAAGTCAGTTTTACCACAATTTACACAACCAGAGGAATATTTAACTGATCCACATACGCAGCAGAATCAGCAGTCTAGTTATTTAACTGATCCAATACAAGAGGATGACGATGATGAAGTAGAGTTTGAGGGTGTTAGTAAAAACAACAGTGCGGCTGCGTCATCTGCAGAGTTGAGACGTATATCAAAATCACCACCATTGGCAGCAGCGTTATCAGCAGCAGCAAGTTCATTAAATAATACTGGTGGAGCTAAACAAAATAATCCATTTCAAGATTTATGGAATCCTACTCAAGATATGAATGATACAACTATGAGTAGCAATAATAACAACGGTGCAAGGAAGGGTACATTAGAGAAATACTCAGCACAAAGTAGGGTCCGGCAACAACTACAACTCAACAACAATGATCTGGCGAATCATGAGGCCACAAGCAGCCCAAAGCATCGATGGACAGATCGCATGAAATATCATCTACGTCATACCTTCAACATTGCACAATTTCGTGGTCATCAGGAATCAATCATTAATGCTACCATGAAGGGACTAGATACATTCGTTGTGATGCGTACAGGAGGTGGTAAATCTCTGTGTTACCAGCTGCCTGCTGTATTGGAGTTAGAGACTAGACCTCGCATGATTAGTATTGTTATTTCACCACTGGTTTCGTTGATAAGAGATCAAGAAGAACAGATGAATGAAATGTATCCTGGCAGTGCGGTTTCATTTTTCTCTGGTATGGCTGGGGGTACTTCTGAGCATGCCCGGCGTTGGAACTTGGTTAGAGATGCTCAGGGTGGTGTTGGGTTGATATTCGTCACACCCGAGAAGGTAATCAACAGTGGAAAGTTCAAGGGAGAGTTGGAGAAGTTAAATAGCCAAGGTAGACTATCAAGATTTGTGATCGACGAGTGTCATTGTGCATGCCAGGAAAGTCCGCGTTAGTATTGTTTTATCATGTGAATTCATGTGTTCAATATGATGCCTTGGTGATTTGGCCGCTTCACTTGACCTTTGTTTATCTTTATTTGATTGCCTTTTCACCACATGCACTAACATATGTTACAATCACCTCTCTTTCAACATGACAATTTATAACAACGCGCATCTTCCAGTGGGGGCATGATTTTCGTCCTGACTATACAAAACTGAATATCTTGAAGCATCACTTCCCTAAGATTCCTATTCTTGCAGTAACTGCAACGGCATCTGATAGAGTTCGAAATGACGTTTGTGATAATATACTGAACCTTTCAAAAAATTACCAATTCTTTAGATCAAGTGCCAATCGAGAGAATCTAAACTACTCTGTCAGGGTAAAGCCTGATGGGAAGGATGCTGTTGTAAAAGATATGGTAGCTTTCATTCAAGAGAATCATGTGGGAGAGGCAGGTGAGTATGGATTCTACTCACTGTATGTTTTGACATACGACTTTGTATGTACATTTGGAGGTCATCTCATGTTGCTCTATCTCTTTCTCAATTTCCAGGTATTGTTTACACTTTTAGTAAGAAGGAGGCTGATGCCGTCGCTGATAGTTTGACAAGCAATGGTATTGTCGCCAGATCTTATCATAGTGATGTGCCTCAAACACGCAAGGATCAAATACAAAGATCATGGATGAGAAATGATACTCAAGTTGTAGTGGCAACGATTGCATTTGGCCTTGGCATCAATAAGCATGATTGCCGCTTTGTCTTGCACCACAGTCTCTCCAAATCATTAGAAAGTTACTACCAAGAGTCTGGGAGAGCAGGTCGAGATGGTAGACCTGCAAACTGTGTATTATGGTATTCTCCAAAAGACGTGCCCCGAATGCTGGGCATGATACATGGTGAGGCTGGCGAGGGGAGCTTTTGGAGTATGGCAAAGTACGGTCAAGCTCACGGTGACGACGCTGTTTGCCGCAATACTATTTTGGCTACCCTGGGAGAAGTGGATGATACAATGGGTATGCGGCTTTTGAATGCCAAGAACAATTGCAAGACAACAGTTAGTCGTGAGCTTGGAGCTCATTGCCAAACACTTGTAAGACTGATCGATGTACTGAACACTTCGGGGGAAGATTGCACAATCAACCAAATTGTGTCGAAATGTAAGTGCTATTGTCTCGACGGCTCGCTTGGCCAGTAATATAATTGACTCTCACTCTTGTCTTATGTATTGCCAATTGCCATGTACTTTTAGGGAGATCGAAAGCTGTCGATGATAATTTGAGCTTCCTCAAAGACAATCCACCAGCAAAAGATCTCAACAAGGAAGGTAAGTCTGTTGTAAACACTGTTTTGTGTTGTCTTCTTCTATGCAATTCTCGCTCTAACTAAGCATTCATATCTTACGATACAGAGTGCGAACGAGTCATTATCTCTCTATTGGTTAGTGATATTCTCCATCCAAATATACGATATACTGCCTACGCTACAATCGTATATCTTGTTCTCGGTCCACAAGGTCGCAAGCTGTTGGCATCTTCTAATCCTAGAATATCCATCGACTTGCCTGTTAGATCGAAAGCAGCTAAAAAGACCACTGCGTCATCCAAGAAATCTCCTCTAGCTGTTGCCGACGAAGATGGTTGGATATCTCCTCAATCGAAAGCAAAGTCAACCAAAAAGACTGGCAAAACAAAGGCTACTAAGAAGTCTAAGACAAGAAAGAAGAGAAAGGTGTCGAAACGAAAGTCTGCTGTCAGCAAGCCTGCCATTGACATTGTTGAAATTGGTTCTAGTTCGTCAGAATCATCTTCTGAGGAAGAAGAACTTGTCGTTGTATCAAAAAAGAGGGCAGCGAATAGCAACAAAGGAAAGAAGGTACTAGATGATACGTCTGAAGATTCAGATAGCGAATTTGAGCTTTCGGAATGACTTTGCTTGTGGTCAGTTGCTAACCTCGCCGCCATTCTAGGTGACTAATATCACTCTATATAGTGCGTAACAATTCATAAAGGAATGTCTAAACTACCATTGTTACTCTCTATTTTGCTTCATCCCTTGGATAAGGTCTAGTCATCGTCAAACCTTCTCTATTTAAGGTGACTCCGAAGCCATATTTGTCGTGTGGAAGTTCTACATATCCGTCCTTTGGTAGCGGTTCGTCAATGAATAGATTACCAAAGAAGGACACTAACATGAAAATGAAAGATTAGTACAAGGTTTTATAAATGAGATATGTCATAAAACAATTCTTCTTACCAATAGAGTCAGCCTTAGGGCTCATTACAAGGAACTCGGCGATTGGACAGTTTGGAAAACAGATTTGTAAATGGTATGAGTAAATCGAGCTTCCATGGGGTATGATTGGAATATCATAGGCTGCTGCTAGGGCTACTATCCGCCTTGCCTCTGTCATGCCTCCACACCATGTGATCTGTCAATAAGAAAGTTACGAAACTATGAGGTTCTGTGACCAAGACTGCTCATAAGATATAAAGAGATGACTTACATCAGGTTGAAGGACATCTGCACATTTCTTTTCCAGCAAAGTTCTGAATCCGTACCCTGTCAATAGTGAAGAAGTGTGAGAGATCATGTGGAAAGGGCCAACACTGTTATACTTGCTTCAGAGTATCAACTTACGAGTATACTCATGCTCTCCGGTCGTGATTAAAGTAGTTTTGACAGCCTTTTTTAGCTCCGAGTAACCCTCATAATCATCAGGTGGAAGTGTCTCTTCTATCCACTTTACATTATATGGCTCACACTTTCTAGCAAGCTCAATAGCATAAGGTAGAGTAAGTGACATGTAGCAGTCGATCATAATTGGAAAGTCATCACCTACCGCCTCTCTCCACTTCTTAACTGTTGCAATGTTTTCTCTGTATTTGGCAATAGAAGAAGAACAACATTAGTTAGGGCATTGCAATCAATGCAAAAGAGTCGCACACATATCATTCCAATTCAATGATTCTCATCAATGAACTGTTGTCCTTTGTCCTATCGATCCATTGTGTTGTATATGTAAAACATCTCAACCACAACAAGTTGTGCAACACTAAACAGAGCAGAAAGTAAACTCACCTCATACCCCACTCTCCGCTGGCAGGACCATAAGGTAAAGGAAATTTCGCTCCGTGAAAGCCCATTTCTTTTGCCAGATCAGGTCGACTTGTAGTTGCATAAACGGGCATCTTTTCCTTCGTCTTACCACCCAGCAGTTCATATACTGGGGCCTTCTTAAGCTTACCAAGAGCATCCCAAATTGCCAAATCTACTGCCGAGATGGCTTGGATTGCTATTCCCTTTCTTCCATAGTTTAAAGTTGATCTGTACATTTGATCCCATATCAATTCAACATTCGTAGGATCTTGTCCTTCAACGAATCGAGATAGATGATTTTCAACCATGAAACATGCAGCCTCTCCACCGATACTAATACCAACACCAATAGTCTTGTCTTTGTCATCCAATTCTACCTCAACAATCACAGATCCTAATGCTCCAATACCCCAAGAGGTACGACTATCCCTATACTGTTCATATACAGACATTGGATTTGATATGGGTGTATCTACTATCCAATGTCCTGAAGATTGACGATGACAATCGGCACCTCCGCCAGATTTTTCTTCGGAAGAAGAAGATGAGAATGTCTGTGCATTATGATCAAATATGAGTGATAGGTATGTACATATCATGTGTGTTTCATTATATATCATTGCAAAGAACTTAAATCACACTTACATATGCACGAATTTGACGAATTAGTACTGCACCAGGTTTAGCTGGTTGAACAGGAGGATGTGGCCCAAGTATCAGTGACTGTAGTAGGAGCATATTGATGGCAAAGATACAAATTTGACAATGAGTGAATGATGAATGATTGTTGAGATGCAAAAAAACTTCAGACATGATAAATATCATCATAATATTAGCACATACCATTTCTATATCGATGTGTTTGCTTGTTGCTATGTGAGAGGTTACTGTTAGATTCTATAGACAACACCTTGACCGCTACGATATGTAAGTGCTTTAAGAATACATACACCGTTTGAATTAATGGCAATAAAGAAATATAGGTTACTAGTATTGACATACTACGATTTTGGCCAAGTATATATTTTATTCGAACATTCTATCTAGATATGAACCCTAAAATATCCATTTATAGTCATCTGAATATTAATGAATATGATATAATCGTTTAAAGCAGCTGCTTTTGACAGCTGGTATCCTACCAAAGCAAAAAAAATATCATAACTCGTACATACTCGTAGGCGGCATCAAACTCAGAGGCTGATCGAAGAATATATATATATATATATAAGCAGCGGAGAACAGAACATACTTATATATAGGATAGGAGAATATACTACTAGTCATTCTTCTATCATATTAGCGGCACCGATACCAATCCAATCACTACAACAAAATGATGACAACATTAATACTGCTCTTCTACTTCTGTATGGTTGCTTTGATTGAAATACAAGTGAGTTATGCATTTACTACCCCGACATATCCAATACAGAAGGCTCCTCGAAGAATTAAGTCAACGCTTGTGCAAGCATCAAATAATGAAGACGATGATCGATCACGTCCCAATATAGTCAAAATCAATACACATGAACAATATGTCAAGTTCCTAGAAGAAGATGACCGAATTGCAATCATCAAGTTTCATGCAAACTGGTGTAAATCATGTCAGCGTTTTGGTGTTAAGTATAAGCATTTAGCTTTTGAGGAAGGTGATCGTATCAATGGTGAAACAGTTTATCATGATGGGAAGGCACGGTTTGCTGAAGTTGAATACAGCGCTAGTGCCAAGTTATGCAAATCACTAAAGGTTAAGCGCTTGCCAACAATTCATATGTATAAAAAAGGCAAGGGTAAGATTGTCGACATGACAACAAAACCATCTCTCTTCCATCTTGTCGTTGAAGAACTTAATCGAGTGATTAAGTTGGGAGATGATGTTACTCAGGTGAAGGAAGTGGAACTAAAGGGTGCTCTTCATAAGGCAGAGAAGAATGAAGAGGTAAAGATAGAAAAAGTGACAAGCAATGGCAACATGACAAACGCATCGTTTGATGTTGCGATGAAGGCAGGCTCGACACTAGTAAATGAAATTATGTCACTGTCAAAAGAGAAAGATATTGGAAAGAATCAAACAAAGGCAAAGAATTGGTTTCACTTTATGGAATAATCATAAGCTGTCTTGATATTTAGTTTATGTACATCTAGCTTCTCTAATCATATTATCATCTAGCTCTATGGTTAATTGCAATTTGAACCTTAGTACAAATCCATCTCAGCAAAAAGCAAGGAATCCTGCAGATGTATTTCCCTTGTTTCCTCTACCTCTTAGGCTAGCAGCTTTTTGGATTGGATTGGTTTCAGTCTTCCGAATCTTTTCTTGCATACTACTTGTTAAGTTTACATCAACACCTCGCAAGCTTAATTTCTTTTGTAGCTGCGGTTTAGCCGGTTGAAACTCAAGTGCAGTCGATTTGCTTCCAGTACTTGATGTGACACTATCATCTCTACCGCCGCTCCTAATAGAAAGATCATTGCAACTATCTAGTAATGCATCTTCTATCGCAATTACTCCACTAGATTGAATTGTTGATGGATTATAACGAACAAGATCTTCTTCTTCTTCTTTCTCGGAGTACACCTCATTACTATTACTCACTGGTATGACATCAGAGTCTTTTGGCAGCGCTTCCTTGGACTTTTCGACTGCTTGCTGGTCAGGGGTGTATCTTCTAAAAGACAAGAAAGGAGCCCTTAGGATAGAATTTGATAAACCATCTTTACCAAATAACCATGATTTATGCCGAATGGGTTGTTGCTCTTGTTGTCCAGAATGTTTACTAACATACACTTGTTTAGATGGAGATTCAAGACCTGAAAGAGACTTTGATAGCCTTCTATTGGAGCGTCCTTTATTAACAGGAAATCCAACTTGTTCCTGTAACTGATGATTCTCAGCTCTAACCTTCTTTAAATCCATCTCCAACCTGGCAATACGAAGACGTTGATAATCATCCTTTTCTTGATATTGTGCTAGCTGAAGTTTCATATCAACGATACTTTTCTCCAATTCATCCTTATCTTGTTGTATTTGATGAATCTCTCTTCTATATTCTTCATTCTCATCAATTATTGTATGATATGCTCCTAATTGTATCGATAGTCTTTTCGCCGATTCTACAAATTTCTTCTTTTCATTACTAGCTATTGACCTTCTAAGTTCCACTTGCTCATGCTGTGATAAAGTTTCTATACAATTATTATAATCAACCACGCCTCTATCGCGTTCATTATGTATTACGCGTACTGCAGAGTCTTCATCATTGTCTTCTTCGGTACTATTTCTATTATCTCGTACGTGTGGAAAGTCCTTTTCTAGCCGTGCTTCATGTACAGCAACTGGAGTTGTAGATTGTATAGCCTTTCTTGATTGTGAGTAATGCAAGTTTCTCGTAGCTGACTCCATTAGCTTGGCTGTTATGTTTGTTGTTGTTGATCCCGAATATGCTGTACAATCATCTTCACTTTGCAAAAGAATTGAAAGCTCTGCCTCCATAACATTGCAATCTTCAGAATCAATGGAATCTATTTCATCATTTAATCCGGGCATTATAATATAATTGTAATTCTATCTGTAATCTGTATGGCAGTTTACTCCTCAATATCGGTAAGATAATGTCCAGTACTAATCCTCAATATATCCCATAACTACTGACTTCGTATTCAAATATCACACCCTGATAGAAGATCACACGTATGCTGCAAGTAGGTATGCTTGTGTCCCAGTTGATATCAAAGACTCCCAATTAAAAATAACAAACTCTTGATTTAGGACAGTTTAGGACCATACCTTTGTGTCGATACAATCGGCCTTTCATTATATGTATATTTAATATATACCAATCTATTAATCATTAAATCCGTCACAAATAATCTCTGTTCCTTAAATGAAAATAAATTGGCTGACTACAATCAAACACAAACACATAATACAAAACTTCAAAAAATAGTATTTAACAAAGCGAAATACATATAACTATAAATCCAATAATATGCCATCTTCAACGTCAGCAACAACAAATAATAAAGGTGATACCTCTGCTCGTGCAATAGCATGGGATACATCATCCACCGCATCACTTGCAGTTGCACCTACACCATCAACAACTGAAAATAACACAACCACAACAAAAAGTAACAAAGAGGATAATAATAGTGATGGTATGAATTTAGATGTATTCCTATCTCACGATGGTACGGGTATACCACCATTAGAGGTTGAATGTTTATTACGTTGTTTAGATGCACGTGATGAATATATTAGGTCTAATACTACTAACAACAACAACAATCGTAAGCACGGTGTTTCTGTTAAAGAATTATCAATGGAATATAGAGCTGCACTTTGTGAATGTTTAATGATGCTTCAGAAAAAAGAGCAAGATAGTACTACAACTACTGACGAGGAGGGGAATAATATTGAATTACTCAATTTGACATATGCCATTTTTTACTTGGCAGAAATATTCTTATTACCATCAATCGCATCAAATAGTAACATTTCATCCTACCCAACTAATCCATCAGGTGGATTTTATGACAAGTCTACCGCATTGACTAAAAGATTGGATGGACCACCAGGATCACTCACGGCTGATACCGTACGTTATCTTCGGTTACATCATACCAGTAAGGGTGGAGAGTCGTTAATGGATAATCCCGAGGTAATAACAATGTGTAATAGTGATCAACCAGAGTATTACAAGGGTAAACTATCAATCTCTGGGCCGTATGAATATCCCTATTGGAATTTAGTATTACAATTTGTAATTACCGGTGAATTGTCAAAGGCGTGGACTTTGTTATCGTATCATTCGGCTTGTAGGTATGAGGAGGAGGAGGCTATTAATGCTGACACTGAGCTTTCAGAGCTAGGCGAGGGCTTTGCCGCTTTACGATCTCTTCTTATGGCTGCACCGCTTCCTGGTGGACGAGGAGATATGTATAGTGATGATGCTGGGCTAGATGATTATTTGGAAGAGGAATTGTTGGAAAAGGGAGAAGATGAGGGGATTAATTATGAAGAGGATGGTGAAGAGAATGATGTTGAAGATCCGGGAGACATTAACACGATACTTGTTAATGGAATTAATCAAAATGCATATTTGCTATGGGAGAATCTTCCACGACATGCTGACAAGCTTCGTACATTACGGTACCGCCGTGACCTTCGGCGTTGTGGCAAGTCTGATGCCATTGCAGGAAGTTTAGAATCACCATCAATGCCTGAACTCTTTACAGTTAATGCTGCAGTAAGTGCGTATCACAAATGGCAAGAAACTCTCCGCATGACTGCATTTCCCTCTAATGGTGATGGGGGTGTTATGAGTGTCTTATTCCAAAGATTTCCTGCGTTAGGGGAGATACTTTCAATCTTACTCGGTGGTTCATTACCTCCATCAATATCAAATGGGCTAAGTTGGAGTGAAGTTTTGTTATTGGAATTGTTATATAATCGTCCCAACATCTCGCCGGATGATATCGTTGTTCGTGCTGCAAATGCAATGTCTAAAGGGAATGGCAATAAAAGTCCACTGGAAGACATCATTCTGAATATTATGAAGGGTAGTTCAGGGCAGGTTTTAGGAATAATGTTCTCGATAGGTGGAGGTTCTTCTGGTGCGGCTTTGCCAGCAACGATGACTTCGCTATTATGTAACCTCCTCGTTGATGCAGGGTGTATTGCATCTCAACAAGATTCGTCTCAACTCGATATTCAAACAGAGCTTCTTTTGTTGGCAGCTGAAGCGATCGTATCATCCTTTTCGGTTCAAGAACAGTGTGATGTCGGCGTTAGGACAATGGTTCGTTTGTTGCTTCCTCATGCACCTCCAAAACGATCATTTTCATCAGGAGAAGTTGTCTATGAACCTCGCATCTCTGCCATGATTGGAGAAGTATTGTCTCGTCGCTCACCTTCGTCAGATGCCGAGGCTCGTGATCTTCTTAATCTCTGCGAACATGCAATTCAAATCGGTTCCATCACTATTGCCGACGCTTGTGAATCACTTGCATTCAACAGGGCGTTGCATCATAAATCCAAACGAAATCTTACTGGTGAAGTACACTGGTTACTTCGTGGAATGGAGATTGAAACATGCTGGCTTCCAACTGACCGTCAACGAAAGTTGGGATTTGCATGCCGTCGTCAGTTTGATTTGTTATGTGAACAATCTGCAAATGACTTGATTTCAATTCTTTCTACTGCTGCTATTACAAGTTTTACTAGTGAAGGGGGGATGACGGAGAAGCAAGAACATCAGTTGTTGACGGCTCTAGTTGCAGCTGAATCCGTGCTGGAAGGTATTTTGAAAGATACAGTAACATCTGAACTCCTAAATGGTCATGAAGAGTCAAATTTGCTCAAAGATGCGGTCTCAATCGCTCAGGCCTCAGCTAAAGGCGATACTATTCAAGTAGCGGATAGTATCGTTCACTGCTTGGAGGAACGATGTTTGACAGAAGGAGTAGTATCGACACTGGCCAATCCTTGTATATACATGGACTTGTTACACATTGCGTTTTCAATCATTGTCAAGGAGGAAGAAAATGGAAAGCAGGAGTGTTCATTCAACATTCATGGAATGCACATCCTAATGGCTCGTTTGACTCAGGTATTATCTTGGGAGAAGGAGTGGTCCGAAGCAAAAGAGAGTTACATGAAGTCAATGAAGCTAGCCTTTTGCAAAGCATTGATGCGCATCATATCCACAGCAGAGCCGAGAGCGGAGCAACACAAGACATCATTTGGGGAAGTTTCACTCGACACTGAGTTGGAGCTTATGCTAAATCCATGTATCTAGATGAGTTGGTGGTATAAAGTAAAGCTAGTTACATTAAGTCATACAATCTCTCAAGCTCTCTCTTTGCTTTTGTGGATTGATCGGCCTGTATCCATTCTTTAGTTGCTTTGACCGCCTCGTTTATATTTCCTTTTGCCTCGTGTGCTCTTGATAGTTTGCACCATGCCTTCCCTTCTTGAGGGTTAATTTGTGTTGATAGTTTGGCATCTTTGATTGCATCATTAATCTTATTCAAGTCTAATCTAGCATCTGCTCTAAGATATAAAGCATGTGCTCGGGCGAAAGATTTGCCTTCTCCTGATAAAGCTTCAATTGCAACCCTAAGTAATTCCTCTTTCTTTGATGGTGACGTGACTAGTAAATGTGATTGCAAGAAGTTTAGTTGTCATGCATTTCTTATGAATGAGACTATCTCTACCTCAGAGTATGGTATCAACTCACCTTTTTCTGCATCATGGATTGATTTTGCTGCTACCAATAGATTTATTGGATACTCATCTCCTGACACTACCTCTAGAACTGTATAATATTATATGATAATGAATAGTACCAATGTGATTAATAAGATTGCAGAGTAATATCGGAATAGGTATGTAAGATAGCTGTTAGAGTAACTATCAGTATTCAATATTCAGTATAAGATATGCATGATACCCTTGCCATTACTCACCAGCCGATGCAGTCGTTGGACTATCTACACCAAAGTATAACTTTTCATCGTTGCTATTTCCCACAGCTAGAACATTTGGCCCTTTACCACTGATTATAGATAGTAGATATATGATGTATGCTGAGAACTGCTGAGAAGCATTTAATTCAATGATATGTAACACTCACCATTGTGATAGACAACCTGAACTTTCTATGATAACATCCGACTCTTTAGTAGAAGGTATCAGGTCACGAAATGTATTAAGAAGCCTATTAAGAGAAGTGATAGATTGAACATAAGATATGTCAGATGGAAAAGATATAACTTGAGAAATTGAAGCACAACTCACTTTTCTCCCCCGCCCTGTTTACAACAATCTTTGTTGTGGCAGATCTTTATTGTGAATGCATTTACAGTAGAAGCAAGCAGCAATGATGCTACTACGAGGAGGTATTTATAAGAGGCCATTACGACTTTTGTAGTTGAGGAGAGAAAGATAGGATATGATGGGGAGATAGATAGAGCTATGAGGCGATGCGAGCGGGAGGAGAAAAAAGGATACCGTAAAGATCTTACCTACCTGTATCTCCAATGCAAATGTGCGGATATGTATGTAATGTAAGATTCTATTGTTCCCTGCAATTCAAGTTATTGCAACTTCATTTGTTTAAGATTAGTAACTGCACTTTTCCTCACATATGATAAGAGTATTATTTGAACATGAAGTCCTTGTACTTTTGAACCTCATCCTTACTACCAAAACAAACTCCCAATCGTCTATCTAAATCATCGACAACGAGATCCAATACTGACGTGTCTTCAAATTCATGAGTTGTTAGTCCTCCTGCACATTCCACTAGCAAGCCCATTGCAGCAACTTCGTATAACAACCGTAACTTTGCTTTTGCCTTGTCCGACGAAACATTACTGAATACTCCTCCTGATTTAGCAAACATGTGATATACATCAGGTACCATCCCTCCAGTATATCTCAATGTGTAGCGTTCTTGTATCCAATGTTTCACGAGAGCATCATACTTTGGATTGTCATTGGTAGCTCGTAGGTTTCCAGGCGCAAATACCTTCTTTGCATCTTTAAGGATGACCTCCTCACGTGATACCTCCCAATGTGAACGATCTTTTACCAATGTTACTTCAAATGTAATATCACCTTGACCATCACTTCTGCTTTTCGATGCTAGAGCAATAATTAATGTAGTTCTTGGTCCATACAATGAAACAACCGATGCCACTTGTTCTCTTCCTTTCCTACCGAGCAATCCCTTTCCTGGCCAAATTCCGAAGATTGAACCGACTGAGAAGTTAGCATCAATAATAGATGAACCATCCAATGGGTCAAAACCAACTGAATACCATGGACCATCCTCATCTTCTTTCTTAATAGTTGATGGACTAACAATAGTTTCTTCAGGAGTTTCTTCACTGGCAGCAGTGTGAAATACTCCAGCATCTTTGATAGAACGGAATACGGCATTATCACAATCAATATCTAAATGTAACTGATCATCACCTGATGAATTCTGTGTTCCAGCATAGGAGTGATCGACATAGTTTTGAAGGAGGGCTGCAATATGTGTTGTGGCTAGAACATAACATATCAAAAGTACATGTTCATATCATGCATATCATAATAATTTATTGTGAGATCATAATTGTATAATTGTATCTCAATAACCATAATCCAGCATGTATGAAATATATCTTACCTTCTCCCAAAGATACAATAGCAGTAATTAAATTAACCTCTTGTACTCCTTTGGAAATTAATATCTCAGTCAAACTTTCATCTCTTGAGACGGCCTTACCGTCTACATCAATTTTATCATAAGAGTGATCGTTACATTTATCTCCTGTTCCAGTATTAATACCTGTATTTGTGTTGAAGTTAATATTGTATTTATGATAGTTAGTATGATGGTAGCAATACACTTTTAGCCATCAATTCTACACTCTCATAAATTATAATTTAGATTGATGCATATGTGTGCACAAATTGGAAAATAAATTAACATACCATGTTGAGGTGGTTCATTAGACTCTCGTCGTCCTGATACATGTTGGCATTGTGGTGTATCACTCATTATTGCAAGTCTCTCGCCGCTATCAACGTAATGTGTGGTAGAGTAAAAGTTAGGCGAGAGCTTAGAGGTTGGGGTGCACTTCAAGTACTAAGTACTCCTTAATTTCCCCCTTGTGTTTGCATTACATGTATTTAGGTACTATTGGCTGCTATGTTTGATGTTTGACGGCTCATTTTGAGTAGGTTACCATTATGCTATCACCAAATCCAACCACCGAATGAATCTGAGGTTGTATAGGCTCCATTGATACATCAGGTTTGGCTGTAGTCAATATACAAGGTGGTTTAATAATCACTCAAAAAGATAGAGTTACAATACATATTTTATTATCTGCTATTTAAGGCTGGTTCAATACAAGTAGTATACACGATACCATGTTGTCGTCACCATCGTTAAATACGAACTGGATGCAAACAAAGCTATCATTGCATATACTATGTTTCATCCTCTTATGCATAATTCCAACACAAAGTAGTATTGCAAACAAAATGAATGAAGTACGATCATTATCATTATTCTCTTCATCTACAAGAGCTACCAATCAGAAATGGGAGAACTCAACAGACGGAAAATGTCATCTTAATGCTGCCACTGCAGCTGTTCAAAAGACAATCTCTGGTCGGGGTATTGTGTTTGCTATTCAATCAAATGTTGAGAATCTAGAAGGACTTACAGTCACTTCATTTGGAATTCATGTTGATAGAAATGCAGTAAACGAGGGAGGTCTTGGGTTTGAAGTATATGCTCTGAAAGATGACAGACCTGAGGGAAATGGATATTATGCCAATCCAATTAGGAATGAGAACAATACAGGAGAAATAGTTGGAACACCAGCATATGACTACCGTGGATATTTAGAAAATTGGGATCTGATTAGCAAGGGTGTTATATATGAAGAGAACTTACAACAAAGTATTACAACATTGGAGATACGTGATAATGATTACTATCAAATGTCATTTGAAACCTTTAATAGTACAAAAGTACCCGGCAGTGGAGGGATTAGAAGCTTCTACATTACAACATTGAATCAAGGATTCATCTACTCAGATCCATGTCCAGTCGAGATACAGTCGTGTGATGTCCCTTTAATCGTCAACGATGTTATGGATATGCGAACTGATAGTGTAGATGGTCCAATCATATTGGTCGGAGAGGGTATAGTGAGTTATCCTATGCCAGACAGCGCGTTATTCTATACCTCAAAATCATTTGTGGGTGATGTGTATTATGAAATGGAGTGTCCAACCGCAGCACCTAGTCAATCTACAAGTCCAAGTGCTAGTCCTACTTATCCATTGACTGGTGTTCCATCGTTTGTTCCAACGGTAACATCAGCACCGTCGGAAGCACCCTCTGTTGTTGCGAGCGAGGTTCCGTCAATTCAACCTACAATAACACCTACAGTATATACTGAGCAGATTTCTGACGGTCTGTTGCTCACAATCCTAATGGTTTGTTTTCCAGGAGAGACTCCTCCTCAAGAGGATATCGATGCAGTAGCCGGAGCTGTGATACAATCATCTGTGGAAGCTGCACGAGCGTCGGGAGTAACAGACGTGAATGCCACAGTTGTCGGTACCTCGTGCAGTGCCGGTCGTCGTCGTCTCTCCAATATGCCAAGTAATAACATATGGGAGCAAGCTTTCGGACTCCACCGCAAGCTACCAACAGGCTCTAGCTCTATTGACTTTTCGGTTGTAATCACAGGAGAATACAAGCCACCGCTTCGTCCTGGTAAGTTGTATATCATTCCCTCTCTTCGTCTTCACTTTGACCTGGCGAGCTAATTGTTATATTATATTTAATTTGCTTCTTTCTAATCGGCACCTTTACGCAAAATGAAGATGGAGCCCCCGAGCCTGAAAGACCCGATCTTGGGGCTCTAACTGAAGATAGTATCAACAGTGACCCTGAAACTTTTGTTAAGGATCTTCAAGCAAGAGCGGGAGCGGACTCTGAGTTTGCTAGTGTTGAATCTGACGGCTTGGCGGTCGAGACTTTTGAGGTCCCAGACAATGTAGATCTTGAAGATCTTGCTGGTATTCAAATAGTAGCAACAAAATCACCAACGAGACAGCCCACACCTTCGCCGACTGTCGAATCAAACTCCAATGTTCTTGTGATATGTATTGTTATCACTGCTGGTATAATTGTGCTGCTATCAGCCTTCTTATTCTTCAGACATGGTGAACGAAAAGCATCAAAGAGGAGGAGAAAGAAAATGGAGGAGAAGGAGCGTAGGAGAATGGAAAAGAAGGCAAATAAGTACTTGGAGAGCAAACATCAAGCACCAAACCCAGGTTACTATCCTAATCAATCTAGGCCGGACTTTTATCCTCCACAGGGATACCCTTATCCACCACAACAGCAAGGATATCCACCTCCTCCATACTCTTATCAAGATAGAATGAAGGAGAAAGAAGAAAGGAATTCTCATTTTGTGGATATGTTAGGGAGTCAGCAGTCAAGCAGTGTGAGATGGAAAGAGAATGACATACTTGATCAGTAGTAGTTTAACAGAAGTGTTGTAAATAAAATGTATATTAATTGTCCAATAGTAAGTGAGTATATCAGCAATCCAAGCTTCGAAGAAGTCTTAGGGCTGTATTGAGTGCTATCAACCAAATCAAATTCTATGTATGATTTCAAGACTCGGTATCCTTTCACACTTACTGTCACATGACCAACACCAAAAGAGGATAGACCACTCTTTGAAGCACCCACCCGAAGAAGATAGAACACCGAAGCTTGCAGTTGCTGCGCCACAATCAATGGTGAACACTTATTATTGGATGGAGGCTCGATATCTACCCTAGGATACCAAGTTAGTCCTTAGTTAGCTATCATCATAACGTACTCAGCTGACTAAGAGTCTGCATAGTGATATGTCTTGTCGTATTTATATAGTAGTAGTAGCCATTACAGCGGAAAGAAACTCATGATTATAATAAATGACATGTTTACTACTCATCTTTACTCTCATTAACATCACTACAGCCTTTATATTGTCGAGTAATTCACAATATAGAACCAACAATATAAACACTGAACTCTACACAATAGTCAGTATGGAAGAGACTGAGCAGCTGCAAACTTCTGAGTCACAATTGGCATCTTCAATATTGATGTATTCACTGCAAAGTATTGAAGATCAAAAACAAAGACCTACAGTAATACAACAAGCAATAAACATTCTAAATAATCTGGAATCTCAAGCAAACTCATTTTCAATTGAAGAATCAATAGACAATGTTGTGAAAGATATGACAGATGATGCTGACACTGCTGACAATGATATCAATTCCAATATTAGTAAATTGATATGTACTGCAATATCCACACTACACTCTCTACATATGTTGGTTCATCGGGTGCATGTATCTAAATACCCAAAACCATCGAGAAAGAAGAAGGGTTCGTCAGGGGTTGTTTGGAAAACCCTTGCTTCTTTGGTTGACTGTACACTTGGCAAGGAAGATGATTCCTTAAGTAGTGCTGTGGCTGTATTAGCAATGGGGGTTGTATTATCTATAAGTTCATTTGATGACGATAGTTCAATCACGAAAATGATTACTAGTGCAATACATCATGACAAAAGGTCTGATGCAAGCAAACGAGGTAAACAAAAAGATGATACTATTACAAAGGAAGAAGCTGTTAATTCATCTCAATTAGTAGCTCGAGCAGTAGTGCTTGGATTACTTCGACAATATACTCAATCTGTTAATGTAAATAAGACGAGTATTACTACCGTTGACTTGCAGATTGTTGCAAAGATTGAAAGTGGCTTTGCTGTTGGTCGCAAGTGTAGACAAGACAAGGAACTATCACTAGCAGTTGGTGATTTATTATGCAATCAAGTGCTTGTTATTTCAGGCGATACTGATTATGATGATGTTTCAACAACAACAATCTCTAAAGATGTCTTAACTCCAACATTGTCCCTGGTCTCAAATATAAGACCTTGGCAACATCAAACAATGAACATAAGTATTGAAAAGTTGATTACAATTGCCGGAGAGCTTGATCTTTGGCTCTCAGCAGAAACACTTTGTGATGCGGCCATTGAATCGGTACAGAGTCTTGTTGTAAGGGCTCCTGAACAGGGCACTATTGCTCACCTTGCAACAGGTGCACTTGTCGACTGCGCTTTAGATTATCGTCTGTACAGGAGAGCTGATTCATTTGCTTCCAAGTACTACTCATGGGTAGGGCTAGAGAGATATGCAGAAAGTAGATATCTTCATGCTCTCGACACAATTACAAAGTTGGTAAAGAAAAGGCAAGTTCCAATAATTGACAAGCAGGTTGAAAGAGTAGATTCTATGGTACAGAGAGTAAGCAAAGATCTGACATCTACTACTACTAGTGGAGAAAGCCAAGATAAGAGAATCCGTGGAGATGACATTGCTATTGATACAATGAGTGAAAGTGTTAGAGAGTTTAGTATTAGAAAGTTACGCGCATCCAATAATCATTCGGCTGCAGCACGGCTAGCAAAATTGTGGGATATGGAATATAATACAGATCCATTGATGATGCAAGCAGAATTACAAAAGAGGAGAGAAACTTATCTACAGTGGAATGACTGTCTTGGAGAGCTCCAACCGTTGCCTGAACTTATTTCTGAACCGAGTGTACTGTTAGATCAGTACAAACTCCTTATAGACGATGACAAGACAGTAATTGGTTTTGACTGCGAGTGGGCTGATTCTATTTCTTTTGTTGCTCTGTTGCAGTTGTCAAGTACAACAAAAACACTGCTACTTGATATACCAGCGTTGACAACAACTAGAGAGGGTTGTAATGCGCTGCAATCGACAGTGGGAAAGCTATTCTCGCACTCATCAGGAGTCCATGTGATAGGCTTCGGTTGTAAGGATGATGTTAAGAGGCTTAGAGCTAGCCCTTGTGTTGACACAGTACATTGGTTTCCTCAACAAAAGGACTTACATATAAAAGATTTGCGAATCTTAATTGCAGAGCATTCCGATGGTAGTCAAATGAAGCATTTTGGATTATCCAGAGCATGTGAGTTCTTCTTGGGAAAGCAGTTAGACAAAGCTGAACAGTGCAGTGATTGGTTAGCTCGTCCATTGTCTCCCGAACAAATTGAATATGCATCTCTCGACGCTTGGGCATGTGCTAAGATATTTACAGTCTTACAGCAGAAGTTGAATAGGCTGAAGCAAATATAATCTATACGTACACAATATACATACAGTTGCTGACACCTCAGATAGCTCTTTACTAGTATACAGTCTAACACTTCTCACTTCCTTACATAAAAATACAGATATCTAAAGATCTACATGGCCACCAACAAACTCATCAATAGTGGCTTGGCTAATCTCGGTTGTCCAGTAACACTACTAGCAGGCAATCCCTTCAACTCCTCATTCATCTCTCGCTCGGTTGCCTTTGCAATACTAACTAACATACCTGGATATCGTGCCATCATGGGTCGATTTGAGTGTTCCATCGCGAGTCGTTCCAATGCTAATATACTGGCATCACGAGTGACCACACCAGCCTTACCAGCGAGGGAGGCCCCATGAACTAATGCCGAGAGTATATGTTTATTGCAGATTAGCTTGTGATTGAGAGGATCATTTGCTAAATGTGCAATAGCCTTAGTTGCATTCTCACAATCCTTGTATGCAGACTTTTCGTTATCAATAACATTGTCTTTAGTACGTAGACATAATTGTGCGAGTGTTTCGAGTAAGTGAGGATGATTGGCCATACTTGTGCGATTCTCTTCAGCTCGGGTCTTGACTCGGAACATGGCTGATACAATACCGTCGGCAACGGTACACTGTGATGACGTTATCAGAGCATCAAGCAGTGTATCCCAACATGACATCTTGACAGTAATACTGTTAGCAAGTTTCGTCAATGCCAACGTGGCACGTTGCTGTACATCCTTATTCTTATCAGATACAGATGCCTGTGCCAATACTTTGAGTAGACCAGTGTGGTTTGCCAACTTTTCAGCTGTCTCATCACATGCCAAGTTCGTCAAGGCCCCCGCTGATCGACGGCGTGTCTTATCGTTCGGATCAGAACTAGTACACTTCTTAAGTGCCTCAATAACCACACCATTACCATATGAGACTAGCTGCATACGATTCTTCTTCTCGAATGCTATATTCTGGAGACCAGACACGGCATACTCGCGAGTTTCAACCTTATCTTCAACAACTGCGAGCTTGACCAATGTTGCCAACACTTTATCCATACGTGCCATGGCGACTTGATTCGCTGGACAACTCGACAAGTCCATTAGTACCGCCGAGGCATACTCTCGTGCACTCTCGGCCTTGTCTAATGTAGCAACCTTCATCGTAGCCTCCATTAATGTTGATCTTTCAAATATAGTAACCTTGTTTCCCTCAGAATTGGCAAGGTTGGCTAATAGTCTCATGCGTAATATGCGATTTTCCATAGAGAGTGGTAGTGTAGCTACACGATCAAGAGCAGCCAACATACCCGGATGACCAACGAGTGGGACACGCAATTCTGATATTCGTGTCATATGTAATAATATCCTTGATATATGACCAATAGTTGCCTCGGAATTAATTACCTTTCGTCCCTTCTCACATCGTTCAAGTAGTCGCAATAACAAGGGAACTAACGCGGCACCAACATCCTGATAGGAAATAATAACAGCCTCCCGTTCTGCTCTATATACCATTTCTAATGCATAACAGATTGAGCATATTTCATCTTCATGATCACTCATACTAAGTACCAAGCATAATACATTTGCTGCACCAAGATATAATTCAGCATTATGCTGTAATTCGTTATCATGATCAAATTCAATACATGCACGTTCAATTGCTGAATGTCGTTTATCTGGTCCAATTGCCTTGTTTAGTTCATCTACTACACGTCGGACTGGTGTATACTTTGGATCCTTGGCGTATTCCTTTCGCTTTCGTTTGGCAATACCCTTTTGTTTAACATTGTCATGTAATGCTTTGTCTACACCGTGTTTATTTGTTGTGATTTGTTGTTGTTGATCACCACTAACACTTGCAACAAATCGTGGCCCAGATGAATTGGAAGCAACACTACTAACATCGCCGAATCCTCCAAAATTACCAGTTAGACCATTGGCAACACTACTAGGAGTACTAACAAATCTTCCACTCATACCTTGACTACTACCATGTTGTGGCGTTCCCCATCGTTCACTGCCATTGGAACCAAACGTTGCATGACTTGCATGTGTTGCATTATCATCCATATATTGTTCAGACCCACCACCACCACCAATGGTCAATCCTCCTCCAATCTGCTGCTGCTGTGCCGAATGTTGTGAATCATAGGATAAGTTTCTCCTATGATGTCGTGTTGGTGTACGTTGCTGCTGCTGCTGTTGTGTTGGAGTTAATAAACGTTGTGTATTACTACCGTGTGAACTATTACTTGCTACCGTGTTGTTATCATTATTATCTCTACGAGAGGGTGTACGTGGTATACCTGGTCTGTAATCTGAGTTGAAGTTATTGGTAGCAGTAGTAGTACTGCGTATTTTGGGTGTTAGATTCACAGTTTGTCGTTGTGTAGATGGTGGAGTTGGTGGTGCAGTCATTCTCCTACCTGGACTTTGTGGAATAGTTAGATTGTTACTATTGCTGTTCTTACCAATTGAAGAAGATGCTCCACTACTCCTTGTAGTTCCACTTCCAACACTTTCACCACCGCCGCCGCCATTGGTAACAACTGATCCTGTGGAACCACTTTTGCTATGCAAACTTAAACTAGCTGCCCCTTCAACACTATTATTGCTACTACTATTCTGCTGTTGTGACAAATGTACTGGAAAGGCACCACTTCTATCAGAAACTCGGACCATATTATCGTTAGTATTGTCAGAACTAATGGATGGACTGCGTATTTCTTCTACTGCAGTGGTTATTTTGGATATTATACCACGTCTTTGTTGCTTTGAATTACTACCTCCACGTACTATACTGCTACTACTGGCAGTTGAATAGGATGTTGTAGTAACTGCTGTATTAATTGTTGATTTTGATGATATACTTTTCGACGAGCTTGATTGCCTTGCCATAGTGTCGTTTGCAGTTCCAACTAAGAGGTCAATAAAGTAAAGTAATGACAATACTAAACTACCTTATATCGTTATCGATTTTGATAGTTACTGCAATCAACTATTATTGTTCAATCTCTTAGAATTAGAATTATGAGCTGCCGCTGTCAAGGCTATCAATCTTGGAAATTTTGCATAGGGAGACTCGGCACCATATATTGCACATCAATTCACACACTATTCAATACCTAAGCAATAAGAAGAAGTTAGCACATACTCAACGCGGCCATCATGTTGATTGATACAAAATAACGGTAAGAATCATCCAACTTCGCATCGCAGGATACCGGAAAGGGAAGAGGAGTACAATATTTGATAGGCAAGGACAATATACATACTAGTTTTATATAGGTATTCTTACGTCAAGTAACTTTCAACACATTATATTACTTATACCAACAACACACATATTCATTAAAATCTCTCAATATGATAGACTTCTCTCCATTTCTCCAGTGTGACAAATTGAAGTAGCACACATTCAATTTACTCTCATCCTCAATCAAAAACAGCCTTCGTCGGGACAATTGGGTCCACATCTTGTGTAATTATCCAACATAGGCTCCAGCCAGTTCTCTCCTATAGTCGAGTTGTATCGAGCCATATCACTGTAAAAGAAAGTAGACGGAAAAGAGTGTATCAAAAGTGAGTTTGCAAAAGCAGTTCACATAACGAATATACTCAGAGACCGACAATCAACTCAAGAAGACACTTACCAATTGCCTGCTCTTGCATATCGACATACTTGTACTCTGCAAACTCCCTTTCGGAATGGCTTTACACTCTCTCCACATCCCATGTACATACCAGCCCTCCAAAGAGCTTGCGTCAAGTGCCCATTGCTAGGATATGGTAGGCCAATCTCAAAGTCTACCCATCGACCAACAATCTTATCAGGATCGTACAATTGTCCCCAACTTTCAGGAACTCCTGAATTCTTTGCCAAATTCTCTCCGTGTGGGACGAAATCTTCATGTTCAATCCCAACAATACCACATGACCATAACAATTCTTCAGCCCACGCCTTACTAGCTGCTGCCAAGGATGGTGCATGAACTAAAGGTACATATGTCAAATTGTACATTTCATGCCATTCCTTCCGCCGTCTATTGTGTGCCTCTAAATATGCATGATCACGTTCTGTCATCATACCATCGTTTTCAAACCCTAACAATATCGTTTCAGTGACATTAGCATTAAAACTCCCACCGTTCAATACTATCCTATCATCTAACTTGACACGAAAGAACCCTTCACCGTATCTACAACAGAATCCATCTCCATAGGCATCGTAGATGATGAATGTATATGCACCTTGTGGTAAACACTTCTCCTGTTCTTTATATTCATACTTGGCAAAGGTAGCTGGTTGATGCATGGCACGGGTACCATCTGGATAGAGGAATTCCCAACTTGTATCATCGGAAAACTTATCAGCATTAACTTCAATCTTAACTTTCACATCCCCACCATAACATCCATTGGCGGCATTAAACACATCTAGACCAGGTGTAGGTTTAGATGTTGGTGGTTGGGTTGGGATTGGGGTTGGTGATTTCTAAAGTGAAGTAGACAGGGTAATATGAGATTGTTGCAAAAAAAATACAGAGCAACACACATGTGTAATAAGTACTCACCGTAGGCTTTAATGAAGGACTCAAGGATGGTTCTCCAGTCGTAGGACGTGCAGTCGTTGGACCTGAAAACACCGTCGGTGCCCATGTAGGTTTCTTCGTGGGTGTTACTGCAACATCTGGAACATCATCCACTACAGGACAACTTGGAATACGACAATATTCCCACTCAACATCCGGATTCGTAGTCATACACCATGGCCACTCACCAGTGGGCGATCGACAATAATTGTGAGCAAAACCGTTATTATCTAAATTACCATTCGGGTATGCCTCGGGTGTATATTTATGTGCATGTGGAGTTTGACTATCCCAAGGTTGGCATGTATATCCAGATTCTGTTTCAGCTATTGTTCCCTGATAATCTTCCTGCATTAGATTATCACATCCACAAACACTTGGATTTGGTACACATTTCTTCTTGGTTGGTACAACTACCACTGGTTCGGCAGTATAGGATGATTCAATTGTAAATGTATGTTCAATATAATCATTGAATGTTTTTTCAAAATTGGATGAATAGACGATGATATTATCAATGAGATATTCGTATGCACCATTACCATTACGACAACACATGCCGTCACCAAAGTTATCTTCCATTGCCAATGTGTATGTTGAACCGATAGTTAGACAATATGAGAAGGAGTAGAGGGTAATGTCTCCATATTGAACACCTGGGGGTGGACCTGAACCTATTAACTCGTTATTACTATTGTCTTTTATGAACCAAGATGTTTCTTTACCGTATGAGTCGGTTTGAAAGTTTAATACAAATAGTTTTTCAGTACTTTCATTACATTCTCCTGTTGAGAGGTTACGGTATGTTGGATGTACATTGTTGTTATTGATGTTGGTATAATATTTCGCATATGAATCTCGATGAGGTGTTTGTGGTCGTCTCCTTATTGGAGGAAGAACTCCGCCCTCTTCTCTTCGTCTTCTATTATCCTCGGCTGTTGTTGCAGAGCAGGATATTAATGCTAGCGCCGCTATTAACCATCTACGGTCTATCATTGTTATATGGTTTGTAGTAGGACGTCTCTACTTCATTGCAATGTTAATTGTTTGAAGAGCATAGCATTAGCATTAATTGGCTGGTTGGGCATCGGTATCCTTTTGTCGTTCAACATTCTCACACTCTCATAATTTTGCAATTCATAAACTAACAAACTCAGTGTTTGTGTGAATCTTCTCCATTACTCTCCGTGCCTACCATCATATTCTATTATACCCTCTTGCTGCTGCTCTTCATTAACATGTCAGAAGCAAATATTAATGGTTCCGTCGGATCAGTCCAATCTGTCTGGACATCCGACGAGTTGATGCATGGTAAAATTGGTTCACCACCTAACTCACCAACTGAAAATGGTAATGGATCAGGCAGTCCAAATAAGCATAAACATTCTAGATTCTCAATGCGTAAAATGGGGCATGGTAAAAAGCCACCCGCTGATCCTATGGATTGGGGTATGCCGGGTCATTTAACTGAGGATGAGGTTGCTATTTTTGTAAGTTTGTATTTTATGTTTGTTTAATATGTCGGTTGTTTGTTTGGTATGTTTAATGTTTGTTTGGTTGTTTTGAGTTGATGGGGCGTAGTGTTGCAAAGGTTAAGCTTTGGCATATTTGTGATAATAGTTATCAGTGAACTTTATCGACAGAGCAGAGAGTATTTTAGACATAATATGATAATATTATTACATATTATTAATAAAAGTCATCGGGTGGCAGTCATTGGTGTTTCTGTTGCAAACTGCTTTTCCCTTGTTTTGATATATTATCATCATTTATTTATTAATATACATACTAACCCAACAAATAACTCCATATCATACGACATGACATATTATAGATGAAATTCCGTGACGAGGTAGAAAAACGAGGAGGTGAATTCAAAAACACAGTCTACTCCTTTGGTGCTATTGAGGGTGAGGCATATTGTCTAACACGTTGGTTACGTGCACGAAAGTTCAAATATGATGATGTAATTGCCATGATTGAGGAGGCAACTGAAGTTCGTGCCGATGCACGTAACCATGATTTCTATCCCGATCCAGTACAGGCATTGGGATGTGAACCGAGTGTATTCATGGCACAATATCCTCAGTTATATCATGGTCATGCAAAGAATGGTTGTCCTGTCTTTATTTCCAAGCCGGGTGTGTTAAATTGTGATGGTATGGAATGTATTACTACATTGGATGGTATTTTAAAGTTTCATTGGCATGTAATGATGGTGAGTTAGTTTCATATATATTATGTTTTTAATTTCCTCGTCTCAATGTTGTTAATTACTAATACATGATACAAATTTGCAATACATGTTTACCAGCATGATTACAAAATGCGATTGTTAAAGCATAAGGAGGCTCATCCTGACTTTAGCAACTTTCAATGTGTTGTTGTTATTGATCTTGATCATTTAAGTACAAGTCAGCTCTCTCAGCGTGCATTAAATATTGTTAAGACACAAACGGCAATTGATTCGGTATGCTTTCCTGAAACTATGAACAAAACATTGGTTATTAATGCTCCACGATTCTTCTCCTTGACTTGGAATATTATTAAGGGATGGATTGATCCACGTACGGCTGGGAAGATTGAGTTGATTTCAAGTAGAAAGAGTTGGGAATCACGTCTTCGAGAGCTTGTTGATGATGATCTTTTACCATCTGACTACGGTGGGAAAGGAATGGCAACAACAGAAACACTTGCGAAGGAGGCTCCGGAGGGTGTATTAAAGCAACATCATGAGTTAGTGCATGTTCGATCTAGTGGACACTCAACTGTTGATGTACCACAAGGTGGTGAAATGGAGGTGAAGGTATTTACACGAGCAGCGACAGAAGTTAGTATTTCGATTGTTGAGGAAAACAATAAGTCAAATGTACTTGCTGCTGGAGTTGCTGTAAAGCATACTGGAGGACAAGGAGAGAATGATAAGCCCACATCAGTACAAATTACAACAGAACGTATCAAGGGTCCAATTAAAGCGAGAATTAAAATTGATTCCTCTGGAGGTAGATTCTCTACAGCAGGAAATTATATGGTAGCGTGCAATATTTATTGATGTCTCAATGTCTCATGTTGGTGAAAGAGAGGTAGATTTGATGTAGATAATGTCATCAATTATAGAGTGAGTCTAAGGAATATAACAGAATGTACGTAATATGTAGTGTATGTAGTTACCAAAGGTCAGCTTTAATCGCATTCAACACTTAAATGGCTTAAGGAGCTCGTGTATTATCTATACAAAGGAAGGGATCTCTGTTGACCAATGTAAACGGGTTGCAACAGCTTCCTTGTATGCTTTCTGAAGCTGCTCTGTTACTACTCCTCGAGTAGCGTCACCAATTTGTCTCCCATCGATGTTGATAACTGGTGTAAGTTCGCCCATTGTTCCTGTTGTGAAGACCTCTGATGCACAGTAAAACTCGCTCAGAGAAACTCGCTTAACTTCTGTCTTTATACCTAACTCTTTTGCAAGAATTAGGACTGTGTCTCTAGTAATACCTGGCAGACAATGGTCCCCTGTAGGAGTCACTAACACTGGGAAATCTTTACCATCTACTTCACCTCGGTCACGTCGAACTAGAAATAGATTGGTTGCATTTGTTTCAGCAACAAACCCTTCAACGTCAAGCATTATACTATCGGCAGCACCGGCGAGATTACTTTGAATCTTTGGTAGTATGTTTTGAATCATATTGTTGTGATGTACCTTGTTATCTAGTGTGGATGGCGGACTGCGCCTACACGTTCCTGCAGTAATTAGTTTTACGCCCTTTGAATTGTCGTATGTTGTTGCTCCTTCAGTAGGTTTAAACTCCGGCAGTATTATGAGTGTAGTTCCATAAACACTTAAGAGACAAGATAAGTGAGATGTGCATATCATACATACATGCATATTATATAATTCTATCAGAGAACAGTAAAACTTACTTGAAGAGAGGATTCATGGAGGATGTACACTTCTCACCCCTTGTCAACGTCAGCCGCATATGTGCACCGTTTCTCATACCATTTGCTGCTAGTACACGAAAGATTGCATCAATAACTTCATCACGAGTGTGTACATTCTCAAACCCTAGTGCTTTGGCTGATCTGAAGAGGCGGTCTAAATGATGATCTAAATGAAATATCCTGCCATTGTATACACGGAGACCCTCCCAACAAGCATCGCCACCTTGAACTGAGCTATCAAATGGTGAAATTGACGCCATATCACGAGGTATGATTCTACCTTTTGATGGAGTGCCCACATACACCAATACATGTTCATTGCGAGGATCTTCGAAGAGTTTACCTGTTGGTGGCGTTGTGATATTACGTTGTTTATGAGCCGCAGTAAGAGTTGATAGAAAATTGAATGCTGGTATTGACATTCGTATAGTTGGGAGGATATCAGTTGTGATGGTACGGTATTGTTGATGTGTTCGTCCATTCGAAAGGTCCCAGCCTGTACTTTTCCACACGTCATGATACCACCACTTTGCCCACGGACCGTCACATTTGTGTTCTCCTGCCTCCCAGGTTAACATTTGCTCACTATAATCAATACCCACAGCAACACAGAGTTCTTGCAGTACTTCGCTAGGACATGCAGCTAAATCATCCGAGTCAATAACAATTGCCCGATTCTCTGTTACTTTTGAATACACCTCGAGTAGTTGATTGACACCAACTTCATCAGGGTGTAAGTTGTTGCTATGTACATTGCTAGACTTTGCCACCCATGATCCGACGCATGAAACTGGATCTCTAATCAAGATAACATGGTAGTGTTGAATTTCAATATTGCTTTCAGATATAAGCTCTAGACATTTATCTTTCCATTCATTTGCTTCGCTGTTGTTTATGTCTCCTGCTTCCCAATTAGTATTGAAGTTGAATAGATGCGCAAACTTTGCCATTTGCTTGAGAAATATACATCCCTCATGCTCCTTTCCTTTATCAATAAGAGATTTGATTGCATGGTATAACCGTTCATTCAAACATTGTTTTTCTCTCTCCCATCTCCAACCATCTGTATTTCCATCGGGAGCTTCACCTTTTAGAAATGAATCAGCACTATATAAGAAGATTGGTATATAATATAATGTAAGAACATAGATTAAGATATAATAAAGCACTTTAATGGTAACTGTCGGTATAAATATCACTCACTATGGACGTGATATGCCAATGCTTGATTCACCATCGTTAATCTTTTCTTCCAACCACCGTCTATATAGTGGTTCATCTAATGCAATTGTAGAGCTGCCCCGTGCCTCAAAAGAATAAAGTAATGCAGTACTCCTCGACCGTGGTGCCGACCAGCAGTGGATTATTTTCATCTTGTTATATTTAGTTATAGATATAGTATGGCTTATCTCCAATTCTATATTTGCAACGTTGCCTTAGTTATCATGCGGCTAGTGCGGCCCCTAGCACTTGTATAGCTAGCTAGCTTGTTGGTAAAAAACTGAGTCTTTATGTCTTTAGGATACTAGATACATATCTATCTTTGATAGTCTTTATTTTCTTCATTCCACTGTTATTATTCAATGCCTTGTTGATTCCATAAATAGAGACCTTTAATATGCATTCTTTATCGCGGCGATGCAATATACTCTCTAAGAGAGGAGTAGTTCAATTGCAGCGGTGTTTTTGCAGTGCATCATCTTCATCGTCACCCCCTATCAACAATAGAAGAAAGGAGAATAGTAGCATTGAAAAAAGCGAACATGTCATTATTTTAGGCTGTGGTATAGCTGGATTGTCAACAGCGCGATATCTTCTTCAATACAGTAATAATAGTAAGATAACTTTGATAGATAGAGCTTCGGATATATTACCAACAAGTAAATTACAACCATATACATCATATGAAGAACAAATCTGTGATCAGCTCATGCACAACTGCATCCCATCAAGAAGAAACGGTAATGTACTGTGCCCATCGCTAACAGTACCTTGGACGACGCGACCATTATTCAAAGAAATCGTGTTGCCAAGGTTAAAGTCTATGTTAGGTTTTGATGGAGACTCTACTCAGCCTCCGCCTGCAATTACTTTCGATTGGTATAATCTAATAATGGATAAGAACATGTGGTCATTCGGCTTTCATTTCCTTTGTCAAAAGTTCCTTCTTGGTCGTTCTGAACATGAATCCAACAAGAGTATATTGGAATACAATATGAAATGCCTTGATGATCCTATAGATGATCTTATAAGGAGTATTGAATATGGCAGATTTGCAACAGGGACAAGACTACTAGATGGAACTATCAAAGAAGGTGATTCATCTGGAGACATTGGATTATTCTGTAGAGGTTTATTGCACAATCTACTTGAACAGTATGATGATAGACTTACTGTGATACAAAATGAAGAAGTTTCAAAACTTCTACTTCATGAAGGAGAATTGATAGGTGTAGATACCACCACAATGGTCAATCGAAACGATGATGAAAGAGTAACACGAACATCCGATAAGATTGTGGTTGCATTGGGATCAAATTCTACATCACTGTGCAAAGATATTGGAGTACCATGCCCGATATTTCCTGTCAAAGGACATCTTGTGACTATTTCATCATCTGTTGACTCGAAATACAACATAACTTTAGATGGTGGAGTTGGATATGCTGCACCCATGCATCACATTTCTTCAGAGGGAAGACGTTTATATAGGCTGTCAGGATTCGTTGATTTCATCAAAGGAGCAGAAACAGATCACAATCGTGTCGAACAGCTGATACAAGCGGCCAAAAAGTATCTTCCCGATGCAGAACTCATTGACAGCTCCGCTTGCCATAGGCCAATCTCGGCAGATGATAGACCATTAATCGGGCAAACCCTTCAATATCCAAACTTATATCTTTGCACTGGTTTCGGCAGCCGTGGTTGGAGTATAGATATATTAGTGAAGAAGATACAGTAATCCAACAATATAAGTTGAATCCTAGAATTGGACCGGCTAGTGGTGTGGGATGTTGTATTGGTATTTCAGGTTGATAAAATTACATCAACTGGTGATTTGACACAAACTATACATTTTGCTGATAAAAGCCGAGATAATAAGAACTTCTCCAGCAGTCTTTGGGTTGATATATGTCCTCCCAAATGAATATTTAAGTTAAAATAGTGCTACTAGACTAGAATTGATTCAATTTTTTTCTAGATAATAGGCAATGTTGGACAGACTGTGAAAACTCCGTAAAGGATAACTAGCTCAGATCACTCTCAAATCACTCTCTACTCTCATAAAAATAAAAGAGATAGAGCTCGGCAAAGGTTGTGTGTTTGTAAGGTAGACTTTGCAATATATAATCAACTCCCCTGCAAAAGCGTATACCCACATCATACAGTGATTAACAAATAACAACCTTTCCTTCAACAATCTCAATAATATTCTTCTCCACAAGCATCACCATGAACTTTTCCCTTGCCTCCTTGTTGTGTGTAATCAATCTGTGGCACCCCTTGCATAACAAGATGCACTTCTCATACTCAACACATGCGTTCTCGATAGACCATAAATTACCGGCATTAGATGGGTCTTCAACCTTCGTAAAATCATTAATGTGGTGGAGGTCGCCACCAGTTAGATTTTCCACAGGCATATTCCTGAATGATGTTCCACAACCTCCAGCGCACCAATCTGCCTCTCTCATGAGTGCATACTTCACTCCTACCTTCACAGTCTTGTTCTTGAAGTGACTATCATTTGATGAGTCGAAGTCACTCTTTGAAGCATAGGAAAGATCTCTATAGTCATATCCACCAAAATCCTTCCGTGCAACTTGAGCAAATGACATACTACTTCGATTGGCTACATTCTCATCCCTTACAGCAATACCCGAGTTGATAATTGACTGTCCAACATTAGATTCAATAACTTGTTTCATTGATCGGGCATCGTCAGCGTTGCCATAGTTTTGAACTACACCACTAGTGTTTGGATTCTTCAAATATTTGTTTTCACTACCTGCTCGACGATTGTGAGTGATGCCATGTACAAGCATGGTGAATGATAACTCTTGAACAATACGACGAATTGAGTAACCAAGAATATCAGAAACATTTCGAGACTTTGTCCTTTCATCTTCTGACAATTCTCGATTCTCGTCATCACATACATGATCATTATCATATCCATGATGCGGACCACTTGGTCCAAGAGGTACTGGCTCATTCGTCTCTTCATTGATACCCATGATGACTGGGGCAATCAATTTACCAGATTTGTAGTCAGCTTTTTGTGCCGCCATCAAAGTGTAGTAGGCAATTGACTTGAAGAAGAACGATTGTTGTCCTTTGGACTTATACTTCTTCCACAACTCTTTATAATCAGGTATCAATACCTCAAGCTTCAATTCACAAACAGCTTCGACTAAGCCTGACCAATAGGCAACATCCAACTTGTTCTTGTCTTGATGAAGTGCAGGCAATGAGGCATGAGTCTCTACGGCTTCAAGCATTTCCACAGTGGCAGGAAGTAGTAATATCTCAGACAAGTCGACATGTTCCGGGTTGGGTGTTTGTACCTGATGCTGACGGAAGAGTTTCTTCCTTACGTCCACCGACTTGGTTAGAAACTCATTCATTGGTTCAAGAACTGCCTTCCTTCTATCACCGGCTACAATACTAAGGACGTTATCAATCTCCTCCTGCAAAAAACGGTCTCTGTTGTCTGCTCGATCAGCCTTGAAAACTCCTATTTCTCCAAAAGTAGTCAACAGATCACGTTGGTCTTTGGGAAGACTTTCACATGTCTTGAGATGTTTAGTTGCATGCCATTGAGCAGATACGTCAGTCGTTGATGAGCGAAAAACTTCATAATCCCCACAATGAGGGCATCCCATACCAGTATCACCAGCTTTTACCCTAGCATTTCTTTGACGACAAGGTGTCGAAGTTACAGTAACTCGATTCATGTTATTGACGAGTACTTGATCACGTCTTGTTAACGTGAGGAATTGCTCAGAAGAGAGTTCTGCTGCAACCCTGCCTGGTACTAAATTATTGAATAGATGAGAAGAGTTGTAATAGGAATGTGAGATATATGATTAGATTAGACAAGACAACATACTTCATAAATAGTGAGACTTACCTGTGCTTTGAGCAATAACAACACGCTGATTCCACGGTGTATCGATTTCCAACATTTCATCCTCGGTACTACATTTCATAAATGACGTGATGAATTGCTTTGCTCTTTGATAACGGTCTTTCATGCCAGCTGAATCCTCAAACTCTTGGTCATCGCACTTCTTTCTGAAAGCAATAAGGTCCGTCTTGACTGCTTCCAAAGCATCACTAATTGATACTCTTACCCCCAGCACTTTCTTATCCTCTTCTAGTGCATCAAGGATGGCTTCCACGTCTGCCGTTGCCTCTTTGGTACAACCTCCAGTAATGATGAAATGTACACATGCAGAAAGTATACCCGGTGGTGTTGGACATGAATAGCATGATGACCAAAAGGGATTACTGAAAAGTTTAATACAGCCCTTTGCGAATCTGAAGCCGTATCCAGAGTGATAAGAAACATTAACAAATCTTTTGCACAGTTTCTTCTCATCAGTGACGGTATCAGTTGCCTATTCATAATTGATAAGATTGAGTAGACAGAGATGTGAGTGTATTTTACAAAGAATAGATGGCAAACAGTGGAGTAAGGTACAGATACAAACAAGAACTTACAGCCTCCTTCTTACTGGCCTTCTTCTTGGATTTGGTAGTATTCTTCTTCTTCTTAGACTTGGCTGTTGCTGTTGTTGTTGCCTTTGTGGTAGCGGCAGCCTTCTTCTTTGGCTTGGATGCTTTCTTCTGCTTAGACTCAGATGCCTCTGTGGCCTTGACGACGGCTGAACGATTAGATCGACAGCTAACGGCGGTGGCCGAACGACTAGATTGACGACGAGCAGTAGATGCACGAGTACCGGTGCATTGACAATCATCAGGACACGAACTCGCCTCTGTAGGGTTACATACACCACAAATGATACTCGTTGAAGGAGTTTCACCACCTTGGGACTGATCGAAGAGACTTTGAAGATCTTCTTCATTCATTACCACCTAGTTGATCAAACAAATGAGTAAAGGGATAGAGATGGATGTGAGTGAAAGGAGGGATAGAGATGGATGTGAGTGAAAGGCTATTTCTTTGGCGGCAATTCAATAGTTCAATGATAACTCACATCATCATCATACTCTACTGCTGAGTCATCTTGAGACATATCATTGATATGTGACAACTGATTATTCTCCTCAATCCAAGTATTAACTCTCTTCTTATGCTCACAACCATGACACCACCAAGGTACCTTTTCATCAACAACCTCAGGATCATTCTCGTCTACTAGTGCACAGCCATAGCAACTAAACTTCTTACATTCACCACATTGAATGAGATCATCCTCGCTTTTGCATACTGAACAAATGAAGACTCGCATACGGAAGGGAAGTTGTGTACCAGGCTTGCCGGTAATCTTGCACATGTTGCGACCCCAAAGAGCCAAGAGTTCAGGAGCTAGTCCGCCATCATCTCCAATACATGGACGTGCTAATAACCGTTCTGTGGGAAGCTTCTGAAGTGCGGGGCATATACCATCATACCCATACTCTTCTTCTTCATCTTTACGAGGCCAGGCAGCTATATGGCAAATATCTTGCTGAACAATATCAGAGGTATCACGTAACATGGCCTTCATCTGCTCACTTGTCAATTCTGTCTGGTTGTTATCAATAACAATCTTACGACTTTTCTTCATACGCTTGCGTCTAGCAATGGTTTTGGTAGAGCCGCTCTCATCAATGGATGCTCCCTCATCATCATCAACATCTACATCACTGGAGTGAGTTGTATCTTCATCATGCTCGACATCTCCTCCGCCATCTCCGCCATTACCATCAAAGTCTGGTGCAGAAACATCATCATCATCACTGGAGAGGGTTGTATCATCAACCTGCTGATGGATATAGATTGATAGAAGAAGAAGAAGAAGAAGAAGAAGAAGAGTTGGCATGAGAATGGTATTATACAAATATACAGAGAGAAAACAACAATATAACACAAGACATAACATACCATCTCAACACCAGATTCTCCATTACTATCCTTTGATTCAACCGGACGCCTCGCAACCTCTTCTGCTATCAAATTAGCAATACTTGTTTCTCCTGTATTATTCAAACTAGCAAATTGACGATTCACTTCTGAGAGGCACTTGAGAGATTTGCTATCAAGATATGGTAATACACTATCACCAACCAATTCCAATACACTCGGTAATGAAGTATTAGTCACAAGATCGTGAGAAAGACGTGCCCTCTTCCTACGGAGCTCCTCTCTATACTCATTTGACCCTTCCAATGATAAATGTTTCAAATCAATAGCATGGATATTATTCCCATCATTCAAATAGTTGATTGACAAAATCAAAGATGGTAAATTAAAGTGCCTTCTTGTACAATTCACAAGTATACCCCTCAAATCTTGTAAAGAAACATCTCTTAGTAATGAAAACAATTGTTCATTATCAATATCTAAATGGTTCAAAGCACAGTCATAGCACGGAAAGCAAGTATGTCGAGTGGACCTCGGTTGATCATTTCGTGGTATCACTTGAAAGAGTGCTGTATTTGAGCACATTGTGCACAGCTGCAAACTACAGGGTTCACTTAACGACCCTAAAAATGCTCTTACAATAATTGCGGATGTGCCTATATGTTTAAAGGATGTTAGTGTATATAAAAATTATATATAAACATCAAAAACAAATCTCAAACTAAATTAAACAAACTTAACAACATACAAATTAAACAAAAATGAAGCTTACCTTGCAATAATTCAACTTCTTCATCCATAACATTACTATCTACAACACCATGGTTAACTAATTCAGTATCAGTATCAACTATATTATTATTATCATTAGTTGAACTGTCATTGTTGTTATTAGATGATGCAATACTACCAGAACTACCATTCAACAAAGTCGGAGACGATTTCTCACCACTTTTTAACTTTATAAAAACATCCACCAATAATGATGTACTGGCGCCGCGCTTCTTGCGGGTATTTGTATCACTCTCATCAATATTATTGCAATCAGCAACCTTAGATGCACCATCATTTGAAATCTTATTTTTCTTTCGTGAACTTAATTGTAATGAAACCAGTTGTTTGGTACTCAACTGTATATCAAATGTCTTGTCCATGTTCCTTCTTTACTATATACTGGCAGATAAAGCACGGCAATTATTGTTTATTGCCTCCATATAATCTTTGCTCGTACTCTTTTTATGAGGTAATAATTAATGTGCACAGGTTATGAGCTTATCAAAGATATGCTACTCTCTCTCGAGCTTGTGTGGCTGCCGTCTATAGGTATCAGTACACAGTACAACTAAGCAGCGCCACATCCGGTATAATAGTACAAAACAACAATACTTCTATTATCAATACTCTATCAACATCAACTTGCAATTATGAGTCATAGTTGCAAAAGCAAAAACAATGATAAGAGCAAGAAGCGCAAGCATGGAGATGAAGGTAGTAATAATAATGATGCTGATAATGATTTACCCTTTGGAGAGAAACCTACACATCTTATTACAATAAATGAAAAAGGATGGAAAGCTTTATCTAATGCAGTGAACAAAGGAAACAAACGTGCTAAGAGTACTTTCAAGAGATTGATATCATCTATTACTGAGAATTGTGGTGAACATGAAGATAAAAGTAATGAGAATGATGGCGGACACGAGGGGGATATGGATTACAGTAATATGGATTCGTTGAATACAGAAGACTACCTACAGAAATTACGTGAAAAGTGGACACAAGATACAAATAACACTCTCAATAAGGTAATGGATGCAATTTTGTATAAGTTACTGCCTCCTGTTAAGACAGATCTTGATAACATCAAAACTGAGCTAGATAATGACGAACCAATCAAACAGCAAATTGAACAGCACAAATCACGGATTGCATCATGGGAGAAATTTCTAGCCAAAGACCCCACCTACACAGACTATAACACAATGATTGAAAAGGAAAAAACCGAGTTGACTAATGTTACTAAAACCTACACAGAACGGGTAAAGAAAATCAAGGATGATACGGATGGAAAATTCAAAGAACATTTCAAGATAGTGTTTGGTAGAGACATGAAAGAGTTTGGTGAAGATGTACAAGAGAAATTGGATTTGGTGCTTCAGGATATCAAGTTAGTAACTCTAGATTAGAATGTTGTGACAATGATAATATGATATGAATTGTTGGTGATATGAAGGGTAGGATACAGGGGAGTTAGTTTATAGGTATTACAGGAGTACTAGGGGGATGAGATCAAAAGCGTAGACCACTGTAATGACTAATAGGTATCGCAAGTCTACTACCATATTATATACATACCTTTACCGAGCTGAAAATCCCTTACGGAGTTTTAACTTAGATATTCTTTTGAGAGGACATAATTGTTAGTGATAAATTAATATGACGACGTACTGCTTCATAATCAATGCCTGCCGGCGGCCCCTGTCGGGAACGTCTGCGACGCTACCCTCGCCAGTGGGAAGCTTCTAGCAACTCAAATGTTAGGGTTAAGCTGTGAAGTTAGTCCAAGGCCATACTTGCCTTCTAGATTCAACTTAGGGAGTTATAAATGATACGGAATAATGACTAGACTATCTACAACAGTAAGTATTAATGAGACTAAAGAGATTCATAAATGTACAGCATTTATATATTATATTAGCCATACTCTTCAAAACGCCTACTCTATTGTATGATCATATAGTCTCTTCTACCATCCATACTTCTTCTTAGCATCAGCGCGACTAGCGTTGCCGCCTCCACCAGTACCAGCACCAAATCGAGCCAATTCAGCTTCACTTGCACGATGAGCCTCTAAACTTATAGCACTTGCCATTAATTGATTAATCTGATGCTTTGAACGGTGCTTCCCGGTAACTCCAAGTCCTTTGACATCAGCGCCTTCCTTGGGATCATACATAGCTATATTACTTATAGATCCACCACCACCACCACCTTGTGCCGCGCCACGATATCTTGCAGCTTTAGCCGCAATAACTGCTGCCTCTGCTGTTGGGGCATGTTCGCTAGGTGATGGTTGATGCATTTCTATTGCATTTGTTGATGCAAATGCCTGTCCTGAACGTAAGGCACGTTCTTCTTCTCTTTTTTGCTTTCTTGATTTGGGAGCATTGATGTTATTATTGCTGTTGCTGCTATTGTTATAATTGTTGTTATTATAGGATGATGTCACTTCCTGTGACGCATAATTTATCTGCTGAGGTTGAGCATCATTTACGGGATATTCAGGCATTTGCGCATATTGTTGTGGTATACTTCTTTTGAAAGAAGTAGGTGCCTGTTTTTGAACAACTGGTGCTGAAGCAGCAGCGGACATTCGTGATGTAAATGTTGGTTTGGTAGATAATCGGTCTACACTCTTTTTACTATTTGATTCTACTTGCTGTGGCGGCAGTACCTTTGCAGATGGCTTCTTTACAGCGTGAATATCCACTACATCATCATTATTATCATTACTTTTCTTCCTCTTGGTTGTGGTAGTCGTTGAGGTATAACTCATGAACGCCATACCTAATTTCCCATCACTATTATTACTTTTTGTATTGTTAGATTTTGTTGGTTTTGTTGTTGTCTTCTTAGTAACTTTTGCTGCTGGAACATGCATAGGAGTTGATCGTAACTCACTAATTAATGAATTCAACTCTTTTCTATTCCCAGATTCATTATTGGGATTACTGCCACTACTCTTCTTCTTAGCATCAATAATATTATCATTAGTAGCATCTCTCTTACGTTTCTTAGATTGACTAGATTGAGTGCGGCCCTCAAATGAAGATGTAGATGAATCATCCTCCTCCGGTGGACGTGTTAATTTAGCAAATATCTCAGGTGGTAAGACTGCTCCCAATGATAGTAGTCTTTTACCACCCTTCTTCTTTATTACCTTTTGTTGTTGTTTAGGAGGTATGGATTTAGGTTTTGTGGTTATTGTTGTTGTTGTTGTTGATGTTATATCTTTGACCTTTGCTATTACCGATGAAGATGATGCCGCCGACGAATCGTCATCATCACTGCTACTACCATACCCTTTTAAAAGATCCATATCTATCAATATAATAACAATGTAATAGATCTCTTATCTCTTCCGTCCTCACATAAATATTATCTTTAAAGTTTTCATTGTGCTGAACATTGTAAAACTCCTTAGACAACAAAAGATTTGCCTGCTGTTTTGCAACTCAAAAACAGATGTTCCTCACAACATAACAACATAATCATAAATCATAAATCTCAACCAACCATCAACCCATCAACGCCAATCAATACAATATCCCATCATGAAGCTCTTCTTAATCCCCGCCCTATTATCATCAGCTACCGCCTTTACACCAGCCGCCGTTCCAGTTGCTGGACGTCGTCAATCTATGGCTCTCTTCGGATCTGTAGATTCCTCAGAAGCTGTAAAGGCCGCCTTGGCAGCAACTAAAGAGTTTGGTCCGA
>Ga0075437_10956_pt1 | contig 40325 bp, 26 predicted proteins | sample MintriMetagenome_FD_74266 | JGI IMG/M metagenome (GOLD analysis project Ga0075437, IMG submission 74266) | Marine eukaryotic communities from Monterey Bay, USA to study complex ecological interactions - Minidiscus trioculatus and... | ecosystem: Environmental > Aquatic > Marine > Unclassified...
CACAAGGAAGACTTGGGGATCGTTTAGTGAAGTATATTTGCAGCAAGATAGAACATATTCAGCCTCCTCTGTAGTCAGGTCTAGTGTATCTCTGAGAACAGCTCGACTTTCACTTCTGAATTGATATGTCTTCTTACTTCTTCTTGTAGTAGCCAAGACGTTAGACTTATCATGCAGCTTTTCAAGAGAGAACAAGATCTTTGGACGTGACAGAAGTGCATTTTTCACATCATATGTTGACCCCTGTGTTAGTAAATAGTCAAGATTGGTAGTAACATTACTTGCATCTAACACTCCTTCGGCCTCGGTCAGTATCGACTTGATCTCTCTTTGAGTGAATATATTTTGAAGAGTAATAGATGAAAGATAACTTTGATAATCTTCTTCACTCATAGTCACAATTTGCAAATAATTTGTTGAGCTGCCTAACAAAGGTGATATACGCTCAGAAAGTCGATACTCAAGCGAGGAAGATAACAGTAGCTCTGGGTGCTGAAGGATTGCATGCTTTACTTGTAGTACATCACCGTCGGCCAAGTATCGAAGATACCCGATAGTCTTGTTTAAATTGTGAATACTCACTTCCATACTGGCAAATGATAGCAAAACCGTATCAGTCTCATTAACGTTCATTTGTAGAGTAGACTGTAAACATTCCGATACATTGAAATACTTATGTCTCAATTCAAATAATGTTATACTCGATAGAAAATCGTCATCACTCATATTCACCAAAGCTGATGTTTGTTCAGAATTTGTAACTCCAGCCAGCTGTAATCTCTCCATCCGTTCATTTGTGTTTATCAATTTGCCGACCCAATCCGTAAATTCATCATCCAAGTAGTATACGGTTGTGTCAATATTGTCTAATATACTGAGATTAGCAAGGCGGAGCTGCTTCAATCGACGTTTCAGTGTACGCTGAAAAGATTTATCAAGTAGCTGGGGATACGAAAGGATGATATTCTTTAGTTCTTCGTCCGATACACCAAGCTCCTCTTTTACAAATGCCATCCAAGATTGTAGTGTAAAGGCAGTCCACTTGCTTTTGATACCATCAACCTCAGAGCATACTTTATTCAGCTCATCTTCTTTGAAGTCGAACATCTTGTAAAGGATTCCCGACACTGTCGAGTTTTGTCTTGTAATCATAGAATGAAGCATAGTTTTGGATTGTGAAGAGTTAAGCCACTTTTCAAATTTTCCCTCTGACATGGATATCCCGACAGTGATTTTATGTGCAGGGATACCAGCGTTTATCAATCTCTGCATTCGTGGTCGAAGGCGGCCGTCAAGCGAGTATCCAATAAGTGTCGGTTGCTTTATGATTGTTTCCTTGAGTATGTGGTTGTTTGGATAATTCAATGTTTCTTCCAAGTAATCAAGCTTTGGTGTTAAGGTCTTGTTAGCTGACAAACATATGATTGTTGGCATTGTGGAGAATACATGGCCAAGCTCCTCAGATGTTAAACCTAATCGAGTCGTCAATATATTTAGCTTTTCCTTCACATTATCCTCACCTAATCCAATCACTTGTGGTGCTTGAAATATCACCCGTTTGACTTGACTTGGATTGAGGTTTAACTCAAACCTCAAATATCCAATCACATGCTTGATTCGAAACAATGAATAGGTGAACAATCGCGGGAATTTGAGTATAATACTTGCAAACTCTGTTGAAGAGAAACCCATTTCTGTCATGCAATACTCAGCAATTGGCTTGATGTGACTTTCAAGATTGTAATCCATCACTTGTGGATATGACTTGAGCAGCTTTCTGACATCCTTTGTTTCCATCTGAAGTTGAAGAATGAAAAAGAAGACAATCTTCTCCCTCAAGTTGTCATCCAAACTGTACAATAGCAATCGAGGATTCTTCTCGTATAAGTTTTGGAGCTCAGGAAGAGTAAATTGAATCTCATTATGTAGGAACTTCATCCGTTGCATCAATCCTGTCTCTACTGATGCAAGTAAAAGCTTGGGAGTATCAACTAGTAGCTTCCTTATACGATCTCTACCATGAACGTCATCACTCGCATATAAAGCAGCAAAAAACGAAAACTTCTTCCGTAAGTTCTTCTGAGAGTAGCCTATTATGCTTGGACATTCCATAATCATTATACGAAGTTCAGCTTTACTCAAATCTAAAGCTCTAACCAGAAACAGTATAGTAGGTGCTAAGTTTCGATCAGCACTATAATGCAACAAAGCTGGTTGCTTCCCCAATATCACTCTGATATCCTCATCTGATAGGTTCATTGTACGGCGTAGGAGACTTATTTTCTTCTCAAGATTGCGTGAGGTCATACCTAACACTATGAAGATAGAGAATATGGGATAGTAATTTCAATTAGTATTTTGCATCCCATTATAAATGACACATCGTATGCACAACATAATATACGCACCAGATCCAGCCTCTAGAGTTATTTTCCACATCGTCTCCTCTGACAAACCAAGAGTATTTTGTAGATAGAAGTATGCGATATCCGGTTGCAATATTTGTGTACTATTCAAACCAATATTACCAATATTCACGAGTGTATCTGTTGGATATATTGGATTATTACCGTCGAATAATGCACTATCAATTTGAGATGACATTATGGTATGATGATGGATATTATAATATATCGGGCAGATAAATCCATCAACATCGTTGAGCAATAATATTATGATTACAAACCATAGAGAGTAGAGAAAGTAAAACACCAAGAAGAAATTACCCATGATATTGCTTTTTTCTCATCACCAAAGTATACTATTGCAGCATATCATTTTATATATGGTACCAAGTATAGCCAAGTATGTAGAATAAGAATAATATTGAGAGGATAGCGTAGCGTGAAGTGTGTGAATTGAAACTTTATCTAGCTATAAGAAGTTCTATGTAGATAATAAGTTCCAGTCAAAAGTAGGATTTCTATTGACTATCGTAACTATTAAGTTAATGTTTACCATTAATTACTCTCTAGCTCCACTGTTCGGCTAATACTCTCATTGGTGCAGTCATCAACATCCAGTCATCATCTCTATTCTCAGCAGTCTTGACAGTGTCCAAAATACCGTTAATCATTGTCTTGGCCAAATTAGTATAAGGTTGTTCATTCTTATCATTACCCGAAGATGATATATCATGCAACGAAGTAAGGATTGGTAGTAGCCGAAGAGATATGATATCTGCAAACACAAACTGCACCAAAGATGATAAATTATCTGATTCACATATTTCATTCAGCACAGGATACCAGTGCCCAAGTATATTGTTCACCAGGGTGCTAAAGTCTTTTGCTTGAACGACTGTTGAATAAGAAATCGCGTCAGTTGTCTCACTGTCAAATCCATTGTCTCCCTCTTTCATTACAAACTCGTTTCCTCTCATTGTAATCTTTGATGCATCAGCAATGGGTACTGTCATTCTTGAGAGAGTATGTTTGAGAAAAGATATGAGTTTATTCAAGATCTTGTCGATTATCTCTTTGCAGATAATTTTGCCATCATTACCAGATGAGCTGGTGAAGTATTTCAATAATGATGACAACACTGAACACATTCGTTTTGTTTGAACTACTGAGAATGGGTCATATATTCCATGTTGTTCAATACCGTCCTTGTCAACCTCAAATGAGAACGAGTCTAGCAACCGATCAACAATTTTCTTTTGAACAACTTCAAGAAGAATAGATTTGCGGGGCCGTGTCTCCTTCTCAACTGCACTATTAGCCACTCTTATTGTCTTCTTCAAGTCTTGAAACCACTTGAATTCTGAAACATCAATAACATCTTGTGTACTATTAGTATCAAGTACATTCACACTGCATAGTTCCAGTCGAACTAGCACTGATGTCATTTGGACAAGACTCATGTCTGCATAACAATTCTTATAATCATCAGGGTATGAACGTTCCCAATCATAAAATAATGTACATAAGTTTGATATTGAGAGATAATCATCCTTGACCAAGGTAGGTATTATATCAATAGCCTGCATCAGTGCCTTTTGTCTCTGTTTCCATTCATCAATTTCAGCAGTATCAAAATTATCATCATTGGAACATTCTGCACTTTGATCTAGTGTGTTGTCAGTCATGCTACTGGACTCTTGCTGTAGTCGATCGAGGCATTGTTTTCGCCTTTGATTACACCGCTTAACACGTGATATAGATGCCATTGACGACAAATCTCTACCAAATTCATCAACTTGCGCAGTATTTGGTTGGGTACTACTAGGAACCTCAGTATCTAGATTATCCTTCCCCGATACCTTATTTTTCAACAAACCACTGCTTTCCAAAACTTCTGTACAATCTTCACCCCATTCAACAAAGCGATCCCTCCTTCTTACTGACATTTCAGCTTCTAATTTACACTTTGCATCCTCAACCTTCTTTACCATACCATTGAGTTCACGCAATGCACCCATCCATGTTGCCAAATCTTCTCGTAATACTTGATAATATTCTAATGCCTTGCCGTGTTTTTGTAATGCTATTTCTTTAGTAGACACTTCATCTTGTGTTGAGGATAGTGTCGATTCATGTCGAGAGATGCTTGTTTCAAGATCTGAATAAACATTATCAAGATTTGATATAGTTGGTTGTAATGATGATCGTATTTGACCAATCGATGAAGTGTTATTGGCTTGTTGTTGGCGACTTTCACGCCCAGATGTAGCCGACTTTGGAGGTAGAACACCAGCTCGACGTGCTGTTATATCCTCCCATTGACGATTCCTCTCATCTACCTCCGAGGGGTTATCTACATCCATCATCATATCTGCATTTATATCTATACCTGCAACTTTCTTTTCGACAGATTTATCATTCGTTGATGATTCTAATGGTGGACTTGGAGGAGATTGTAAACCGTGATCAAATTCCATGTTATCATTCTCCTCATCTTTCTTTGCAAATGCCATAGCTTCCTCACCTGTTAAAACATTATCACCCGATAGAGATATAAACTCTTCTTCTCTACTCTCCTTTTTATCAGGTGTTGATGTAACGTTGCTATCTTTACCTGTATTGTTGTTGTTATTGTTGTTCACCGACTCCTCATTCTTCTTCTTCTTATCATCTTGTTTTACCAACGTGCTACGCTTTTGTTCACTCTTTAGTTTTTCCAATGCAGAAGCATTATATTCGCTTGGAGTGCTATCTATTTCCATGTTATCATTATCATCTTCAGATCCATCTGATGTATTTGGCATCATTACTCCTAAACCACCATATCCCAAAGTGCCACTATTCTTTTTATGTTTAGATGATGATGAAGAAGAGTGCTTCTTTCTTTTCTTGGATTTCTTCTTTTGCAACTCGCCATCATCTATTCCACCATCTTCAGGATCAAATGATAACATGGTATTATTGGCTGCCTTCTTCTTCTTTTTCTTCTTACTACTACCCTTATTCTTTTTAGATTGAAGTTGTATACTACGACGATGTTGTGCATCTTCATTATTATCATCTTCTGACGAATCAGATGCTGCAACCGATCGAACTACAGACTTTTTGGACTTTTTACGACCTACACCAAACATATTATATGTGTTGTGTTGAGATATGAATATCAAACAATATAATATTATTAAAGAGATAGTGGTATTGTATGTGGGTTGAAATACTTCAATGAGAGTTAAAGGTTTGGAGTGGGAGATAAAACTTTAATACTTAATCAATTATCTGATACTGCCAAACAAAAGATCGTTAATGGAAGATCTAATATGTCAATAAGCAGGAGAATACCTACCATCCTCTCTAGCACAGTGCCTCCTCTCTTCTTATAACCTGGGGCCTCCTCCTACTACATACACAATAAACCTCCGACTAATTTCGGAGCTTTTTTACATGTGTAATAAATAAAAAATAAGATACCATCACCGATCTACTTTGCCGGGAAAATCGACAGTAACGGCATTATTGGTGTGCTTTATTGTGTGCAGTTATTTAAACATATAGCGCGCTCTCCCATATTTACTAACCATGCACACAACACCCATTCCTATTGAGAATTTATTCCAGGGTTGTCGGCGCAGTGTTTCCAGTCGCAACACAACAAAACAATAATAATAAATTTATTGACCAACTGCCAACTTACTGTTGATTCTCTCACTGATAGATGCCATCATCACAATACGTATACGTAGACACCAATAATCAAGCATCATCATCTAATAATAATATCACTAATATAAATAATATGAACCGAAGAAGGAGTCAACGTATCCGTCGCAAGACATTAGAAAAGACTACACCTAAAAATAATAACAACAATAATAACTTTGATGATGATGAAATATTAGAAGACCCTGACGAAACCATGCTGGAAGAGGGTGAAGAAGAAACTAGGGATGAATCTAAAATATTATTATCTGATGATGATAATGATAATAATAGTGATGAAGGAGAAGGAGATGATAGTAATAATATGGAGGTGGATGAAGTTGAGAAACAAGATAATGAATTAGAGTTTATGACTCACCCTCAGCAGCCCGATGATAATAATCAACATTCACCACTAATACAGCCATCTACACAATCAACAGGTGTACCACGTCAAATACGTGGCGGGGCAGGTGGTGCAGCAGGAGATTTAACCTACGATCCATTAACATCCTCAACTATGAATTCTACACCCTTTTCTGAAATTCAAAGACGTGTAGCAAACAAAACTAAAGCTAATAAAGGAGGTAAGAATAAGAAATTAAACACCAAGGAAAAGTTACGAATGCGTACCATAGCTGATCAAATGGAAAGTAGTGATGATAGTGATGATGATGGTATTGATATACAGAATATGAGTGAGGGTGATTTTATGAAGGAGGTAAATCGTCGTCGGAAGTTACGAGAGGCTGAATTGGCTGAGAAGTCACAACAGCAACCGCCATTAAAGCCAGCAGCAGCTACAGTAGAGTCTCCGCCTCAGAAACAGAACGAAGAATCGGAAGATACAACTAGGATAAACAATCATATTAGAGGTGGGGATGCAGCAGCAGCGAAAGAATCATCTCCAACTGACTCGTTTGCTGATACTCAACCTTGGGAAAGGGAATTGGGCAACATGCCTTTGGATAATATCAAACAGAACGATGATAATGAACAGCAGAAGAATGCTCCTCCTTCGCCTCCACAGAAAGTGGATCATCGTGAGAAAGAGAAGGACCATCAGCAGCAAGAGATTCATCGTGAGAAAGAGAGGGAAAAATATCAAGAACAGCAACAGTCTGAAAGCCAAGGGAGAAATCAGATCTCTGAGAGCAATATGGGAAGAAAGCAGGCACTTGCAAATCAACATAACGCTCCACAAAAGGATCGCCGCGGTCAAAGGCAGGAGTACCAGCCTGACAATAATCAAGTGATGAATCAGACATCCACAAGGAATGATGATTCTCAAACAAATCACCATCACAGCAGTAGCTTACCTATCAATCACCGCAGTCAACATAATGCTCCACAGAAAGATCGTCGAAGGCAAGAATATCAGCCAAATTATCACCAACGAGGACGTCAAGCGTCTAGTCACTTGAATCACCAACATCAAAGCTTACCAAGCTATCATAATGATGATGGTGATTCTGAACGGAATAACTCGCAAAATAACGATCAGTATAATCGACAGACATCCAGGAACAATTCTCAGCCCATCTTGAATCACCGTGATAACCATCGTTCTTTACCAGCGGCTAGATCTACAGCCAATCCATATCATCGAAAACAACAACCACCACCGGCTAAAAATACTGCCGCCAATGTGCCAAGGATTGCCCTCGATAACATGAGGTCCCGTCAACAAGGAAACAATCGCACTACTACCAGTACACGTCGTGATGATAGAGACACAATTACAAACAACGAGGGAGGAGAAATTTGGCAAGAAGAGTCATTCCGATCATCTCTATTAGACTTACTTGGTTCATTTCCCTCAAACTGCTTCAATGATAATCAGTTAGATGAATCAATGGATGAGAATAATGGTGGCGGCGGTAACTACTCGTTTCTCTTTTCAAAACCTGCCAATAACAACGATACCAACATGATGGGCGGTATTGACTCACCACTATCCACAACATCACAAACGGCAGCGTCTGCACAATTACATCGCAAACGTCTATTCGATGCAGCATCTCGTTCATTGGCTCGGCTGGCAATTGTCTCACGTCATACTAAATGTACTGATAATAGAAACAACACAAGTCGGACAAGCGGAGGCTCAACGAGTACTGATGGCGAAAGCCCACGTGACTTTAATCCTCCAAGTCCTCGCAGTTTGCCCTCCTTCATGAGTGTTATGAATATTCATGATGATTCGAATGGAATCGGTGGTGGATATTGGGGTGCAGGCAATGTAAATAACATGCTATCATCATCAAAGGCTGTGTTTTCAGGTCAAAGCGTTTATGGTCGTAACGCAAGGTCTGTTCAACTGTCAAGTACTATACCTCAAGGGAGGAACAATACTTTATCTTCCACTGAGTTTTCATCGTGGACATCAGAACAATTAGCATTTGGGACGATGGTATTAGCTGCACAAGTTTGTCATGAGGCATCGTATGATCCAAACTTCAATGGAAAGTTTGGCAAATCATCTGAAGCTGAACCTTGTCGTGTTGCTGGCTTTGTTCAGAATTCCAACAGTAAGGGAGGAAATGATAAGATACCTGCGATATCATCAGCACTAGTGGAGGCATCGTTAGAGTTTTTGGCCACTTGTTTTGCATGCTTGGAGGCTGATATTGTCTACTCTGTCTTGAAATCCACACTGAAATCGAGTAGTTCTCTGTCGTCATTCACAGTCATGGATGCCATAAGTTACTTTTGTCCTGTGCCATCTCAGGCACAAGAGGCAGCAACAGATGTATGCACCATCCCAGCTTTATCACTTTTGACTTTATCTCGTGGACTCGAGGCGACAATCTTCGTTGCGCGGCATGCAGCATCACTAGATCCTTCGTCAGCTTGTACAGCATACTCAACTCCATACGATTTACATACAAATTCCGCTATTGACACCGGTGTGAATGGAGGTGGAGTTGGCTGGCTTTCAGCCCTTGGTCGTGACCTTGGCTTGAAATTAGAAGATAGTAGTCGGGGCTCATCTCATCCTAGACATCATCATTTGAGTCAAGTTGCCGCTTATGCTTATGATTTTATTCTCGAATATGATCCTCACCTTGTTGATGAGGATGGACGTGGTAACAATAATAATAATAGGAGTGGTAATCAGCGTGGCAAGTCAAGAGGAAGCCTATATGTTGACACACAGGGTGTTGGTGACAGTCAAGCTTTAGATGCACTGGCATGTAGACAGCCGTCAGTAATGAAGGATAGAATGTTTGCTGCGATTGTCGAATACCTATCTTCATTGCTTCATGCTGGTATCGTCTCTGGTTGGTTACCAACAGACGACTCGTCCGATAATGATGACTCAAGGAGCAACGAATCTAACAACAGGACAGTTGACAGGTTATGCCAGAAACTCTTCTTTGTCGTTGAGACTCGTGCTAGATTGCGTAGTTCGACAAATCAGCAGAATACTGCCTCATCTGATCCTGGTGATAGTGAGGCAGTTTGTGCAGCATCCCTCTCGCTACTGATCCTTGCACTGCCAGAACATGTTGATCAATCAGGACCATCGTCACTGTCAACATCATTTCGACAGATGGGAAGTAGTAACGGCTCTATTGATGATCTTCTTCATTCCCACCTTATGAAGAAGATGGTTGAAATGGCATTATCATGGCAAGATGAACAACCAAGTAGAAAGAAGAATAAGAGCAGAGAAAGTGTCATGACAAGTAAGGCTACAAGCAATGCCATTTCCGTCTTATCTTTGATATGCATGGTCGGTGGTTCCGACTTGATTGCATCACAATTCGGACGTAAGTTAGAGAACTTTCTCCAAAACATCACAGAAGGTGTATGCGATCGAGGTAGACATAGAGACAGTAGTCGAAGCTATGATAATTCGACCATAGACTCTCCTCTCTCCTTTTTACTGCAGCTTCATGCAGGCATGCCTGTATTGGTTAGACAGTTCATTAGAAGATTTATCGAACAGCAATCTTCTGAAAATGTTGACTATGTTTCACATTTTGTAGCCGGACTGATGCATCTATCTGCCAGTGTAAGTGCAAAGTTTTACTAGTTGCTTTACCTTTTCCTTGTTGAACAACTCATCTAACCTTCTACCTACTCATGATGTTCATTAACAACAGAAATCATTCTCGGTGTCTTCCTGTGCGTCATCTTTATTGCGTGCTCTAATTGATGGAAATCCGATAGACCGGACACAAGATCGATTATCTGAATTGATTCTCAGCTCATTTGAAACTGAAGATGTTGGCTCTACGATTGAAGGAGTATTATCATCTCTGATTGATAGTACACATTCCTCGATTAATGGCAATATTTCTGACTTCAATTCTCGTTCACATCCACGAATGTGCCTATTAGGAGATCTTCTAGGAGTTTGTATTCATTCAATGAGCGCCAGTGAGGTCTTTGCTTTCTCATTGTCAAATGAGGTGATGAACTTATTTGCGGATGCAGTTCAATGCAATGAACACATCACCATCGACACGCTAGGTGGCTCAGCAAATCTAAGTCTACTCTATCTTTTTGCCTCGTTCGTGAATAATGACATGACAAATAATAATGACGGAAGCAGATCGTCCATACAATCACAGCAAAGAATTACAAAGGACAAATTGTTGGGTTCCTCTAGTTTCTTGTCAATCTTTGAGGTGGCAATGGCACAGGGCAAGTCAGCAGACATGACATGGAGAGCTCAGAATCTCCAAAAGTCTTTATTTAATGTCATCGACGAGCGCTCTCTTGCTATAACTTTTACAAAGGCAAGTGACTCGGTCGCGAGGAAGGAAAGTGCAATTCGTTACAAGCTTGCGCAATCCGAGAGGGATCTTCAGAATTTGTCCAGAAAGTTCAAGCAGGTTGAGATTGAAAGAGATACTCTGAGTAACTCATTTCATGATCAACGCTTGTCATATGAACGACAACTTGAATTGACAAAGTCTGAAGCTCGCATGGCTGCTAGAAATACTTCACAAATACATGTTGATGAGCGGAGGTATGCCGAAGAAATGTACCATGAGGAACGGGAGATGAGAATGAAGGCAGAACAGGAAAGTGAAAGACTAACACGAGAACATTCTGGTGACAAGGCAAGAATCATTGAGCTCGAGGAACTCTTGAAACAAGAACGCGAGGCCCGACAAGGCTTTGAATCATCTTTGGATAGTTGTAAGAATGAGTTATCAACAACAGTTGAGGAATTCGAAAGAAAGTCTGATGATTGCCATGATCTTCAGGAGAAACTATCGACAGCAGAAGAACAAGTCTCAGATCTAAGCGCAATCAACGAAGACGTCGAGGCCAATCTGGAGGAAGTTTGTTCCAAACTGGTCAACTTGGCAAACATTTTTCAAAGTAAAGAGGCTGAGTTTGATAAGTATAAGGCCGAGTTGCGTCGCGCAGTTAATACTGCCAACAAAGATGCAGACCTTGCCACATCAAAATATACGAATGTCAAGCAAGCAAATCGATCTTTAACGGCAGAGTTAAAGGACGTGAATATTGAATTGAAGGAAGTGAAATCAGAGTTAAAAGAGGTAAAGGCACATAGGGCTGACGTTCAAAGACTAAGGAAGAATCAACCAACTAACTACATCAACGCGATGCATAAAGACCCCAAAACAAAGAAGAAACAAGTAGCCAGACGGAAAGGAAAAGAGAATAGTTTCGACGAGATCTCTTGAGGATCTCTTGGAATATCGAGCACACTTTGATTATTTTTAAAGTTTAGACTGTTAAATATAGCAGTTTTATTATATGGAACATTCTCTTCTACCTTCTCTTAAGTTATCATAGATTTCTCTCGGCGAGGGGGCCATTCTTTGTTTGATGTATCCATACCGAAGCTAATCTAAAGACGTTGAACACTCCAAAGCTCATCCACACACCGGTCAACCCAAACATCTTTGGCAGGGTGTTGAGTGATATGATTGAGGCAATTGTTGAGACCACCGTCCCTATGGAAAGCTGCATGAAGTTACCAGTGCCGATCATCACTCCTTCTCCAATGAATACCAATCCATTCATTATTTGATAGACACTGGCCAGAATTGAAGGTATGACTGCCGCTTGTCTCACTGCAGGTAAAGGTGAGCTTTGTTGCAATAACGGTAGCAGTAGTAACTGTAGTGATCCAAGTAAACATCCCAACACAAATCCCCAAGACATTAGTCTATTGACAACTGTCTTTGCAGCTCTTTTGCCACCCCGAAGCTTGCCTGTTGACTTGTCTACTTGTTCGATTAACTCATTGGGCACAACGGTTTGTGCAACTACACTTAGCGCGAGTAATACAATACCACCCACTTGAAATACTTGTATTGCCAAAGCATGTGCAGCAGCTGCTACCCCTGTGTCATCCAACGATTGTGTGACTCTAGCGACCATTAGAAATGTCAAGTTCAAAGCAACATTTCGCAATTGTAACGCTGCTCCTCCTTGCAGCAACGGTTTCAGCTTTGACCATTTCGGCAGTGACAGAATCTTTGACCATCTAATCATGCGTCGTTTCAACATAAGAGTTAGAAAGCTTACAGCCGATATGACTTCAGCAGCCAATGTAGCAATTGCTGCCCCAGTAACTCCCAAGCTGCATGTAAACATTAATATAGGATCCAGAACTGCGTTGAATATGTTGGATATTGCACTAATCTTCAATGGAGTCTTCGTATCAAGTGTTCCCCTAAACGCACTGAATCCAATTAATGATATAAGCGATGGCAGGAAAGCAAATGATCTTATAAACAAATAAGGCTTGGCAAATTTCATTGCCGGAGCTCCATCTTTCAGTACACTTGATAATATCTTTTGGGGATATAGCAGCATTAATGCACTCCCAACCAAACTAATATAGAAGCCAACTATCAATGCCTGACTAACAGCATCTTGTAACTCTTCTTGATCACCAGATGCATTCGCTTTGCTCACTAAGGTAGCAGTTACACTAGGCAGTACAGATACTATCCAAAATGCTGACGAGAAGACCTGATTTGCTGGAAGATGCGCGTTATCACGATTTATGATGATGAAAGAGATAATAGTGACCTCTGTTAGTATACTTGGTTTATAAAGGCAATAAAATAAATGCAAACTAAGGTCAAGTAAAGTAGTCAACTTGTCGACACTTCATATTGAATACATGAAATCACATGATAAAACAATACAAACGCGGACTTTCCAGCAGCTTGGCCTGCAACTGCCAATGCCGAACCCATTCTATTGACCCAGAATAAGTCCACTGCACCAATTAATGGGTTTATCGCAAAGTTGGCAATGCACGGTAAAGCAATCTTCATCATTCGCTTATCCAATTCATCATTCTGGGGCCATATTGAAAGTTTTTCATCCTCCACTGTAGTTGTCGTTATGGATGATTTTGCAGATGTGTTTTGTATTGTGGTATCTTTATCATGATTTATAGCATCAACTATACTATCATTACTACTATCATTATTATTATCTGATGATGAAAACAATACAGAAGGTACCGATTGGTCTATATTGATATTATCATTATTATTTGATATTCCTATTCTTCTTCGTTGTGACGTATGTTGCAATGGTTGATTATGAATAGCAAATGAACTGCAAAGCGATATTGTCAAAATGAAGTAAAATAACATTGCAATTCTTCTACTAAAACTGATAATCATACTACAATATAAATGTTACGGATATAATGAATGGGTGACGCCGCCGCTGATAGCATTACTTATCCAGTACAATCGCCTGCCTGCGCTGATGACTTTGTTCAATGAAAAGTTTGGCGACCAAACGGTATCTAATGATCAAGATTGAGAATGGGACTTCTATCAGCCAAGTAAATGGATATGTATAAGATGATAGAGGATAAAACAATACTTATGTGGTCATTACTTTACACATTTTCAACCAGGTAGTGCCCCCGACGAATCTGCTCTGTCTATCATTCTTCTATATGTGTTATTCCCTTCGGCCTGTTGTAGAAGCTCATCATGTGATCCTTCTTGAATAACTGCACCATCCTTGAAGACAAATATCTTATCTGCACTTCTTATTGTTTGCAGTCGATGAGCGACTACAATAGTGGTCATGCCAAAACGATTACTGAGGAGTTCATTGAGAGCTTCCTGAACTGCAGCCTCTGACTCACTATCTAGTGCACTGGAAGAAGAGCGTTTAACAGTTCATATGACGAAGAGAGACGAGAGTAACATCTGTTAGTAAATATGGTTTTCAAAGGCAGTCAAACATTGAAGTAGCTAAATCAACCAGACTTCATATTGAACACTTGAAACACATGATAAAACAATACAAACGCGGACTTTCCTCGTAGCCTCATCAAGCAACAATAGAGCTGGCTTTCTCACTAATGCTCGTGCGATTACAATCCTTTGTCGTTGACCACCACTTAGATTCTGGCCTCTCTCGCCCATTTGCTCATTATACTTGTTTGGGAATTTATCAATGAAGCCATGTGCATTAGCAATCCTTGCAACCAACATAATCTCCTCAATACTAGCTGAGCTGCCATATCCGATATTCTCGGCTATTGTACCTTCAAATAAAACAGTTTCCTGCGTTACTAAACCTATCTTATCTCGATGTTTGGTAAGGCTCATACTACGCAAGTCAATACCACCAAACTTGATAGCACCTTCACTTGGATCATATAGTCGCTCTAAAAGTGAAATCACTGTACTTTTGCCGGAGCCCGAATGACCAACCAAAGCTACTAAATTACCACTCTTTACTTTGAGTGATAATTCATTCAATGCCTTGATGTCTGGCCGAGTGGGATATGAGAAACTAACATTGTCAAATGTGATATCTTCACTAGTGTTTTCAACAGTATCCTCCTCATGAAAGTTTTTGATAATGAAGTTCCCAATTCCAGGTGGCGGGGGATGCCTGTCCAGAAGGAAGAAGACTCTATCCCCAGCTCCACTGCTTTTGACGAGTGATGAATATGATTGAAAGAGATTGAGAGTATATTCCTGCAGCTGTCCTTGGTAGAGCATAAATGCTAACAGTATCTCGGGAGTTAGCTTGCCTTGCTGGACAAAGATCGTGCCAATCAATAGCAGTGAGGCCTGGACGATGCGCGTTTCACATTTTGTAAAGGTGAAAGAGATATGATAGTAACTTTTGTTAGCACAAGTGGTTTGCAAAGGCAATTAAATAAAGTCAAACGAGGTCAAATATAGCTGTCAACTCGTCGAGACTTTCATACGAACAAACGATACATTATAAAAGAAAACAAAAGCGGACTTTCCTGAACGCAAGTGTTGATTAGGAATGTCGATACACCCATAAAGTAAATTCCTGATACAATGAGTTGCTTCATACTCAGATCATATAGCCTCTCGATCTGAGTATTGTATTTCTTACTCTCATGTTCCTCACATCCCAATGTAATTACTGTCTTGATGCATGATAGTGATTCGTGTGCACAAGCGGTGCTCTTTGCGAGTGCTGTTTGTACTTTCTCTGCATTCTTCCCCAACCAATCACCGTACACTTTATTGATTATTCCGACAACGGGAACAATTGCTAGCGTACAACCGCCAAGTGCTGGAGATCTTATAATCATATAGATAGAAATCCCTGTTATCCTGACTAAAGCCTCAATAGAAAACCTGAAGAACCAAGTCAAATCACCGGCCATTTCGCCACAATCGGATGTTAGTCGACTTATCAAATCACCAGTATTGGTTCTATCAAAGAAAGAAAAGTCCTGCTTGAGAATGGAAGCAAATGTATCTACTCGTATTGATCTGACTATATTCTCTTTTGCTTTTCCAAAGAGGAAGATACACCAATAGTCAAGTACTGCGTCTACACTCCCAATCAAGAAGATTAAAAGAACCTCTCGCTTTGCTCCAACGAAGTCCTCATCGATGAGCGAAGCTATTGTAGTACTTACAAAGTGTGGTATAGCCAAACTGAACGGAAGTCTGAATAAAAGAACGGCAATTCCGATCCACAGGTAGTGTGCTTCACCACCGGCAAGCTTTAACAATCGTTCTGTACCCCGCAGACGTGATGTTTCTGAATCATTATATTGTTCTCCAATATTACTTTCTTGCTTTTGTTCTTCTCTATCATCTGTAGACAACAATGACTCTTCAATGTTTTCTAATTCTAGTAAAGCATGGTTTGTTTGCTTTCTCCTCCTACGACACCACATCTTTCTTATATTAGGTATTTCGTCTACTACTTGACTTGTATTACTTGATTTGTCTCCTCTTGATGATGACGCTGTTGTAGTGTTGGGCCAGAAGGAAGCCATTAATCCAAAAGATGTACAGGCAAACATGGATACTCCCATCCACAATATAGTATTATCTTTTAATGAACTGCATTTCAACTTGTCAGTGTATACATTATTATCTTCGGATGATTCGAGATTTACTAATCCAACAGCAATTAGACACAATGAAACATTCCCATGCATAAAGAGTAATGTGCGTAAGAAGAAGTAATTACTCAACTGTTGCTGTGTATTCTGATTGCCATATGAAGTATCTTCCTTTGTGGTATTATTCTTGACATATTGACAGCATGGGAGTAATGGCACTAACAACCCCACTGATGACAAGGCAATTGCAATAAAGCAAGCCCCAGCAAGTCTAATTGCATCACCTTCTAATACAACTACTGGTGATAGTTCTGACGTTTCTTCCGTGTCTTCAATCTCTTCTGAAGTGTCAATCTCAGACAAGCATGGATAGAGTAAGTTCCTAGTAAATATATTACAGAGAGGGCACATGTAAGGAAAATAAATGATATCTATAATGTTATAAAAGTGGAGAATATATACATATAACTTACCTTGAAGCGATGGGAAAGGCCAGAAAGATAAGTCCAAACAATAAAACACTAGCAGTTAGAATCGATGAACATAATATTGTAGTAATGACTGATGCCGTCGTCGGCCGACGGTGAGCTGACATTCATATAAGTTGATAATAATATGTGATGGTTAATAGTGATATTATTGTTGTGGTCGAACGAGTGATGGACAACCAATGTTCTTCAAGTCAAGATGATGTCATCAACATTAGCATCAAAGTCATCAAAGTAAGGCAGGAGGGTTCGTTGGGTCTTACGTATCGGCCTCAAAATCTGGTAGTATCTATGGTCCATCTTACCTCTCTATCTCTAGAGTAGGAATAAATGGCAGTATGTATCACTTCATCTCTTCGTACTCATGCAGATACTCTTTGCAATATTCATATGAGGATAGGTTCTGCAGATATGATGCTTAGTTAGTTTGCGTATATGTATTCTCTTAATTTCTACTGCGCAAAAAACTACCCCATCAACACACAATATCAGTGTATATAATATTATACCGATATACCTACTCAATAGGTATCAAGGTATCACTCCTCATCAATAATATGTGGCGCATTATTATATTCATAATAAGCTGTTTACTATCAGTTGTAGATTCAATGTTATTAATACCCCAACACACAAAGCAAAAGTATCATCATAATATAAATGGAAGCATGACAAAGAACTCATCAAGGAAAAGAAATAGCTCATCATTATATGTTAGAAAAATAGACACTGACAATAATGGAAGTAGTGCACAAAGACAAAGAAGAAGACCACCTCGTCCACAAAGGAGAGTAAAGACCGGTCTTAGCAACATTTGCCCGCCCCTTGGAGGTCCCGTAGGAGCTCCTGAACTACCAGTATTGACAACCAAGGATCCTCGTATCATTGAGAGATGGATAGATGAACATGTCGGTAGTACTAATGAATACACAATATTAGGATTTGACAGTGAGTCAATTGCAAAACCACCTTGGAAACCAAAAAGACAATCTCTACCAGATGGCCCAGCTACAGTTCAACTATCAACAACTACTTCATGCATCATTATACAATTGGCATTATGTGGAGATGGGAGCGCTTCTTATGCTCCAAAGATACTACAAAGCGTCATCAATGATCCCAAGATTATTAAAGTTGGCGTTGGTATTGATGATGACAGTTTGGAATTGTACAGATGGTCACAAGAAGAAAATGATCAACAGTTGATATACGATATGAAATCCCGATTAGACCTTGGGTGCCTCCTCAATTCAAAGTCTAATAGAAGAGCAGGACATGAGTGCATCTTATGATTGTTACATACATACATGTGTTATGTATCCTTATTGCTTCTTGCTCATCCCATCAACTTCTTTTTATCATTGATCTCAATACTTCAGTCCGCGAGCTGGCAGAAAAGACAATTGGGGTAGATCTCATCAAATCGAAAGTATGTACAAAGTGTACCATATGCTCTAAAATGTGACATGTCTCATTTATATCGTATATTAAACTCTTTATACATAGAAACTTGCAATGAGCAACTGGGGAAAGAGAAACTTAACGTTGAATGAGATCTCGTATGCAGCAAGAGACGCTTGGGTTACTGTAGCTATTGTAGATGCATTGCAAAAGCATAACAATGTATTCAATCCAGAGTCATTGATGGCTAAAGATTTCATGGCTAATCAAAAGTGTATGAATATCATGGACGATAGAGCCAAACGAAGAAAGAAAGCAAAACTCGAGCTGAAAGATATCCAGCAGAGAGCTAGCTCTGAAGATGATATGAAAGATGTAGAAGAAAGAAAAGAAGAGCTCTACAAGATAATGGATATGACCCGTGCAGACCAACCTCCTAACTTTAGCGAAGATAATCTTATAATGCCACAGTTCTAACCTATGAATCACATTCCGACTTCATCTTAATTATTATATTATATTACACAGCACTACTTCACTCCAAACAAAGGTTTACAATACTTGATCCTTTACACAACTCCAAGTCCTCCTCCAAGACCAATAAACACAGGACCAGTCAGATCACTGCCCCATGCATCTGCCCAAGTTTGGCTCATTTCCTGAGCAACCTCAGGGTGAGACTCTTCCAACTCCTTCGGTGCTTCGGCATAGCATACAATTATCGAATCTACAGCGCTGCTTAACAAACCAAAGAAGATGCCACTCAAAATCATTCCAATAAAGAACCCAACGACGAACCCAATCCCAATCCATGAGCTATCCTTTGACTCGAGTTCTTCAATCAAGAAAGCTGCAAATAAGGTACAGATACCTGTCAATAGAGCAACCGATAAACTCATAATACCCAACAAACGGTTGACAAGATTGTCAGCAATTATTGTTTGCCATCCCCGAGTCTTGAACAAGCCAATCACACGTTTTCCTCCCTCGATATAGTCATAACCATAAAGTCCGACATACACGTATGCCCACTTGTTCATGTATTCAACCAAGGCCTCAATATATGAAAGGATACAAAGCGCAATGCAACTGAGTATCCCTCCATTTCTATCGTTCCTTGCTTTTCGTAGACTATCCCTCAACATGTGTAACAGAGCAACGATGAGTGATCCAAAGCAAATGCTACCAAGACTATACGTTGTCGAACGGTAGAAGGAACTTCTGACTGCAGATGAACAAAAAGATGATGCTTCAATTGGACTGAACCACCAGGTTCCTACTGTACCTGAAACTGTAGCTCTCACAATATTATGCAGGACTTGATGTGTCCAGTAAAATGAGAGGATAAACATAAATCCGACAAATCCACCAAGAGGTGAAAGATCAGTTTGATCTGTTGATGATGACGATAGAGATTCGCTTGTATCTTTCATAGAATCAAGTTGCAGAACACCTCCAAATCCATACGCCCAACCAACACTGTATCCAATCAACCCGAGCACAGCTCCGAGTGCCACCAGTCCAAGGCCTAAGTTGGTCTTTAGAACAGTGATACCAGCCTTCAAGTTGGAAGCCGCATAGGGGATCCTGCTCTGTACTGATCGAGCATAACAGATTAGACATACAGTAATGATTCCATATATGACTCCAACGAAAGGCGCGATAGCTAGAAAAATTACTGCCGATAGTCCACATAGCACGATAGAAAACCAAAGACTGCACTTTATGAGACCAATAGGATTCTTCTTCATGATATTCAATGCTAGAAACGAGAGACATGGTGCAGCTACGATTGCAATAGCCACTACTGCAATCCAGAATTCCTTTGGTGGTATGTCTTCAGTGGATGTATTATCATTCCCATTCTCATACATATCATTCCCATCTGCATTAGAAGACTCATCAGATGTCATGCTACTCCAAGAAGGACCATAAGCAATGGCAGAGCCCAGTACTGAAAAGTATCAAATAATTGTGAGACATATAAATAGTAGGTATGTATAATTCTATAATATATTATATACACACAACTCACCTGCCACAAAATGAATCAGGAAGAGAATGGCAAATGGTTTATCACGATACTGTGGCGGCTGGACCTCTCCCTTCTCCCAAGTAATGGTAATTCCATCTTCACGCTCGTTTGATTCTAACCCTTTATCAACTTTTGCAGAAGCCAATATGGTTTCCTCGATTTGATTATCGACAGCAGTTGCAATTGGTATCGAATCTTGGACTTCTAAAGCAGCTGATGTATCTACTGGAACACCTGTGTACTTTGTATCCATACCCATCTTATAATATCTTATGTATTGATGTGTTTGTTTAAGTTTACAGGCAGTAGATACAATATCTTATATCTTTGGAATGTGTTTGCAGTATCCTCTTTTGCAACTTAAATATATTATGCTTGATGAAAAATACAAAGATATCTATGCATCAATATCTAATACTTTGGATCCTACTAATCTAACAACAACATAGAAGGACGCCTCCTACTGTCGTGCACAAGATCTCGGTAGGCAATACTGATTTTAAAGAGAAATTTTAATTTCTTGTGAGAAGCTTCTGGTCTTGCGTTACAGACCAACTACCAATCGAGGGCGATAGAAAGCAATTACTAGTGTATCGTACCGCCTATTGTTTACCTCGAAGATTTAGTCTGTCTACGCTTGAGAATCACAGAAGTTAATATTCTTTCAGCCTTGCAATTGAGTATCACAGAAGTATATTGAGCACGCAAACAGTGGCAATTGAACAACACTCTTAGATGAAATACTCCACACTAGAGTTACTCTATATCAACACATTGACTTTCTCTTAGTCTTATTCATTTTATAAAGAACCATATAGTATGCAAAGACAAAATAATACCTAGATAACACAAACACTGGACACCCCTACTCCCCATTCATTACTCATTCACATATGAAACATTACACTGCAGTCTTGGCACGCTTGGATAGACTATCATTCATATCACTACTAGCACGTTTCCCCATAGCATTAGAAGATTCCAACAAGGAAGGAAGACCACAGCCTACATGACCAGCGCGCGGTTCAGCTTGCTTTGGACTCCTCCGACGTGCAGTCAATGTAGCACAATGTCGACTAGCAACCTCCTCTTCACCCATGAAGCGTTTCCTATCCGCTTCTTCCTTCTTAAGATACTCTGATCGTACCGAAGATGGTGCCGCTTCCCAATTCTTAATAAGATGTTCATTAATAAGTGTTGTTAAGAGAAATAGTTCATTCTCTTTATTCTTCTGAGATGTTGTAGATGCGGTGGCAAGTTGATTCTTACATACTTCCTTGACTTGTTCATAATGATCCATTGCATAAAAATGGAAATCCTGTCTCATTGGTGCTACTGTTAACTCCTCCTCTTCTTCAACAACAAACTCCTTATGAGATGATGCATGTAACCTACTACCACTAAAACTACTCTCCTTCCTTGTTTTGGCACCACGCTTGCTTGTAGTCTTCTTCTTACTAGACTTCTGTTCAATAGGTGGGAGCGCTGGTGGAACTCCATTATCTGAATCATCAAGGCTTTTGGGTGTTACTAATGAAGGATGCATAATGTTTGCCTTTGCAGTAACACGAGGGGAGCCATTATCACGACGTGAGGAGTTGTCCTCCAATGGTGGCGGAGCAGGGTAGTGATACGATGATGGAGGATGATAGGAGGGTGGAGGAACTCCACCATGTTGATGTCCATTAGGGAGAGGGGGTGGCGGTGGATAATGAGATGGTGGTCCAGCATAATGATGATGATGATGATGATATCCAGGATGATGGTTCCCATCGGCGACGGCAGGCTGAGGGGGATACCCACCATAATGATGATACTGATGATGATGTTGTTTTTGATACTCGTTAGCAGGTACTGCAGGCTGATTAGGCAGCGCTGAGGATGGTGAATTGCTTGCCATTATTGTTCTTTTATTTTTTTTGTTAGCGTTGACACGATATGATTTATTTTTTCGTCAATTGCAATGGTTGTTGTTCAGCTAATTAATCACCGCCAAGCCGAAACTTTATAATAATTAATACCGCAAATAATATATATGTTGATAACTGGTGAAGGTTGGTTAAGTTCTTTATTTACATGGTATGAAGCATCTAAGCAATGAGGTATCAAGCGTTGAGTTTGCTTTTTTACTCTCTTTGGGGGGTAGAGGATACCGACCTCACTAAGAAGTTTCTCTTAATTCCGAGCAATAAGTTCCATGGATTTTTTTCTCAGGCTTTTGACAACACACACAGAACTCGTTGTTGTGTGAGACTTTGACTTGTTTTGGAAGTTGTTGCTACTTCTCTTTTTAAAAGGTTAGTGTTGTTGTTTTCTACTCTTGTGTGTTGAGTCTCTTGTATTCAATTATTATGTATATTAATAGGTAGTATTTTTCAATTCTCAAACATAAAATATATCCTTTTGCAGTCAAATAACAAATATAACATGCCGTTTGCTAATAGAGGACCTACTACCGACGAGGCCACGGCCACTGCTGCGGCCCTAGCGGCCATTGTTACCCCCACTATTGATGAATTTGAGCAGGCATTTGCAAATGGTAGTGTAGACCAATTGTATTGTCAACAAATTATTCAACCAAGTAGCAATGCAATTTACCAACAACCACCACCACAGCAGCAGCAGCAGCAGCAGCAGCAGCAATACCCAAATACACTATCGGGTTTAGAAAGTATGATTGATGCTGTACTGCCATATTCTTCATATTATTATTCTTCACAGCCGCCATTACCGACGCAGGCATTTGCAGAGCAAGCGGTTTCGAATGCTTTGCAATATTACAACTTTGGTAATGCACATCACATGCAACAACCACCCATGCATCATATGCAACGTCCTATGCCTATGCATATGCAACCACCACCGCCCATGCCTACTCAAAAAATAACTTTATACCAAGAACCTACACCACCAAAGGTTACTGATAACGATGATATTGAACAGGCAGCTGGTATTTTACATATGATGCTAAAATCCAATGCTGATAAATCCATTGAAAATCCATCTGATATCGTTGGTATGACAGTGGATATTCTGTCCGACAAGAAGAAGAAGGACGAGGATGAAAATATGGATAAGGATGATATTATGGAGGAAGAGGATGAGGGCAAGGAAGAAGATGATGATTACGAGGAGGAAGATGATGCATATTCAACTTTATCCACATCTGATGTTATTGATTCACTTGTCCACCCCGATCGTCTTGCATATAAAGATGATTCCGACGGTAAGTAAATGTATTGTTTATATATATTGTGAATCTATTTTATATGTTCTACATGATGCTAACATTATATGTTACCCTCTTGTACCCAACATAAAGAGGTGAACAAACTTCATCAATACGTACGAAAGGATCTTCTTGAGATCTTCGTTGTACCCCAAGTAGCTGATTCGGATGAAGAAGAAAGCTCGGATGAAGAAGAAGATGAAGAGGAAGATAGTGATGAAGAAAACAAGAAGCCTGCTGCAAAGAAGAAGGGTGACAAATCATCAGCAGGAGGCACTCGTCGTCTTGTCACACGTCGTCGAAGTATCACCGTTTCTACAAACCCCTCCTCCGGAAATGAACGTCATTATCCCGGCCGTGTCGGTCTACGTTGTGTCCATTGTGCCAATATCCGTCGTAAGACTACATCCAAGGCTGCATTCTATCCGTTACGTCTCAAGAATATCTATCGAGAGGTTTGTGCATGGCAACGTATTCACTTCAAGAAGTGTCCCCACGTTCCTGCTGGCGTTAGGAAGAGGTATGATCATTACAAGAAGATTGATACTAGTCGTGGGAAAGTCAGATATTGGGAGACTAGTGCTAGAGCAATTGGCTTGAAGAATAATCCCAAGAGGTAAGTGTATATCTTTTTATTATTATATAGAGGGAGATTACACGTTTTGTCGTGCTCATCTTCTCACACTTCATTGCAATTGTGTTCTATCAATTTTGCAGGGATGAAGGAGTGATCTTCGCCAAGACAGCCTGCAAGTCATAGACGTCTCTGCGATGCCAGCCCCCCGATGCATATGATATGCACACCTTTTATATGTTTCAGTACTTGTGCAATGATGACTATATACGTCAATTGCTGTCTCTCAAGTTTCCCCAACTTGGGCAAGGAGAATAGTGTATGTTCTTCTTGTTCAAGGCTGCTCCGCCACTGCAAATGATGCAGTACCATATTGATTGAACGATTCTTCGGTATGTCACCATGTTGTGATTTTGCTGGATACGTCAACTACTCCATATTCATTAGCATTCCAAATGCTTTCAAATATAAAGTAAACACCAAGTCATTATATGAGACATTGCTCCTCTCTTATCTTTCCTTTCATCACACAGCAACTATTTTGGATAGGGAGCTTTATTGCTTGTATACCAATTATCACTCTTTGGATTGTCGTGCCAAGTTCGTTCGTGACCAACTTCGTCTTTCAGCAATATCTCTTTAAGCTCTCTTTGCCTTGCCATGCTATATCCTTCGAGCTCATATGCTACTGGTATCCGTCCTCCCTTTTCTGCAAATTCTTTTAAGCTGATTGATAAAACCTTGTGCTTATTCTCAGATGCGTTTCGATCGAGGACACAATCTACCATTGAATCTAAATCTGGATGCATTTCACCAATCGACATGTTGCCGGCTCCTTCTATGGGGTGCCCGTAAGTCAAGTACTTATTTCGTAATTGTTGTATAGTGCCAAAGTAGTTGTGAAAATGATAGCCAGTATGTCCCATACCAAACTTAAGGTAATCAACAAACTCAAATATAATGACATGTCCACCTTGATCACGCCGGAAGTCTGCTGCATTCCATAACGGAAAAGCTAATAACATGGATAAATTTTGGTGTCAGCAGATTGATGAAACACATATAAATAAATGATATCAAATACAAAACGATATGATCTACTCACTCTTCTTCTCCTTCGGCCAACCACTATAATTTGTATACTTGACTGTATATGGTGCCTTCCTCCAAGCAAACTGTCGCATTCGCTGTGTTTTCCAATCTAATTTGAATTTATCATCTCCAATTCCTTCAATGCACTTTCCTAGTATCATATCTGGATGCATCCAATCTCTTGTGATTGTCATGCATTCTGGAGAGCCTTCAAACACTTTTGAACATGCAATAAGTTTAGCCGTATGGCAATTTTGTGTAGCAGGATCGAGATGTGGAAATTCACATGTTTGTGCTGCTCGTAAGAAGTCCCTTGTTGGTGTTTCGTCTGCATCGGTTAGTACTCCAATATCATCAGGCGTCATCCCTGCTTTCTTCCACATATCTATAATCAAAGCACGTTGCATTTGTTCACGAATTAAATGACCTCCAATGGGTCCAGTACCTTCAAAGCTAAATTGTTCTAACATGACTTGTGTATTTGGTCCAAACAGGTTGCTTTCGAATAATACTTCATGTTCCAAACTACCATTAACAAATCGTAACTTGCGTGGAGTTCCAGTCTGTGTCCGATTACTCTCCACAAATGCAACAGCTGTATAAATACCATATGTTTCCATGGCTAGAGCACCTAATGCATGCCAACTATCATCAGCGATTAATGAACCTAGGAATAACCGACGTCTCTTCCTTCCTTTATAATCTGAAAACTGATTTGTATTATTGTGATAAGTAAAATATCTCTGACATCTTTCTGTTTCAATATCAGTATCCAGTTTATCATCCCATACAGGTCGTTTCTTGAGAGCATTTAGTAGAAGAAAACGACCTGCTTCTCCAATATCTGGTGGTAGTGGTATGTTATTCTTATTGAGATCTTTACTCTGTAATTGATGTATAAGATGATGTGGAGCATTGTTAGTTGTAGATTGTTGGATACCCACTGAGTGATGAATAAAAATTGGTGTCACTGCAAATACGACAATTGCAATTCCGAGTATTATTAGAAGCAGGGAGATACTGCTCATTCTTCTTTTGACCTCTCTTCTTCTTGGACTGCTTGGACTAAGGTGCATCATCTCAGATGTCATTTATTTATAAAATATCTTTATGTTGAGGTTCGTGGTATCCTATTAATTATCATCCTTATCACCAATTAATATCAATACTCCAACTATTAATTGACCAGTAAGGTCTCTTCTGTTCCCATCATACTATATTTATTAGCAAACCCGACACATCACTCCAACGCCACAAAATAAGCTGCCTTTGAAATGCCGGGGAGAGAAAAAAGAGGATACCATAAAAAAAGATAGCCAAAACCACGTCGATAAGATATCGCTTGCCTTTTGTCATTATGGGGAGGGCTTTAGAACTATTGGTTGGTGTATATTGCTTATGTTACAATGATGAAGTGGCATATTATTATCTCGGCTGCATTGATCCTCCCCGCTACCGAGGGCTTTCAACCATGTTTAATATCTACACAATCAAAACAAAAGATAACAACTTCTATATCAATGGGTTTCTTCGATGATTTAGTGAAAGATGCATTTTCCAATGACGATACACTAACAAAAGACGGAGTCGCAGGCTCAATAGAAGGACCGGAATCACAAGAAGGATTTGGTATTAATGCTATACTTAAGAAACAAGAACCACAACAGACTGATGTTCAAAAACGATGGCTTGCATCACAAATGAAGCAAAAGACACAACAACAGCAGGTTGCAGTACAAGATGATAGTGGAGGAGCAGCAATATTAGTCAAAGCGGCAAAAGGTGCACCATTAACTATAGAAGTTCTTCTCAATACAAAGTGGGAGCTATCTTTGTATCTAACCGGTGTACCAGATAGAGATCCAAACAATGATTTGTATGGGTCTAAAACGAATGTATCAGTGAGAGATAAGCAATTAGGTGCTGGTGTATCACTGCCCTCAGTGCCAACTGCACGAATTCAGATACAATTACTTGAAGACGGAGCAATTTCAATACTCAAATCTTATTCAGGAACTGATGATGACGATTCAAATAATATAGACGAGGCTTCACAAGTTTGTGATATAAATATACAAGGACAATGGAAACTAAGTGATGACGGCAAGACAATGCGGATTGGTATCCCTATTAGAGGTTACCGACGCACAGTAACCACCAAAGGAACAATCCAAAAAGTATTCTGGAGCCAAGGAGAAGAATCAAGTACAAAAACATCAAGCACATACAGTATACCGGAAGGGTTCATCTATGGTGATATAGGCGTTGGATATGGAGATAGACCTGGTACGCTTGAGATGATGGATGAGAAGACAATAAGAGCTCTGGAGACTATACCCGGTGGCTTGTTGAGAGTAGAAAAGAAGGAGGGTCTATTGGGTGCTTCTTCAAAGCTTTTGCCGTGTGGAAAGTTCTCTGGACGCTTCTTGTAGATATCAAATTGATTATTTTAGAGATGATATGTATGTATATGTATATTTAGGGATATGTATATATTGTTAAGAATATAGATACCTAGTGCACTATAGTATCCAACCTACTTTTTTAATTTACTCTTCTTTCTTTTCTTCTTCCTACTATCTGAAGTATCACTCTCAGCAGCTTCATCACAACTACTCGATCTTTTTCTTTTGCTTTTGGATGACTTCTTGCTCTTTGCCTTTTTGCTCTTCTTCTCATTTGATGTTTCATCTTTAGAAGGAGTATCTTTATCATCATCTCCTTCAATCCAATTCTTTGGTTGTTTATAAAAGTCTGCTTTGACCCCGAATATAGCCGCCATATCAGCTGAACTCTTATTACTTATATCCTTTGCTTCTCTCATTTTACGTGCATGTCCTGCTTGTACTTTGTTCTGTGGTAATCTTATACTACCATTCTTGTTAGTATCACTTCCGCTTCCACTGCTGCTATTACCACTTTCGCTATTCTTCAACAATTGTTGCTTAGCACGACGCTTCTCAATCTTCTTTTTGCGTTTCTTTTCTTCCTTCCTTCTCTTCTTTTTAGTTGCCTCGTCAACATCTTCATCATTATCATCTTGTATAGCACTACTACTATATTCACGTTTTAAATTAGCCAATACGCCATGAAATCCAGCATTCGTATCTTGCCATCCTTTATCACCGAATGCATCACTTTCAGCACCGATGCCTAATGACTCTGAACGTTTTACTGCACGTAAATGTGTTGATGAACCTTGTTGATTCTTTCCTAATCCAGACCCCTTCCAGCCCATTTTGGAAAGCATTTTACGTCCAAAGGCATTTGGATCATTTGCCCATTGTGAGTTCCTTGTTTCGGTTGTTGCTACTATTGTCATGTTTGTACTGTTGTTGTTATTGTAGTATTGTATATCGTATGTTCTGAACAGAATCCTTTTAACTTTTTTGAGTCGAAGATACTCCTTTGCAGTAAAAACTTTTTATGTGAACAAAAAGGAAAGTATAAATACTTTCGATATAACTACCGACTGAGTCTATCAACAATATATGTTACCAATAAATGCTTACTATTGCTTCTCTCACTGCCCTACATATCTACTCAACGACTCACTTTGGTTCTGGCAGCCCCAACAAAACTTTCAAAGACGGTCTGTCTGTCTCCTCCAAGTTTTGTGTTGTTAGCGTACATCATAACACAAAAGTTTTGTTAAACGTAGATAGCGGCCTCTATCTCCCTCAATATAAAGAAATACTATGCCAGTGGACGAATTCGGACGTGAAATACAGGGCGGCGGTGGTGTTATACCAAATGGCGTTGGCGGACCATTCGCAGATCCACTACGTGATGAGCCCTCAAGTAGTAATGTCGGTGCATCATCATCTTCAACTCAAAATCCATTGTTAGCTGGTGGTGAATTGTCTGCTCCTCGTGATGCTTCTGGCGACCGTGATAATGGTGGAAGAGAGGGTGGCAGAAGAAGAGGAGATTATGATAACTATCGACCATCCCATCGAGGAGGTAGGGGTAGAGGAAGATGCCGAGGATCTCGTCCACGGTCAGACTCATATCATAAAAGTGGTAGAGGAGGGAGACATCGTTCACGTTCCTATGGTAATAACGATGATTATCACCATCGAAGAGGACCATCTAATAATAGACATCATCATAGATCTTCATCACAAGGGCGTAATGTTAAAAGGGTACATGCCTCTGAACGATATTCGGAACAGCCAATGTTGTGTCAATTTTTGTGGAAGAAGGAGTTGGAAGACGAGCAGGCTAAGGAACTTAAGTTAAATAGTAAGTCTGAGGTTGATGGAGAGGGTATTGCAGCAGCAGTAAGTAACGAGGATAAGGATGTTCTCATGAGTGAGGGTGGAGAAGAAAATAATAGTGCAGAGGCAAATCCACAACAAAAACAAAAACAAGAAGAAGATAAGAAACCACAAGAAGAACAAGAGAAGGAAGTTACACCACCGCAACCACCATTATTCGAATCAACCGAGGCAGAAAATGAAGCATACAATGAATACAATACCAAATACTGTTTAAATCACATTCGTACATTCTTCAATCATCACTTGGATGATCCATGGTTCCGTACACATTTATCACCACTCGAGAAGATACGTCAGGTAACCAAGGAATATAAGCGTTCTAAACTTGAGGCAATTGAATTAAAGAAGGAGATTGTATCAAGCTTAGAAGATATGAAAAAGGGTGCAATTCCCAAGAAGGATCCAGATTGTGCAGAGTACTTGGGTCCACCGAAGTGTAACTTTGTTGCCTCTTGTCGATTAACTGTTGGTACCAAGCCCACTTCTATGAATCATCATTACAACAACAGTTATGATAATAATAATGAAGCAGACAATATTCAACACAATGTATTACAAGGTGAAGATCGGAATCGGATTGAACGACATGCTAAAAGTCATTTACATTCCTTCATCAAGACTGAAAGTTGTATTAAAATTATGGACGTACCATCCAACGTTAGTGATGATCAAATCTTAACTACATTACGGGATCATGTAAATAAGGGAGATCAACCACCAACAGTTGTATATAGTGCAGATGTTTATATTCCACATTATGATAATAATATGAATATGGAACCATATCAACGTACTTGTTATGCTGTTTTTCCTACCGGTCATGCGAAGGAATGTATGTTGGAAAGTTTACATCAGGCAAATGAGGAGGCAAATCGATCATCGTCGCATCGGAGTCGTCATCGGAAGGGTGACAAATTACCCCGGGTATTGGAGATGGATGTGAATTGTACAGACATATATGGTAGAAGTGAAATTGATCAGGATGGAAAAGGTGCTGAGCCACCGTTTCCTCCGGGAAAGAAGAGGAAGAAGGACGAGGAAGCACCCAAGTTACCCACTAAGCAGTGTACGGTATATGTCTCAACATTACCATTATCATCATCACAGCCCGTGTCGGTATTGTCAGCGGCTGTATCAAGTCGTAAACGTATTGCACAGGATAAACTCGACGCGAGTACAATTGCAGGGATATATGATGAGTTACGTGGTATTGAGGCTGGTTGCCGTTTAAGTGACTTATTACGTCTTCTATACCCCGTGAATGAATTACAAAGTACTGACGATGAGGATATACTAGATGTATCCATTGCATACTTGAGGCGTGTACATTTATTCTCGTTTTATAATGGTTGTACTGCTTCAGGTAATGTTGGAAATGTGTTATCGTTTACTCATCCTACTGGGACGATTCACTTGAGGTTGCGTGATGCCGACGAGATGCTTTTCAAGGCGGCTGATGAGAGGGGTGGTGTTGTCACTGATGATGCCATGGCAGAGGATGAGGCGGCAGCAGAAGGAGAGGCAGGTGAGAAGGATGAGTCTGAAGCCGTCGAGGCCGAGTCTGGCGGCGCTGGCAAAGACTTGCTAGTAATGCGGCTTAATGATAGTATCTCAAAAGCTCTTGAACATACACAGATGTTAGCAGCACGGGGTGCGTCATGTCTTATTGATCCTGAAACTGATGCTGCTGCACGACAGCTGGAGATGGCTGAAGAGAATGCCAAACGTCAGTGGACTGAAAATCACCACATTGATGAAGATGGCAGAGCTCGTTGTTCATTCCACTACTGTCGAAAGTTGTTCAAGGATACTGCATTCTTAAACAAGCACTTGTTTAAGAAACATTCTGATCAACTTAGGGGTGAACTTGCCAAATGTCATGATGGAGTTATGATGGCAGCGTGGGATAATGATGAACATCGACCGGTACCTCCTGTTCTTATTGATTGTGGAGCCAAGTTTGGCTTAGTCCCCAGCCGAGTCAATGGTACTCTACCAATAGCAAGTGATCCAGAGCCAGCTCTATGGAAGGAAGAGCAAGAGCGTCAGGCAGAGGACGAAAGGATTCGTCAAGAACGAGAGGCGGCAGCACGAGCAGCTGATGAAGATATGCAACGACGACGAGAAGCAGCTAATGCAGGAGAAAAGCGCAAGAGCAACTTTGTTGATCCAGACGACATGGTTGAGGAGAAGGTGGAGCTTTCATTTCAGGAAACTGAAGTCGTCGTACCGCCCCCAAAGAAGAAGAAAAAGAAGAAGAAGTCGTTGCTGTAATTGTCAGGAAGGTAGTAAATTTTGCCTATTGACTTGATAAAGCTAAGTTGCTAGTTAGGCTACTACACGAAGCTTCAAGCTAAACTTTCTTCTTAGATTATACATGTAAAATGTGTTCTAAATGCCAGCTCTTTCTTTTGATGTTCAACATCAAAAAGTAATTTGGCATTGTACAGGTTGACCTCTATTTGGTCTGCTGCCTCTCCAGGGCAATGCGTCGTCCATGCCTTGGCATACGATGCCATCAGGTATCATTATGAGTTGGGGGCATGGCTTCTTTAGTTGTCTACATCATTCTCTTGTGCCCATCCTCCCATTACGAACTCAGCTGGAGGAGCGCCTAACATAAGTTCCTTCTCAACCGTAGGCGGCTGTGCTTGGAGCTCAGACGCTATCAATGGTGGCAGATAGTATGGCTGTTCTACCCCAATCCTGGGCATAGATGATGTAGTGATGTCAGATGGAACTGGAACAGATACAACGAGCGACAATACTCCTTCTACCAAATTGAGCATTTGCTTGCCATGCTCAAAGTTAGTATACTTCACGCCATTGATCGTCTCCACGATACTGCCCGCTTTCAAAGCAGTGTTAGCAAACAAGGACAGTGGCGATATCTCCTTCACCTTGATCACCGTTGCATTGTTAATTCCGCTGATTGTGAGCCCAAGTTTGACCTCTTTTGATGACCTCATAACGGTGATTGTTTCTTGGTGATAACTATTAGTAGCCAAAAGAGAGTGCTGAACTGATGATGCACTACTACTAGTACCACTGCCATATCCATATCCTCCCTGAGGTGCAAATTTCATATCTGCACCTGGGGGATCGAAAGTTGTAACAAACGACGTATTATTGACTGGTGCTTGACCAAAGGTGGGTGAGAGACTAACACGTGCTACAGGTGCCGACGATTGAGTGTTGGAAGTGGTCGTCGAGGCAGTACCAACAGAGCTTGCACCCGAGGATCCTGATGCCTCAGCAGTTTCTTTGGCAGCTGCCTTTGTGCATACTTGACACTGACGCTCTCCAACCTTGTCCCACTCCCCTACTGTGAAGCTCCATTTCTTCTTGTTTTTCAAGCACAGTGAACATTGTTTGGTAGGCATCTCATTGAGCGGCACCTTTTGTTTAGGTGGATTATGATTGGTAATATACCCCGTAGATACAGTAGCAATACCGGGTGTGTTGGTAGCACTACCTCCAACTAATACATGATTGATTGAACTACTTGCAACATTCTTTTTCTTCTTTAGAGGAGATGCCTTTGTCATCTTACCCTTCTTTTCCATACGTTTCTTATATTGAACACTAAGTTTGTATGTTTGTTTCATCTTTGTAATATCTCCATCTTCCACCAATTTATTCAGGGTTGCCAGGAACCGTTTGTTCTGCCACTTCTTATCCTCGGGTAGTTTCGACATCATGTCTGAAAAAAGAGGATAATTGCAACGATATGTGAGTTCTTGCACATATTATACATTGGAAAACAGGAGTGACAGAATGTTTCCTTCTACTTACGTTTCTTGATTGCTATACACGATGAACCAGTACGATCATTCAGCTCTGTAATTGCTCCTAATACCCCAGCTTTGTATGTAAAGTTAGTACTCCCCTGTGCAACGGGTTGCTGTACTACGGGTGCTTGTTGAACAACGGTTGGTGGTTGAGGTGACACAGCATCGCCACTATTTGCAGTAAGTGGTGAGATATCAATATGACGACGGATAACTACAAGTCTAGGACTTGACGCCAATCCTGTGAATAGATTCACAACATCATCAACGTTACCCGAAAAGTCGGCTAAAATAATTCCGTTCAATGATAGAATTACATCACCTGGATACAACAGAGGGTAAAACATGAGAACATGGAGTATCGAGATATCTTTAGTTAGAAGAAAAGTCCAACACATTTAGTTGCTTATTAACTCACCTTCTGCTAGTGGAGATGTATTATTGTTTGCATCATGTTTGGAATGTACAAATATTTGTCCACTTTCATTCTTTCTGATGCCCTAACATAACGTATAGAATAATGATATGATAATATGGTGTCAGTTGATAGGTTTGCATCATGGTATAAATTATCAATAGTATACATTGAGCAGCGCCGTCAACCAATCTCGTATAATAATATCGTTTTACACTGCACAATAAAATAATATTCAGGGCATACACCGCTTGTAAAATGATGTATTACCCATTATATATATCTTACATCAGAATTTGATATAAAATAACGGATATTGTATTGCAGTAGAAAAAAATGACGAATAATAGTTATATATCGATTACTTACTAGTCCAAGGCTGCCGTGAGGGAGGAAGAAGTCTAGCTGTTGTGAAACCATTGTGGGATATTTTGGGATTGTTGTGATGGTAAATAAAGAGGTGCTGGGGTGGTAGCAACGATTTTATTTTGTTTGTGATACAGATATCTTACCAGAATTACTAGATGAAACTTCTTGATGTCTTGATGGAACTTCTGGAAAAAAGATACCAAGCGGCCAGCTAAATTTGTATCAACATACCCTCAAATTCAAATACATTTGTGTTTGTATTATTATCAGCCTTCAGACTGGACATTAATGTACCGTAGAGTTGGTTAGTTGATTTATCTGTATCTGATATATTGGAATTTGTAGTATACCGATACGAGTATCATATTTTTATTACCCAATAAGGTGCACAAGAGTTGCAACAGACTTAACAAGCTATATGGACAAATCAAATAATGGCTACATGCCGCCCAGTAGAAATGGTAGTACTTCTACTACGGTATCTGAACAAGACGAAAGTGATCGACTATCGGCTGATCTTGCCCTCTTCCTATCAGATCCAAATTTACAAAGTGCATTAGCCGACGGATCACTCAATCTATCCTCGTACAAATCAACGATAAACTCTGAATTAGCCACATTAGAACGTGAATGTATTGCATTACATCGACAGGCTGCACCAGATATACGTATATTACGAGAAGAATTGGATGTATGTGATTCAATATTAGCAGGATTACATGAAATGTTGTTGGGATTTCAAGCTGACTTATCAGGATTAAGTGGTGATATACGACAATTACAGGAACAAAGTCGTAGTTTGGCAGTACAGGTTGATAATCGACGTGAGGCTGAGGAGGGGTTGCGATTATTCCTGGAAAGGATTGTAGTGCCACCGAATTTAGCGCATGTTATTTGTAAGGGAGATGTGGATGAATTATTCTTAGAGTGTGTGAAAGATTTAGAAGAAAAGTATGCTTATGTACAAATGACTGCAGAAAGTGTTAATGATCCGGATTGTTCCGATCCTGGATTAGTCTCTAGTGCGGGTATACCACCAGCGTCAACTGTTGCTGGTAAGGAGATGGTAGAACATTTATCAAAGCTGAGATTACAGGCCGTTGATCGGACGAGGGCATACTTTTTGAAGGTTATGAAACAATTACGAAGACCAAAAACACATGTTCGTATGATACAATCACATGCACTGCTTAAATATGAATACTTGGTGGATTTTTTATTGGTTGCATCACCAACAATTCATGCCGAGATACGAGATGTATATGTCGAAAGTATGTCAAAGACTTTATACACATTATTTCGGACATATCATAAACAACTTCTATTGTTGGATATGAGATTGGCAACAAGAGTGGATTTAATTGCAGTTGAAGAGGCGGCATTAAGAGATACATTCTCGACTAAAGTTAACATGAGAAAGAAGGGAGATGCATTTGTATTGGGAGATCGTTCCAAGGTATTGGACGGGGCGATAGCTGCCGAGGCAGGAGGAGGAGACAGCATGGTCGAAGCATCCACCCCAATTAATGCTCATCTATCATTAATGAATGGAGACAAGTATTCATATGAAATGATATTCCGATCGATAATGTCACATCTTATTGATTCAGCAACTAATGAGTATGTCTTCTCAAGACAGTTTTTCAAAGAGTATGGCCAGGATGATTGCTGGCATTCCATCTTTGGTAAAACACTATCATTAGTTCTAGAACAATTGGAGAACTATCTATTCAACTGTCACGACGCCATTGCCATCCTCCTGATGATTAAGCTCACACATTACTATAAACGAATGGTCAAGGCGAGGCGTATTGACAAAGTTATGGAACCGTTTCTTGACAGAGTAACGAGTCTCTTCTGGCCAAGGCTTAAAATGGTCATGGATGCTCATCTTCGCAGTATTCGGAGTGCAAATGCCAAGAAAGTTGGGGCCGGAGACATTCATGCCCATCTAGTCTCTCGCAGATATGCTGAGTTTACTTGCTCAATATTATTAATCTTGAACCGCGGCCGCAAATCTTCAGGAGGCGAAAGACAACAACTTACCAATGGTCTCACAAATGGTGCAACTCCAACTAAGAATAATGACAAGTCATCATCTCAAAGAGGAAGTGCTGGAGACATGCTTGTGAATGATTTGGATGTCATGGTTGAAGAAATGGTATTGCTACTGAAACGACTGTCTGATGTTCACCCTACCAATAAAAAGCGTATCATATTTATGATCAATAACCTGTATGCCATTATTACTATATTCAAAGAACGTCGAGTATCGGGTAAAGAGCTCAATCGATTCTCAGAACTACTTGTCCAACAAAGAGAGTTGTTTGTTGAGGAAGAACTGCTTCAAACATTTTCAAAGATGATTGCATTTGTTCAACAAACTGAGACGCACATGTCAGGAGTATCCGCTCCAAGGGGATCACGGGGAGTTGCCGCACCTGCCGATGTGGTTAATCCGGAAGTGGTAGAAAGTCTTGTTCATGAATTCTCATCAAATTGGAAAGCAGGGATTGAACAAATCAATCGAAATGTATTATCATATTTCTCAAACTTTCGTAATGGAATGGAGATTCTCAAGCAGGTACTCACACAATTGCTATTGTACTACACAAGATTCCAAGATGTTATAAGAAAGGTTTGGAGAGGAAAGCCTCCGAGCTTTTGTAAGGATTTAGTCAGCACTTCTGTGATTTTGGTAGAGATTAAGAAGCATGCCTTGTCAATATAGCAGCTTGGACAAGTTAGTTAGTGGTCCTGAGGTCGAAGGTAGCTAAGCTAAGAAGGCTATTCAATGGGACCGATTTAATTTAATAGCCCCAACAGGTCAATTGATGATCACTATGAAGCAGTATAACACTATTGAAACATCCAATAGACACAACGAACATACACTTGGTCGGGGTATCCTATTGAGGTATCCTGCCGTAGAGTGACTTTGAGTGTTAGTTGCAACAAAGTCAGAAGTTGTCAGTAGCAGGCAGCCCCTTTACATGATATATAGAGAGGATTAGCGCATCACAACAATGGTATTTATGACAAATATAGGTTTAAATATGGTTGACATTATTATCAATCAAACTTGATATTCACACTTCATTGCAAAATTGTAATTCTGGATGGAGTATCGTAATTGCTGAGCATCTAAGTTATCAGTTTTTACCGTAGCGGTGGTATTGAAGTATAGTATAATAATTTGATACTATTCGTGCAATGTCTGGGGTTGATATTACTGAAATTGTAACTTCTAAGAAGGAAGAACCTCCAGATCTGCCAGCTACTATTAAACTTGCAAAGAACAGTAACAATCGTCGAAAGAAGAAGAACCCTTCTGTCATGGTGTACAGCTAAAGAAAAAGCACACCAAAGGAAAGGATACAAACAAATCTGTTGTACTTAAGAAGCAACATAATAAAGGTGGTACAAAAGATATTCAGAGGGAGAGTCATAATATGAAGAGGGAATCTCCGGATGATGACGAATCAATAGCAAAGCTAAAGCAGCAGTTATTCGAACTTAATAGAGATTTGGAAAAGGAAAGGAATACAAGAGAAATGGTAGAGAGAATTTCCAAGAACATGAGCAACGAGTTAAAGCTGATTAAGGAAAAATTGGGAGAAGATAAACATTATTGTTTAAGCACACTCAAGGAGGAGTTAGAGTTTGAGCAGAAATTAAGAATGTCAGTACAAAATGATCTCGATAAAGCAAACAATATGCTTTCTTCAGCTGTAGCAAATGAGCATAAGAAGATACGAGCCCTAGAGAAGGACGTTGAACTACAAAAGAAGGCCAACGAGTCCATCAAACGTGAACTACAATCAGCGAGGGGGCAACTAGGATCAGTTAGGCCGATTGAGATTGAACTATCTGAAGAGAAGCAGAAGAGTCGTGACTTTCAAAAGAGGTTACAATATGAAGCAGCTGCTTGTATTGCACTAAGGATGGAGCTAAAATCTGTCAAGAGCAAGGACAACAAAGTGAAGAACGAGCTTGAAGAAGAGTTGAAAAGAGAACATGGGGTATCTATTAGTGAGTATGACGCCTTGAAGATGGAGCTACAGGCAACCAATAAAAAGCTGAAACATCTACGAGAGGCAAAAGCGTCAGCTACTCATCCCCAATCATCTGAAGATGACATTGAATATAAGGACAATCTCATCAGACAGTTGAAGAAAGAGCTACACGATGTACGAGTTATACTTAAGAGCGAGCGAAAGAAATCTACTACACATCAGTCTGCTAGTCGAAAGAAAGGTGGTGGAGCCGGAAACCTTTCTTTATCGGATTGGATAGATGATGCAATTCCGGGTCATTCAACAAAACACAATACTGCATCGATGATACCCAGTATACAATCACCTCCTACAAACTCTCAGAGGGTCATGCTGCTAACACCACCTAGGAACATGTCACGGCCAGCAGAACCGAATCAATCATCTTCTTCCTTGGCATCACCATCACCTCCGCCATCGCAATCATCATCACCTCCTTCTCACAACAGTTTATTTCACTTTGAAGAAGACGATGTTTCTGTATCTCATGACAAAGCAATGGTGCCTTTGCACGATGAGTTGACCTTCTTGAAATCGTCTTATGACAAGGAAGAGATATCGTTCTCGTCAAATAAAGTCACTCATTTTATTGAACTTGGAACTGGTATAGATGATGACGACCAAGTGGTTGTGATAGGCTTGATCTGTCATATACCTGTCGGATATCCATCATCTGGAGTACTTGATGTTAAGGCAGCAATACAGAGCGCCAACTGCTCTCATGGAGTACGCAAATGTGCCCTTGATGCTTTACCAGATCTAGAACAGCTCTGTACGTATGAGGCCAAGGCAAATGAAGGTAACGAAAGCATACATCAAGTCTTCTCCTTGGCTACAGGTTGGGCCAATACAGATTGGTATAATATGCTGTCAAAACAACGATCAGAATCAATAGATGAAACAAAAGAATACACCGGTAGTAGTGGCGGTGGGCTATCTTTTGAGATATGCGTGGCTCTTATTCACACGCATCATCTTGTTGAATCTCATCGAATACAACACATTAAAAAGAATGCTTCTAAACTATCGCTGGGAGGTTATATCAAAGTTGGTAAGCCCGGTTTTATACTTGTTGAGGGAAATGAAGAAGACTGTATCAATCTAGTCGAGGTGATATCAAATTGTAAGAAGATACATCATACCTCAACATTTAAGATTGTCAAGAAGGTTACCAAGCAAGTAGCCGGTTTAGACTACGACGGATGTCTGCCCCATAAGATTGAAGAATTGGATGGGAAGATTGGAATGGATACACTTAGAGCTCATTGTAAAGAACTGGGCTTCGTAGAGGAACTGGATGATCTATGCTTGCTTTGACAATAGAATAAGTGGAGAGGATAAAGCTGAAAAAAGGTAGAGACTAATAAACTTAAGTCGTCTTGGAGATCCTATGAACAGTTCCACCAGATTTAGGTACACTTAGGTACACCCTGGTACACATAACGTACCTAAAACCAAGAATATGCTCTGATACCTGTACTGTAAAAGTGGTCTTTTCCTAGTAGTTTATCACAAGTTGAGTACTTAGCATTTCTTTTTTAGTACACATAAAGACGTTGGATATCCAAATTTACAAGGGGCTCTCTCCCCGCATCACTCGCAGCAGTCAGTGGCACTTAGGCCTTTGGGATTAGTGCGCATTTTCAGAGGGTATCGTGCGCGCGACGCACGTGCGCCGCACATTTCCACATATTTGGGTACAAATAGTGTATTTATGCCCATATTTACGTGATTTCTGCCCTATATTCGGGTACTTTGTAGCGCTCGAGATCGAGCAATTCGTGCGCGTGCGCACATGCGCACTAATCCCAAAGGCCTAGTGGCACTAAATCCTTCTCTCGTCATCTTACTCAATGGCAATGTATAGTACGACGATGAACAGCCGAGCTAGTATTACAGTCCTCCTTTGCTTTATTGCCACAGCTTTACATACCGAGGCGTTTGTGCCTCTCGTCGGGCCAAAGACTTCATGCTTAAATTGTCGGATACGATCTTCCAAAGTATCACTTTTTAGGAGGAAAGAGAAAGATGACATAACACCTCATTCTGATGTTAAAAAGGGAACTCGAAGGAACTTTCTAAACACCGCTACTGTAGCAGTTGCAACTATTCCATTGCAAAGTTCCGCTGCATCAACGTATACTGACAAACAACTGAACCTATCT
>Ga0075437_12342_pt1 | contig 39317 bp, 32 predicted proteins | sample MintriMetagenome_FD_74266 | JGI IMG/M metagenome (GOLD analysis project Ga0075437, IMG submission 74266) | Marine eukaryotic communities from Monterey Bay, USA to study complex ecological interactions - Minidiscus trioculatus and... | ecosystem: Environmental > Aquatic > Marine > Unclassified...
TTGCTGTATGGCGTCACGACTTTGAGACGATTAATGATAAGAATGTTGCTTTGTGGCACCATTACTACACTGATGTAATTAATTTTTATATCATGAAGGAGAATCACCGTGAGTGGATGGATAATAATAATAATAAGAAGAAGGAGAAGAAGAAGGAATACTCAACTTCTGATGGCTGGGATGTTATTAGATTTCAAGTTAGTGAGGAGCATCGTATCAATCGACAATTTAATACTTTAAATGATTTCTTAGATTATTGGTTTCATGAGTATCACAATCGTCAAGAGAGTAGTAGACTCGAACCGATATATATGAAAAAGCACACAAAGAAACAATCAGGACAAGGCCCAACCGGAGTCCAACAAGAAGCCTTGGAAAGATATCAAAAACTTAGCTACACAGATAAAGCAATATATAATAAAAGTGTAAAAGGAACATTTGTAAGGGAACATTTTATAAAGGTATCCTAAGAAAGTGAAAAATGTCGTACTTTCTTTATGTCATTAGGGCTACTGTAATACTATTTTTGTTATTTTACGACGTATAAGCAAGTGGTTGGGTTCCGCTACGTCAAAAAGGGTGTTCCCCACCATCACAGCGCTTTGGTCCCCAGATGGCTGTAGGCCTCACCAGCGCGTGCCTACCGAGACACATAACCCCGATCCAATAGAAGTGCTTGCCCCACTACGTACCAATAAGCATTGCAATTTGAGTAGCACTAATCTTCACAAGATTCAAACCGGCGATACCGGGGATACCGCTATGTAGTGAATAATCCGGACTGTGAGGCTGCTCATCAGAATCATCAACGGCAGGGTAACTCATCTCAGCCATATTGTTTACCAACTATACATTCAAGGTGTGAAATGGATGATGATAATGAAAATTATACCCCAGAAGGTAGAAACAGTATATACTCAACACCAACTAGAAAAACACAAAATAATAAAAGTCATAACTGCAGAACCAGAGCAGCATCTTCAGATATTGTATTAAATATTAATAGTAGTGATAATTTACCACGGTATGATGATGAATTGGCATCTTGTATCGATAGCATATCGGATGGGGATATTTATAATGATCAAGAGGAATTATTTGCAACTCCCGAGAGGTCAAGCAATAGTTTGAACAGTCCATCAAGAGATAGAGCAAATACATGCCCGCATAGACCACAGCAACATTCTATATTTCAATTTGATTATAATGGGATGGAGGGTGACGAAGAGTCTGGTCATCAATTCAATATGGATTTAGAGGAGAGGTCATCCTCAGAGCAGAGGCCAACACCAGGTAATGGTTTTCTATCAAGGGCTTTCACACCCGAACGAAGAAGAGGAGAATCAATATCACTGAATGATAGTTATTCAAGTTCTCCCGAAAGACGTAGTCATTCTACATCGTCTATACCACCATCAGCCCCGGGTGTTCCCAATTTACGAATGCCTGCATCTCTTCTTTCACCAAGATCCTCATCGCGGCGTCCTTCCTCAGCACCAACACCTACACATCGGGAACGGTCGGCATCAATAACAACCATCCCAAGCAGTCCTGCAAGCATCAATAGACTATCCAATAGAGCACCCCCATCTTCCTCATCCACCGCTTCTAATACCACCACGACCACTCAACCCCTTACGGCTACCCAAAGAGCACATGCAACTGCCCAAAATTTTATATTCCGTATAAATCCACATATCATGAAGGCATTAATGACTCTATCGTTATACATGCTACTAGCATATACATGGAATACAGATTTATTAATAAATAGAGCAAAGAGTATGGAGATTAATTACGGCTTGACAGAATATTGGTCTGGTGCCGAGAAGATTGGAAGGGTAAGCACTGATGATGAGGGTGGTGGTATTGTTTCGAAGTTGTTGGTTAATGGCAAGTTGGACAGTTCTTCTTCAAGGAGTGGGGATGCTGCTATTTCCGGTGATGGCTCTTCATCTCAAGATGTTGGTACTCCCTCCTTTTCAATAATGGATATTGAGAAAGGAAAAGTACGAAGACCAAACCTATCATATGCACGATCAATCGATGGGAAGCTTACCACCTATGGAGTGAATAGTAACCAACGTCGTGCAATGATGTCAGTGGCACGGAAAAAGTCTTCCTCGTCTAATTATGAATGTACCTTTTCAAGACTAGCGTGGGCAATTGTATGGCTAGGGTTTAGTATACCACTAGTTGAGATGGGGATTCGAGAGATACGCCGACAGATTAATATTCGATTTTGGAATGTTAGACGGTTACGTCCATTGAGAGCTATACCAAGTCGAGTATATGTACATAATTCGTAAGAGCAGATGTAAAGTTTAGCTACTTAGTAGTTTATGTCCTTGCTTAGTAGGTGCAAATAAATAAATACCTCCGAAAGCTAGAGACTTGAGTGAGAATACCAAACTATCAACTCATAGCTATAAGCAATAACACTATATTATATTATCATTCCATTCTGGCCTACTATGTTGCTGTCACGCAATCAACACCGCCTCCAACCTGATGCGTGCATAGCCACCATTCAAACCATTGCAAAAGAAATGGAGCCGGATTGCTAACGGTATCCTGAACCACGACTACGACTATTTTCAAACACAAAATTGATGTATCCTGTACAACCACCACCTCAACTGTCAAAGAGAATAGTAATATATAACCATATATCCCTACTACACCCTACAATTAAATTAAATTATTAGTCTGATAAATAATATCAATATCTGTGGCCGCGCAGAACAATTTTACCCATTGCAATACAATATCAACAACCAGCTACCGACATAAAAATCAGACGGTGCATCAAGTCGTTACTTCAGGTATTAAAATCAAACAAGTATACCACCACAATATTAAATATGGATTACTCTGATGATGCTATATCGGCACACCCTGCACGGTGTAATAGGAAGATTAGCAATAAATGGACCAAAGAGGTAAGTGCACATGATATGTTCAGTTTCGATTTTCGATCGTGGTATACCTCTTGTACCTTGTGTGCACGTTTGGTGTATTGCAATTATTAAAGATTATTAACCCAAATTTAATTATTATATATTTAATTATATATTTACAGGAAGATCAACGCCTACTAGAGTTAATTAGTCAACACGATATGACCGACACTAAGAAAGGTAAAATTTGGGTAAACTGTTCCGAGGGATTAGCACCTCGGACTGCTAAACAGTGCCGTGAAAGGTATGTTAACAACATTGACCCCAACAGAAAGAAGGGAAATTGGACTGCCGAGGAGGATGAGATTATTTTTAAATTGGTAGATGATTTGGGTACAAAGTGGTCTAAGATTTCAGCACGTAAGTCTGTTCCCTCATTGATTTGCAATAAATTTTCACATGAAAATCATATACACTCCACTAACCAATATCATATTCTTCTTTTTATACATCAAACCCCAGTTTTACCCGGTCGTACCGACAACGATGTTAAAAATCGGTACCATACTAAGAATGAACAATCACCCTTCCACCCTTCACAATATTATGCCAAGAAAAGAAAGCCGGAGGGTACTCCCGCCTCCAATAATCTGAAAAAGAAGCCACGTATATCAATCAAACTCTCTTCTGCCCCTCCTTCTAAAGAAAAGGATGTTCAATCAAAGTCAGATGATCCGACATACTTCCCAAACAAGTTGATGAATATCCTAGAGAGTGCAGATCCATCCATCATCTCATGGGTAGCGGATGGTGATGCCTTCATTATCCGAGATAAGGATCGATTTGCTAATAGTATATGTCCACAATACTTTAAGCACAGCAAGTTCAGAGCATTCCAACGTAGTTTAAGCCAGTATGGCTTTCGCCGTATCTCTGACGGAGATAATAAGGGGGCATACCAACATGAAAAGTTTAAACGTGACCAGCCATGGTTGTCCGCTCAAATGAAAAGCATGCCGCGGGATGACCGTATGAAAAAGTCTGATGCAATTAAAAGTATCCGGGATTGTTTTAATACCCCCGGTGGATTAGATCCACAGATTGGAATGCGCGTTCAAGTTAAATACATGGGAGTTGCACAGGGAGGTGTAATTGAACACGTTTACAAACATCCTCATGCACCTTTCTGGAACTTGACGATTCGATTTGATAACGGTATGTACCCCCATAGACCCCCATTTGTTATTGATATTTGTTGATATTGATCCTTGTTCCTTATCATTTACTAACCAAACAATTACACACTCCAATTTATGTAATATTCAGGTGAGAGGGGTGAGAATGTATACCCCGGGCAATTTATCAAGTTAATCCCCAAGAAGTCTCAGATCACGCCCGTCCACTTTGGGTCGGATGCGGCGTCTAAGCAGGAGTATCCAAGCAAGACTAGCAACCTAAATGAAAGTGAGGTTGCACTGTGTCACGAGCTCATCGGTATGGCCAAGTCATCATCCTCTGATGACATGTCTAAATCGTCAGCCCCTGATACCGACCGTGAAGAGTTAAAGAATCAGTACAGTGGGGAAGAAGAAGAGGAGGAAGAAGAAGAGGAGGAGGAGGAGGAGCAGTATGAGGACTACCTGTATGAGTACCTTGCAATGAAGGCCAAGGGAGAATTTGATTCGGTTCATCAGAAAGAATCAGATTATGCCCAAGAAAGTAGCAGTGAACAGCAGGAATCTACAGATGACGAGAGTGGTTTCTATGATCCAGCTGGCGGTGATGCTATTGATCTACTCAGTGGGAAGATTTTTAACTCTACGGCAAAGCAACGAGCAAAGAAGGAGAAGAAGAAACGAGATGAGGATGAATTCAAAGTTACTTGCAACATTGAGGGTTGTAATAATACAGCACAGAGAGGTGGCAGATGTATTAAACATGGTGGAAAGTATATTTCCAAGCAGGAAAGAGCACGCCTTGGCATCCCCAAACGTAACAGGCGCCCTTCATTAAAAGTAAAGGCGAACAAGGGTGGGGATAGTACTGGACTTTATTCCGAATCTCGAAGAAGACAAGCGCATACTATTCATGACGGACAACCCAAGAACACAGCCGAAGGTATTGCTGATGTAGGCCCTCATGATGTACTCGTTGGTCGTGGTGGTAAGTATTGTTTGTATTTAATTGTCATATGCTCTTGTCAAAAAGCTATAGTCTAACACACCTATACATTAATAACATCACTCAAGGACTTACAAACCATAACCCAGGTAACATCAAGTGGAGGAACATTGTTGAAATACTCAAACCAGAGTACAAGGCAGCCTCAAGGGCTAATAAGGCTCATATTGCAATGAGTATCGTTAAAGAGTGGAGACGTCTAGAACCTCCTGGTCGTTTCCTCAAGAGGGATGATGAAACAGGATTGTGGTCTGATATTGGTGACGTGGACGCACGTATTAAGTGCTCCCAAGTTCTAAGAGAGAACAAGGGTACCAAACTCAAGTTGGATGAATTTGGGTATAGCTGTGGTGGTAAAAATTCAGCACCTGATTTATCCACAGTGATAGGGGGATCACCCGAGGCATTAGGCAGATCAAGCCTTGATAGTCATGAATCATCTGCAAAGAGCGATTCTGACACGAAGCCTCACTATTCAAGTGATCATAGTCCTGATTCATCTACTTACACGATGGAGGATGAGGCCCCTAGCCATAATTATGGTTCTAGAAGTCGTACAAGTGGCGTCAGGAAGAAATATGAAGAAGGGCCCGATTCTGATGCTGAATGGTCGGATGATATGCCTGCCCTTGACTTGAGTAAGCCCAAGTCAACGAAGAAGGTAAAGAACAAGTATCTCATGTCCGGGGATCCAATCAAATCCAAGAAGGCCTCTGCTTCAAAGAAGAAGAAGAAGAAACCTATTAACAAGAGAATGGAGGTTACTTTGATTGGTGATGCGGATGATCCAACTCTACAAGATGTTTTACTAGGACGAGGTGGCGGGACAAACGGACATCCCGGAAATTCGAGATTCAGAGATGAAAGTCGAAAATTGAGAGTTGTTTATGAGGCTAGTGCTCGAGAAGATAAGAAACAGATCTCTCTTGATCTAGTAGATACTGTACATGCGTATGGAGGTAGATTCATGCGTAAGGAACAGGATGGGAGGTGGTACGAGGTTGATCACGAGAGTGCGCGGAAGAAGTGCAGTCAAGCACTTCGAGAGAATAAATGGGATTAGGCAAACAAGGCAGGCAGGGGGATGTAAACTGGTCCAGTATAAATGCGGGACATTAGAGAAAGCGATGAGCCTTGTAGTGTTGGGAGTGCACTTATCTTCACTCAAGTTTAATTGGTGATATGAAAAGGCAAAATGGCTGTGTTTGAAAGAAGATATGAATGTGTGGTTATAAACTAAAAATGTATGTGTATTGATAAGAGAGTCTGAGTGTGTTCAATTTCAATAACAATTTTATCTTTTAGTACATTACAAGTATTTATATCCATTTATATTTCCCTAGTATCATCTCAGAACTTTGACTTCGTATATTCATGAGTGAAGTCTCTTAAAGTTCTCTGATCAATAGATAACCCCCCAATTAATTATAACGTTGACTGCGACTGTATTGGTCTGACTCCTGAGTTTCATCATCATCAACATCCTCTTCTTCTGATCCTTCATCTGATCCAGTACTGTATTCATCCTCGTCATCAAGATTCTTCTGAGGATTACTGAACGACTGCGACATGGCAGCCACTTTTCGAGTTTCACCCCACGAGAAGTCATCCATATGCCAGAAGGCGTACAATGGCAAGATGAAGTAGAAGACTGGCACCCCAATGATAGTAAAGTAGATGAACCAAAATAGGAAGTCATACCGAGATCGTAAGATGAATACCACAATCTGAACACCAATAATCATCCCGTACAAGACGAGAAGAAGGAGAGAGAACTGTGTCTTTCCTGCCGCCACGAGGAAGATGAGGTAAACAGCATACACGGTTGATGCTGGTAGAATCATACAGGCAATAAGATCAAGGTAAACAACAGTCTTCATGGAGCAGCAGCAGACACCACACATAGTCTTGACCTTGGTAAGTTCCAACAAGTTGTGGTATGTAGAGTTAATCCAACGACGACGTTGGGATAGAAGAATCCTCATCGTATGGGGTACAATGGTAAAGCACTGCGCCTCGGGAACATAACTTAGGAACATATCAGGGAAGAAGTGTAGAAGCAGGGTGGTAAGCATTCTATCCTCTCCCAAGTGGAACAGGTTCTGCTCGTGTAGACTGTCAATATCATTACGAAGATACTCGGCATACACGTGATCATCAGCCAACAATGGCTTACCGTCATCGTTCAAGATACGGTACATGGTGAAGCATCCTGGTAGACACGTTACACAACCAAAGGCAGACTCAAAAGCCTTCTTCATGTGATGGTTATTGTAATACTCAAACACCTGCATCATTGTTACCCAACTCTGCCACTTGTTATCAACCTTAGTCTCACCACAGAGGGCAAGGATCTTGTCGTTCTGGTTCATGGCATATGTCATGTGAGTGACGGACATCTCGTCAACACGAGTATCGGCATCAATGGTCATCAAGAGACGCATATCATCAGATTGCATGTTCAAATCAATGAGAGCATCTTCAATGGCAGCATCCAACTCTGTCAATTCACGGCCGTGGTAGATACGATTGAAGTATCCCATAATGACAAGCTGAGAATCACGCTTACCACGGTTACCAGGCTTGGCACTTCCAGCCTGTTCCATGGCTAGACCATGCTTGACGATTACCAAATACTTGAGGGACTTGTCTTCAACTTCATAATAGCCATGGTATACACGAGCCCTGTTGGACGTTAATAGACCAATGGAATCATAATCATACAATTCATCATTATCTGGGTCCATTTCAAAACCAAGAATCTCAGATAAATGCTCGGGTGTTGACAAATCTTGACCCGCACCGGTCACGACACCATCAGCAATCATAATCATAACCTTGTTTTCTTCAGGATATGTCGTAGCCAATACTGAATCACAAGTCTTGATTAACTCCGCTCCGCCCTCATTATAACACGGGACCATAACAATTACCTGATCTTGTGTATCCTCGGCTGAATATGTACGAGTTCCCTTGGCAATGTACATTAAACTACAAAACATCTGTGCAATCATAATCAATGCCACGAAACACAACAGGAAGTACATGATGATGTTCAATACGAAGCATACGACATCAAATCTTGTATCAATAATACCAACATAGAATAATTCATCCATACATCCCAAGACACGATCATCGGGATATACACTCTGGAACAATTCAGTAGCATCCTCATTCAACTTGTTAATAACCAAATTATTCAATGTTGGTTCCAAGTATGCATTAGGATGGTCCTTCTCAATCTGCTTCGTCTGTTCATTACGAATGCTATTCACATAACTGGTAACATTGTATACACGATCATGGATTGATACCCAAAAGGTAAATGGTGATTCAAGTAACAACGACCCATCATGTGCTAATGCACCCTGTTCAAATTCACCCATATACTTGGCAGTGGCATTCATCCCAGTTACGAAATCATGACAAGGCAATCCATTCTTAATATCCTCTTCCGTAAAATCCACACAACTTGGTTTAGTATTCTGTAATTCTTCATTATCTTCAAACTTTCCCTTATTTAGACACATATCTGGCAATAATGCCGGTGGTGTACGGGGAAACATACGTGATGCATCTTCATTCATGAATGCCTCTACACCAGACGGACCCTTTGGATGACGTTCAAGCAAGTCAGTAACATCATATACCCAACCGTTAACGGCAATCCAATTCTCATTCGTACGTTCTTGTACATTCGGTAATGTATACACTGTACGTTCACGACATAATAAGACAGGGATGAAACCAAAGATACCAACAAAGAATGATGATGCTAAAAAGACAACAAAGCAAATAGCAACCTTTTCACGCCATGCCTGCTTGGCTTCATCATCTTCCTTTTTAATACATGCACTAGGTATAGGGAATGTCACACATCGGGAGAAGTTATACCACCACATGGCACGTTTGTTATTACCAGTTTCAATTTCTGGTAATGCGTTGGATGTTTTCTTACCGGATTTGGAGGAGGAATGTGCCGAGCCAGAGAGGTAGGATCCTTCCTCCTCCTCCCAAGTGTCGAGTGCTTGTTCATTATCACCACCTCGGGGGTATCCTGTACCCTGTGAGCCACGTGATTGACGACTACCACGAGAAGCACGTGAGTCTCGTGAATAGTATGATCCATCCTCCTCACCTTGACCTTGAGAACCTTGTTCGTAGGTATAATCATCTTGTTGGGTACGTGAATCCTTCGAATAGTATGATCCTTCTTCTTCATCACGGTACGAGCCTTGATTTGAATGTCTTGATCCACTGCCAGAACGAGATCCACTACCACGTGATCCTTGAGGAGGAGGAGGAGCGACGGGACGTCCACCAGGAGCATAATGCTTCCCATCTGGATCATCACCCTCGAATACATTTGACATACCATCTGGATCATTACTTCCGTAGTTATTGTTCGAACGACGAGAGTTGCCACCTTGAGAACGATCGGAGCGGGGTGGTGGAGGGGGAGCTGATCGTCCCGACTTGTTGGATCGGTATGATTGATCATCTGGATCTCTCCTAGAACCACCCTTACTAGACCTACCACTACGACCACTCCTACGACTTTCCTGTCCATCATAATCATCAACATAACTATCATCTTCCTCATTATCTAGCTCATTCTGTATCTCATTTTGATATCTCATACGTTCATCTTCTAATGCTAATTGACGTGAATTGTCAATGGGTTGGGTAGTCATTTGATGTACCTGATTTAATAGACGGGCGGTGTTTTGTGATCGTTCATCATCATCTATCATTTGATCTTTTTTAGAAGAGCGTGAAGATTTACGACCAGCTGTACCGTGGGATAAGCCGGAGGAGACTGATTGAGATGAATTGGTGTGTACTGACCGTGGTTGGGATCGGTATGAGTTTGCTACACTACTACCACTCCCTTCACGTGGTGGTGGGGCGGGTGTATATTGTGATCCCTTGATTGTTGAGGATTGACGACTTCGTACAGAATTGGATGAGGATGGTTTTGGTTCTTGTGCATTATATCCACTTAAGCCAGCGGAGAGGGATGACATTGATGAATGTTCATCACCATGACGAGACATGATTTGATTATTAGTTGTTTGTTTTATATTGCAATGTCGTTTGCAATGTAATTATATCCTATTGAAAAATATCTATTGCATCAACTGATGTGATGAAGATATTTGTTTCTATTGCAATGTCAAAGTGTTTGTGTTTGCCTATAGAGAAATGAGGGCACTTGTTCGAAGATAAGGTGTAGTAAGATGTTTACTAATGCTATTAGGCAACAGTAGATATTATGAACGGCTATGGTGTAACGACTGACGGCAATGATGGGGGTGAGGTACGATACAATAAATTTGGAGTGGCCCTATTAGAATAGCCCCCCGCATAATCTGTATTTCGTTTTTAGGGTTACAATATACTGCAATAAAGTGAAACTCTCATAAAACAATGACAAAATCAAGTGCACCGTCTTAGTGAAGATATTAAGTTGTGATGATAACATGCCTACTGAAGTACCACCACAGCCGACAATAGCTCCTACTGAAGTACCTGTTGCCGCGGCAGCTAATACACAGCGCCAAAATCAGAGTACACCATTGCAACAACCACAACAAATTGCTACCACACAATATAATTATGAGGTGCAACAACAACAACAAACACAACAACATGCTGTAACATATTTTAGAAATGTACCGCAGCAGCAGCATGAACACAACGATGCGCATCATAACACTCATTTGCAACAACAACATATAAACGATTTTGGTCTTAATGATGTTCTATGTGGCAGAGGCGGGGCAATTAATAACAATCCAGGCAACATAAAGTTCCGAGAATTAGTTGATACGAAGAAAGGCGAGTATAATGCAGCAAAACGTGGTAAGAAGGAATTAGTTGCCAGAGATATTGTTGAAGCCTGGCGTGCTCAAGACCCTCCTGGTCAGTTCTTGAAGTATAATAAGATTACAACACTATGGTCAGATATCGGTGACGATAAAGCGGTGGAGAAGACATTTCAAACTTTGAAGGATAGTAAGGAAAAGAAAAAAGACAAGAAGAAAGATGATTCATGTCAACTTGCAGAACAGCAGCAACAACAGCATAGCAACCGTCGTCGTAGGAAGCGTTCAAGAAGAACCGTACCCCAACAGCAACTACAAGTACCCCAACAGCAACAAAATGCAGTTAATAACATTGCCAACACTGAATTCACTAATATGAACCAGCAAGAACGTATTACTTTTTATAAAACATCACTTGGAATACAGTATGCATCAGATCCTTTAGCAGAGTTACATAACAATTTGCAAACACGACATCAGCAATTAGAAGGTCACATCACACAATTAGAAGGACAAAAGAATGCATCATTATCAGATATTGTAAATGGTTATACCAAAGAAATTAGAGAGAAAGAAATAGAATGTTGGCTTAGTATATCCCAAAATCCCGATAATGCACAACAATTGCAATCACAACATAAACAAAGTATAGCCGAATTACAGAGGTCAATGATTGATCAAACAAATTACCAACAAGGACAAATTCAACAACAGATCAATAGCAGTATACAGTTAAGAGATATGCTTAGGTATAAGTATGAGTCTCTTCTATCATCAATTAACCCACCTCCAGATTATGGAAAGTGTGAGCCAAGTGTGCTACCTGGTCGTAGCTCCGGTTATTTGGAAAGATTGCGTTTACTAAGTGGTGCACCGGAACTTCCATTAAGTCACCAAAAACTAATGTTCAAGGAATTGAAGCATAGGCGTTTGGATATTAATTACGGGGCACCAACAGTGAATGGGGCTAAAATGCAACATATGTTCACTGCTGATATGTTTAGTGACAGTAAGCCCAAGTTTACAATGATAATTGAAGATGATCCCATACTGCATTCAATTATTTCCAATCTCCGATATTTCACTCAAGTTGCCCGAGATAAACATATCATGGAATGGATATCCCGTCATGGGAAAATCCCTCTCCTCCTCAGATTCTTACACAAAACCAAATCAACAAACCGTGTGCCAGATGATCTGATTATCTGGTTTATTCAACTCATGGTGCATACAGACTTCCTTGGTGCACCAAGTAGTGTAGTGGTTTTAGTTTCTATTGGACCCATGAACAAAAGATGGATCAAGAGGAATCAACAATACGTATACGCCTTCTCTGGTAAAGGTGGTTGCCAAGTACTTGGCTTTGAGTTGATCGAAGTAGACGGCATACCTTCCTTCCGTGTGGTAGACTACTCGGATCCAAATTTCACTCATTTTTTGAGGGAATAAAAGACGTTGGGGCTACTCAAATGAAATAGAGCAGCCTCTAATTATCCCTTTGGGTGTCTGTACTCCATCTATTCAATCAGGGGAGAAGTGTTCGCTATCTCAAAGGATATTAATTAGGATACCAATCTCCGTGATAAATGATTCAATACCTAGCTTACAAGGTAGGAGTAGAGGTAGAGAACAACGACTTGTTTGACCATGGATACTAATATACACATAATACGAGAGCTAATACAAAGGATGATATGCTTTGAATGGTTATAATCGGCCCTCTAATGTTTTTACAAAGGATACCGCAACCCTAAAATTTCCTAAAACACTATGAAGTCGCTAGAACTAACTATACTACTGTTGTGTTATCGGTAATCTAGGTTTGTTCCAATAGTGTACATTGTAAAGGTAAAGTATCCGACACTAAAGATTCATCAATGGATACGGTATCCAATTTCTGAATTATCTGTCAATAAAGTGCACCTTCACCCAGAATCCAAGGAGTATGATATATGCAGCTGATACCCATAGTATTGTTGTTCTACCCCTTAGACATGATATTGCATAGTTTTGCTTGAATGCTATTTTTAATTCAACAGTATCTCGAGCACATTCTTGTAAGCTCTGAATAGTAAAGTATAAGAGAGCATGAGTGTATACACATTATAGATAAGCAACCAAACAAAATATAGCAGCACATGCAACTCACTCGAGTCCAATATCCATCTAAACACAACTTCAATGCTATATTATCGATCTGTTGTAGAAACATAAGAGCCGAGAAGTTCAAGAATATCGATAATAAGTTGACTGAACTGAGCATGAGATATACGTTTATGTACAAGAACATGAGTCCATCGAGTGCTCGTGCTGAATGTGCGGCATGATATTCTTGAAAAGGTATAGGAGCATGAGGAGTAGAAAAGTTAGCAAGGCTGGATATTGAACTAAAATGCAAAGACTCATACCGTACATAAATCATCTCACTTACTCCATCTATATGCATTCGAGTGTCTCTTTAGTATACCAGATGTATACTGTAAGTTACCAAATGTAAAGAATGATACCATTAATTCTTCCTGTACCATAATAGCGACCGGTAGTAAGAAGAGCTGTGCAATTATAACTATCAATTTCACTTCAGTTCCTTCTTTTTTCCTTTCGAATGGATATGAATTGGCATCTGTCATTAAATCTATTATTAGGATTATGTACAACGTCATTTTTGTAACCAGTACTGCTATTGAATAGAAGAAAGATTGGCTCCATAGGTCTGATATATAGAACTTTATCCATATAGACACAGAGTAGATGCATGATGTCAGTATTGCATGACATAGATAGATGCATGATGTTAGTATGATATAATAGTATTTCCCATGGTAATATAGTAGATACGATGAACTCTCACATATACAAGAAGAACTTACCATATTGTATACATCTAGTTCAACATCAGCCAGTTCAGTTGCATTTAGACATTGTTTAACCGATGGTCGAGCCGCTCTCTTAACTGTTCGAGAGGACGATGATGATTGCAACATATCGCTGCCACTAGTTTCATCAGTGGTTGACATTGACACTGTACCATCTTCAACTCCAATTAGTGGCTCTTCCATCTTTTGCTGTTGCTGCTTATCGCTGTTGTTTCTTTCACTGATATAATAGTTCTCTCTCCTAACACTTATTGATCGATCATAATAGCTATGAGAGAAGAGTTGCTACTCTTTATGTCACAAAAAACTATGCAAGATACGGGTTTGATTCTCTCTCCTTCTTTCTTCTCGGCATGCAAGCGTAAGCTCAGCATGGGCAGCATGAAGACAATTCTATCCGAATGTTATGATGTAATGCCTGTTAAAATCTCATGCCAATGATCTTATTATTTGCTACACATAACACAACATAATCAACTAAACTGCATCATCTTCATATCAGATCATGAAGTTATTGTACTCCAGTCTAGCGATATGTGCCGCCACCGCTTCGGCCTTTGTCGCACCTGAACATCGACGGCCTGTAGTGAAATCTGTTTCTATGTCGGATCAAGGGATCTCCCTCGATGATGTATGGTCATCAACAATTTACAACTATAACTCTTCCAAGAAGTCTCAAAGTCAAACAACCGAGACATCCTCGACCTCGGATGCAGCTTTACTTGCTCTCACGACTACAATGAAAGATGACACCTCTTCTATAACATCACCTGACTTTCTTCATCGTGCCATAGGCTCTGCTTGGAATTTCATGTACGATCCTAACCACCCACGACGCCGACGACTTACTAAGAATAAGCTTAAAAGTAGATGCGGCCCATCATCAGGTCGAGTAAAGCCGAAGTGTGCAGGTTGTTCATGTCCCTGTGGCTCTACTACTGACGGTCCTGATTGGAGAGTTATAGATAGTTGTATTGATCATTGAAAAAGGTGTATGCAATTATGTATGAAATAGGTGTATAGATGAGATAAGATAAACATGTCAATATAACTTTAAAAACAGATCACCTACTCCTTAACTCCTCATAGATCCTCTGGACGATTCAGTTTGTTCATGTCATGATCCTGATCCTCATCTTCTTTAACAACATTACAGTCTTTTAACAACTTTCTATGTACAAGCTTTTCAATGGAACCGATTAGAGAAAGTGCATCGAATCCATATTCTTTCAACAGGTATTCCTTACTAGCTCCATGAGCATATGTATTCTGCACCCCCAGTCTAATCAATGGTTTGGCCACAGCATGCTCAGCCAATACTTCAGCAGTTGCCGAACCAATACCTCCTGTCACGAGATGATTTTCCATTGTAATAATACCATACTTGCTCATGTTGCAAACCTTTATAATATGTTCTATAGGAAAAGGAACAATGGTCGATAGATGGAGATGAAGGATAGAAACACCTGATCCCTGTATCATCTCCTTAGCTTTCAATGCTTCTTCTGTAGAGATTCCTGATGATATGATCACTACATCACTCTCTTGATTCTTTGATAGTAGACGTGGAACACCAAACTCCATTGGACACTGCTGAGGAAATAGTCGCGGTAACTCCCCTCTCAACATTCGGATGTATACAGGGCCATCGATTGCATCAGCTACATCCAACACCGACTCTACTTCAGTAGCATCTCTTACTTCAAGAACCCGCATGTTTGGAATGGATCGCATCAAAGCAATATCGTCAATAGCTTGATGAGTGACACCACCAGGTGTTGTTAAGCCAGGTAGAAAGCCTAGAAGCCGAACAGGTAGATTAGGTACTCCGATTGACATGGCAACCTGATCAAATGGACGTCTGGTGATGAACACTCCAAATGTGTGGATAAAGGGTCTAAATCCTTCACGAGCAAGGCCACCGGCAAATGACATCATATTCTGCTCAGCCATTCCCATTGAGAGGTACTGACCTGGTAGTTTATCCCGAACCAGGTCTGCCTCACAAGATGAGGTGAGATCTGCAGTGAGTACAATTGCCTTGGGATGTTTCTCCATCCAGCTTAGCAATTGTGTACGATGGGGTCTTGTTACAGTCTTAGAATTTGATAACACAGGACATTCTTGAAGGGGTTTTGGTGTAGGTATATTTGACGTACTACCTTGGACGGTAGCAGGTTTCACATTACATATCGGTACTTCTATCTGGGCGATATCAGAGCTAGAGCTACTCTTTGGGGGTGGCATTGATGCGAGGACATCTCTCCACTGTTGCTTTTCATCGTCATCCTTGAAGCGGATGTAATGTAGTTTTGGCGCTCTCTTCTTTAACAAAGGAAAGCCACGGGTGGGGTCTGTATAGCACAAGACAAATAATGGTTCATCATGAGATGTTTGAGATAGGGCGACATCAATATCCTTTACGTTGTGACCATCAACTTCTCGCACCACTGCTCCAAATGCTCTAAGCTTGTTTGCAATACTACCAATATTGCAGACATCTTTCATCAAACCATCACACTGTTGACCATTTACATCAACAACTGCAATGATTGGTATCTTGTGAAAGACTAATGTTTGTACTGCCTCCCAAGTTTGCCCTTTCTGCAACATATACACGACAACTCTTCCTGTATGACCTTTACACACACGAGCATATGCAATACCAGCTGCTTGGCTCAAAGCCTGGCCTAAACTTCCTGCAGTTACAGCGTCTAAGGTGGAGATTAGTGAAGATGAAATCGGTTAGAAAAAAAAACACATGATATGCCAAGACTTACGGCCAGGAGAATGTTCCGCTCCAATAAGCTCCACAGTACTTCCATCCTTATTGTAGCTCTCGAATGCTTTAATATCCAGTCTTCCGATCTCTACCAATAGACTATACAGAGGAAGAGCATAGTGCACCGGGCTGAAGATTAATCGATCAAGTTTTGGGTCTGTAGGATCTCCATTATGTCCTTCTCCTGTGATTGTATCAACGCCAGGACCAGGAGATCCGCGGAAGGGACTAGGAATTGAGGCAGCAACACTCGGTCCAAGACGCAGTGACCTGAGATACAATGTGGCCAATATTTCAGCTGAAGAGCAAGCTTGACTTAGATATCCTCCGTTGTTCATAAGAGTATATTCAAGAACTCGACGACGAACGGCGTTTGCTACTCGCTCAACCTCTTCAATAGAGGAAGATGCCATGTCCTGTGTTGTGATTATCTCAAGTGATGACATATCCTTCTCGTCATCTGATACATTGTTAACGCTATTTCTTCCAGCAGAGTTTAGAAATAAGCGAGCATCTTCCTCCAGGTCTGGCCCTTGCTTAAATAAATCACCTCCAATTAGAAACAATGTATCATCACCAAAGCTCTTTCTCATCTCTGGCACACGATCTACTTTCATACCTCCACTTGGTGCAGGCAATATCGGATCAAATCTACCGAGTGGTCGACGACAACCTTCTGCAACTTCTTGGCATTCTTCATTAGTGAACTGAAAGCGACCACCAGCATTTGCAAAGATGACAGCTTTAGGATAGGCATGGACAAAACAAAAAGAGAGTGAGTGATATAGAAGCATATGATGTGATTAAGTTGCAAGAGTAATGTACTCACCATCTCCTCCACAGAGTCTGGGAAGGATGCCGAAAAGGAATTGATGAGACAAACCTCGAGGGTGTTCTTCTCCATCGTTATCAGAATGAGAATGTAGCCAACCACCAAGCATTGCAGGATGTACAAGTATGGGCAAACCAAACGAAGAGTCGGCCGCTAAACTTCTTACAACATCCCAACCTGATAGGCCAGGCAAGATCATAACAGCTCCTGCACCACATTGCTTTGCATACCAAGCACGTTTGAATATCTCATTCGAGGGAGCGTTCAGGCATGGTGCATAAAGAGAATTCCGCCCAGTCTCTTTATTGGCTTGGAGTACTGCCTGACTGCATAACTTTACTCTTTCTTCAAAGGGAGACCACACCTGGTTGCTTAAACCATGATCATCTTTGATAATATCAATCCCTCCCTTTGCAAGAGAGTAGGCCATATTAGCAAACTCTTGTGACGAACGTCCCATTGGTTTCAGTGCAGTGCATAACAATGGAGCTGAGGGTACACCGAGCAATTCACGAATGCCTTCTATTCCAAACCTTGGTCCTGGAAACATTTTAGTATTCTCCATCAAGTGATGTGATAGTGTTACATTCTCCACAGAGATACCCTTCTTTAGTGATGTATTTCCGAAGACAACATTGAGGAATTGAGGAAGCTCGTTTCCAGCAGTATCGTTCGGATATGCTATACTAACTCGGTAGTGATTACGGCTGGTTGTGATGTTACTAATACTACTCATATGCTGAAGAACATGATTATTCTTGCCAGTGAGCAGTGGTTCTATACGTTCAACTTTTCCAACAGTGTATGCCTCAACCTGTCTCACGCATCCGGCAATTCAACAGTTTGTTCTAAGCATACTTCATTCGCAAGTGTCTGTTATTTTGATCATAAGATGTGCACATGAGATAAGTAGTTTGAGTGTGTGGTAGTGGTATGAGATAGAAACAAGTGCAGACATGCACAAAAGTATGCAAATATGATATATCTTTATTTGAGAGCTTTATACAAACTTACTCTTGCATGATCATTAGATGACGCTTCAATGATATAGTCCACCCAAAATCTTTCAGGGTGATTGCTTTTGCCATTACTTGATGTATGAAGATCAGTCTCATGTATTCCAGTTGTTGCAATATATGGCGCCATTCTTATTATTATTCTTTTCTTGATATCTTATTCCAGTATTATGATGTATCATTTTATGAGTGTTAGTGTAATGCAAGCAGAGGAGCTCTCATAGAGTCCGTCTTATCAAGCGCCCTTCGGACCTTTTTTCTGTTCTGCCCTGCGGATGAATTTTTGGGAGTGCACTGCGAACAGCAGGACACCTACGTTTTGACCTTATCGACTGCCCTGCGCACTGTTCTGCACTTTGTCCGGCACTTTATCGCTAAAGATACCTAAATCCAACTCCCGTACACCGACAACGGTCAAGATTTGAAAGCGATCATAAGATGTGCACCGACTTATTACTCCTCTAATATATAAATTATAAATGATATATAGGTTCAATATTGCAATGAACATTCTTTACTACCTCTCGTCTATTACGTTCTTCGTAATCGCTTTCTATTGTGCCGCCCGTGCTGAGGAATCTGTACCAAACTTTGTTGAACCAAACGACATAAATGATGATGAAGATGAAGAGGTTGGTATGGCTGAAGAGGTAATGAGTATTAATCTATTTGGTGATATGTTCGGACATTTAAGTGCTTATAAGATTATTGCAATTATGGGTGATGATGATTGGGAAGATATAGTGGCCATCCGTATGATGTTTGATGATGCCCGCAAGCGTAAACATAAATTGGAACGTGTGAGGATGGTATGGGCTGATCATGTACGTGTGTGTAATCACGAGACCAATGGTTGGATGAGACGATATCGTATGGTAGAGAATCATTTCAACTATCTATTAAGAGCTGTAGAAGATGCCATTACCGTCGATTATCTCCGATCATCAAACTCAACCCAAGGTAATGATCCAGTCTACCCCGAGCTTATCTTGGCTATGGGGTTACGCTTTTGTGCACTTGGTAGTACAGCAGTCGATCTTGCTGATACATTTGGTGTATCAGTTCCATCGGTACATCGTTATATTGATATGTTTCTTGATGCCATCGACTACAATACATCTTGTGATGAGTTGCAAGTTAAACTACCCGATGCAAGTGATCATAATGCACTCAGAGAGTTGGCACAGAAGTGGTCAGATGTATCAACTGCCGAGTTGTTTCAATGCAATCTTGGATGTTTAGATGGGTGGTTACCCCGCACAGAGAAGCCAAAAGATGTGCCGAATCAAACAGACTACTTTAGTGGACACTATCAATGTTATGGATTGAATGTTCAGGCAATGTGTGATCCCGATCTACTATTCCTGTTTGTAGCGGTTGCCGCACCGGGGAAGGTGAATGATATTCGGGCATTCGGTAGATGTACTAATCTACTTGAGTGGTTAGAAGCGTTGCCTCCACAGTACTATATCTTGGCGGATAATGCATATCCTCTGTCGGATCGGGTACTAATCCCATTCAGTGGTACAGAATTCTGGATTGATGCTAATAGGACGTACAACTTCTACCTCTCTCAAATGAGGATTCGTATTGAGATGGCATTCGGCAGGCTTACTACCAAGTGGAGGATATGCAGGAAGACTTTGAACTTTGCAAATGATAAGAATGCACAGATCATAAGTGTATGTACTAAGTTGCATAACTTTTGTATCCGTATGAATCTACGGGATGAGGGTGGTGAAAGGATTGAATCAGTCGACGGGGATGACGTGAATCCCCGTTCATACGATATTGATCCATTGGATGGGGCTGGGGGCGGCAGCGGAAGAATGGGGTTTCTGCCGTCGAGTGAGGAGGATACCGAATCTCCTCCTGAGGGTACCTTCGTGTCATCCCTCATCCCTGACAACTCTCGTAGGAATGCTCTTGTTGCAGATGTAGCCACCCGTCATCTGCAACAACCACAGTACAACATAGAACGCAATAGGGATATGTTTGAGGAGTTCGAGGAGCTCTAAGTTGTTTTGTGTTGGGTCTTCCGAGGAGAAGGGTAGGGGCGGTGATAAAAACTGCATAGGCAGTGGAGAGATATGTCTTGTAGAAAGTAAAACTATGATATAAAGTATATACTCGTGGTCTCGTAAAGTCATTTCTATACACGTATTAGATTGGCTACTATCTATTCAGCTACTGCACGGCCCATCACCTAGCATATTTGTTGAAAAGATCTAATCTGAACAAATACCCAGGCTATGCAGTTGCATTCGACCCCGAAGACATCTTCTTTTGATTATCAGCAATCGCTTGCTTTAGCAATGAAATCTCTTCCTCAGAATCGACGTAATCCCCCAATAACTCCTTCTGAGAATCAGTAAATGGCGCGGCATCGTCATCAACTTCATCGCCGCTCTTGAAACGCTTGATGGCACCACTTGAATCATTGAAACGGCCATCCAATTCTTCCTTCAACTCTCTCTTGTTCTGCTTTTCAGTCCTTAGTTCAGTCTTTAGTTTGGAACGGGTATCAATCAAGATGTTCTCCTGTTGAGCATCATTCTTTGACTTGATGGAGGTAAGGCATTCATCTGCCGCCTTCTTGCCGCCGCCTTTACCACCTCTGCCTCCTCTGCCTCCACCACCACTACCACGACGAGTGTTACCTGATGCACCGCCACCACGTCCACCACCACCACGTCGTACAGGTGGATTGGATGAAGACTGACGGAAGACACCGTTAGGTAGCGTACTCAAACAAACATTAAACACCTCGGGGTGTTCTTTCATATGATGATGCAAGTAAAGCATTGATGTGTTGGCGATGGTACTCTCATCGGGAAACTGCACTTCCTCAAAATGCTCGTGTGTACCAGACTGGTTGCACCTGTTCAAACACGTCTCATACTCCTTCATAACCTGCTTGAACTTGGATTGTACCTTCTCCCAATTCTCAACCGGGATAGGTTGAAAGGATGTTGGTGTCTTGTATCCACATCCCGCTCCGTGTGCATTGGCATTATATGCATCATTCGATTCATCGTTGTACTCTGTAACTACTTTACGGAAGAACCTCTCGTCGGTGCGTTCCTTATCCTGTAATTGTGCTGCAGTGAGGGCCTGGCCACGTGTCTTGAGGAGAGGGAGTACTACAGGACCAAACAAAACATTCATGAGACGGATGTTGTCGATTCGGAGTGGCCTCCCATCACTACCCGTCTCCTCTAATGTACCATTCAACTGCTGTCGTTCCCTTCTGGCAAGGTAAGCAACAATTGCATCGGCCATTGGTCCCTTCTTCATACTCCTAGTTCCCCTAATTCCAAATTTGGCACCAAGCTTGCGCAAATCATCTAATTTGATGTCAATTGTTGCTAGCAGATGACCGTTGAGGTGGATGCCTCGTAACTTGGTGAGGGCGGAATCTTTTTTATTATCGACTTTGTTGGTAGCAGCAGCGGATACGGATATATCTGTGTGTTCCACTTCATTCAAATACTTTGAAAATACATCTTTCAATGTTGTTTTTTCATGAACCTCGCCTTGAGGCAACAAGATGACAAGATGATTCGGTGCTAAAACGGCAAACTGGTGGGGTTCAGGAAACGGATGTTGAGTAGTAGCACCCTCGACTTCTTCCAAACAATAGCAACAGAAGTATACCATATCGTCCGAGGCTGTAGATGTTGTGAGCATTTGTTGTGCATCGTCTGGAAAATAACGTAAGTCATGTTTGTTTGATGCACTAACAGCCACCGCCGAATCACCACAAATAGTATTATTATGAAATAGTAGAGAACAAATAGAACATTGTTTTGTTTCTACCGATGGGCCAACAATAGAAGAGTTCAGGTTCATACATTTATCACCAGCACAACAAATAGTTTGTGTACCGTCTGTAAAATATGATGCACGTGATGTAGTATCGTTGTTACGAAAAGTGAGTTCGATGGTATCGGCGGCGGCGGCAGATGGTTGTTCCCCATCCGTAGGATGGATAGGAGGCATCTCTGGATCGTTATCGTTGTTGGCAGCGTTAGTAACACTCATAGTTCACCCTATTGCAATTTATCTCACATGAGAAATATGGGCAAATAATGGGTTATTTTATGCAGAACAGGCCCCTTCTTGAACCCGCTGCACGGCAGAACACTTTTAGTGCACGCAGAACACAAATTGCCCGCAGGGCGCTTTTTAATTTTTGATAAGACAGCCTCATAGGATCCTTGCCGTATTCTAAAAGCAGTTCTCATGCATTGCAACATACCCAAGATGTACACATCAAGCTATCTGTCCCCTTCAACCCAAGAGAGGGTTGATTCCTCTTACTACACAACTACATTGGACGACCAAAAGGCATTGTAATAGACAGGTATGTGATGGGTAATGTGGCCATCACATACTTGATGTGCTATGTACAAAAGATATTTTTATTTGCGGTATGGTATCCAATTTTGGAGTCCTTTCCGTCATCTCATCAACTACAGTAGCCATTGAATTAGAGTTTGATACTATGAAGAAGTTGCCTTCAATAACAGAAGAGGGGGGAGAAAGTCGTGCATTGCTTAGCGGTGGTAGTGTATCTAGCACATCAGCAACAAAAATGATAAAAGATTCACCATCTCCAGAAGTGATGGCTGCCAATCCCAAATCATATTGTTCATTGTCATACTCGGATGATGGTAGTAGTAATCAATTGCAGCTTGCCGAGCTAGAGGTTACATTGTCTGATAGTGAACCATATCAAGAGGTATCTACCTGTACAACATCGGTTTTACATAAGATATGTCTAGCCATCATATCGATTGCTTCATTGGTAATGGCGTTATTTGCAATGCATCGTCATACAATATCAATAAATACATCATCTGCAATACATACTGTACTTCAACTAAGTGCCAAGGATGCAAATCTCAAAGCAGCACATTATCAGCATCATATTGACAAATACTCGACAATCAATATTGAACCACTCTCCTATAAATCTCCAACAGAGTTGGGTATCCTAAGTTACAATCGACAATCATCACGTCCAGAATCTGTATTTGGTTCAGTACAGAATGGCAGTATGATTGGTGTTCCTCTTCCAACGAATGAATGGTATCTAAACTTAGTTGTTGGGTTAGATGATAATCCAGGAGAGAATGGACAGTATGACAATTATGCTTCTGAAGCAAACAGAGTCTATACTATTCCTTACATTGTAGATGTGGTAGGGCCAATTGTTGGTATAAGATTACATTATCCAAATGTGTTAAGTTATGGTACAGTTGTACAGAGCAACTTTGTCCCGCAGCATGGCTTGACTTTGGGAGCGATAAATGATGGTTTCACAAGAAGATATCAAGTCGATGAGGATACACTACCCTCTAAATTAGGTATTGGACTGCGCTGGGAGGGAAACGACAACCAATATATACGTTCAAGTATACTGAGAGGTATGCCATACGGTACAGTAGAGTATAATCAAGGTGTATTGCCAACTGTTGCATCAGAAGTGGTACCTAAATTTCCAATCATTGATGGATCAATCGAGTTGGAATGTGGTGTCCTTGATTCATCAAGCAAAGGTACAACAAATTCGAGTATCTTTGTGAAAGAAGATATAGAGTTATACTTTCCAGAGTCAGACTTGACTTGGCTTGTCTTCTTTTCAAGACCAGCCAAGGTTCAATGTTTAATCAATCCAAATAAGCTTGTTAGTGCAGCGTCTGTTCCTCCTGGTGGCGAAGTAGCATCAAAGGACGACAATCCAAGTGCCTTTCAACTTCGTGTTGACCCTACAAGTGATGTTGATCCTTTCATAGTTCGGGTAGCATTAGCAAACAATTGCACAACAGGGACAAATGTACACTTTTGTGAGAGGGATCGATCTCCAAGAGATCAATCTACTTTCATGTCAGTTTTGCGCGATCATGCAAGCATTTACCCAACATCACCAACTGTGAAATACTCCTTTACTGATCCAGAGGGAGGTCTCAAACCTGAAACTCCAGACAGTAAGAGTGCCTTTCTATACTTTGATTGGGCTGCAAAAAGCTGGAGTGACTCAGAAAATGAATTGATCACATTTGCTCTACCTCATCATGTTGATATACTTCATACTAACGATAAGATAGGACACTGTGTCCGTTCTCTTCATGGAAATGCTTGCTTAGTAAAGGGAAGTTTATGGACAATGGAGGAAGAACTTGGCGGCCTCCCTTCTTTTAGTGCACCACGTCCACCTAGTAGCAAGTCTATCCCAGCCTTGGCTGAAGCACTGTCGACAGATATAAACTACTCTATACCTGAAAACTATATGGTCGGAGTTGGGGACACTTACTTTTCTGGTAAGATGCTTGCTAAACTCGGAAGAATCATTGTCGTAGCCCAAGAACTTCGCGGCTTGGCAGAGACTCCTGAGGATGAATTGCCAGGCACATCTACAACTGACGGAATAAAGTTGTTGAGTGTGATCCGTGCTTGCAAAGAAGCAACTCTTCCTTCTCAACAAGAGGTATATGATGCCATTGCTAGGCTGAGAAGCGGTGTTGAAGTTTGGTTAAATGGTACTGCAGCTACCCCATTTACACACGACAATATTTGGGGCGGCTTGGTTCATTGTGGTTGCTGGTTCAACGGCGAAGGCTGTGATAATGTGTTCCCTAACTGTCCGTCATACACGGACCCAGGCCTGAACTTTGGCAATGGCTTTTACAATGATCACCATTTCCATTATGGATATCATATCTATGCAGCGTCTATTGTAGCTGAATATGATAGAGATTGGGGCAGAAAATACTTTGAGCGAGTCATGTTGATGATTCGAGACATTGCCAATCCCTCAGTCAAAGATATCTACTTCCCAGTCTTCCGTCAAAAGGACTGGTATTTGGGAAACTCGTGGGCATCAGGTATAGCCTTGTTTGGAAGTAGGCCGTATTTGAATGGTCGAAACCAAGAATCGTCCAGTGAAGCCATTGCAGCTTATGAAGCCGTTGCCATGTATGGCAGTACGATGATGAAAGCCTTTGGTAATGGCAAATCAATTAGTGCATCTGATAATGAAGCTGCTTATACAGCATGTCAGGTGTTCAACATAGGTCGCTTTCTTGCGACCACAGAGATACGATCTGCTGATCGATACTGGCATGTTTATTCTCCAAAGAAGGATGAGGTTTATCCAGATTCATATACACCTGCAGTAGTATCAATGATGTGGGACACTATGGCACAATTTCAAACATGGTTTGGCTCTGCTCCTTTTCTAGCTTATGGCATTCAACTGTTACCACTCACGCCGATATCTGAAAGACGAGATACTGATCAGTGGCTTAGACAACTTTATCCAACATTCGTCGATAGTTGTGTATCCGACGCCCTATGTGAGAACGAAGGATGGTCGGTACTATTGTATGCAGTCTTGGCTGAGCTCGGTCATCAAGATTTGGCACTAGAGAATGCCTTGGCGCTGTCGAATGATGTCTTTGATTCGGCTGGTGGCAGTGGACATAGTTTGACAAATACATTGTGGTACATTTCTACACGGCCTTCTCCAGACGTTCCATTCGACTTGAAAGATCCATCCGCATCAATACATAGTAAAGCTATTCCAGTGGACTCCAAACAGATTGATTGTGGCTGTCCTCATACTTGTACTAGCGAAGTACTGAGCACATCAGCAGACGGGTTCACATGTAAGGAGAGAATAGAGTGGCTAATGACAAATAAGGGTCTTAGTCAACTGGGAGCTTGCAATGTGGTGGCAGCGAACGAGTATAAAAGTGATTGTGGCGATTGTGATCCAGAACTTTGTGCCGGGGGAGCAACAGCTGCCAAGAAAGAGAACGAGGAGAAAACTAAGACGAACTCTCAATGCCCTCCTTGTACATCCGAAGTATGTAAATCAGATATCAATCGATGTCAACTATCGACGGCTCCATTCCTATGTTACGAAGGTGATGCAAGAGGTGGGTGTGCTCCTTCGCCTTGGACAGACGATCACTGTACAGGTTGTTGTGAGTTATTCATTGGGTGTTGAGATTATGGTAGAATTAGGTAGGGAAAGTACAAGTAATAATAGGTTAAAGAATAGAACGAATGATAGTTCACATCTTAAGGTAATACTCATAACATATCACAAGCAATCAAAGGAAATTACCAGCCAGTATCTAGGTATCCTTTTGGTATCCTCGAACAACCCTTCTCATTTTCTCATGATATATGTAATGATCTTGCTTCATGATGTATGTGCTAATGGGGGCTTACCTCTTCCGTATGTCACTCTTGCTTGTCGTCTTCTGGCTAATGAATCCAGAATGTCCTCAGACCCAATGGAACTATGTTCTTTTATATCAGAGTAGAGTACTTCTTCGTCTCATAATTTTCAAGTAGCATCACCCGCAACATCATATCATCATTATCATTCAAACTATCACTCAAACTATCACTATCACAATGAAGTTCTCACTCGCCTACACTGCTGTACTTATTGGACTATCCAATGCCCAATCTAATCTTTATTCTCAAGAACGAACTCGTCCTCATCGAGGAGGTGATCCAGGTGGTCGTCTCTTTGATATGAAGGAGACTAAGTGCCCCATCTTTCTCACTACTTTCACATGTCCACTTGATCCCAACGATAGCGGTTGTGATGACCTAGAAAGGCCCAAGCTTGATAAAGAAGCATTGGCTGATATGAGTGATGGAGAGAAGGCCGAGATGAAGGCCACCTTTCGAGAAACCAAGAAGAAGTTCAAGGATAAGCTATTGACTTGTGTCTGCTGTGACTTCATCTCCGTTGACGACCTACTCGCTGCAAAAGGTGAGGCTGAGGTATCTCAAGAGGTAGCACTTGTGCAGGAAGAATCTACTCTTGGTACTGAAGCTCAAGAGGGCCGAGATGGAGCTGAGGGTGTTACATTCAATGTATTCGCTGGACAGAATGGAGGGTGCTCAAGTTCTCGAGGTGCTCACACTCTGATGGTAGATTCGCCTCAGCCTATTGGATATTGCCAAAACCACGGATGGGGGAAGAATGCCTACAGCTCGATGGAAGTTCTTGGATGCAGGTAAGCACATTTCTTTGATACTTTGAACACCACTAAGCTCCGTCTCTAACAGAACCTCTTGTGACTTCTCTTCGTCTCAGCTCCAATTGCCTTTGCTTCAAACAATGGGCAAGTTCAAATGAAGATTCTGATTGTAACGATGACTCGTTTCTTAAAGGGTGGATGATTAAGTTCACATGCTTTGACAAATGTCTTCAGGATTGCAATGGTGTCAATTGTGGAGAAACTGCTCAGCCTGACACTGGTATGACACGTCTTCAACTCACTGGATCGCCCGGCCAAATCTGTGATGCTCCTGTGTCCGAAGAAGAGTTGCTAGCGCAATGCCAGACAACTGGCATGGTAATGGAGGATGGAAAATTTGTAGATGACTTTGTTCGTGAAAGTAGCAGTCAAAGCGGAGGACAGGGTGGAGATATGACAAATTCAAACAGTGGTGGAATGTTTGGATCTCAAGGAGGACAAGGAGGCAGACCTAGCATGGGTTCTGGCGGCTCAAGTATGGGAGGTAGCAGTCGACCTAATGGTATGAGTGGTGGCTCAAATGGAGGCAGCATGAGTGGAGGCAGGCCATCTGGAATTGGAGGTAGTGGTCGTCCTGGAAGCAGTAGCTCTGGAGGCAGGCCTTCAGGTATGGGCGGAGGTTCCAATAACGGCGGCGGAAAGCCTGAAGGTGTGGATATACAATCCTTACTTGATGAAAGATGCCCCGAGTTTGACTGTGCCAGTATGTCTGGGCAGGAGTTTGACTGTTCTCGCTTCGACTCGATGAATACCCGTGGTGGCCGTAAGAACATGCTTTGGTGTGGCTGTTGCCGAGATTGAGGAGAAGAATTAGGTGTGTGTTTGTTACAGAGTGATTTGACAGAAAAGAATAGCTGAAGAAGAAGATAATAAACTTGAGCTTACCTTACTTCGATGTTCATCTCTATCCATAAAAGTTATGACCATTGGCATCACCTTCAGTAACTCCAGAGTTGGCTTCACGACGTCTTCTTTCTCTCTCATAATCATCATCGTCTGTTGGGAGTTCCTTTCTGCAATATGGACAAGTGTTGTGCTTTGTTAACCAAGCCAAAGCACAAGACTCATGAAAGACATGACCACATAAAGGTAACCGAATGATTGTATTGCCCGGCGCATAACTATCAGTGCAAATCGGACATGTATGTGACTTTGCTTGCTTGGAATGTATGTTCATTTTACATGGTATATAATTCCCTGGCTTAGTATCCTTTCTTGAGGATGCCCACTTTACCAAGCGTTGACCATCATCACGTCTAATCATAACAACTGGTACCTTCAAACCAAGTTTACTTGCTTCTTTCTTATTATCTTGCATAGTATATGGCCAAACTTCTTTCCCACCACTGGCAGTATTGCCAACAATCACTCCAATGCAAAAGGATTCCTCTTCTCCTTCTTTTAAGGCAGCACGTTGACAAACCAGTGCCTTTTGGACAAATGTAATCCCATCTCCTCTCTCAACATATGCAATGAAGGGTATACGGTGTTTACGGAGATGTTCGATTTCTGCCAATGTTTCTTTTGATAATTGTCCTCCCTTGGTTGTTCGTGGTGAACATACAACAAGTGCTGCTGTTCGTGGCTTTTGTTTATTGGCAGTACTGTCATCTTTAGAAGTTGATGATGATAGCGGTCCAAACTCACCAGGCACTGCATTCAAAGTCAAACTTCCATCTTTTGATACCGCCACACATGGAGATAAATCATCAACTGATTTACTCTCAAATAAACTAATCTGTGCATCAAACAATTCAGCACTTTGAGGTGTTAAAACAATCCTCTTCAAATTATCTAATGCAACTTTTGATACTGGTCGTAATCGTGTACCTGCCGCTTGAGGATTGAGTGCCTCTGGTGGTAATATCCCTGCTAAATCATTCACATTTTCATTCGCATTATTGTTATTGTTTGTGCCACCTCCTAACATTCCTGCTAATGTTGTATCACCTTGCAACTGATTCATGAGAGGAACTAATGCCGTTGGATTGATGGGTGTTTGATTTTCCATTGACGATGCTAACAACTGCATAGCGTTTTGTGCAGCTGTATCATTTTGTGTAGAAGATTGCTGCCGAGATGAAGAAGATGCACTGTTACTGCTTGTTTGCAATATCAACTCTTCACCACAAGTTAGACAGATACCATCCGGCTGTGGTGATGTGATGTCCTCTTCACATGCTGGACAGAACATCATATTATTCTTTAAAATATCTGTCTATAATATATAATATAATATCCTAACAGATCCCAACTTGACACAACTCGCTCTCAAACTCTAAAGCTAATTCTCAACCTTATATAAACAAGTTAATAATTCCAAAACAGAGTCTGCAGTATTGCTACACTCAACTAGGAATGACTTCTCAATATTATTCAAATCTAATCGACGTAAGATGAGCTCAGCTTTACTGAGATGTGAGAAGAAGGAGAACATATGTATATGATAGAAAGAATGTTAGTTAGAGAGTAAAGAAATAAGTAGTTGCAATAATATAACACATGAACATGTTTGAAAAATGCCATTTATCTTACATTATTGCGTATGATACCCCAAATAAAACTGATATGAGTAATGAAGTTGATATAATGAGTCCCCAGAATAGTATGATTTGTATCTGATTGTGATTAGGAAGCATATCCACAGCATATGTAAAAGAAGAGCAACGATTTGCAATGAAGTTACATCATAGTCCTCAAAATAGATTCTAAGCTAAACTATTTAGGTAAAGTCGCTGCTTTTAAGCAAAGCAAAGGCAGCAAGCATCAAGCAAATTATGCCAACCAATAGCCTCCTATTGAAAGTCATAGAAGGAGGTATGATAGCAATATTGAGGTGTTATCGTAGAGTATGTATGTAGGTTGATAGGTGCATATTGTCGGTGTCGGTGTTTGGGAGCAAAGATACAACAAAATGAGTATCATGCACCATCCAAAAACGAAAACAATACTATCACAGAAAGTTATCACTTCGTGTCTACGGTCTTCCATTATTGTTAATACAATCCTTTATATCTTAATTACATACAAGTTATCACAAAGTAGTCAAACAAACAATATTATCAGTACATCAGTACCTTTGCAAAGATCCACACAAACTATAGAACAGCCACATACTCAATCATCATCATGTGCATCAACTATACTGTATTACTATGCATCATCATCTCTCATATGGCTAATTATTATATTCTGGAAGAAACGAAGAAGAAAAGTTGCAGCTTTACTTGACATCTTTACAGCCATTATAATACTAATCATTCTTAAATTCAATGTTCATCAGTGCACAATTAGAACATCAACGTCAATCATTGCAAAAAGTATCAATTCTACAGCATGGTTTGAAAACTATTCATCAATACAACAACAACAACTTATAGAAGATAATGTACGTATATCATTCAGTCTTCATGATCCAAAGATAGTTCCAGTACCTGATAAGTTCTCGGGTGTTGTTGGATATAGATGTGGAGATAAAGCAGACTTACCATCTACATTATCCAAATCAACAATACTCAACTTTACAACATCAATAAGTACTAATCTTAAAATACTCTTCATTGGTGATAGTATTGCTGAACAGTTTGCACAAGCATTTGATGCTACAGTCCTGGGTAGCGGATATGAAGAACATCGAGTTGCCAAGACATATAGGAATGGACCCAACAATGTTAATGTGCACAACTGTTTATCAGTAAGTGCACCAGTTAGAGGTGGAGGTGTTACTGCCTTTTGGAGAATTGCAACTCTAATGTCTGAGAGTACAAAACGGGAGCGATATCTATGTGAACACGGTTGGAAGACATGGAGTTCTACTACTGCACTTGATTTGATTGGTCATCAATATACTGATATCGGACAAGACAACAATCATCAACAACACGAAGCAACTGTGTCCGCCTTTGATGCAGTAGTACTTCGAATACCACACGGCTGGCTAACATTAGAACAAATAACACGAGAAAGAATATATGAGGCAATTAAACTTTCCAATATACACACTGATGCTAAAACTGTGATCATATCTACATTGCCTTTGAATAATAATGTTATAACATCATCAGATTGGATAAAGGTGGCAGAAATCAATCATATAATTCGTGATATAGCACGAACATGGAAGCCAAATGATAATGTTGAAGTTCAGCATGTATTAGTTCAGGAGTTTGGTAACTTTACAAATCAAATACTAAGAATGAATGCAGAACATATACGTCTGACCAACACTGCAACACCAGACTTTACAAAGACTAATTGGGAACTATCCGGTGCTGACTTTCTACTGAAAAGGTTAAGTGCTGAATCATTCTGGTTATCTTCCATATGCATGGTTTGTGCACAACCTGTATTTCCTCGTATGAATGATAAGAATGTTCAAGTAGAAGATTGTATGCGAAATAAGATATCCAGAGACGGTATACATTTTTGTGTGGAGACTCTTGGCCCACGATACTCAGCAAGTATTGCATGTCTTCTTGGATGCGTTTACAATGAAAAAGAATCAAATACTAAATCAAAAACAGATTTGATTCATCTTCGACAATGTGAGCAGGAATGTAATGATCAATTTATGACTATTCGTCCTGTTGACGAGGATTGGATACGAAATGGTATATCACTGTATTCTAAGTCTTAGACCTAAACAGAGTGAAGGCACACAAGACTTGGTCTATAACATAAACTTTCTTTTAATACAATTAAACATTCACCAATAGCAGCCAGGGTGACAGAAAAGCGAAAGACTTGTCTTGTTATCAATTTGACCTTTACTTTTCCCCTGGTAGAACTTAACATAGCATTTAATTCCTTTCATAGTTCACATTTAGTTACAGCAGGTCGACAATAAACAATCAGATCTCATACGACGACTCTCATATCTACATGCTCTTGGAAGATTAATTTCTTCTAGCTCCAGATTTGCCACTCTTCCCAGAGCTACAAGAGCTGCTAACGACATGAGGTTCACAACGACCTCTGATATCCTGGCAGCCATAGTCCTCAGTCCACATACAGCTTACACCTCCTTGCGCTTCCACCCCATTCGTACACAGTGCCTGGCCACGACGTGAACATGTGCCACCATTATCTACACATTGTCCGGTGGGTTGTCCGTTGGGCAATGTTGGTCCAGCGTTTGCGGCCCAAAAGCACAAATTTGGCTGTACTGGGTAACCTTCTGGAGCTTCTTGTGAGTTGTTTTCGCAGAACATTTCAGTACCTCTCTCAATACATTCAGGTGCATCATTTCCTGGAGGACGCCACTTCCCCTCAATCATACAACCATTGATTTCAGACCAATTACAATCTACGCCTCCTCGATTGTTTAGACAGAAACTTCTGGTTCCTCGTGCGGCGCAGGTTGCGCCAGTACGTTTGAGATCAGGGCCATCCAAGCACTTCTCGTATTGCATATCCCAATGACATTCTCCTTTTCCCAATCCATTTTCACACCAGCTTTGATAATCACGCATCAAACAGCTTCCCTCGACATTACAAATCTCGCCTTCTTCACAATCTCGACTGGCACTGCAAACATCACCAGGAGTAGGAGGAACAGTTGGAGAAGAAGTACTTTTGCCACTCTTACTTTTAGATGACTTTGAATCAGTGCCACCGTATACTTGATATCCAAGCTGTTCACATGCTTCATCCAGTTTCTGTTCATATCATATGTATAGAAGTAGAGATAGGTGAGGTATGTATCAGTTTCCGTTGTGTTTATGATAGGTTGATTTAAGAAAACGGACATATGATATGTACATATCAAAGATATCTATCACTTACTCTATTCTTGCCACTTTGCAACTCACGTCCTTCATCATTAATCTCCTCATCATCATCTAAAGTATATTCAATGTCATTAGAAAAGATGAACGGTACGGATTGCTCAACAGGCGATGGTGTTGGTTCATATGTTGATAATACCGATACCTCTTGTTTCACATATAAACTTTGACAATGTGCCTCGAGAGCACTTGTAGACATGGTTGTATTATCATTACGACTCTTCTTAATTGCAACGACAAAACCTATTGCAACGGCAAATACAGCAGCGATGGCTAGACCGGCATACTTCTTCTTCTTGCTCTTCGTAGCGACCACCGATGACGATGATGGGGCTACATCCTCCTCTACACAGCTATCATCCTCCTCAGAGGTATCAAAGGTCTGTTGTGTAACGGGTACTCCTTTCGATAAATCAGACATGATATCAACGACATCATCGTTATTCTTGAGAGTGTTGTTGTATTCGTCCACACCGATCTCGACGTCGTCTCTGTTAGCTGTCATCGTATTGTTATTAATAATAATGCCTGTGTATTGGACGATTGAAATGATAAAGCAAGTGTCGAGGTTAGTATGAGTAGCCTCGATAAGTCGATAACAATAACAAGAAAGAGATGTAAGTATTATGACGGTGGTCAGCTGCCGCCGCGACGATGATTATGTGCATATCATGTGAGCAACTTACCAAATTTATATCAAATTAGTATGTATGTGATGAGAAGTATTTAATTTAAATGATATCAGTTGTAATCTGTTGCAATGAATAAAATTATGCGCTATCGATCACATGGCCCTCTCACAAACAACCATTCAAAGGCATTATAGCTTGATTTTTTGGATGAGGATGGGTGCAACGGCTGAGGCAATTGCTCAAGTTAATTCTCTTCAGAAGGTTTCGATTACTGGTATCTTTTATGAGAGTCCTCTACTCTCTCTAGAGAGAAAAGAAGGCAAGAAGGTAGGATTTAGGCAAAGGCAACCCCCAGGAAGTAGGTTAAATAGAGAGGTAGGATAGTAATTAGTTTCAATATCGACGGCCTATTTTAATAAACAATAATGAATTTTACATTAAGATTCAATACTAATAATGGAGGAGGATTGTCTTACCTTCCCATTAATAATACGTGTAGTGCCACTCACAATGATGATTCATGTACAGAGTCTCCTCATAGTACTGCTACTACTCTGGTATATACTGACACAAATGGTATACTACATGATACCTCGCATTTACTTGCAAGATCGGAGCAGCCGCCAATCATTTATTAGTGAGTTTTATTATTTTTATTTTGACATATTATACAATGATAATATGATGTCCTACTCACGGTCCTACTTACTTTCCAAATCATAGCAATCTCCCAACATGTATGGGAGAATTATCTCCTGTATCAGTGCCAAAAAATCATAATAATACCACTACCATTACAACATCTGCTGTTACTGATGGCGATGCCTTTCGTTTACGGGGTGGTGGTAATACTGAAGGAAATCGGCAGCAGCAACCTCCTCAAGACAATACAGAAGTTAATCATTCTATGATTCAGCAACAAATTCAACATTCACATTTGTTGTATCATCAAACTGCACAACAGGCCCCAATGTCTTATCATCCTCCAATGTCTTATCCACATCCGCCAATGTTTTTTCCACATCTGCCAATACCTCCTCCACCAACACAAGCGGTTCCATTACAGCCATCGTCTGTAAAAGATATGTTAGATTTAGCAAACTATATACCAATTAATCCGTCCGCTCCATTACGTTTACCACCCCACACTTGTTCACCTGAGCAACAAGGTAGTTCAAAGAAGACTCGGAATTATTATGCCTATGGCCCTCCGCCACCTTATGGTATGCCGCAACAGTCAATAATGTGGCAACAACAACAATATCTACCTCCACAGTATCAACGAGCTTCTCCTAATTTGCCAATGCATTATTCTCCATATCCACAAGCAAGTATGCAGTTCCACCAGCCGCCACAGCCATATCAACAAGTTCCACCACCACCTCACTTGCCTTCAAGAGGTCCTGCTAATATTCAAAACGGTCCTTTGATATGTCAACCTGCTCCGAAGGGGAACCAAACAGATAAACAGAGACGATCTCGCCTTAAGTGTACAGTCCCCGACTGTCCCAACCAAGTAGTCCAAGGTGGTCTATGCATATCACACGGAGCGAAACGAAAGATTTGTTCACATCCAGGTTGTACAAAGAATATTAAAAAGCTTGGTTTATGCAGTGCTCACGGACCTGCTCGTAAGAAGTGTGAATTTGATGGATGTGTCAAGATAGCAATACAAGGTGGAAGATGTATTGCTCATGGAGCAAAGAAGGGTGTTGGTAGGAGCGGCGGCCGACCCAAGAGTCAAAGTTGTGTCCAAAAGGTAACGGGGATACAGGCTATATTGGGTAGTGCAAAGAAGATGAAGTACTCGCCAAAGAAGAAGAAGTGTGGCAAGTGTTCTGAGGACAAGCATTACAGCAGCTATACGAGAAAACAATGGAGGGTGACCGAGGATGATGAACGGGAATGTCGAGTGTGTACAAATAATGCTTTATTGGAACGGGAGAAGGCTAAGATTTCCGAGCTCCAGGAAGATCATCTATTGTGTTGTCAGTTCATTAATAGTGATGGACATTGTGAAGGAGATGCTAGTAAGAATTATTCGGACGTAGATGATGGATGGAGACCCCTCAGATGCTCTGTTGCTCATCATTTGAATGGGTACGAGCTATTAGGTCATGCTAGGGGTAGTGTTAAGAATGACGATTCCGCGGGGGATGGCTCATTACAATACTTGGTCGGGGGGGATGATGAGTATGATCCTGACGACCCTGGTGTACCTCCTCCACCTCCTCCTGCTGTCGAGCAACAGGCTGCCAACCTTCCTCAGTTTCAATATCCGACGTTTGTCCAACTTTCACCCGGTATGAATGGTGCGGTAAATGATGCAACTCTTCTGAATGGGAAAACATTTGTCATCACTGGCAACTTCAGGGTATCTCCGAGTAATATATCTCATAATCATGATGCAATTACAGAAATGATTAAAAGTTTTGGTGGGCAAGTGCTTGATTACATCCCATCTTGTGAATGTAAGTATTTGTCTGTCGTGCATCCTTCTGTTGTCATTACAATTGTTCAAACAATCCACTCACAAATGTTTAGATTATCTTCTTAGGGGTGATTTAATGCATATTCGTAGTGTGGTACGATGTGCTGCACGGCGTGAACGTAAGATTGTGATGCTTTTCCAGATGCAACATCTGCTAATGGGGAGGCGATCATTGAATGACTGGGACTTCCAGCTCCCCCTTTCTGACCACTTGAAGAACTCTTCCGGGCCCAATTATACACCTCCCCCTGACACTGTTCGTCGTAGAGAAGGTACGACCCATCGTCTATGCAGGCATGGAGGTTGTTGTCCCAAACTTGCAGTATCACCCTACAACGAGTGGAATTGGTATTGCCAGTCACATTACTACATGAACTCTACCACCCGTCGATATGAGCTAGAGGTGTTAATAGGTTTTGAGGAAAGGGAATTAGAGTTAATTCACAATCATCTAATCAAGCTCAATAACAATCAAATAGCATATAGACCTGATTTTCATCGCAATGGTTCTGATCGTGTCGAGATGATCGAGATTGATGGAACCAACCATTTGGGGAAGAAATACACCAAGAAAGATCCTATTCGAGCCAAACGTATATTTGAGTGGATCCGTCGAAATGACAAGCATGCCTTTCTACTCCGGTTTTATCACGGCCAGCGCCCCAAGCCGTCAGCAGCATTGTTGGACTGGCTCAAATCTTTCTTTGAACAACGTACTACTGGTAATACTGCTTCAAGTCAAGATGAGATTTGGTTGATCAACTATCCTTTGGGTGGATCAAATCCTTTGGGTGGATCTACCGTTAAGAATATGTTGTGCACATTTGGCAAGGATATTGTAAAGTTGGGAAAGTTATATGAGCATAACGGAGTGTGTATTCTTGAGGAGATTGACAACACAAGCATCTATAATGCTGTCATGGGTGTGTATTGTGTGTGTGTGTGTGTGTGTGTGTGTGTGTGTGTGTGTGTGTGTGTGTATCTTGTTTTCATATTATGATACTTTACCAACTCATGGTCTCATACTGTTTTGTTTCAGCGGATCCAAGTAACCGTCCAATGGGATTCTACTCTCCATCTAGGGATGGTAATACAGAGCTTGCCGAACAGCATTATAAGGATAGTGGCGAGAGGCCTGCGTATTTGCTTGCCATGACATATGGAATGATGGATACAGACGGAGAACCGTTTCCAAAGTTTGGTGGTAATAACCGTCTTAGTACTATTGGGAATTACCTCAAGCCATTAAAGTCTGATCTTGTACATGCAATTGAATGGCATAGGCGACGACGCCGAATTGAATCTTATTATGGGGAGTATGACATCGAATATGATAAGTGCTTGGAGATATTGGGCGAGTTGACTGGCCGCAGTAATGAAGCACGGTCTGGAGAAGAAACATTTGACGTATTTGATCCAGCAGAAGTCACATACTTGAAAGGAAAGGTTGATGAGTTACTCCAGAGACCACGGAGTAGTGACCGCAATGCTGCTGGCTTAGCCGTAATTCGTCAGGAATGTATGCGACGTCCTGCTATGGTATAAGCTAATTCGAAAACGTCTAGTCTAGTCACTTACTTTGAAGCCTGTGATGAAGTAGTTTAGTTTTAGTTTTAGCTTTATTTTTTGTACCTAGCAGTGCAAGATCATTTCGATATCCTGGCTGAGGATACCGTTAGCAGTTTATTATGCGAAAAGTGGCGGAGTCAAACAATGGTGGAAAAATTGGCCTCATATCTAATGTATTGTTAGTGGATAGTTCCACATAATATATAGGGTTGTTGTTGGGTTGAAGATATTCATCTTCATTTGGATCTCAAATATTGGCAGCGTCGACGCGCGGCAGATACCACAACACATAGCAATTACAGAGACGATATTATAATTGTTGGTATAGATTGTTTTCTTTGTATGGTGGAAGAGATACATTACTTGCAACTCTACGCCACCAATTATCATTCTCCAAACTTACTACAATCTTTACAGATATTATCTGTTATTTAACAAGTCGGAGCATTGCAATAAGAGCATTGCAAACATCATCATCGTTGATAAGGTGCATCAACAACAAGATAGTTTACCTCCACACAATTATCTATTAGGTTGCTTTGGCCTATTGAATCATTGGTTTAGTCAGCACATAGAAGCAATACCTTAAGCTCTATATAGCCATTATAGAAGAAACTCATCACAAGATCGATAACGGGCGGCTGTGTTTTAATCTGACGGCTCCGAATCAATATCAAAAAGAAATTTGTGAGAAGGTGCTCATCTGCAAGACCAAGGTAGTACACATCTTTCCTTGATACTATATCAAACATAGAGTTGTTTATCAAGCGAGATAGTATACAATATCCTCCCATTCCCATTTTAATAGATTGAGGATATCCTATTTTGCAATCATATATAGAAAATAAACAGAGAAGATGTCAACATCATATGAATTTGCAGACAGTACACCTGTAACATCGGGTAATAGTAAGAAACACCGTCGTGGTCGGGGTATAGGCAATAGAAAAAACAAGTCTGGTACTTCCTCTACTACTGCATCATCTTCATCCAAGAGGTCAAACTTTCGATTGGGTGGACGGAGAGGTGTCGCCTCACTCAGTGCTCAATCCTCGTCGAATGATAAGAAGCTCAGCTTACCCGGTAGACAGCAGCAACAGAATGTTGAGGAAGGATCATCCAGTCGTATTGTTTTTTCTTCCTTTATTGTTTTCATTTCCTTCTGTTCTGTTTCTTTTACATACTCTTCTTCTTCTTCTGTACTTTCTTCTTTCATCTCTTTTCTTATTTTTGTCTTTTTTTTGTCTATAGTTTATTTTTTTTCCTTATTTTTTTTAAAAGAGATTTCCGGCCGCCATTGTTGCCCTTTTCTCCCCATATAATGGTGATTGATTGGACGATACTGTCGAC
>Ga0075437_14610_pt1 | contig 39228 bp, 30 predicted proteins | sample MintriMetagenome_FD_74266 | JGI IMG/M metagenome (GOLD analysis project Ga0075437, IMG submission 74266) | Marine eukaryotic communities from Monterey Bay, USA to study complex ecological interactions - Minidiscus trioculatus and... | ecosystem: Environmental > Aquatic > Marine > Unclassified...
CGGGAAATGGTATTGTCCCGATTGTCCGAAGTTGGCTTGCCCGATTCTGTCGTTTTCAAAAAACCGGCAGAACTGTCCGGAGGCATGAGAAAACGAGTGGGACTCGCACGTGCATTGATTATGAATCCTGAATTAATCATGTATGACGAACCAACGACCGGGCTCGATCCGATCATGAGCGATGTCATCAATGAACTAATACTGCGAACGCGATCTCGAAACCCCGTGACCAGTATCGTCGTCACTCACGATATGCATACCGCTCGCAAGGTGGCAGATCGGGTCGTGATGCTGATCCCACGGCAACGACTCGACCCGGGTGAAAACCAGGTCATTTTCGACGGTTCGGTAAAAGAACTTGAGACTTGTCGCGACCGCCGGGTACAGCAATTCGTCAATGGCGAAGCAGGCGAGCGATTGATGGAGATGCGTGCCAACGGGCACGACCAATAAACTTTTTTGTCAACTGATTTATACGACAACTGAAATCGAAAACTTCGGCTTCCGAAGGTAAACAATATGGATGAAAGAATCTTAAAATTTCGAGTCGGCATTCTGGTCGTTATCTCGATGCTGATTTTAGGGATTTTGATCCTCACCATCAGCGGTAAACCTTTCTTCGGCAGTTCCTACCAAATCTCGGGAGAGACAGAGGATGCAGCCGGTATCTCCAGTGGAACTCCCATTAAGAAATTTGGGTTGCCGATCGGGCGTGTTACTAAAGTAGCCCCCTCGCCTAATGGAAAGGGCGTTACCGTATGGATGAGCATTCAGGAATCCGACGACAACGGACAGAAGCAAAAGATTGACACTTCCAAAGAAATGGCAGTGATCGGATCCGAATCTATTCTTGGTGACGTTGTTCTCAACATTGTGCCTACTAAAACTGACGTAAGTGAAATTGAGTCAGAAATTATCATCAAAAAAAATAATCCGATCGAAGCAGTACTCGGAGAAGAAGGAGCAAAGTTAATAAAAGGTCTTGAAAACCTAGTAGCTACTGACCCTAAAAAGAAATTTAATCTGAGAGAACTCGGAGAGAAAATTGACAAAGCTGCAGGGAAAATCACCGAGATAATTGGATCCACTGACGATAAATCAAACAATCTTTTTACGACAATTGCGAAAATCCAAACTACCTCCGATTCAATCACGGGCATGTTTCAACGGCAGGATAAACAACCCAATTTCGCAGACGCAATTGCGAACTTTGATAATCTACTGGGAGCCAGCGGAAAAGAACAAATAACTTTTCGCGGTACACTCAACGGTATCGACGAGAGTATCAAAGACACGTCGAAAAGTATTCAGAACACATCAGATATAGCAGGGAATACACTATTACGTTACCAAGAAATTCCAAACGAATGGAATGGGGATGTTAAGGCCAAAGTTATTGAGTTTATAGATAATGCAGGTCAGACTGTTAAGAGTTTAAAGGCCGAACCGAACTCACTAATAAAAAATGCACTCACGGACGAGAAACTGGGAACAGACTTCATTAAGATCAGTAAAAACATTGCTGAGATTACTCGCACGACGAAAGACATCGTGGAAAACAAGACAATTGAAAGCATCCTCGTAAAGCTCGACCTGCTCCTCACCGACTTGCGGTTCTTCGGAGATTCACTGGCGCGAAACCCGGGGTCCATCGTCAGAGGCGCTTTGAGGCCTCGGAGCGACCTCGGCCCCAAAAGCTCTCCCTCAATCATCTGGGAAGAGGACGGTTACTTTCAGGAATGAAACCAATCGCCCGTAGTCAACTCGACAGCGTCCAAATAGGCAAACCGCGGGTATACTCTCAAACCAATCCTCGTTCAAATAAAATTGAGGAGTGGATCACCTCGTTCAACAAGACTTCCGTCGAACACTGGGTGAGTGTGACCACCCATGGAATTGACGGCGATGAACAAGCCGATAAAAAGAACCACGGAGGTATCGACAAAGCGGTGTTGGTCTACTCGGCCAAGCATTTTGATTATTGGAAAAATCAACTTGGGGTCACTACGGTCGCTCCGGGCGCGTTTGGAGAAAACCTCACTGTCTCAGGAATCGACGAATCCACTGTATGTGTAGGAGATCAGTTTTTAATCAACGATGTCTTACTTGAAGTCTCCCAACCCCGGCAGCCCTGTTGGAAACTCGCGAGACATTGGCAGCTTCCGGAACTGCCGAAACAGGTCATGCAGACCGGTTACTGCGGATGGTATTGCCGCGTAATTAAAAACGGTCGTTTCAAACCCAAAACACCCATCGCACGCGTGACTAACCCTTACCCTGAATGGCCGATCAGACGTGCTCACCAAGTCTTCCACCAATCTTCAGCGAACCCTGGCGAATTGAATGAACTGTTGAGCCTTGCAGTTCTATCGGCTGCCTGGAAGACGTCCGCTGAGCCGGGGGAGATATCTAAAACGAAACCGGACGGTGACTGGCAAAACGATGACGTAAATAAAGAAATTTAATCAGGCAAAGCTAACGTACGGGATTTGAAATCGTTCCACGTTGCACGTTCATTCGCAGATCGTTCCCTCGATCTAACAGCATGTTTTCCTGCACCTGAGTTTTGGGCTCCATTTGAAACTCCATGACACGTTCGTCACGAATTTCACGCGGCCAAAAATTCTCGGTTACAAAACTGGCAGGGAAGGTCTCGTACCATCGAGGCTTCACCCGCTGTTGTACCTTGATAGTTTTGTAGCCGTCTTTCTCAAGTTGAACTTCCCGCGTCCCGTTATAGGTGAAGGGAACCGAAAGTGGAGTTAAGCCAATTGACTTGCGATCAATCGTGACCAAAGCACCTTCCGGTTGGCTGCGCACGATAAATCTTCGCTGAACACAGCCGGTCAGACTTGCTAAAGTCAAACCCGAGACCACCAGCAAAATCATGAAACCGTTTTCAGTGTTTTTCAAACTCATATCTGAAATTCGCAAATTAGCTCATGTGAGTTGTTAAACAGCAGGAATTAATCTTCAAGTCTCTCCAATGAAACTCTTTCGCACGTCAGCAAAAGTGGTGATTTTCACCAATATCACCGACGCGGAGGCGGAGTCTACAAATCGAATGCCTTTTCGAACAGACCAATTCGTCCAGTAGCACCGTTAACATGAATACCGAATAAAACAAATGAGCGTTTTACAACGAAAATAAGATGCGGTGACCGTACTAAAAATGACATTTTGGGTGGCCAAATCTTAATAATCCCCGTTTTTTGAAAAGTGATTGCACGTTAGGATGGTACACTTGCAAGCATTCGACAAACGGTCCGGAAATATATGAGTGAAAGCCTTTTAAACTGGGATGACTATATCCAAGTCGCTTCGCTCAGCGACGTTGGCATGCGTCGCGCAACGAATCAGGACAACCTCTCGGTGTCGCTAGCCAGCAGCATGGAGCAGTGGCAACGAAAAGGGCATGTCTTTATTGTCGCCGACGGCATGGGCGCTCACGCTGCGGGGGAACTCGCAAGTAAACTGGCGATTGACCACATCCCTCATCTTTACGCTAAATACAACGATAGCTCAGCGCCCGAAGAGATGCGCAAAGCGGTCGAGGGAGCCAACAGTGAAATTCACCGACGTGGCCAAGCCAATGAAGAATTTCACAATATGGGAACGACCTGTAGCGTTCTGACAATTCTACCCGAGGGTGCCGTTTGTGCGCACATTGGAGACAGTCGAATCTATCGACTGACTCAAAACAGAATCGAACAACTCACGTTTGACCATTCACTCGTTTGGGAAATGAAATTTGCCGGACAGCTGTCGGAAGAAGAAGAACGACTCGGTAAGATTCCCAAGAACGTCATTACCAGGTCTCTCGGACCCTACGCCGAGTGCAATGTTGATCTTGAAGGACCATTTCCAATTCAAGTTGGTGACACGTTCCTGCTTTGCAGCGACGGACTCACTGCCGTCATTTCGGATACTGAAATTGGCTCTATTCTTGCCAACATGTCCCCCGACGAAGCCGTTAAAGTCTTAGTTGATTTGTCTAACCTGCGGGGTGGCCCCGATAATATTACCGCGGTCATCGTGAAAATAGGACATCCCAAACTCGCCACTTCTGGCAACCACTCGTCCGGAAAATCTAGCCGCTACTCATCCTCGAACAAACCACTGGTGCCCGCGACCTTTTGGGGCGGATTCATTGGTTCAGCGATTGTTACGATACTGCTATATTTCCTCGGTTTTTGGCAGATATCCCTCCTCACAGGAGTGGTTTCGTTAGCCGCAGTTGGCTACCTGGTTTCCCGGCTGATTAAAAATTCTTTCCAAGGTAAACACGGCGGCACAGGCGAGGTGTTCGGCAAAGGACCCTACGTTCGATTGGGTTGCGCCTCAAGTGGGCAGTTTGCCAAACAATTGGCGGATATGCTTCGCAAACTTCAAGAAGGAGCTTTGCGAGAAAATTGGAAAGTGGACTGGCCTCAACTCAAATCGATGACCGGGAAAGCAGAGCAGGCGACCAGCCAAGAGGATCACTCAACCGCCATCGCATACTATGGCCGTGCCGTTAGTTTTCTCATGGATCAACTGAGAAACCAAGAGGATGCCAGCAGTTCATCGATCGAACTCTAATCCAAAATCCTCGTCCCGCCAGCTCCCCAAACCACTCAGGAGGACCAGAATCTGGTCCGTTGCCTCGCTTCCGCCACAGTGCGTTCTTAACTCTGCTAGTCCGCTCGTCCTAAGGCAGGGAACCTTGCTTGTACGCTGCGGAGAGCAGGTACTCTCGTGCTGTCCCTGTTCCGCCGCCCCTGGCTAATACGCTCCAATTCGACCTCATCCGGTGCTACCACGTAAAACTCGCCGACTCACGTAGAATTTTCAGCTCAAATTCGTAAAAACTGCATTTGCCAGCAATTCAGATCGTAACTGACATTGCCTGCGATCCACCGTCCCTGTAATTTTCGAACCCCCGACAGTTTGGGGCCGAATCTTGAATCAAATTCAAAGATTTAAATTTCGGCGGTTTTAAATTCTGGAGATCGTTTTGTTTGCTTTACGGCGAATTCGTTATCAAATGTACTTTGGTGTGACCACCTTGCTGGTCATTATCACACTGCTATCGATCGTCAGTCTTCAGGGTGCCTCTAAATACCGCAACCTAACCAAGAGTATCAATCAGCGATCAACTGAAATTCCACTGGCAATTGAACTCGGCATCGCGGTGAGTGACCTGCGTTCTCAACTCTGGGACGCAAATCGTAAACAGCAGGAAATCCAACCATACTGGGAAGATGTCAAACCAAAACTGGGTGGGCGAGATCCGCTATGGCAGATCAATCTTGAGGCGAAAATCAAGAGGACCGAAGAAGCATTTAAGAACTATCAAAACAAACTGAACAACGGCAGGGAGTTTGATCAGGGCATCACGACAACGCAGGAAGAAAAAAACAACCTCGACAAGTTCAAAAAAATGCTCGACATCGTCAAAGAAAATGTCAACAGCCACAATGACGTTTTCGAATCTTCAGATAACTTTGATGTGGTCGAAGCAAAGCTGTCTGAATTACAGGATTTATACATTCAATTCCCTGGCAGCATGCAACAGCGAATGGAATCCTTTTCTGAGGACGCCCGAACCGAGTACCGAGCCTGGATGACAATCAGTGGCCTAGCTGGATTAGCGGCGTTTGGGATGACTGGGTTTTTGATTTTGCGGTTTCAACGGCGCATTATCCAACCACTAGAAAAGTTAATTGAAGGCTCACGGCAAGTCACCGCTGGAAATTATGACTTCCGCATCCAACTCAAAACTAATGATGAGGTTGCGGAATTAGCCGATGCCATGAATGCAACAACCGCAAGTTTTCAGTCTATCAAATCTGATTTGAATCAAAAAGTTAGTCAGCGCACCCGCGAAGTTGTGCGCAGCGAAAAAATGGCCAGCGTAGGTTTCCTTGCCGCTGGTGTCGCCCATGAGATCAATAACCCCCTGGCCTCCATCGCATGGTCTGCTGAGTCACTGGAAACCAGAATCCAAGACATCCTAAACCCCACGGATAGTACCCGTCAGTCAGACATTGATTCTGAAATTGAGGACATGAAAAAATACCTTCGCCGGATTCAGGACGAAGCGTTTCGTTGCAAAGGAATCACCGCGGGGCTCCTCGATTTCTCGAGAATGGGAGACGCAAAGAAATCCGATGTAAACCTGTCGGAAATCATCCACTCTGTCGTCAACATCGTAAAACCGCTAAGCAAATACCGAAACCGAGAAATCGAAGTGGATGCTGACGTCTCCATTTCCGCCCTTGGTAACGAGCAGGAAATCAAACAGGTGGCGCTAAACTTGATCACCAATGCACTCGGTTGTGTGGAAGAGCATGGAAAAGTTCACATCCAGTTGAGACAGGAAAACAATTCTGCCGAACTGGTCGTGACCGACAACGGATGCGGCATGACCCCGGAAGTCCAACAACACCTTTTTGAACCCTTCTTTACGCGACGCCGAGACGGGCAGGGCACAGGCCTTGGCCTTTCAATTACTTACCAAATCGTTGAAGAGCATGGTGGAAAAATCACCGCTCACAGCGATGGCCCGGGCTTCGGCTCGGAATTCAGGGTCTGTTTGCCACTGGCGAAATCTGATTCTGTGAAACATAAAAATACTGCAGCCTGATTATATTGAGAAAAACTTTGGCCAATCAAAAATCCCTAAAAATATTATTCGCTGACGACGAAATCCATCTTCAGGAACTAATCGCTGCCGAGCTTCCGCGAATGGGGCATAATGTCACCGTTTGCCCGGATGGGACGACTGCAGTTAGCGTCCTCGAAAAAGACACCTTTGATTGCGTCATCGTCGACCTTGACATGCCCGGTCTCAACGGGATTGAGGTGATCCGTCGCACCAAAGAGCTTTCGCCAACCACAGAGGCGATTGTACTCACGGGAAAAGGATCTACCGATTCAGCCGTTGACGCCCTTCGACTGGGAACGTTTGAGTATCTTCAAAAACCCTGCAAACTTGTCGATCTCAAAATGCTGCTGCAACAAGTTGCTCTGAGACGCGAGTTAAACAATAAGATTTATTCGCTTCAATTGCGGCTCGACCGCGTAGAAGGTGAGCCCAAGATGATTGGCAACCATCGATCCATGCAACGGGTGCGGGCTCTCATTGAAAAAGTCGCTCCAACAGAATCGACTGTCCTCGTCGTTGGTGAAACGGGTACTGGAAAAGAACTGGCAGCCCGAGCTGTACACGATCAAAGCAATCGGAGTGACAATCCCTTCGTCGCCATTAATTGCGGTGCGCTACCTGAAAACTTAATTGAAAGTGAATTATTTGGCCATCGCAAAGGAGCTTTCACCGGGGCTGCCGAACAACGAAAAGGTCTGTTCGAAGTTGCTAATGGTGGCACACTGTTTCTCGATGAAATTGGCGAACTCCCCAAAGCAACCCAATCCACATTGCTACGAGTTCTGGAATCCGGTGAAATCCGACGGGTTGGCGACAGCGAAGCGTTTCAGGTCGATGTTCGTATTGTCTGTGCGACGCATCGAAATCTTCATAACATGGTAGCCGATGGAGATTTCAGGCAGGATCTGATGTACCGCATCAACACATTCGAGGTGCAGCTTCCCGCTTTACGTGATCGCGTTGAAGACATCCCCGAACTCGCCCACCATCTACTGGGAAGACACCGCCCCGAAGCCTCTCCTGAAAATCGTTCGCTGTTGCAAGCCTTCGATCCAAACGCTTTGAAAACACTCCAATCTCATCATTGGCCGGGGAACATTCGGGAACTTGCCAATGTCATTGAACACGCTTCCATTCTTTGCGATGGTTTGCCGGTGAAAGCAAACGATTTGCCAAAATATTTTTCTCAGCCTTCTTCAACCTCGCTATCAGTGGCGGCGACTGGAAAGTCACTGAGAGAAATTGAAATGGCAACGATCCACGCCACACTGGATTCCTTGAACGGCAACAAAACAGCTGCCGCTCAACAGCTTGGAATAAGCTTGAAGACACTTTACAACAAATTGAACAGTGAGGTCATCAATCGTGTCGCTTAGGTAAGTCAGGGCGAAGGGGTCAAACCGTCAGAACTCTATCTCGCCCGACAATTTCCCATCGACCTGCAACTTTTCCATCGACAATCACATTGGCAAATTGATACACAGCCGATGTCGGGCAAGCATGCCGCGGAATCGCAACTAAATGGTCCCCAAGTTTAAACTGATCTGCATCTGGTGTCTGGATGACCAGATGTTCCTCAGAGTGCATCACTTCAGTTACTGAACTCAGCTCCGGAAATGCCAAACGCTGACCAGCTGGCTGATCTGCAGCACAGGCTTTGTGACCAACATCGAGGGTCAGTTCATTGGCGCGGTTGCAACTAATGACACGCGTTAAAATTGCCAGTGCCGGTTGAAATTTCATCTCCGGAAAACGTGTCGCCATATCATCATCATGGTAAACAGTGGTTCCAGGACTTAATTCTAAATTGGGTTCTCCGTGATCTGCCAAAACAGGAAATGACCCCGTTCCGGCAGCGACAATGCACGGAACCGGCAAACCGCTTAACAACAACTGATCACGAAACCTGATCAGTTGATCCCACCCCGCGTTAACCGCGCCCGTGCGCTCAATCAAATCACATTGACGGTGCTGTCCGTCGTACCAATGCAACCCACCGATATTGAGCACATCCGAGCTGTAAATCATCTCGTACAACTCGATCGCTTGGGGGCCGATTGAAATTCCCGTTCGATTCATTCCAGAATTCAAATCCACCAGCACTTTTATCGAAACGCTTGAATCGCCAGACTCCTGAATAACGCGAGATAACTGAGTCACCGCTCGCGGATGATCTACGAGCGTCGAAAATTCGACATCAGGATACTTTTGCGCAAGTCGTAAGATGCGTAGAAGGTTTGGCCCAACCATCTGATAAGCAACCAGAATATCCTTCACGCCCGCATCAGCGAGCATTTCAGCTTCCGCAATCGTGGCGCATTTATGGCGAATCACTCCCAGTTCCAATGCAATTTTGACGACTTCCTGTGTCTTATGCGTCTTACAATGCGGTCGAAGACGTTCGGGTCCCCCGGCAATTCGAATCATCTCAACAAGATTTTGCTTAACCAGATCACTAAAAATCAAAAGTCCGGGTGAAAACACCGATCCGGCATTTTCGATTTTGTAAACTTCGGGCTTCCAATACATGCTATTCCTAATCTGCTGGAGATAGACAACTATTCCCAGACGGTTAATGCCCATCTCCCCTTTGTGATACAGGAGAATGAGCTAAAATCGGTACTTCCTCAATTTTCTGAGCAAACGCACCATCGGCGAATGCTACTTACGGAACTCCATTATGAACCAACGAAAGATTCTCGTCACGGCGGCTTTGCCTTATGCAAACGGCCCCATCCACCTCGGTCATCTCGTCGAGTATATCCAAACCGACATCTGGGTGCGCTTTCAAAAACTTAGGGGCCACAATTGCATCTTCATGTGGGCCGATGATACACATGGCACGGCAATCATGATCCGTGCCCGCAAAGAGGGGCGGAGCGAGGAAGAGGTAATCGCCGAAGCGAACGCAGAGCACCAGCGTGATTTCGCCGGTTTTCAAATCCAGTATGACAACTATGGCAGTACGCATAGTGACGAAAACAAACAGCTTTGTGGTGAAGTCTGGCAATCGATTCGAGAGGCCGGACTCGTAAAAGAAAAAGATGTTGATCAATTATTCGACATCGAACAAGGCACTTTTTTAGCCGATCGCTTCGTGCGTGGAACCTGTCCGGAATGCAACGCCGAAGACCAGCCTGGCGACAACTGCAGTAAATGCGGCACCACCTATTCACCCGCCGAATTAATCAATCCGGTGAGCACACTTTCCGGAAGCACTCCGGAGATCCGAACCGCAAAACATCTCTTTATCGAGCTTGAGCAGCTCCACGAATTCCTTGAAGACTGGACGCAAACCGGGAACCACCTTCAACCCGAAGTTGCAAACTATCTCAGAGGGCACTTCCTCGGTGATCCCCAAAGTGCGGAGGGAGCCAAGCCGTTACGCGATTGGGACATTTCACGCCCCGCACCGTATTTCGGTTTTGAAATCCCGGACTGTCCAGGTAATTACTGGTACGTCTGGTTTGATGCTCCGATTGGCTACATTGCCTCAACCCAACAGTGGTGCGAACGCAATGGCGAAACGCTTGATAACTGGTGGAAAAACGACGCTGCTGAAATCCACCATTTTATCGGCAAGGACATTACTTACTTCCACACTCTGTTCTGGCCAGGGATGCTGAAATCGGCTGGATACAGCCTGCCCACAAAAGTTCACATCCACGGATTCCTGACGGTGAATGGTGAAAAAATGTCAAAGAGCGTAGGTACCGCTTTTAAAGCGAACACTTATCTCGATCACCTTCCACCCGCAGCCCTGAGATATTATTACGCCTCCAAATTAGGTTCGCGGCTTGACGACATCGACTTGAACTTCGATGAATTCATTTCCAAGGTCAATTCCGATCTCGTTGGTAAGGTCGTCAATCTTGCCTCGAGAAGTGCAAAATTTGTCAAAGACACAGGGTTGTCAACCAGCTACCCTGACGACGGCGGCCTATTTGAATCAGCAGCGAGTGCGGGGGATGAAATTGCAACTGCTTACGAGAATTGCGATTACAACAAAGCCATGCGCTTAATCCTTGAACTGGCTGACAAGGCAAACCCTTTTGTCGAAAACGCCGAGCCTTGGAACCTTCGAAAAGACCCTGCAAAGGCTCAAGAACTGCAGGACGTTTGCACCATCGCTCTCAATTTATTCCGCCAGTTAGTGATTTACCTCTCACCCGTCCTCCCGGATCTTGCGGAAAAAACTGGCGAACTATTAAACGATCCTCTCCTCCGCTGGGACCAATCACAAACACCGTTGAGTGGCAGTTCAGTCGCTAAATTTAAACACATGATGAAACGAATCGAAGAGAAAGACGTAAGAGCAATGGAAGAAGCAAGTAAAATCGAAGCGGAACAAGAGTCCGCACTGACCGATAACAATTCGGAGCAATTCGTGGACAGCGAACAGCCGATGATCGACGAACCAATGACTGATGAATGTACGATTGAAGATTTCATGAAGGTGGATCTTCGCGTTGCCAGAATCGTCAATGCTGAGCACGTTGAAGGGGCGCGAAAACTTTTGAAGCTGACCCTGAGCCTCGGAGGGGATCACCGCAAACAGGTTTTTGCCGGAATCAAAGCAGCCTACGAACCAGACCAACTGGTCGGCCGCTTGGTCGTGATGGTTGCCAACCTGAAACCGCGTCAAATGAAATTTGGACTAAGTGAGGGAATGGTCTGCGCCTCGGGCCCCGGCGGAGAAGAGGTATTCCTCTTAACTCCCGACGAAGGCTCCAAACCGGGACAACGAGTCCACTAATTCGAAACTGTATCTGAATCGAATCCGATTAGATGCGTGTAAATCCGTCCGCGAAACCAGTGATTGGTGTTGATGAATTTACGGCAGAAAATAGCCGACCGTTTAATTCTCCAGGCGTCGACCAATCCGGTCGATGCGGGAGATTTAACCCGTCGGGTGATTCAGACACCCTCGGGTAATGTTGACATCTGGGCTGCATTCCCCGACAACGATCCGAATGTCGCAACCAATACGTTGCTTCTCAAATTCCCCGGAACCGGAGGGCGAGCCGAGCGCAGCAGTTCCCATCCGTCGGAGTTTTGGGGAAATCTAAAATGCGTTTCCTGGACCATCAACCATCGCGGCTACGGCCAAAGTGACGGGCCTCCATCCCTTCAGAATTTCATACAAACCTGCGATGCAGTTTGGTCATCAGCGACACGATTATTTCCAGATCATCGAATTGTGCTCTACGGCAATAGCCTTGGTTGCCTCTCCGCACTCTACCTTTCGTCGCACCGACGTGCCTTTGGAATTTACATGCGAAATCCACCACCACTCGTCGAGCTGATTTCGCAACGCTTGAGATATAACTGGTGGAACTTCGGGATGGCTCGACTCATTGCCAACCAAATCCCTGATTGTCTTAATCCAAGAGAAAATGCTCAACAAAGCTACTGCCCAGCCCTGCTAGTCCAATCCGAACGCGACAGTTTGGTTCCCCCTCGATTTCAAGATTTAATTGCCAACTCCTATGCCGGCGAATTGAAAAAAACAGTGTTAATTGGAGCAGACCATGGCTCCCCTGTACCCGAACACCAATTCGAAGAATATATTGAATCTGTCGAGTGGCTTGGAAATCAGATTTCAGACTATCAGCCGAGTCCCCGAAACTCCTAACGGAATCTGACACCCAGAGTCCCGCAAGCTCTTGATAAATTTGAGTCATCTACATTTCTGCGAATCTATCGTTAATTGAATCGAGATAAACATGTCCATGAAGTTTCTGACTGTGCAACTTTTTTTGTTATCAATGATTTTCGCGACGGCAGTCACCGCACTTGCCAGCTCCACTGGACCTTTTGAGGAAACCCGACATTCTTTTATCGGGTTTGGGAAAGCCACTGGGATCGTGATTGTCAATGAAGCAGGAACCGTAGAATGGAAAATGCAGCTTCCAGCAAGTGACGGCTGGTTGCTCGACTCTGGCAACATCATCGCCGCAATTTACCCCTGTCAAAAATTCCCTAAAGGGGGTGTCGCCGAGATCAATCGACAAACCAAGAAAATCGTCTGGGAATATCAAGGACAACAAAAGGAAATCAGCACGGTTCAACCGCTCGGGAACGACCGCTATCTCGTGACTGAACTTGGAGCCGAACCACGAGCCATCGTAATCAACCAAGCCGGAGAATTACTGAGCTCGACACCGCTCGATTGCCAAAAGGCCAATGCCCACATGCAAACACGCATGTTGCGCATGCTGCCTAACGGAAACTACATTGCCCCGCACTTACTAGATTTTGCAGTCAAAGAGTACGAACCGCTTACCGGAAAGGTCGTGCGTGAATTCAAGACGGATGACCGCGGGAGAGACAAACGTGACTGGCCCTTTACTGCCATTCGCCTCAAAAATGGCAACACAGTGATTGGCTGCACCAATGGCAACCGGGTCATTGAAGTGAACTCAGATGGTAAAATTGTGTGGAGTGTCGACAATACTGATATCGGCGAAAAGCTAATTTCAGATGCCTGCGGTGTTCAACGATTGCCCAACGGAAACACCGTGATTACAAGTTATTACGCCAAGGGAGACCAGGTTAAATTAACCGAAGTCACACCCGACAAAAAAGTAGTGTGGCGGTTCAGCGCACTACCTTCAAGCTTCCACCACTTTCAGATCTTGACCACCAACGGCAAGCCTCTGGCCAATGCGTTGAGGTAAAGAAAACCACTGCCTGGATTTTCGATCTAAACGGCGGCGAGATCTTTCAATTTGTCAATTACAGACAAATCAAACAAGCAAAAGCTGAATTCCCGAGATGAGAGGATTTCGCTCGCCCGCATCCTCTCTCGGCTAATGGCGAGGCGTTCTTCAAGCAAATCCATCCCCGGCGATGCATGAACCATCAGTTGCCGGTTCAACTTTTCAATGGCAACATGGCGTTCCCGCGACCTTGGCGAAGCCGATTCACCAAAGGCCCATGTTTGCTTTTGGGTAATTAAATTCGCAATCGACTCCGATGGCTCGGGAATAAACCGCTCGGGATGGAATCTCACCTCACGAAGCTCCCGATCCAACTCCGTCAATGCAGTCCGACTGACTAAATCAAACGAATTGGGGAGTTTTAAGGTGGCGGTTACCGTCTGAAAGTCTGGCAATTTGACTTCAAAAAATCGCTGAGCAAGTAAATTGGTCAGTTGGTCGTATTTAGCTCCGCCAATTCCGTGGAGAAAAAGGTCACTTAAAATCAGACGGGAGAAGAGCGTTGTCGTCAATGCTCTTGGTCTAATCAAAATCCCTTCTTCTTTCAATTTACTTATTAACTCATCGACCTTCGTCAACGAACAAGTGAATTCCCAATCTAACAAATTGGACAGCAGAACCTGGTCATCTCGCAACCGAACGTGCAATGGCTGACGCCGACATTCGGATTCACTCCACATCCAGAAGGGAATCTCCACCCAGCCATCACGTGTTGCTAACTTAGGAACTGGGTGAGAATCACTTCGAATTCTATGAACATTCCGGTATTCATCGAGGACTGAATTATAAACCTGCCTGAATTCATCAGCCGCCAAAAGAATCGACTTTAAGAAGCAGGCAAAAGCAGCGGTCTCCGCTAATTGGCTGATCGGCAATTCAAACGTCCGCAAGCCGAATTCACTCTCTAAACGATGACGCCCCGCGGCAACCAAATGCCCCAAACCTATCGACCGATTATCAAGTCGCGATGCCGCCACATTGACGTGCTTCCACAAGTGATCGACGACACAAGGCGATCCTTCTCTGCGAAACCGTTGATTTAAACGTCTACCAAAGCTTTCAAACAGCTTCCAATTGACTACCGAGCGGGATTCGTAAGGAACCTCCGCTGCGGCGGAATCCATCGCAACGCACTCAAGCCGAGTCTCTTTCCAGTCATCCAAGTTGTCTGAGATGTTGGGAAAGCTTACGACGGGGTTGGGGCAAATGTCGTTGTCAACCACAAGGTTCACCGCAAACGCGTTCTGCTTCGCACCTAATTCGGCCAGAACAAAATTTTTGTACCAAACGCCCGGATGGAATAGATCGGGTTGATGCCCCGACATGATAATGTTTTGACTTTCTACCGATGGCAGATCGTCAAGGTAAGCCCCGCTGTACGCGATCGCTTTTTCCGTTAATTCAGCCCGCCCCAGCGTTTGAAGTTCCTTTAATGGCCGATCAAATCGAGGTGAACAACTACCCTCAATCCGCCGGAGGTTGACTCCCCACGATTTCCCTACGCTTGAAAGGGGAGGAATCTGCAGGGTCTCGCCACTCAAAGAAGGGGCCCTTAATTTTTGGTAAACAACCCTTTCGAGATCTCTCAGTTCTTCAGATCTTTTACCCGGAATCAACGGATTCACTCCAATCCCCTTATCCAACCCGCATGCTCCTCAGTCGTTCACAGTCATGAGGCAAAGATGCGAATGCCCTATTCATGACGTCGTAGTAGTAATTTAAACGCGTGGCTGGATCATCGAGCGAATCACCGAACGAACGATTCTCATCGAGGTAGATTCTTGGGACTGCAACCTCGACGACCGACAACTCGTGGCAGGCAGCTTGCACCCATAGTTCCAAGGGCATTGCATAACCATTCTCTGAAAGTTGAATTTCCCGAAGCGCTTCAACACGATACGCTTTGAAACCGCAAAACGCATCGGTAATCTCAAACCCCATTCTCTGGTTTAAAATTTTAGATACTTGATGATTTATCAGCCTTCGTTGTTCAGGCGGTGGAGAATCCTCATCGAAAGACCGGAGATAACGGCTTCCTGAAACGATATCTGCCCCCGTTTCCACACACGTTTCTACGAATTTGAGAATTCGTTGCGGTTCATGCTGTCCATCACAGTCAATCGTCACCAGAATATCGTATTCGTGATCGGCAGCATATCGAAACGCAGTCTGCAGCGCAGCACCATAGCCCTGATTTTCTGAGTGGGTCAGCACCACAACGTCGTCGCGTGCTGATAAAATTTTGGCAGTTCCGTCGGAGGACCCATCATCGATGACCAATATCTGATCGCAGTACCGCGAAACCTCATCCAAAACACTTTCGACAGTCGACGCTTCGTTATACACAGGCAAGGCCGTCAGGAACTTACAATGCCGCAAAGTTCGCTCGTTATCCGTAAGTTCCATTTCCGTCCGTTTCCTCAAGATTTTTATTCGGGAATCGTATTTTAGGCGTACCGCAAAAACGGTCAACGCAATTCGCAATTCCCACTCAAATCCGTGGATTTTTATTAGTTTATTTTCCGATTAGCTCGATCACGATAGCTAGACAGTACCTAATGACCGCACAAATCCGACTCGACGGCAAGCAGGGAAGCCAATGCAACAAATACTTACATCAGACTCAACGGATCTCGCTCAGTAGTACTGGCCCAAATCTCCAACGGCTCGAATGCCGCACCGAGTAATTTTGCCAAAATTTCAACGGCAAAACGCTCGCTTGCGAAGTGCCCCAGTAAAACCAACGACACCCCTCTAGCCTGCGCTTCGAGGCATGTGTGAAAGGTAGCTTCCCCAGTCACCAGCGTATCGCAACCTCGAGCTTTGGCTTTTCCAAGAAAGGAACCACCACTGCCACAGGCAATCGCCACCCGCTCAACGGAACCGCCACTTGCGTCAACCACCCGAACCGTTTCGATCGACAAGTCCAATTTGACGCTATTAACAAACTGAGCGAGCGTTTGCGGTTCAGACAATCGGCCCAAACGCCCAGCCCCAATTTCCGGGGTTCCAGCTTCTTGCGGAATTAGCGACTCTAATTCTCCAACACCAAGCCGTTTCCCAAGACTCTGATTGATCCCGTCCTCCGCTGAATCAAAAGCGGTGTGCGGGCTGTAAACGGAGATCCCGGCACGTGCAAGTTGCCAAACCAGGCCCTCAGCGATCGTATCGGTAGTCAAACGCTTCATTGGCCGAAAAGGCATCGGGTGGTGGGTCACGATCAAATCAACTCGACGCTGGACAGCCTCGTCAACAGTTTCAGGTGTTACCGTTAAGCAGGTCATAACGCGCTCGACCGGCAATGCTCGATCGCCAACGAGAAGCCCGACATTATCCCAGTCCTCGGCTAACTGCGTAGGAGCAAATTTTTCCATGAACTGACAAATATGATTAATCGAAGCCACTTAAAATCTTTCGCTCTTGAGCTGTGTCTTTAAATTCGCCAAACAGTAGAATAGCAGGCATCCGATTGCGTGAAAACAAACCCAGACGCTGTTTCAACCTTTTGAGTACCACCCTTAGATCATCCATCCTCTATGTTACAGTTAAAAAAATCAATTCGCCTGGAAAGCCTTCGTCTACCCTTTAAAAAGGCGCTGCTCGCTGCCGCTAATTTGGGTGCCGATGGGGTCGAAATCAACGGCCGGACAGAGATCCGCTCGGCAGACATGTCGCGAACCGCAATTCGCCATTTAAAAAAATTACTAGCCGATTTAAATCTACAAGTTTCTGCAATCCATTTCCCGACTCGCCGAGGTTTCGGAATTTCCGACGATCTCGATCGGCGTATTGACGCGACGAAATCGGCAATGACCCTCGCGTATGAATTAGGTTGTAATCTTGTGGTGAATCGGATTGGCCGCATCCCGGAAGACGCCGAACACCCGGAATTTGATGTCCTAGTCCAAGCCCTTTCAGACATTGGCAATTACAGTCAAAAATCAGGAGCATGGTTAGCTGCCCGAACGGGATCAGAACCCGGTTCCACCATGAAAAACCTGATCGAAGCCTTACCAATTCACTCGCTGGTCGTAGATTTTGATCCCGGTGATTTCATTATCAACGGCTTCTCCGCCACAGAAGCAATGCAATTACTTGGGTCCCACGTCCGAAGCTTTCGCGCTCGCGACGCCGTGCAAGACCTCTCTTTAGGAAGAAGCATCGAGGTTGGACTGGGGCAGGGGAGTGTCGACTGGCCAACTCTGTTGGGAACCCTTGAAGAACACAACTATTCTGGATACTTGACGGTCGAAAAAGATGGCGGCGAAAACTCCACCGAAGCCGTGGGACAAGCGATGGACTACTTGACCCAACTATTCCGCTAGACAGATCAAAGGACGCTGGATCAAAGGACTCTGGATTGAATGAATCTGGATGGGACGTCCTGCAGCCTGCAGCAAGAACCAAGAATAAGTCCTCATTAAGCCAAAACAGTTTTATTAGGCTCGCCTCGCAATTCCTGAACGTATCGCGGAACCGCATAGCCCGGCAAACAGGAACGCAGTTCAGTGACCAATTGAAGACCTTGTTTGACATCAACCTCAAAATGCGCCGCCCCGCTTACGGGATCGAGTTGATGCAAGTAGTACGGGAGCACACGACAACTCAGCAGCCGCTGGCTTAAATTTTTTAGCGACTCTAAAGAATCATTGACGCCCCGCAACAACACCGCTTGGTTCAGTAACATTGCCCCAGAATTAGCAATCTTCGAAAGCGCTTGCTCGACTGACAAATCGAGTTCGTTAGCATGATTTGCGTGAATCACAACAATCATCTGACAACGCGCATTAGCAAGAATCTCAAGAAAGGCATCGGTCACTCGCTGAGGAATCATAATGGGCAACCGCGTATGGAAACGAATCCGCTTGATATGCGCCATCTCATCAATTCTCGCAATTAGACGGCTCAACGAATGATCAACAATCGTCAGCGGATCACCACCAGATAAAATCACCTCGTCAATCGAGTCATCAGCGGCAATCTTAGTGAGCGTTGGCTCCCATTGAGCCATTGATTTTGGGGATTGCTCATATGGAAAATGCCGGCGAAAACAATAGCGGCAGTGAATTGCACACGCTCCCGTCGTCACCAGTAGCACTCGGCCTTGGTACTTCTGAAGCATTCCCGAAGACTTCGTTGCATCCGATTCACCGAGCGGATCTGTCGAGAAATGGCCAGGAGATTCCATCTCACTGCCGCTTGGCCATAGTTGGCGGAGCAACGGATCTTGCGAATCACCGGGCGTAATCCGTGTTAAGTACGGCAGGGGGGCAAAAACTGGAAATTCAGCCTCTGCAGCATGCTGCAGCCCCCCCTCATCTGCTAAACCGAGCACATCTCGCAGCCCTCGAAGGTCTCGAATGGCCCATTTCATCTGATCTTGCCAAGTCCCGGAACCGGCGCGGACAAGATCGGTTTTATTCGCTAAAATTGTCATGCGTAAAGGATAACTGTTTCGCCTGCCTGTTCCAGTAGTCAGTGCCAAACACTACCGATGTCAAACCGATTTTTCGCCGAATAACTCAGGATTCAGCCGTGGCTTACAAAACAAGTGATTTTCGAAAAGGTCTTCGTGTTCAGATTAACGGCGAGCCGTACATCATGACGAGCATGGAATTTAAGAAACCCGGAAAAGGGAGTGCTCTCTATATCTGCAAACTCAAAAACTTGCTTCGTGGCACTACGCTTGACCGAACGTACAAAGGAGGCGACTCCCTCGAAGAAGCCGACATTGTCGAGACGGATGTTCAATACCTCTACAAGCAGGGAACCTCGTACGTCTTCATGGACAAAGTCAATTTCGAACAGTACGAATTGTCTGCCGAGCAGATTGGCGAGGACTGGCGTTATTTAAAAGACAACATGGATTGTCAGATGACTTTCTTCAGCGGCAACCCAATTATCATGACTCCGCCCAATCACGTTGAATTGCGTGTTGAGTATTGCGAACCCGGCGCAAAGGGAGACACATCGACGAACGTCCGCAAACCGGTCAAAGTCGAAACGGGCGGAGAATTCCAAACTCCAATCTTCGTGAACGAAGGCGATATTATCAAAATCGATACGCGGACCGGCGAATATGTCGAACGTGTCAAGCACTAGACAGACCTCAGATTTTCTGGACTGACTCACCCCCTCGAAACTTACCAACAAATAGTTCGCGGCACTCCCCCTCAAAAGGATGTGTGCGCGTCCTCTTGATTGGGTGGGGGAGTAATATTTCCCAAATCCAGCTTCAGAAAGCTGACTGCTGGTCTACTATACGGTACCCTAGAGGTGAACCGATCCACTAAGACTGCGACCGGAAGCCAACGGCAGTTCAATGGGAGCCAACGGCAGTTCAATGGACGGTTCCACTCGCGAAACTCAACCTGAAACACTAACTCCTCTTTTCTTGCAGGCAGGTCTATGAAGGTTCAATTCTGGGGAGCGGCTCAAACGGTAACGGGATCAATGCACTTGATCCATCACGACGGTAAAAAAATCCTGCTGGATTGCGGACTCTACCAAGGTCGGCGGAAAATTGCTTTTGACAAAAACCGCCAGTTACCGTTTGATGCGAAAGAAATTGACATCGTTATTCTTTCACATGCCCATATCGACCACAGTGGCAACCTTCCTTCGTTGGTCAAATCTGGCTTCACCGGACCAATCTACACGACGTCCGCAAGCCGAGATCTAGCCGCGATTATGCTGCTCGACAGTGCCAAGATTCAAACCAACGACGTCAAATACGTCAACAAAAAACGGAAAAAGAAAAATCAGCCTCCTTTCCACCCACTCTACGAAACACTGGATGCAGTCCAAACGCTCCGACAATTTAGAACGGTTGAATATGATCAGTCATTTTTCCCATTGCCGGGTGTTGAAGTTCGTTTCCATGTCGCCGGTCACATGCTGGGAGCCGCAATTGTCGAACTCAACCTCGACGCCGAGCATCCCGACACACCACCGACCCGGCTAGTCTTCAGCGGTGACATTGGTCGTCCCAACATGCCAATCCTCAAGTGTCCCGTCTCTGTGCCGGGAGTCGATTACTTGATCATGGAAGCCACCTACGGCAACCGTGTTCACCCAGCAGGCGGAGATGCAAAAAAGACGTTACTGGAAGCCGCTCATTCGGTTTACAAATCGAAAGGCAAGCTGATCATTCCAGCGTTCTCGGTTGGGCGGACACAGGAAATTGTCTATCGTCTCAACCTGCTTGCTGAAGCCGGAGAGTTGCCGCCAATAAAAGTACATGTCGACAGCCCGCTTGCCGTGAACACAACCGATATCTTTCGAGAACATGTTGAGTGCTTTGACGACGAAATGATCAACGCCATTCTTTCAGAAGAAGACGAAGACCCACTAAACTTTGGAAATTTGCACTACATTCGAAGTGTAAAAGAATCAAAAGCGCTTAATGAGTCCAACGATCCCTGCATCATTATTAGTGCTTCAGGAATGTGCGAAGCTGGCAGAATTCTGCACCACTTAAAAAACAACATCGAAAAAAGTAATACCTTGATTTTATTTGCCGGTTATCAGGCGCCGCATACCCTCGGCAGAATCCTGCTCGACCGTTCGCTCGATAAAGTCAAAATTTACGGCCAGGAATACAAAGTGAAAGCTCAAGTCTGCAAACTACAGGGTAGTAGTGGACACGCTGATCAACAGGAACTTCTCAAATGGGCTGAGCAAACTGGGCGTGACGGCAATTTGAAAAAGATTGCTCTGGTTCACTGTGAACTCGACAGCGCGACCGAATTCAAAGCAAAGCTTGAACAGAAGAATCTTGGTCCAGTTATTATTCCCGCTCCGGGTGAAGAAATGTTGTTGCAATAAAACAGTCGTTCGTTGCATCCTAACAACAGGCGATCGCAGTCAACTTTTAATTGCCCCTCTAATTCCACCTTTTTTGCTTGGTTAAAACTATGAGATCCTCCACTTTGATCGCTGCCATCGCGATTGCGATGACGGCCTTAACACTGAGCAACGTCCAAATCGTGGCGGCCCAAGACCAACCCAACATTGTAATGATCATCTCCGACGATCAGGCGTGGACAGACTACTCATTTATGGGCCATGAGTCGATCAAAACCCCGAACCTAGATCAGCTCGCCAGACAAAGCGTTGTGTTTCGCCGCGGCTATGTTCCGACAGCACTTTGCAGGCCCTCCCTCATGACAATGATTACGGGGCACTATGCTCACCAGCATGGCATTACAGGAAACGATCCCTCTCCCAAATATGCTCCCCTTAATACCGAACTCAACAAAACTCAGCGGGCTGAACTGATTGCCAACGTCGATAAACACGCCACACTTCCCCGCGAACTGGCCAAGGCCGGCTACCTTTGTCACCAATCTGGAAAATGGTGGGAAGGCAGTTTCGAGCGAGGCGGATTTACTCACGGAATGACTCGGGGATTCCCCAAAAAAGGTGGAAGACACGGAGATGATGGCTTGAAAATCGGGCGAGAAGGATTGTCTGCCGTCACCGATTTCATCGATATGTCGATTGAAAAAAAGAAACCATTTTTTGTATGGTACGCCCCATTCTTGCCACATTCACCACACAACCCACCGAAACGCTTACTCAACAAATATACAGTCGACGGCAGGCCAGTCACGATTGCCAAATATTACGCCATGTGCGACTGGTTCGATGAAACTTGCGGGCAACTCATCGACCATCTCGACAAAGCCAACGTCCGGGACGACACCCTCATTGTTTACGCGTGTGACAACGGATGGATTCAAAGTCCAGACTCCCGACGCTACGCTCCACGATCGAAACAAACCCCTTACGAAGGCGGTATCCGCACGCCGATTATGTTTTCATGGCCAACCAAAATGAAGCCTGCTATGCGAAAAGAACTATGCAGTACAATCGATTTGGCACCTACCATCCTGGCAGCCGCCCAACTCCCGCAAGACGCCACACTTCCGGGCCTAAATTTACTTCCCAATTTAACGTCTGGCTCGCCCATCAAAAGAAAAACCATTTTTGGAGAGTCCTTTGCCCATGACATTGCCGACATCAACAACCCAGAAGCATCCCTATTATTCAGATGGTGCATCACAGACAAATGGAAACTGCTATTAACGTACGATGGCGAAGTCAATCGTTACCAATCGACTCACCCTCGAACTGAAAAACGACCGCAACTGTTCGACCTGGACGCAGACCCAGCCGAGCTAAAAAATGTTGCTGCAGACCACCCCGAACTCGTTGCTTCGATGGCGGCACAAATCGAGAACTGGTACCCCGTAAAGGAACGAAAAGCGATCACCAAATTCTAGGCAGCGCCTGCTGAAAATGAACGCTTACGATCGGCATTCTTGCGATTGAAATCCTTGCAATCAGAGACAGGTTATTCAGGGATAATTTAAAGCAAACATAACGGCACCAAGGCGTGGCGATTTTCACCAAGCACCACAGAAACACCCTAAGCACTCATTGAGCCCTTAGGGTGTTTATTGGTTTTGTCTGATCAGTCAATCTACTCCATTGGCGGGCGAGCTTGTCGGATGACGGCTCCCTGATTCTCGCTCATCATGAGGATTGAGAACTTAACGATACCATCCAGACTGGTGTTACTCTGAGAGACGTAATCGAATCGCCCACGCAGATCCGTGTACCCATCTTTGTGAAAGACAACCTGTCCATTTGCCGACTTGGCGTAAACCTTGACGTACGTCTTTGCGAGCGGCTTTCCAGTGGATGCCTCACTGACTTTCAGTTGACCGAATTTTTCAACCAGTTGAATATCCAGAGAATGAGCAAAGTAAGGGATTGAGCGGGTTTGATCACCGCCCACCAACTCAACGAGTACATTTTTATTCTGCATCTCAACCGGCAGTTCGAATTCATGAATTCCCCTACCAGCCACTTGAGATTTTGCGTCATCCACTTTTTTATTCAGAGCAACTTGCTGGGAGAAATTTGGTCTAATCAGCGAAAACCCATCCAGGTTGTCTTGAGCAAACGGACTTCGACTAAATAGTAACTCAACGTCCATTTCATACAAATTCACGGTCAACTCGTCGAGATTTAGAAAGTTGATCTTAGCAACACCACTTTCAACCTTGAAATCAAAACTGGGAGCTCGTGCCGCCATCTCAGTTTGCACTTCGGCATTGTCCTTGGGATCTACCGTTGTTGCGGACGCACCATTTATTTCATCAACTTGCGCCAGAATTTGCTTAAAGCGATTAGCCCATCTTGGAACGGGATGGTCCGCCCAAACAGCAGCCTTTTCAGCGGCTGATTTTGGATCAGCACGATACATATCAAGGTAAGCATCGCAGTAATCATACTGCAGCTTCGAATCTAAGTTTTCTTTTGAAACTTTCCCAAAATGCGAGATCGCGGTTTCAATGCGATCCTGCAGCAACAGATAGTAAGTCAAAGCCAGCTGGTCATCGTCTGTCAAGTTACGACGATTCGACAAAACCCCGAGCAAGCGATTGTATTGACTTGCAAATTCAGGATTCAGAATTTTTCGATTCGCCCCCAACTGATGTGCTCGTGCATTGACTAGCGGAGAATACTCTTTATGGGAGTACCAGTTGCGCTCGACCGGATCAATCGACAATAGATCCGATTGGAAAGACACCCCGCATTGACCAATCAACTTATTCGCATGCGATAAAAACTCTTTGATTGCGACTGGTTCATCATGTTTGACAGAATAAGCCCACAGAACATTGTCGTAAGCACATCGTGCACGAAGGGTCTCAATCGTCCTTGCAAAAAATGCTTTATCCTTCATCCGAAACGCGATGGCATCCAGCTTCAGCCTTAAAACATTTTCGCGATTTAAATAGTCAATAACATCGTCATTGGTCCCATTCTGTGACACAAATTCCCAGGACGTTTCATCAACCTCTGCAGGACGATCGACCACCTTGAACGTAACCGGATCTGCGACTGCAATGACCCTTTCTTTCGCAGAAACATGTGCAGGATAGTGCTCAAAATCACCTGCCTCTGGAAAGTAAAACGCATATTCAAACGTCGCAGTACTAAACGCCTCTAGGCTCATCAGCACGGTTCTAGTTTCCCTTGAACCACTCGATGTCATTGAGCCGCTGGGGATCTGCATTAGCAATTCAACACTCATTGGCGTTGAGGTTGGATTAGTCAATACGACTTGAGACCCGTACAGTGTATGCGCCAGGAAATCACCATTGATGAACTTGTCAAAACGTACACCATTCTCGTATCGATAGCGGTCATTCTTTTGAAAGAAATTCTCACTTACAAGAACCGTTGAGTTTCCTCGCTCAAAAATCGCATCCTTTACTTGTTGATGCAAAACGATGGTTGGACCAGCGGCTTTGTAAGTCATCGTATTATCAACAAATTCAAAATCCTGCTCAGGCTCTTCAAATGGCAAATCGAGGACAGCCAGCGCTAACATCATCTCTGTGAAATTGCGAGTTGACTCGGCAAAATAGGGTGAGAGGAAAGCCCCTTCTCGATGACTCGCATAATCACGCCAAAATCGATTACTAGATACCAACTCCGAATTTTGAGATTCAGGAAGTAACCGATAGTAGTTGTTCTCCATCCACTCCATCGTCGGCGCGACTCGCGTGTATAGCCTGGCTAACTTATCTCTGGCGATCCCGAGCGATTCAGATTGCTTGAACCACAACTTATCCATTGTTTGTTCTTCAATTTGACGTTTTCCCTCACGCTTGTCTTTCGCCTTTTTCCTTGACTGTTTTTCAAATTCGGCAACTTGTTGTCCCAGCATTAAATTTGGTGAAACCTCTTTCGCCCCATTGCTTATTTCCATCCCAGCTTCGTCGTCTGCATCCTCAGGTGCTGTTCTCCCAAGATATCTACGGCTATCTGCCTCACGGCCACCTGAGCCAAATCCCTTACCGGCGTTCATGCCGCCGCCAAAGCCACCACCACCCATTCCGCCACCACCGGCTCCAGCTTTACGTGTCTCAGCCATCTCTCCATCGACCTTCGAAGCCAATGCTGACTCATCCATACCACGACTGCGGATTGAGCTATCAAACAAACGGTCCAGTTCCGATCGAGGCGTTGGGTTTAAGAAATAGGTTTCGTCAATATTTCGAGCGATTTCATCTTGCCGTTGCTCTAGTCGCTGCGAGAGTAAGATCTTCTCGAAAGCATTGAGTCGCGAATACTCCCACGGCTGAGCAAATCGATTCAGATCTTCCTTTAGAAACCAACGATCCACAAAAGTGCGTTCTCTTTTATTTTTCAAAAACGGCAGGATCACCGATTTGAAAAATCCATAATCTTTCTTCATCAAGAAAAAATTAAGTTCGTGGCACGCAAACTCTGAATAGAGACTTCGCTTCTCAGCCATAGTCTTGTCTTTCCAAGTCAAAATGAAATCAAACTTCGAAAGCGCGGATGCTGGATTCAGCGCGAGCATCAGCTGGAACGCATCTCCTAGATCATCAAACTGCTGAAATTTAGCCGACACCAAATCTTCAATGACGAGTGAATCGCCAGCCGACATCTTTTCCATTTGCTTCGATTGGGAAAAATGCTGAGCAGGATCCAACGCGTTCGCTAGTCTCGCATCACGCGGAGCCAGCTCACGAGCCGGAAATTCAGCATTCCGCTGAATCGTATCAAAGGCATTGACTGCTATAAAACGGAGATGCTGATTCGGACCAAGCTTATCTCTGTCAATCGACACCACACCATTTTCGTTTGGACGCAAGTTAGCCAACAAAATGGAATCGTTACCAAGATAGTCAAGATTAGCAAAGTCAGCGTCAGTTTTAGACTGAACACCATTCCGAGCGACCCGGTCGCCCGCCTCTCCCATCAACCCTCCAGCGCCTCCAAAATAGTCACCATCCTGCGCTACCTGAACGTTATTGTCCGTCCCTCTTACCTCCCAAGGATTGAGAATCAAAGAGGGCCGATCCAGCATATTACCGGGGAACTTCATCGCATATTTTCGATTTAGAATGTACTGGTATTCATCACCAATAATTCTCCCCTCTCGATAAACCGACCGGTGATCTCCGGACTTATATCCCCAGGGTTCCATATCGCGAACTTTTGAAAACTCGTCAAATGCATTAAAGGCAGCTTGATACCGATTAACAAACACATGAACTCTTGTGTACTTATCCGCATTTTCCAACTGAATTCGAATCTTCTCCTCATTCGAACTTATCCTCGAAATCTGAAGGGCAGGGGAGGTGCGCGTCTCCAAATGACGTCTTTCACCAACGATCATATCGCCAGCCCCCATTCCCTCTACGACGCGAATCTTTATTGTCTGATTTCTCTGCCCAGCACGCTGACGGGGGTAAGTTAATCGCAATTCGTAATCACCTCGCGGTAAATCAGCGATCTGGACTAGACCGTCCTTAACTTTCACCAATTCAAAATAATCCTTCACAAAAGAATTGTGCCGAATCTCCATTAGCGAGATATATTTTCGATCCGCTTTTGTAACTTCTGCAGGGGCTGGCAATTCAACCTCATCCCCTGCCTGCACATGCATTGTCCGAACATAAGTCTGATCTTGAGTCGCAAGAGTCCATGTTTTTTTCTTATTCTCAGCCCGATTCTCAACAGCAATCTCAACTACCCCGGCAAGCGACCCCAGCTCGACTAAACCGTCAGCACCAGATTGAAGATCCGCCACTACCGGATTCTTAAACTCGCTTTTCAACACCTTGACTCGCACTGATTGGCCGGGGCGACGCTCCCCATTTTTCCCGAGAATCTCCAAAAAGTACCCAGCCTTTGTTGGCAACAAATGGACATCCTCGATCGTGTCTGATTTATCGATTCCATTAAACTGATAATTCCGCATAGCTGACATTCGCCGCGTCTTATTCTGGCTAACGACTTTTAGATCCGCGGAAAGCTGAAGTGAAACGGAACTCAAACGTGGCGGAACAACAAACTCACAAATCGTTTCCACTGTCTCGCTAAGTTTGAAACCGTCAATCACTTTCTTGGTGGCAATCCCGTCAAGATCTGTGGCGGTGACGACTAACTTTGGCGATTCGAGCATGGCGACGGGCACAGGGTTTCCACCCACAATCTTCAGCGACGGGCGGATTAACACCTTGGCTTTATTGCTTCGTGTCAAACTTTCTCGATCTAAATAAATCCCTGCTTCAAATTGATAGTTTTCGCCAACGTGGTTAATAGTCCTGAGAGAACTGAAATCCCCCTGGGTCACCACTGCCGTTACGGTACCCGGTTGGGTCGAAAAAGGGAGCGTGATCTTTCCTTGATCGTCGTGCTCATAAACTGAACCATCCACCCACAAATCAGCATCTTTCACAACATCGCCAACCTCATTCATGACTGTGAATTGCTGCCCCAAAGGGGTCACCGAAGCCGAGAAATGCAACCGCCCTTTGCGGATCAAAGCCCGACTACTTTTTCCCTGAGCAATAAAATCAACAACATAGACACCCCGCTTCTGCATTTGGGGAAACTTAAATTCATGTCTTTGACGAATTGCTGGCGGAGATTGATAGGCAAAGGTCTCCTCATAATTTGGCACTAAGCCATCAAGGTTAATATCAGTATCTACTTCCTTTCCGTTCGTCCGGTAGTAGTTCCCCGTGTTAATTTCAAAAATCTTCACGATCAACTTCGGAACATTTTTTAAATCCAACGTCAACGAAACATCGTCATTCACAGAAAAGTGTGCTTTATTCTCCGCGGCAAACTCAATATCAACGCGTTCGAGAATCTGCTTGTACTGGTCTGGCGATAATTTAGACGCCCACTGCTCCGCATCTCCAATTCCATTGAGAATTTTCACCATGGCAAATTGCTTTCCAAGGTACGTCTCTCGCACGTAGGGGGTAAACTTCGAAACTCCATCTGCATCCCGCAGAAAATGATGCAAGTAATCCTTAACCAAAAGTTGATCATCCATCACAGGTGGCAACATCATCCGATCAGAGTAGTTGGCTTGCAAATTTGCGATGGTCTGGCTTTTCTTATTTTTTAAGAGCACGGGATTAATATAAACAACACTCTTGGGAAGCTTGAGGTATTCCACAAACAAGTCCAAGTCGTATGCCCCCTCGCTTCGATCGAGTTCGAGCAGACGATACAATACACAAGCTTTAAGCGAGTTAAAATTTGCATTGAGGGGAGTTACAAAACTTCTCAACCGCTCCAAATACTTCCGATGCTCTAACTGATTTGTCGTCCAATCCACATCTTCAGACGGGTAGAGCTTTTTCAAATAGATATCAACATAACGATCGATTGTTTTCGACTTTGGATAGAGCTTGGAAAGTTCATCCATTTGCGATAACGTCATCGCCTGGTGAATACGCATTGAGCCAAAACCTTTGCTGTACGGCTCAGTCAAATCCGCTGCAATCAACTCAACCAAATTTGGAAAATCTGGATACTGTAAACGCTTTAGTAAATCTCGCCGCTTGGCTGCGTCCAATTGACTTGGAGACAGCAACCTTAAGCCTCGCTCTGTAAATCCGCCAGTCAATTTAGATGACTTCAACGCCGCCTGAATCAAACGATCATTGGAGATTAATTTTTGATCAAACTCGGTCGGGAAATTTCGTGCGGCCTGCGGTAATCTTTGCCGGTGTGCAAAATAAAGATTCAATTCTTTGATTAGAAAATCTAGCGTCTCTTTGGGGTTACTGTTGTATCTCAACAGAGCTTGGCGATTGCGAATCACTCGGTAATTCTGCTGCTCACCAAGACGCTTCCTCCATCTATCGAGAATCTCATCAACCTTCTCGTACTGCTCAAGGTTTTGATAATGAAGTGCGTGGAAATAATAATAATCACTTGTACCCGGCACCATTTTTTTCAGGACAGATTCACGATCTGAAGAAAGCACGAACTCTTCAAGAACCCCTATCTCCTGACCGGACACTTGCTTTCCGTCTGACAACTGTAGGAAGCCGATGAACACGGACAAAACCAAAACGCTATTAGTTGACCATCGCAGCATGCTGAACTCCCACATTTGATTCTTTAAAATTCGTCAGTTGCAACCTGACATAAGGTCCATGACACACCTTTAGACCCTACCTACTTATATGCACAAAAATTGCAGACCGTTAGGAATCCTAGACCCTCCAACGATCAATTCAACTTTTGACTCTGAGTTTCACGCACGAATCTCAATTTTGTTAGGATATTTGTTGGTTTTTCATCTAAAACCGTTAAATCGCCTTAAAAAGCAAAGCGAACACCGCTCAACCTAGCCAGCAAATGAGAATTCAATGCTCTTTCGCAACCTCAACGCTTCCAACACCTCAGCCACTTCATGGGAAGACCTCGCATTTGGAGCACCCACAATTATTGGTTTTTCTGAATTGTGCCGGCAACGGCTTGCTTCCCCACTCAGTGCTCCAGAAGCAGAGAGTGATCTTAACCAAGAGCTTTCTATCGAGGCCAAGACGATTCTTACCGCCGCAGCCAATCGTGGCACTATCGACATCCGCGCCAACAAAGATTCATTCAACTCGGCAGAACGCTTCCTCGCGGTATGCGTAGAATCCGAGCTTGAGAAGCGCCTGCTTTTTCTCCAAAAAGAGAATCCCGAGCAGACGGTCAAGTTCTTAGAAGGTTTTCGCCAACTCTGCCAACACGGACTGGTCCTTCATCACCTCCAGCGAGACTTTTCTCTTTCGGCTTCAGGATTTGAGTTCGCCAAGTCTCTTAATGCTGCTGATTACGCATCAAGCTTAAAATTTGCCTGTGAAATTGACCACTGAATAGATCTATGCGAGCGAACCACCCTTTGAACGGCAGCGACTTTGAGCGGCCAACCCTTTGCGACGGACATAAAAAAAGCCCACTGTGATTTAAACAGCGGGCTTTAAAATTGTAATCGTATTCTACTCTTCTTCGCTGGTTGTCGATTCAGCTTCACCACCTTCGGCGACAACTTCTTCGTCAGCCGGTGCCTCAGCTTCAGCCGTCGTGTCCTCTTCGACTTCGGCGTCGTCGTCAACAAAAGCTGGCTTTTGACTGACCTGAGAAACGCGATCGTGGACGCCCACGAACTCAAGAATTGCTTGAGTTCCAGCATCACCTAATCGTGGTTCCGCCAACCGAAGAACGCGGGTGTAACCACCGGGACGATCGACGAAGCGATGGGCGACGTCATCGAAAAGGATCTCAACTGCTTCTTTGTCACGCAGCATTGCAAATACACGACGCCGAGCGGTAACCGCTGGAGCAATTGCGGCAACCCATTTTTGCCATTTCTCGCTCTCGCGCCACTGCCTCCAGGCTTCCGTATTTCGTTCGGCATCCGTTGCAAATTCTTCGGCTGCCTCTTCGTGAGGAATCGAATTTTTAGCAATTGTGATGCACTTCTCAACGAGCGGTTTGACCTCTTTCGCCTTTTGGATTGTCGTTACGACTCGCCCCTTAAAACGCGGAGGATTCACAACGGATTTACCATCAGCCATGGTCAAACCTTCGTAATACGACTCGTCTCGTTCGGTTAAAAACAAGCCAGTCGCGAGGTTTCGCAGCATTGCTTTGCGATGACTGGAAGATCGCCCCAAGCGTCTTCCCTTTTTCTTATGTCTCATTGGTACACCAAAAGGTCTGTTGTCAAATTGTTCTATTATTGCTTTTCAGCCAGAGACTCAATCTATGCTCTCGCTGTAAACGTGACCTGTCAAAATGCGACAAGCCGTTTGAGTTATCGTCTATGAAATCTGTGGTGCCGGAGGAACTTTCATTCCTAAATGAAGCCCCAACTCACTCAACAACTGCCGGACTTCCACCAGCGTTGTCTCACCAAAATTTCGTATTTCCATCAACTGGTCTTCGTTTCGCTGAACCAAATCTCGCACTACACCGATGCCGGCATACTCCAGACAGTTACTAGCTCGAACTGAAAATCGCAGTTCTGAAATTGGCATGTTCAACTTTGCTTCCAAAGCCGCATCAATACCACCCTTGCTGCGTGGCTGCGAATGAACTTGGGCTCCCAATTCCGAATACTGAACAAACGGATTAAGGTGCTTACGCGTAATCTTTGCCGCCTCAACAACAGCCATCTCAGGATGAATCGATCCGTTGGTCCAAACTTCCAATGTCAACTTATCGTAGTTGGTTTTCTGACCAACACGAGTCTCTTCAACATCGTAGCGAACGCGAGTCACTGGACTGTAAACCGCATCGATTGGAATAATCCCGACTTCGTGATCCCGACCGCTGTGCTCCGTCGCTGGAACATAACCACGACCGTTCTCAACGACCATCTCCATCATAAACGGAACATCATCTGTGAGAGTCACCAAAGTGTGATCAAAGTTGATAATTTCAACATCACCACCGGTCTGGATATCAGCACCGGTGATTGGGCCAGCTGTGCTCTTCTCGATCGTGATGACTTTCATCTGATCGGTGTGATTTTTGACAATCAACGATTTAACATTCAACACGATGTCCGTAACGTCCTCGAGAACGCCGGGAATCGAGGAAAACTCATGGTTCGCACCTCGAATTTTCAATTGCGTAATCGCACTGCCTTCGAGGCTCGAAAGCAATACGCGGCGAAGACTGTTACCGATCGTCGTTCCAAATCCCCGCTCGAAAGGTTCAGCCATGAACTTTCCGTAAGTGTTTGTAAGAGTCTTACGATCGCAATCTACAACGCTTGGTAATTCCAAACCGCGCCAACGAACGTGCATTGAGGATCTCCGTTAAAGGTCAATCTTGAATCAAGGTCAGTCTTGAATCACTCGTATTCGAGATTGTAATTTCTGTGAATTGAATATGCTGAAAGTTTGTTTGCCTCGACCCAGTGTTCGCCCATTGAGCAACATCTAACCCGAGGCATTCGCAGGCTAACCACGCCAGCGAAATCGACCAGACTATACGCGTCTCTTCTTCCGTGGACGGCAACCGTTGTGAGGAATTGGAGTGCAGTCCTCAATCGACTTGATGTTCAAACCAGCGGCTTGCAACGCTGTGATCGCACTTTCTCGCCCGCTTCCAGGCCCCTTAACGCGGACATCAACTTCCTTAACCCCAAATTTCAGGGCTTTGTCAGCTGCCTGCTGAGCAGCACTCTGTCCAGCAAATGGAGTACTCTTACGACTACCCTTGAAACCACACGTTCCAGCACTGGCCCAGCAAAGCGTTTCCCCTTTGGTGTCAGTAATGGTCACGGTCGTGTTGTTGAATGTCGCCTGAATGTGAGCAATACCGTAAGTAACGTTACGGCGAACTCGACGTTTTTTTGTCTTTGCCACTGCTTGCTTTCTCCGCTTTCATGCCGCGCCAACTGACGCGATTTACTGTGTTGAATTTTTCTTTATGTTGAACCTGCAGGTCGCGATCAAACCACGGAGCCAGGGCTCGAGGTCAATCAACAAACACCAAGGATTACTTGAGATCCTTGACGCCCTTCTTTCCAGCAACTGTCTTCTTAGGACCTTTTCTCGTCCGAGCATTCGTCTTGGTGCGCTGACCACGAACTGGCAATCCAACTCGGTGGCGAATACCCCGGTAACATCGAATGTCACGAAGTCGACCAATGTTTTGTTGAACTAGACGCCGCAGGGGCCCCTCAACCGTGTAATCACGCTCGAGGATCGTTGCGATTCGACCGATTTCTTCATCGGTTAAATCACGCGCACGTTTATCCTGATCAATTCCTGCTTTGTGACATAAGTCACGAGCAGTCTGATTGCCAACACCGTACAAATAGGTAAGCGAAATAACAGCTTTTCTGTCATTCGGAATGTCAACACCCAACAAACGCGGCATACGATTTCTCCAACGGACCTGAACGCAGGTCGACTACATAAATGTTCGATTTAATAAATTCTACTGTCTTTTGTTCGCTTAGTTGAGCACCACAACATTTTGCAGCGACTCACTTTGTCGATCGGAAATTCTCTTCCGAACGATCCTTACCCGTTTACGACCTATCCGGGCGCAAATTAAGGCTAAATTTTCAATCCATTAAGTAAAGGTTCCATCCATTGAAACCCTTAATGCTCTTACAACCAACCATTTGATTGCATTGCAAAAATCTAACCCTGACGCTGTTTATGGCGTGGATTAGTGCAGATTACGTATACTCGGCCTTTACGCCGAACAACCTTACAATTCTCGCAAATTCGCTTAACGCTAGCGCGGACTTTCATCGAAGTTCTACTCGCTCTTATTCATCTTGTTTAAAGCCCACCAGTATAGGAATTTAGTGGCAATTATCACAAGGGCCAATCTGGCTGTAATTCGTTATTTTCCTAGGTCACACCAATTTATCGCCTTGAAGGTGAGCCTAGCTTCAATCGGATCCTGTAAACAAGCGACCAAATCAACGCTTCTCCCCGTGAAAACTGATTATTAACGCTGAAACATCTCCAACTCGGCAGTTTTGGCCCAGGCAGTCAGTTTTTAGTGTTTTGGTTCTTTCTTTGCCAAAAAACCTCCCCAAGCATCAGAAAACTGAGCGCTGGCTCCTTTCTTCGCCCCCAAAACACGCTATCCCCCCCCCCCCCCCCAGCCATCCAACTGGTTTGCCCCCCTCCGAAACGGACGCAAACAACCCGCACGAACCCCTTAAATACTGCCCCGCGACGCCAATCCCCTGAAAAATCAACCGTCTTCCAAATCTAGACTCTGCCATAAATACCAACAGGCTACGGTCGAGTACGGCCGCCAAGGAGTGGAAATTTCCAACATTTTCGACTTACTTGGAAGCTCACCAAGCTCGTAGCGCTTGGCGATCGCGTTTTTTATTCCTAAGTCATCGCAAGGGAAAATATCTAACCGCCCCAACGAAAACATCAAAAACATTTGAGCCGTCCAGATCCCAATCCCTTTTACTTGAGTCAAGACTTCAATGACTTCGTCATCAGACTCACGCTGTAAGCCTTCAAGCTCAACAACTCCAGAATGGACTTTCCCTGCAAGGTCCAAGACATACGATGCCTTTTGACGAGAAACCCCCAATTCCCGCAATCCATCCACATCGAATTTCAAAATTCCTTCGGGCGTAAACTTAGGGCTCGCAATCGAACCGCTCGTCGCTTCCAGCAAACGGTTATTAATGGTTCGAGCAGCGGCCACTGATATTTGCTGGGAAACAATGGAGCTGACAAGTGTTCCGAAGCGATCTCGCTTCGTTTTCGCATGAAACGGACCAACCAATTTAATGATTCGCTTCATCACGGGGTCATTTTTTTGAAGCTGGAGTCGGGCCACTTTAATGTGCTGCGGGTAAAATGGCATTTTTCTCCAATCAACCGTTTGAAAAACCGAGGCTGTGCCTCGAACTCTTAATTTTAAAGGAATTCCCACTCAGTGTAACTCGTTCCTTTACTTGAGCCACCTGACCGATTCTATGTAAGTCTGAAAATCAGCATTTTGAGATCGCCCGATTTACGCTGACCGCCGCCGCGTTTATCATTTTTGCATGTCAAATATCGACTATCACCGAACAACGCAGGCCCAACGACGAGCAATAGAATCTTGGGATCGCGGTCAATTGAAAACCTATCAGGTGAAACGCCTGAACCAAGTCCTCGAAGCGATTCTCCCAGGCAACCGTTTCTATCAATCAAAACTGCAAGCCAATAATTCCCCCATCACCTCGATGGACGAACTCCACCAACTCCCTTTTACGCACAAAGAAGAGCTACTGGACCCGGAAAACGAAGCTGGCTTTGCTGCTAATTTAACTTTCCCACTCGACCAGTACTGCCGTTTTCACCGAACCTCCGGTACCCGCGGCCGCCCACTGATTGTCTTGGACACCGCCAACGACTGGGACTGGTGGATGGAGACATGGCAGTATGTCCTCGATTCCGCTGCACTGGCTTCCAGCGATCGCGTCGTCATGGCCTTTAGCTTTGGCCCCTTCATTGGTTTTTGGAGTGCCTTTGATGCGGCAGTGGAGCGAGGTGCGATGATCGCTCCCACTGGCTCTCTATCAACGATCGCGAGGATTGAACTGATTCGCTCAATCGAAGCGACTATCATTTTTTGCACTCCCAGTTACGCGCTCCACATGGCTGAAGTCGCTCAGCAAAATGAAATTGATTTGACTTCCTCGTCCGTTAAAAAGATCATCGTCGCCGGTGAACCGGGAGGCTCCATCCCCAGCATCCGCCAGCGAATGGAATCGTCATGGGATGCCAAAGTGATCGACCATAGCGGCGCCAGCGAAGTTGGCCCGTGGGGTTACGCCAACGCCGAAGGAACTGGCATCTACGTCAACGAAGCCGAGTTTGCTGCCGAATTTATCTCACTCGCAACCGGGAAACCCGCGACCGAAGGCGAACTCTCTGAGCTAGTCCTCACCTGCCTCGGACGGATTGGCAGCCCCGTGATCCGCTACCGAACCGGAGACCTGGTGCGCCCTCAGTGGGATAGTTCCGGGAACTGCAACTTTGTCCTTCTCCAAGGAGGAGTTCTGGGACGGACCGACGATATGATGATCATTCGTGGTGTGAATGTTTTCCCAACTTCCGTCGAGAAGATTTTACGTGGCTTCCCTGAGATCGTTGAATATCGACTCACGACATTTAAACAAGAGTCGATGGATCAATTAAAGATTGAAATTGAAGACCAACTCGAATCCCCGGAACGAGTCCGTGCCGAATTACAAATCCAGCTTGGTTTGCGAGTTGAAGTTGAATGCGTTCCAGCAGGAACGTTACCCCGTTTCGAAGCCAAAGGTAAAAGGTTTATAGACCAAAGATGAAATTTGACTCTCAACTAATCGACGCTTGCCGAGCACAATTCCCAGCACTTCTCCGCGAGCAGAATGACCAATCAGTAATTTATTTTGATGGCCCCGCGGGAACCCAGGTTCCGCAGTGCGTTGCCGACGCGATGTCTCACTATCTACTTCACTGTAACGCTAACCATGGCGGACACTTTACAACAAGTGTCGAGAGTGATGAATTACTTCACAAATGTCATCAGGCCCATGCGGAATTCGTGGGGGCAACCGACGGTGATGAAGTCGCCTTTGGGCAAAACATGACCTCGCTGACTTTCTCATTCTCCCGAGCGCTTTCAAAAACCTGGAAATCGGGTGACGAAATCATTGTCACCTCCCTCGACCATGACGCGAACATATCACCCTGGGTTCTTGCCGCAGAGGAAGCCGGAGCCAAAGTCCACTTCGTTGGCTTCAACCCTCACGACTATACGCTCGATATGGAGGACCTCGGTAACAAGCTAAATGAAAGAACTCGACTGGTCGCTGTTGGCTGTGCTTCCAATGCAACTGGAGGGATCAACCCCGTCAAACGCGTTGCAGAAATGGCACACCAAGTCGACGCCAAAGTTTATCTTGATGCCGTGCATTATGGACCGCACGGTCTCATCGATGTGGCTGATTGGGATTGCGACTTCCTCGCCTGTTCTGACTATAAATTTTTTGGACCGCACCTCGGTATGCTTTGGGGGCGGCGTGAACTCTTGGAAGAGTTACAGCCGTTCAAAGTCCGCCCGGCAGACAATCGCCTGCCAACTCGCTGGATGACCGGTACGCAGTCACACGAATCGATCGCTGCCGGCATGGCTTGCGTTGACTATATCGCTGAGATTGGAAAAAAAACCGGTGCTGCTCAGAATGCAAATCGACGCGATGCATTGATCTCAGCGTTCTCCGCCATTGTTGAATACGAGCAGACCCTTTCGCAGAAATTGATCGAAGGTCTCTCGGAAATTGAAGAGATTGAGATTTACGGCATCACCGATTTAGCTCGACTGGACGAACGGTTTCCTACCTTCTCCATCAGACATCGAAACATCCCGCCAGCGGAACTGGCGAGCCGACTCAGTCAAAACGGAATCTATGTTTGGAACGGAAACTACTACGCACTGGAATTCAGTGAAAGAATGGGCTTTGAGCCCGAGGGCATGGTGCGAATTGGGCTGGTTCACTACAACACCTCCAAAGAAATCGACCGCCTCATCGAGGTTATCAAGCAACTCTCAGTCGGATCCACATAAAGCTGACCCTCATAAGGCTGAATCCTTTTAAGGCTTTAACGCCCCACTACCAACCTATTTCCAACGACGCTTCCATGGCATCTCAATCTCCAGACGAACTGCAACCCGTTCGACTTGAAAAAACTGAAAACCGCGAACTGCTCATCCAATGGAGCGACTCTACGGAACAGACGATTTCATTTCGAAAACTCCGCGACAATTGCCGTTGCGCCCATTGCACCGAAAAACGAATGGAACCGGCCCATGAATCGGCTGCTGGCGAAAAAAAACTGAGCAACATTCTGCCGGTTCTGTCACTCCAGGAAACTATGCCACTGGACATCGTGGCAATGAGCCCCGTCGGAAACTACGCCTACAACATCCAATTCTCTGACGGCCACAGTGCAGGCATCTATTCGTATGAACTATTGAAATCGATCCAATAGCTTCGATCCAATAACTTCGATTTTAAAATCGCCTGCCTCCACCTTCAGCTAATCCCACTGCGGATCCCGCTTTTCGAGGAACGCAGCAATGCCTTCGGTCGCCGCCGGCGTGGTTCGAGCCGCTGCCATATTCGCGGTACCAATACTCAGTTGCGTAAATAGATTTTCGCCGATCGTTTCATTAAGCAATTGCTTGGTCATTTGATGAGACTCTCGAGCACCAGCGGCGCAAGCACCGGCAATCTCAAAACACCTTGCCCACACCAAAGAATCTTCAACCACTTCTTGATACAACCCAAGACGCAACGAATCCTCAGCGGTCACCGGAACTCCCGAATACAGCACTTTCGAAGCAGCCGCTGTTCCGATGCGAAAACTCATCAAGGGCGTTGTTATCCCCGGATTAAGACCGCGCAAAGCCTCCGGCATCCCCAAACGGGAACTGACCCCGCCGACAACGATGTCAGATGCCAGCACCAATGAAACACCACTGCCAAGCGCCCAACCATTTACCGAAGCAATAATGGGTTTAGGAAAGCGAAGCATCTTTTCAATCAACTCGAGGAACGCGCGGGAGTCTTGATGCCACAACTCCAAGGCATTCTTCGACTCTGCAGTTTCCTTCAATTGGCTAAGGTCGGTTCCCGCACAAAAAGAATCTCCGCTTCCCGTCAAGATCACCGCTCGCACAGATCGCTCGCCATGAAAATCTTCCAATGCTTCGCTAAGCTGTTGAACGACCTCTCTTGAAAGAGCGTTCTTTCGCTCCGGTCGATTGAGAACGATTGTCCCACACGCCCCATCTCGCCGGACATTGATTAAATCTGAAGTTGCATTCATTCATTTGGCTTTACTAAACGCTTGATAGAAACATCGCACACTCCCATTATCAGGATTTTGATGGAGAAGGAAATACAGCTTCCTTCTACCTCCCAACAATTTGCCCCTCAACAAAAAGCGGCAGGTAGCTTTAACTACCCGCCGCTGTAAGTATCCAAAAAATTCAATCGACCCTGAAAGCCGATGAAGATCCTTTTTAAGTGGATTCGTTAGGCGCCCATTGCGTCTTCGAATGATCCCTCGGCAACCGGAAAACAAAGGTTATCTCGCACCCAGGCAATCCCATCCGCACTCGTTGCATCGCCGTCGCGATAATTACTTTCAGCTTCTACGACTAAAGGTGCAGTTTCGGTGCCCATGACTTCACAGTAACGCTTGGCATAGCCAATCCGCAGCATTACCTCCGCATAGCGAGTCATATTCAAATCTCCCGTAGCAAGATCTGTAAATTGCATCGCACGATTGTGCCAGTCAGATTAGAGTGGAGAGAGAGGGAAAAGAGGGGGAAAAGAGAAAGAGAGAGGAAAAAGAGAGGAAAGGAGAGGGGAAAGGACTGCCACCAAAGTACCGCAGGGAAGCTGCGTAGAAATTCTTTAATATTGGAGCTGATCCTCCTCGAATAAGTAGACTTGATATC